>Ga0073934_10005203_pt1 | contig 20466 bp, 17 predicted proteins | sample LarsenN4metaG_FD_76834 | JGI IMG/M metagenome (GOLD analysis project Ga0073934, IMG submission 76834) | Hot spring sediment bacterial and archeal communities from British Columbia, Canada, to study Microbial Dark Matter (Phase II) - Larsen... ... | reverse complement strand
TATCATATTTATCCGTAAAACCTGCAACAGTTTCAACTACATAGATTGCTTCTTTATATGACCTTAGTGAAGCAGTTGATTTCGGAGTTGTATTTTTATAAATTTTAACAATTTCCTTTTTATCATTAACATAAATAATATCAAGCGATATATAAGTATTCTTCATCCAAAACGATTGCTCCTCCTGAACAGGAAATATAAAAAGCATTCCGTTTGATTCATCCATTGATTTTCTGAACATTAAACCGAGCATTCTTTCGTTTTCATTATTTGCAACTTCTATATCAATTTTTTTCAAAACTTTTTTGCTGCCTGCTTTCAGAAATTCAAGTTCACCGTGTTTTTTAAACTGCGGTTCCTGAGATTGCTGTTGCTGCTGTTGTTGATTATTCATTGGTTGCCTTACCGGTACTTCCTTTTTGTCAAAAAATGATGATATTATTAAATATCCTCCTGCAAGTATTATAACCGCTATCAGAATAAATTTCAGATATCCGGCATCATTTTTTTTAACTTCAGGTTCTTTTTTAATGCTTTTATTCTTTGACATTATTTAACTCCAAGATATTCTTTAATTGATTCCATCAGATAATAATTCTGTTCACGTGTTCCAAGAGTAATTCTCGCCTCTGTTTTAAATGCCTCTTCATCAAGAAACTTTATTAAAAGATTTCTCTCTTTTAAAAATTTATCAAGTCCTTTTCTTATACTTAACGGCATATCTACAAGCATAAAGTTTGTATATGATTTATACGGAGTGAATCCTTCAAGTTTGGAAAATTCCTTATAGAAGTACTCTTTATCTTCCTGCATCATATTCGTTATCTTTGTATAGTATTCATCATCATCCATTGCTATTTCGGCGAGCTTTTCTGAAAGTCTGTTAAAGCCGAGATATCTTATAGAATAATTAATCAACTCTTCAAGATTCTTACCTGCAAAAGCAAATCCGATTCTTAATCCGGCAAGACCATAATACTTTGAGAATGTTCTGCAGATTACAAGATTAGGAAATTCATCTATATATGGCTTTATATATGAATTTTCCTTTGAACCAAAGCCCCAGTATGCTTCATCAATCATCACAAGCGCACCTCTGCAGTGGTCAAGAAATCTTTTAAGATCTTCTTCTGAGATTTTATTACCTGTCGGATTATTCGGCGATGCAATCAATACTATTCTCGGTCTTTCCCTTGTATAAATATCTATCATCTTGTCAACGTCATATTTATATGTTGCAACTCCGTTTTCTTTTGTAATGTACATCGGATATTCAACATTAAATCCGCCTACTTCATAAGCTACTTTCTTGTAATACCACCATGCTTCCTTTGGTATCAATATTCTTTCTTTCCTGTCTAAATAATATTGTATTATCTGTTTTAATAAATCCTCGCTTCCATACGATAAAATAACCTGCCTTTCACTTATATTGAAGTCTTCAGCAATTCTTCTTGATAGACTTGATTTAACCCCCTTTGTAAACTCCCTCGTATAGCAAGATAATTCATCTATCGTAACATTTTTTAAAAATTCATAGCATTTCGGTGATGGTCCGTATTGTGACTCATTCCTGTCTAAATACTGCAAGGTTTTAAATTTTAAGTCTGCTGCCATTTTATTTTTCCTTTAAATTAATTGTTGTTCTTTTTTTTCTTGCCGCTGTTATTGTCTTTTGAAAGGAATCTGTAAATTCCCTTTTTGCACTCTTCTGTCATACGCGTAAGAGCGTTCATATTAGCTGCATAATTTAATGCAGAATCAAAACTCATATTCGAAATATTTCTGAACATCTCTTTTGTGAGCTGAATTGAACTTGATGGCATCTGATTGAATGTTCTGCAGATATTCTCCGTATAGCTTTCAAGCAGGTTATGATCAATGTGATAATTAATAAAACCTATTCTGTAAGCTTCCTGAGCTGAAATAAATTTTGAAGTCAGCAACAGGTCTTTAGCATTTGCTTCTGAAACGCGTTTCAGCAAAAACACCATTACTATTGCAGGAATAAATCCAATCTTGACTTCAGTATATCCGAACTGAGCCCTGTCTGAAGCAATGATTATATCACAGGCACTTGCTATGCCACATCCTCCGGCGAGCGCATAACCATCAACCATTGCTATAACGGGCTTTTTGCAGTTGTAAATAGAAAGAAGCAAATCTTTGAAATTATTTGAATCAGTTTTATTCTCGAGAATATCATACTTTGATATTTTCTGAAGATAATCGAGGTTCAGACCTGAACAGAAATTTTCTCCCGTGCCCGTTATTACTATAGATTTTGTTTCCGTATCTTCTGAAAATTCATTAACAGCTTCTCTGATTTTCAGAATCATTTCTTCATCAAGAGAATTTCTTTTATCAGGACGGTTCATAATTATTTTCTTTGTTAAACCGACCTGCTCTATAATTACCGATTGATTATTAGCTGTATTCATTATGATTGTAATATATCTGTGAAATTTCGTTGTATTTAACGATTTGTGAATTTATTAAAAAATATTTTTTCAGAGTATCTTCTGTTATTACTTTTTTTGTAATATCAAACTCAATTACTTTTCCGTCATTCATCAATATTGTTTTTTTTGAAAACCTCAATGCAATGTTTAAATCATGTGTTATAACCAGAATTGTCAATCCGTATTTAGAATTCAAATCCGAAAGCATACTGAATATTTCGTACTGATGATGAATATCAAGATAAGTAAGCGGCTCATCTATAATAAGAATTTTTCCTCTCAGCTCTGACTTTATATCAAGCTGAATTAACGAAAGTGTGATTAAAACTTTCTGCCTTTCTCCTCCGGAAAGTTCGTTCAGAAGTTTTGATTTCAATCCTGATATGCCTGAGAATTCAAGGGCTTCATTAACCGAGTTGATATCATTTTTATTTTCAAAGAACGAAGTATTGCTTCTGTAAGGATATCTGCCAAGCAGTAAAAACTCACCTACTCTTATTCCATCATAAAAAGGGACTCCATACTGTGGAAGATAACTCAGCTTCATTGCAAGTTCCTTTCTGCTGAATGAAGAGATATCTTTTCCACTAAACAGCACCTTTCCCGAATCCGGCGGGAAAATACCTGCTAATAATTTAACAAGAGTAGATTTCCCTGAACCGTTTTTCCCTGCTATGGTAATAAAATCTTCTTGTTCAATCTTAAGGAATAAATTCCTTATGTAATTCTTATTTTTTAAATAAGAAAAAGCGATATTATCAGCTTCCAGTAAAGCCATTACTTATTTTGTCAACTCGAATGTTTTCGGATTCATATACCAGAGAAACTTGCCAGTAAGCTTGGATAAATCAAAATCAACACAGGCAACACCAGATTTGGCAAAAGGAATTAACTTACCTGAAAATTCCTTTAAGAGTTGTTCCATCATCGGATTATGCCCAACTATCGCAACTGAACTGAAGATACTGTTCCTTTTTAAAAAAGCAGGAACTTCGGTATATGAAGAAGAAATATGCAGTTCATTATTTACTTCGACATCAAACCTGAATTTCAGGGTTGATGCGAGAATTTCAGCTGTTTGCACAGATCTGATTAATGGGCTTGAAAAAATTTTATCAAGCTCTAAAAATTCATCTTTTAACTTTTTAAAAACCGTTAAAGAAGTTTTTCTGCCTTTGGGAGTGATAAATCTGTAATCATCAGATTTCACTGTTTCTGTTTCGTAATCTATTGCTTCTGCGTGCCTGATTAAAAATAATTTCATAATTTTTTTATTTTAACTTATTATCTCACATTCAACCGGTTTTGTACCTTCCGGTATAGTTAATTTAACATTTTTTACGGAATTTTCAATTCCTTCTTTATATCCTGTTTTTACGCGTATATAATTTTCTGTCCATCCTTCTATTTCCATATCTGAATCATTCTTTAAAGTCTCAAACAATACCCGATGTTCCGTGCCTATACTTCCTGACCAGAAATCTGCTTTCTTTCTCATTGATAGATTTCTTAAAATCCTGCTTCTTTCTTTTATTGTCCTCACCGGTACTTTGTTCTCCATTTTGGCGGACTTTGTATTATCTCTTTCAGAGTAACTGAATGTATGTAAATATGTTACAGGCAAAGAACTCAGAAAATTAAAAGTGTTTTCAAATCTTTCATCTGTTTCTCCGGGAAATCCTACTATTACATCAACTCCTATTCCGCAATCACTGATTATTTCCTTAATTTTATATATTAGTTTTTCGTACGTCTCCAGTTTATACCTTCTTTGCATTAACCTTAGTATTTCCCTGTCACCGCTTTGCAATGGTATGTGAAAATGATTGCAAAACTTTTCCGAACCTGCAACAAGCTCTATAATCTCATCAGAAAGTAAGTTTGGCTCTATTGAACTTATTCTTATCCTTTCAATTTCGGTTTTTTCGAGTTTGTAAAGAACATCTATAAGTTTATTTCCTTCAAAATTATAATCACCAACATTGACACCTGTTAAAACTATCTCTTTATATCCGTCAGCTACTATCTTTTTCGCATTTTCTATTACTTTTGTTACGGGCAGAGACCTTGAGCCGCCTCTTGCAAATGGTATAGTGCAGTAAGAACAGGTATAATCACATCCGTCCTGTATCTTTAAAAAAGCCCTTGTACGTGCATCGGTATCCTGAGTTAATCCCTCGCCTAAAACTGTTAATTCATTCAAAGGCGAGACATATATTCCGGGCTTTGTCTCCTGACCTGCACAGGATAAGTTACCTTCAAGAACATCCTGAAGATAATCTGTTATTCTGAATTTCTCGTTCGAACCAATCACTAAATCTACACCTTTTATCGAAGCTATTTCTTCCGGCTTTAGCTGTGCATAGCATCCTGTAACAACTACAAATGTGTCAGGGTTGTTTCTTATTACACTTCTTATTATCTGCCTGCACTCTTTGTCTGCGGATTCCGTAACAGTACAGGTATTTAAAATAAATATATCTGACTTTTCACCGAAACGCTTTAAATCAAGACCTTTTGCAACAAGTTGTTTGGCAATTGTACTCGATTCACTGTAATTCAATTTACATCCAAGTGTATGTATAGATACTGATTTAGCCATCAATACTTTAATTTAAGTAAAAATAATAGTATAATTAATGAAAAAATTTTTCATATTTATTTATAACCAAAAAAATTTGTGAAAAGTTGTTCAAACAACCACCGGTTCTATTTCGATGTTTATTTCGAATTTATTATAAACTGCGGCTTTAATTTTTTCCGCAAGTTCAATCAGTGCTTTTGAAGTTCCACCCTTGTTAATCAAAGCTAAACTGTGTTTTTGTGATATGCCAACTCCGTTTTCAAAGTATCCTTTTGAAAATCCTGATACTTCTATGAGTTTTGCTGCAGAGAGTTTAATTCCACCTTTTGCAGGGAATGACGAAATTAACCTGAAATCAGGGAATCTTTTTAATCTCTCTTTATAATCTTCGTATGAAATAACGGGATTTGTAAAAAATGAGCCACAGGAAACAGAATCAGGGTCGTTTTCATCTATTACCATTCCTTTTCGTTTTCTAATCTCAATTACTTTATTTCTTATAAACCTGAGTTTTTCGATGCGTGAAGAAATTTTTTTAAAATCTTCGGATTGTTCAATTTCTTTCCTCAAATCAGGATATTTAAAATTAACATCTTTAACCCTTGATAACTCGAATTCAATGCCGGCAATAAAATACTTATTTTTTAATTCACCTTTGAAAATACTGTAACGGTATTCAAATTTACATTCCTGATTGCTGAAAATCTTTTCTTCAGAATTTTCTACGTCTATTGCATAAAGTCTTTTTATAGATGAACTTACTTCCTGCCCGTATGCTCCGACGTTTTGTATTGGGACTGCTCCTGTACTTCCCGGAATTCCTGAAAGACATTCAATTCCAGTTACCCCGTTATCCACACTCCATTCTACAAATTTATCCCAGTCAGTTCCGGCAGAAACATATACTTCCACAGAGTCGTCTGTTTCGGAAATTATTTTTATTTCATTTCCTTCGCTTTTTATTATTAATCCATCAAATCCGGAATCCGGAAATACAATATTGCTACCCCCTCCGAGAATAAATATTTTAAGATTTTTTTCTTTTGCGAATTCTAAAGCTTTAATTAAATCCGCTGTGTTTTCACATTTTATGAAATATTTTGCTGTTCCGCCGAGTTGTATCGTGGTGTAATTACTGAGATTTATATTTTCTTCTATTTTCATCTACAAACATTTGACCCCTACGGGGTCGGGATTTTTTTATTTTCCTATCTACAAACATTTGACCCCTACGGGGTCAGGATTTCTTTATTATTCAAACATTCAATCCCTACGGGATTGTCAAACTTTCCGACCCCGTAGGGGTCGTATGTTTGTAGCTTGCGATTACTTATTTAATCATCGGCATCTTGATACCGAATTTCTTCTGATTCTCAATCGCTTCCTCATATCCTGCATCTGCATGCCTGACAATTCCCATACCCGGATCATAGGTCAGGCATCTCTGCAATCTCTCTTCGGCTTCAGGCGTACCATCGGCAACTATAACCATACCTGCATGAATCGAATTTCCAATACCAACTCCACCGCCGTGATGAAGCGAAACCCAGGTAGCTCCACCGATTGCATTTAAAGCAAAATTCAGAATAGGCCAGTCAGCAATTGCATCCGAGCCGTCCTTCATTTTTTCCGTTTCGCGGTTTGGCGAGGCAACACTTCCGCAATCAAGATGGTCCCGTCCAATTACAATCGGAGCTTTTACTTTTCCGGATTTCACAAGGTCATTAAAAAGTTTTCCGGCTTTTGCTCTTTCGCCGTAACCAAGCCAGCAAATCCTTGATGGCAGTCCCTGAAAATGAACTTTCTCCTTTGCCGCTTTCAGCCAGTTATGAAGCAGTGTATTATCAGGAAAAAGTTTCATAATTTCGTCATCAGTTGTAAAAATATCTTCAGGGTCGCCTGAAAGAGCTGCCCATCTGAAAGGTCCTTTTCCCTCACAGAAAAGCGGTCTGATATATTCAGGAACAAAACCGGGAATTTCAAAAGCTTCTTTAAAGCCGTTCGCTTCAGCTTCACCTCTGAGATTATTTCCGTAATCGAAAACAACGGAGCCCTTCTTCATAAATTCCCACATTGTTTTGCAATGAACAACTGCAGTCTCACGTGCAAGTTTCTGGTATTTAACAGGGTCACTTTTTCTTAGTTTAAGTGCATCTTCAAATGACATTCCCATAGGAACATATCCGTTCAGCATATCGTGAGCAGAAGTCTGGTCTGTTACAACATCGGGAATAATTCCTCTTTTCAGAATTTCAGGAAGAACCTCTCCTGCATTACCAACCAATCCTACAGACTTCCCGATACCTTTTTCCTTTGCTTCAAATACGATTTTTAAAGCTTCATCAAGACTTTCGGTCATAACATCTGTATAACCGGTATCAAGTCGTTTTTGAATTCTTGTTTTATCAACATCAACACCGAGAAAAGCCGCACCGTTAAGAGTTGCGGCAAGTGGCTGTGCTCCGCCCATACCTCCAAGCCCGCAGGTTAGAACAAATTTGTTTTTTAAAGAACCTCCGAAATGCTTTTTAGCCGCTGCAGCGAATGTCTCGTAAGTGCCCTGCAGAATTCCCTGTGTACCAATATATATCCAGCTTCCGGCAGTCATTTGTCCATACATGGTCAATCCAAGTCCTTCAAGTCTTCTGAACTCATCCCAGGTAGCCCACTTAGGAACGAGCTGGGAATTTGAGATTATAACTCTCGGAGCATTTTTATGAGTTTTAAAAACTGCAACAGGTTTGCCGGATTGAATAAGAAGTGTTTCGTCTTCTTCAAGAGTTTTTAAAGTTTCAACAATTTTATCATACGATTCCCAGTTTCTTGCCGCTTTGCCGCTTCCGCCATAAACTATCAAATCTTCCGGTCTCTCGGCAACTTCTGCATCAAGATTATTCATTAACATTCTCATCGGAGCTTCTGTAAGCCACGATTTACAACTTAAAATGGTTCCTTTTGGAACTTTAACTGATCTGCCCATATTATTAAATAGATTTTGTTTATGTAAAAAATATCAATAATAATTTTTACATAACAGGAAAAAACAATTAAGAATATTTAAAGTCAGTTTAATAATCCAACGTCAGGATTCTGCCTTTGGTAAAGTTGAAGAATTTATCTTTTTGTGCAGTCTGTACTCCTTCCATTAAATCTTCTGGTTTGTGCCCGGCAATTTCAAGACAGGTTGGACAGGCATATACACCAACTTTCATTTCGATTAACAGTTTAATGTATGTATGAGCGGATTCAAAATTTGCAAATTTTATATCTTCTGCACCTTTGACAAGCATATTTACAGCGTGAATATCCATATAAACAATTACATCTTTATCTTTTGCCATCATCGTTGCCATTTTTAAAGGCATCAGAACTCTGTGCGGGTCATCATAACATTCAGTAATGTGAACAAATAATCCATCTCTTACACTATCAGCCGAAGTTACAGATTTAACATCGCTGCCTGATGTACTTGTATGCTTTGTTTCCTTACTGCAGGAAAAAAGTAAAGTCGAAAGAAAGAGCACTAAAATAATTTTTTTCATTTTCTCCGAAATTTAAATTAATAAAATATTTGAGGTAATATTATTCAATTTTTTTAAGATGGTTTTTTGAGAACTTCCATTCGGGAGTTTCGAGCTCTTCACCAAAATTTACCGAATTCCAGGGACTAAGTTTTTCATCAGAAGGATTTTTTAAAACCTGCAATTCCTGCGCGGGCATATAACTTTGTGCAAGAAGAAAAATTTTTTCATTTGTATTCGGATTTACCGCCATATCAACCACAATTACAGCATGTCCGGGAGAACCGCCTTTAATAAAAACATCGCCGATTTTTAATTCGCTTATATTTGTTGACTCAAGCTCTTTTTCGAGCGACAGCGTACCTGCATACATAAATATTATTTCCATATAATCCCAGAAATCCTGATACAAATTTGAAGCTGAATATTTCTGAACCCATGAAGTTTTATTCCTTTTAACAGAAATTCTTTTCCCTTTCATCCATTCCGAATAATCAACCCTGAATCCGTTTGTAAAATTAAAATGAATTTTATCATACTCCCCTCTTTTCCAAAGATACTCAGCCCAGAGTCTCATAATTGCATCTGCACACTGATGTAAATCCTTATTTCCTATTTCAAGATTAACAACGGCGTCATAAATATCTTTATTTTTCTTTATACTTCCATCATAATATTTTACTTCTGTTCCGTGCGGCTTCAGTGGCAATTGCCTCAAATACTCTCCAAATGAGCCCGGCTCAACTTTAGATCTTTTATATCCATCAGGAACATTAAAGCGGGTTTCAATTGTAACACCATCAGGATTTATATAATCAGTTTTAATTTTGATACCTATATTCTTCCTGTTTTCTGTCTCCCGGGAGCAGGGTTGCAGTAAACCAAAAATCAAAAATACTATTATCAAATAAAATTTCATATTCAAAATTTTAAAATTCCATATATTGCAAAAATAAACATCATCAAAGAGAATAAAAATGTCATGAAAGAACTTCTCTTACGGTGCTAAAAGCTACTATCTTCAGAGGTAACTCCGGTTCTGTTCCGGGAAAATAAATAACTATGAACTGAAATTACCTGACAAATGTTTTATAAGTGAATCAAATTACCTTGCAATGAAAAATTTATTTTCACCTCTTTCCATACGCGGTATAGAATTAAAAAACAGAATAGCGGTTTCTCCGATGTGTCAATATTCAGGTGAAAATGGATTTCCTACTCAATGGCATTTGGTTCATCTTGGAAGTCGTGCAGTCGGCGGAGCGGCATTGATTATTCAGGAAGCTACTGCTGTATCACCCGAAGGCAGAATCTCTCCGCAGGATTTAGGAATCTGGAGCGATAAACATACTGAAGCTTATAAACCCATTACTTCTTTCATAGAGTCTCAAAACTCCGTACCGGGAATTCAACTTGCCCATGCGGGCAGAAAGGCTTCATCTTATGCGCCATTTCTCGGTTCAGGTTCGATTACAAAAGAAAAAGGCGGCTGGCAAACTTATGCTCCGAGTGCAATTTCTTTTTCAGACAACTATACTCAGCCGAAAGAAATGGATAAATGGGAAATTTCAAAAGTAATCAATGATTTTAAAAGTGCAACTGAAAGAAGCTTAAAGGCGGGATATAAATTAATTGAACTTCATTTTGCACACGGCTACCTTGTTCACGAATTTCTTTCACCGCTGTCAAATAAAAGAAAAGATTCATACGGCGGTTCATTTGAAAACAGGTGCAGACTTGCCTTAGAGATTACGAAGGCAGTTGCGGAAATTATTCCGGACGACTACCCTCTTTTCGTAAGGATTTCGGCAACAGATTGGGTTGAAGGCGGATGGAGTATTGAAGACTCAATAAAGTTAGCCGGCATGCTCAAAGAGGCAGGAGTTGATTTGATTGATTGTTCAAGCGGAGGAAATGTTTTAGATGCTAAGATTCCGGCAGGTCCGGGATATCAGGTTTCATTCGCAGAAGAAATAAAAAAGCAGGCAGGCATCCTTACAGGTGCAGTCGGATTTATCACGGAAGCGGAACAGGCAAACGAAATTATCCAAACCGAAAAAGCAGACATTGTATTAATTGGCAGGGAAATGTTAAGAAATCCATATTGGGCTTTAGATGCCGGAAAAAAATTAAAACCGGATTTTTATTTGCCAAAGCAATACGAAAGAGCAAGATAGAAATGAAAATAAATCAATATCTCAATGTTGAGAAGGGATTTTTATTATGCTTGAGGTAATAAGATTTATTATAATAAAATAAAATATCGGGGTGAAGAAATAAAAATAATTACACTTAACGGGAAAGGTAAGAAAACGGGAAAATCTGAAAATATATAGTCTGTAATAACAGCACTTTATGCTAATTTAGGGGTATAAAAAGGCATTTTTAACTGGTAAATAAGGGCAAAAAGTTAGTTTTACAAATTAATAAAATTTGAATAAATTGAGAAAAAAAGATGAGCAGGATAAGTTAAGAACTCAAACTTCAAAAATAAATTTTATAAAAGTGTTATAAAATAAACAGCTAACGATAAATATAACCCTATGATAACACAGCATTTACTACGATTTCAAATGAGATTTTTCACTAAAATGGTGTTATAAAATCAAAAAAAGTTACTTTTTTAATTAAAAGAATTTTCAATAAATTCATCTAAAAATTAAAAATGAAATGCTCAAATAAGAATAACGAGAAGAAGACGGGTAATTGTAAATTGACAATAAATAAATTTTACAGAGAAAAAATATTATGTTAAAGCAAATTTTAAAAATGGAGGAATTATGACAAGAGCGCCATAGGAAAAAATAAATTGTCGAGTATGTATAATCCCTATAGAACCAATAGAAGTAATGAAGTCTTGAAAAATGACAGATAAAAATGTAAATTATAAATCTAAACAAATCACACTAAAAACCAACGAATAAACATATGAAAAAAATAGAACTGATAAAGCTGACAATGTTCTCATTAATATTGTCAATTTCTTTGATAATCACCTCCTGCGAGCAAGACCCTGTAACACCACCTGAGGAACAGCCATATCAGTTTGACAGTGCTAGATTTCAATGGACAGAATATCCTACTCCGAAGGCTCTGCATTCGATCATTTAATATTTATTGCGGATACGAATAATGTATTTGTTTCCGATTATCGTTTTAAAAATGGAGTGATGATAATTTCAAATGGCAGTTATAGAGTACAATATTTCCCATGGGATTACAATATAATGGTATTAACCGGCGGAGATATAAATAGTACATATCTTTTCGGAATGGGAAATCCGGCACCCGGAAAATTCTCTTTTGCGGTATGGAAATATAACGGTGTGGAATTTATTAAATACCAATCAATACCGTTAGATACCCGAATAAGATTCAACGATGCCTATTACCACAATCCAAATGAGATATGGCTTTGCGGAAATGAAGGAAATATAATGAGATATAACGGAAATGAGATAAAAAGTTACAAATTTTCAGATTCAATATTTTTTGAGACAATAAAGAAAAGTAAAAACGAGATTATTGTTACCGGTCCGCAATTCTGGGAAAATTTTGAAACGATAAATAACACATATTATTATGATAGAAGCAACGATAAATTTGAGCTTATATACAGAAAATATCCTCCTGAGCCGGATTACTTTGATGGATCTACAGGATTGTTTGAAAATGAAATTATTGGTCTTGGTTATAATGAGTTTTATATATTTGACGGCAAGAAATATAATTTTTATTTGTCCACAAATGAAATATTCAGAAGCTGGGGTTGCCATGGACTTTCATCAACAAATTTTTTTGCTGAAGGTATCCAAAATATTCAGAGTATTACCTATGGATTATTTCATTGGGACGGTAAAAGATGGAGCAACGAAGGTATGCTTGAATCAGGCTCAGGAAGAGGTAGAATGTATAACAACGATTTCAGCGTATATGCGAGAGGATATGGAGGCGGTGCACCTACAAGCGTAATAATAGGTAAAAGAAAGAAATAAATTATTTTTAAAAATTTAAAATTAAAAAAGATGAAAAGAAAATCAATAATAGCAGCAGCAATATTGTTTATTTTAATAATAAACAAAATATCTTTTTCTCAGGAATGGGAATCTTTTCCACTTCCATGTAAACCGATTATATTAAAATTTATAAATTATAAAACGGGTTATGTAGCCGGGCATTCACAAAGTGATAATAAAATAAAATTATATAAAACAATCAACTACGGCGAGAACTGGTCAGGTCCAATTATTTCAGTTGATTATAAATGGAGCGGTGTAACTGACTATCCCTCAAGACCTGCATTTGAGGTGATAACTCAGGATATTATTATCTTCTATCACGGAAATACAATACACAGGACAACAAATGGAGGAGCTATCTGGACTCACAGCACTATATCAAATCTGGATGAACAAAACGGAATGCAATCAATGAAGTTTATAAATTCGAATACTGGATTTATTACTCACACAGATAAAGACCATATTCAAAACGGAACTAAGATATATAAAACTAATGACCAGGGACAAAGCTGGTTTGAAGTTTTTACTGCCTATAACGTTAATCCCTATATATTTTTTTATTTAACAGACATTCAGTATATTTATCCCAATGTATATTTTATTGGTCTTCATGCAAATAATACTATTGGTAATAAGTATGAAAAAAATTATTCCGTCGTATATAATGAGAATAATAGTAGCTTTTCGCCAAACTTGCACGGCGGAGGAATTACTGACCAGTATTACACCTGGAAATATATGTCAATTTTGCCGGGTAATCAAATTAAAGTAACAGGCTTTAAAAATAATAGCAGTAACACATTTGGTGTATATTGCTATGAAAATTTAAATGACCCGGTGGGCGGTGGAAGTTTAATAACGCAAAGCGGTACTGAGTATTCAACTGGAGGTTTTGCATTTTCTGATATAAATTATGGATATGCATATGTTTCCAATCAAATACTGAAGACTACAAATTCAGGATTAAACTGGAATGCAATATATCAGGTTCAAAATAATTCATGGAATCATGAAAATAATCTTCAGGTGTTCGGTGATGTTGTCTATTGCGGGAATTATGCTTCAAGTTTACTATACAGAAAGAGAATAAATATCAATTTATCATCAAAGTCTGACTTTGAATTGGAAAATTAGCGTAAACGGAAACGATTATACTACTCCAAATAATTACATATTCCGGGGAGGCGAACATTTAATATTTGCACCGGAATATACAAATAAAGTATTCTATAAATGGAACAATGGGAAAATGCAAAATAGTATTAACCCATATTTATTGTTACAAGATGGAAATATTTTAGAAAGTATCTATAAGTCTAAAAACAAAGCCGACAATCAATGGGCGATAAATAATCCGAATCAGACAAAGGCAATCAGAGACACAAATTTGCCGACACTACCCAACGGAATAATTCATCAGGTACATGAGAGCATAGGAGGAATATTTTATTCACGCTCTACAAATAACGGAGATAATTTCCAGAGCGAGGAAGTTGTAAACTATGACTCGTACTTAAATGATGCTGATGGTAACAGAAATCCGTCTATTAATATAAAACGGTATTCAAATAATAAACCTTATACAATTGCAGATGAAAATCGAAATGTGATAGCAGTATGGGAAAGATACAATTCTAATACACAAACGGATTGCCTGTAATAACATACAGCGGAAATTACTATTCACAAAAAATTATCCACTTTGAGGATATCACAGAAGAAGATCAGGTAATGAGTCTTTTGAACCACACAACTGTTGTAAGTTATAAAAAATCTGATGGAACCTGGGGTAGTGATATATACGAAGGATTGAATCCGCAGGAAAATCCTAACATTGAAGGCTCAAAAAATATAAGTTCTCATTTGTTAAGTTTCAAAAAGAACAATATTTATTATCAATATGTAAAGATTGAAGGTCAGTCGCAATATTATTGCAATCCTAATAACTATTCTCAAACAGACGCAAAACTCGTAAGAGGGTGCTACAGCCATAGCACAGGCAGTATTACACCGCAGTTCAGTCCATTGTTATTAACATTAAGTGCACCGGAAAATATGAAATATACAATAGGAAAACAAACCTTTAATATTACAAACATAAATTCCGGTTCAGACGGTTATGATAATCTTTATGGAACAATAGAAAAAGATAATGTTTTATATTCATTGACATTGGGTCCAATAATAGCAAGTAATACAGTTTACGGATTTGAAGATGATACACCGCCGGAAACAATACATAATCCAATTGAATTTAACGAATCAATGATTTCAAATACATTTACGTTGAGTAATTCGGATACCATAATATTAGGAGTGCATGGAAGATACGAAACCTCTGATGGATTGGCATTTCAGCCACTAAAATATCACGTAAATTTAATAAATTCACAAACAGGGCAAGTCCACAGAGAACTGTTTAAAGATACAGTAAATGTTGAAGATACGCTTGGAACAGAATATCTAAGAGGATTTATAATTAATAATATTGCAAACGGGTCTTCGGAATTTTATATTCAGATGGTGGTAGATGAAGAAGATGCAGGAGACGGAGAATATATGATGGCAGGTGTTTATGAAGATAATACACCACCGGAAGGCGATAATTCTATTAATTATAAAACGAAAATAGTATTTGAGAATAATTCTACAAATACTGATAAAGAAAGTAATATTGTGAATAACTATGAGCTCTTCCAGAACTATCCGAACCCGTTTAATCCTGTTACTAACATACAGTTTCAAGTTCCTGTCTGTCATTCCTGCGGAGGAAGGAATCCACATATAATTATAAAGGTCTATGATATACTTGGCAGAGAAGTAAAAACCCTCGTAAACGAATACAAACAACCCGGGAAATATGTAGTTTCTTTTGATGCATCTTCACTTTCGAGCGGAGTGTATTATTATAAAATCACCGCAGGAGAATTTACGAATGTGAAGCGAATGGTTTTAGTGAAATAGCATAAAATGTTATAATTGTAAATAAATAAAATAGTATTTCTAAAGGGGCTTCTTAAAAAAAGCCCCTTTAAAATATAGTTTTACAAAAAGAGTAAAATAAATTAATATAAGGAAAGCCGGCCTTATTCAACAAGATTAGTTAGAATTTTTTACAATAAATAGAATACTATATCAATATCAGCAATAATATCTGACTTTCTTAACTCACTTATTTTTAGTATATTTACGGGTTGAAAAAACTGTTTACCTTATCATTCACACTTTAAATTCAGAAACCCTTAAATTTTTATATTTCATTATATGCAGGAAAAACTAAAAAATTTTTATTCAAATTTATTTGATTTTTCGGGAATTATAGTCGGAGCAATAATATTCGGTATCTCTTATGCGTGGTTTCTGATACCTTTTAAAGTTGCCCCCGGAGGCATTGGAGGTATTGCTACAGTTTTGCATCACTTTCTCGGATTTCCTGCCGGTATGTCAATGATTGCTATAAACATTCCGCTTTTTGTTCTTGGATGGGTATTGCTCGGAAAGCAGTTTGGCTTCAGGTCATTTTTCGGAATGATGAGCGGCTCTTTCTTTACTGATTTACTTAATCCGGAAACACTGTATCATAATTTCGAGTTCTTTAAACCTGTTATCAATACTCAGTTTTGGGCATTTACGGATAATATACTGCTTGCATCTATAGCAGGTTCAGTATTGCTTGGAATTTCACTTGGAATTATCTTCCGTTTCCGCGGCTCTACAGGCGGAACTGATATTCCGGTTGCATTAATGAAACAATATATGGGAATTTCAATTGGCGCAGGTTATTGGGTAATAGAATCTCTAATCATCTTTTCTATCGGATTCTTCTTTAAAGATTTGAATCTCATTATATGGGGATATCTGAACCTTTTCATAACAACACAGATAGTTGACATTACTGCCGAAGGTATTCCCTACACTAAAGGTGCATATATTATTACATCAAGAATGGATAGGATAAAATTCAGAATACTCCGCGAACTTAACCGCGGAATTACAATACTTAAAGCTGAAGGCGGATATTCAAGAGAGCCCCATGACGTACTTTTTGTTATTGTTAACAGAAGGCAGGTAGCATCTTTAAGAAGAATTGTAAAACACGAAGACCCGAAAGCTTTTATGATATTAATGGATGTAAACGATGTTATGGGAGACGGGTTTAAAACCCGCTCCCTTGATTTTCAGGAAAACACCTGATTATTTATTAAACGCATCTTTATGAACCATAAAGTCCATAATTTTTAACTTAACATAATCTTCCCTGTAAAAGTAATATCCGTATGGCTCAACATTTCTTGAGCCCGCACCGGAATCCTTTACGAGAAACCAGGTTACTCCGTTTCTTTCAGTGTAACCTACAACATGAAGTCCGTGGTCATCCTGTGTAGTTCCGTTATTAAATCTCAGCTCTCTTGCATTATCGTCAATATATTCTGCCGGAATATCCCAGCTTGGAATAATTGCACATTTGCTTCTTGAATCATAGCCCGGCTCGGAAACATCACCGCCAATGGCAATTGTATATCCGCTTTTAACTGCTGTTTTGAATTTCTTCATAAACTCATCAAGCGTAATATTGTAATAGCTTTTATCATGCCACCAGTTATCCGGAACTGTATATTCAACGTATTGGTTAAACGGTTGTTCAAGAACCGAAAGCACATCAATATAATCACTCATATCAAGGTCAACAACTTTTTTGAAAAATTCTTTAGGAGTATATTCATCGCCTTCATAAGTGAATTTTTCGGGAGGAGCTCCAATGTATTTATTAAGAATGCTTTTTATGGTTGCAACGACCTCATCTTCATTCCACAATCCGAGTTTTTTAACATTCTGCAGATAAGTATTCATTTCATCAAAAAGTTTTCTGTGGTCGTGAAATAGTTGCCCGGGCAGTAATCCTGTGTAGCTTTCAACCGGAACGCACCCGTAATCAACAAACAGACGTTTTACTGCATTTCCCTCTGACCCTTCACCAAAATGTGAATCGCCCCGCTCTTTAACAAAACGTTTTGCTTTCTCGACATATTCCCAGTAAACCTGAAACAAAGGCGAAAGTTTTATTTTCTTATTATGCACTCTGTAAATTTCAGATTCAAAAAATGATGTTGCTGAAAATGACCAGCACGTTCCTGTCAAACCCTGCGAAACGGGTTCGCTGTGCCATTCATATTTAAAATCTTTTAAGGAAGCCGGATGGTCAATATCGGAAAAATCAACCTTGAAAAGTTTTTTCTTTTCAGGTGTTTTTTTCAGGAAATCATCTGCTCCTTCGGTGATTGTATTGATATAACCTTTCTGAGGCTCGACAAATTCGCTTTTATTTTTCTCCTGAGCAAAAAGATTTACACCGGAGAAAATAAATGCCGCCATAAAGAAAACGGAAAAGAATTTTGTAAGATTCATATTATTACCTTAAAAGTTAAAAAGTTTATTAGTAAATTTTTATTAAGTAAATATCTTTATAAAATATTATTAAATCCGCACAAAAATTTATGTATAAAATTTTAATATCACTTTTTATTGTTTTTATGTTCAATCAGGGTTTCAGCCAGAGTAAGTTCGAAAATAATCCTATCCCATATACGAAAGCAGAAGACAGATTAGTTTCATTTGAGAAGCGAAAAGCCCTTCAGGAGGTATCCTTGTTTAAAAATCTGGAGGTACGCTCTGTTGGTCCTGTCATAATGAGCGGAAGAGTAGTTGATGTAGATGTTAATCCGGAAGACCCTACAGAATTTATGGTTGCTTATGCATCGGGTGGATTATGGAAAACAACAAATAACGGCATAAGTTTTTTTCCTGTAATGGATGGTGCAGAGGTGATAATAATGGGAGATATTGCAGTTGACTGGAAGCGAAATATTATTTATGCCGGAACTGGCGAAAATAATTCAAGCCGCTCTTCCTATGCGGGATTTGGAATTTATAAATCAACTGACGGCGGGAAAAGCTGGACTAATATGGGTTTACAGGAAACGCACAGAACGGGAAGAATAGTTATTCATCCGGATAATCCTGATGTTGTATGGGTGGGTGCACAAGGTCATTTATATTCTCCGAATCCTGAACGCGGAGTATATAAGACAACGGACGGCGGGAAAACCTGGAAGCAAACTTTGTATATAGATGAAAATACAGGAATAATTGATTTAGTATTAAATAAAAAAAATCCTCAGATTTTATATGCATCAACCTGGCATAGAGAGAGGCGTGGATGGAATTTTGTTGAGAAAGGAAAAACAAGCGGAATTTATAAAAGTACGGATGGAGGAGAGAACTGGTATAAACTCACAACCGGTAATAACGGATTTCCCTCCGGTGAGAATATTGGAAGGATAGGTCTTTCTTTATATGAATCAAACCCGGAAATAATTTTTGCATTTTTAGATAACCATAATTTACGGGAAGTGAAAACTCAGGAGAAGAAAGAAGGACTGACAAAAAATGAAATTTCAAAAATGACAAAGGAAGAATTTCTGAAAATTGACGATGAAGAACTCGATAATTTCCTTAAAGAGAATGATTTCCCCGAAAAATATAATTCAAAATCCATTAAAGAACTAATAAAAAACGAAAAATATAAACCTCAGGATATAAGCAATTATCTTGATAACGGAAACGATGCGTTATTTAATACTGAAATAAAAGGCGGCGAACTTTATATATCTCTAAACGGCGGAGAAAACTGGGAGCGGACACACCCGGAATACCTTAATAATTTTGTTTATACTTACGGATATTTTTTTGGAAATGTGAGAGTAAATCCTGTTGACTCATCTGAAATATATTTACTCGGAGTACCGCTTTTGAAATCAACAAATTCAGGAAAAAGTTTTTTTGCCGTAAATGATGATAATCTTCACGCAGACCATCACGCACTCTGGATAAATCCAAAAAAGACAAATCATATAATCAGCGGAAATGACGGAGGAATAAATATTTCATACGACGGAGGAAACAGTTGGTTCAAAGCAAACACTCCTCCTGTCGGGCAGTGTTATTCCGTAAATTTCGATATGTCTGAAACATACAATGTTTATGCGGGTTTTCAGGATAACGGAGTCTGGTATGGCACAAGTAAATACAAACAAAATCTTGGATGGACATCAAGCGGGAAATATCCTTACGAATCGCTGATGGGAGGAGACGGAATGGAAACTGCGATTGATACAAGAACTAATGATATAGTATATATGGGATATCAGTTCGGAAATTACTTTAGAATAGAAAAATCCAAAAAGAAATATAAATACATAACACCCAAGCGCGAACTCGGAGAGCCGTCATACAGATTTAACTGGCGCTCGCCGATTCATATTTCAAATCACAACGAAGATATTATTTATTTTTGCTCTCAGTTTGTTCACCGCTCACTTGATAAGGGAGAAAGCTGGGAAAAAATATCCGGAGATTTGACAAAAGGCGGAATCCCCGGAAATGTACCTTTCGGAACATTAACAGTTGTAACGGAGTCACCTGTAAAATTCGGATTGATTTATGCGGGCAGTGATGATGGACTTGTACATATAACTAAAAACGGAGGAGCAAGCTGGGAACTTATAACTGAGGGACTACCTGAAAATTTCTGGATAAGCAGTATTGACGCATCAAATTTTTCGGAAGGACGTGTATATATCAGTTTAACGGGTTACAGATGGGATAATTTTTCAACACAGATATTTTGCTCGGAAGACTACGGTAAGAGCTGGGAAAAAATCGGCAAAGAACTTCCTGAAGAAGCGGTAAACGTAATTCTTGAAGACACACATAATGAAAATGTACTTTACGTTGGAACGGATAACAGTTTATATGTTTCAGTTGACAAAGGAAAAACTTTCAATCCTGTATTTAAAAATCTTCCGCCCGTACCTGTA
>Ga0073934_10005201_pt1 | contig 20476 bp, 18 predicted proteins | sample LarsenN4metaG_FD_76834 | JGI IMG/M metagenome (GOLD analysis project Ga0073934, IMG submission 76834) | Hot spring sediment bacterial and archeal communities from British Columbia, Canada, to study Microbial Dark Matter (Phase II) - Larsen... ... | reverse complement strand
CGACCGCCGTTGATCTCCTGCCTCCCCAATAAAGCAAGATATCAGTGTAATGCAGAGCATGGCTCATGCCAGCCTACTCCTACCCAACGCAATGATGGTTCTGATTCATTAATTTATAGGATGTTATAGCTTGGAGGACGAATCGGTACCCCAAACAAAGGGAAGCCTCAACTGTAAACTCCAACGACGGGAAGGGCTGGAGGCATAGGCAGGTACGGAGATACATCACTTCACAAGAAATTGATTACCAAATCCTTAAAAAACTGATTTCACTTTCAGGAGAACTGTAAGCTCATCCGACGTTCTTATTCCGATATCTCAATGGAAGATCTCAGCGGTTTTTCAAGTCGTTAATGGGCAGGCTATTCAGGAGTATCAGCCCCTGTAACGCGAGACGTTGGTTCGAGGGGTTGCTACGGACCGTGAGATTGCAGTTGAGCCAGATTAACCCGGAGCTGAAGCCTCGCAGGAATACCCGGTTTCGGGGAGGGCTCCCAAAGTTCGAGTTCAGGGGTGAGGTCCAAGCGGGGCGGCGGGTGAAGTAGAGTAGATTGTCTTGAACCACCCGCAGATAGCTTGCAGGTGGAACGCGTCGGTTTGGTCGAAGGCTGCGAGGCGATCCGAGTCCACATCCAGCACCGCCCGCACCGCACCGGAGGAGTCAAGAACCGGCACGACGATTTCGGAACGGGTGGTGGAACTGCAAGCAATGTGATAGGGCAGGCGCGAGACATCGTCCACCACCTGAGGGCGTGCCTCCCGAGCGCATCGGCCACAGACACCCCGATCAAACGGAATGCGCAAACAACCATGGCCTCCCTGATATGGGCCGATGGTCAAAACGCCCGGGCTGGTGACGCGGTAAAACCCGGTCCAATCGAAATGATCCAAGCCGTGGTGCAACTCGCACACCATGGTCGCCATGATGGCGACCTCGTCGGTCTCTCCTTCGATGAGGGTTTGAAGGCGGCGAATGACTTCCGCGTAACGGTGTGCCTTGCTCATAGGAAGATTGCCCAACCGGTCCGCTCAGGACCGACGCCGCCACCAGACGGCCAGCCCCAGAAGCAGGCAAGCCCCCGGCAGCCCTACAAGCAAGGTCATGCGGAAGGTTGCCATCTGGCCGCGGGTCAGGCTGAGGCGGTATTCCCGAATCGGGCGCGGGGCCACGCCGCTCAGCAAGACCGCCTGATCCACGAGCCAGTTGGCGGTGTGGCTGGCAAGGTCCCGGTTGGCCGCCGCCTCAATGCCGTCATTCAAGAGAAAGAACGAGTCTCCAATCACCACGATGCGGGTCGCGCCCCGCTCGGCGCTGACACCAGGCACCGCCCCGCGCTCGACGGCCACCGCCAGTGGCACCGCCCCGCGTTGATCCATGGTGGGATTGGGTTGGGCCACGCCGCGGCGGACATCGGTGACAACGAAAGCGTTGGGGCCGGTGAAAAGTAATTCCTCAACCTGGCCTGCCCCCGCACGGGCGGCGCCTGCACTCTTCCGGATGCTCCGCGGCATGGAAAGAAGCACCTGGGAGTTGTGCAGCCGGCTGACAATCGGATGACTTCCCATCTGGGGCGGCACGATGTTCTTGCCGGAGCGCATGAGCGAGTTCTCGATGTCCACGACGAGGTTGTCCCCCACGTCAATGTCATAGCGTGCCAGGAGCTTTTCGAGGCCGGTGGGCTTGCCTATGGAGAAGTAGTTCATGAGCGCGAGCAGCCGGCCGCCCTGGTCGAGGTAGCGCTGAATCTTATCCAGGTCCTCTTTGAGGAAAGGGTCTGTGGGGCCGGCAATGATCAGGAGGCTGCAGTCCTGAGGCACCTCATTCTGGTTATGCAGGATCAGGGGCTGAGCGGGGATATTGCATTCGTCGCGGAGGATGGCGGCAAACTTTGAATAACCGGTGGTCTCGTCGGTGCTTTCCGGGTCGTGCTCTCCGTGACCGCGCAGGAAGTAAGCCTTGTAGGTGCGCGGGGTGCTGACACTGAGGATGGCCGAGGTGAACAGGAGTTCGCCTCGAAAGTGGGTGCGCCGCACCTCACGGCTCCGTCCTTCAATGAGGGCGCGCGTGTCGTAATCAGACAACTCCGATGCCAAAACAAACCGGGTGCGGTTTGTGCCGGCGTCAAAGATGATCATGTCCTTGTCCGAGAGCTGAGTCAGCCGGTAACGGGCTTTAATCTCTTTGGCCTGGGCCGCGTCGCGATAGTAATCCACGCGCTCGACGGCGATGCGAGGGCACACGGCCTGATATTCGCGCAATAGGGCGGTGATGCGCGGGTACAGAGCATCGTTCGAATCGTAATAGACGGTGACCCGGACCTCGTTGGTCAGGGTGGCGAGCACTTGCCGGGTGCGGGCTGAGAGTTCGAAATCGCGGCCGAGGGCCCAATGAAAGCGCTGAAAGTGCCGAATGGCGAGGTAGTTGACCATGATCAACACCGCCAACAGGGCCAGAATGGACACCAGGACATTGAGCAATGCGCTCCAGCGACGGGCAAAGGAAAAACTGGGGCGGGTCCCGTTCATCGCCACCTCCGGCTTTCGACCACCTTCAGTGTCAGATAAAGAAAGAACAGGGTCAGGCTGGGGAACAAGACCAGGGCCCGCGTGTCCACAATGCCCCGCGAGAAGTCGTTCATGTGCTCGATGAGGGAAAGGTGGTGGAAGACCCGCGGCCACCACCCCCCCTGCCCCGCCATACTGAACGAGAGGAAGCTGAGAAGAAACAGGGCGCCACCGAGGGTGAGGGCGATGATGGCGGCGATGACCATGCTGCGAGTGAGAGAGGATGCCAGGCAGCCCAACGACATGTAGAGCGCTCCGAGCAGGAGAATGCCCAGATATGTCGAGGCCATGATCCCCCAGTCCATCGCCCCGGGATCGTTGCCGTATTTGCGCACGAGAAAAACCATGCCAGCCAACGGCAGCCACAGGATGATGTGAAAGACCATGGCGGCGGAGAACTTGGCCAGCACTACCTGCAGATCACTGACGGGGGTGGTCATGAGCGTCTCGAATGTGCCGGTGAATTTCTCCAGGGCAAAAGAGCGCATGGTGATGACCGGAGCCGAAAGCAGGAGGATGAGCCAGAAGTAGTAGGTGCCAAAGAAAATCTCCATGATGGGGTGCTCGGTCGGCTCGGCGTTCAGGGCCTCGAAGAGATTCACAAAGCACAGCCCCATGAGAAAAAGCACTGCGGCGATCACCACGTAGCCTGTCCAGGAGACGAAATGGGCACCCAGCTCTCGCCGCATCAGTGTCAACCAGGGTCTCATGAGAACACCCCTACTCTCATAGTTCCTCCTCGTCGCCGGTGCCCTGAGTCACGCGGACAAATACATCCTCGAGGCTGACCCTGGCCCGGGTCAGCTCCCGCAGGGGCCAGCCTCGCTCGGCGGCCAGCTTGTGGATCAACGGCCGGGGGTCCACACCAGGGCGAGGCAGGAGCGTGCAGCGCTGATACTCGCCGCCGGCGGCCGCGATGCTGTGATGTTCAATCTCGGGCATCTGGTCCCAGGCAGCTTCCAGTTCCAGGGGCGGCGCGGCGATCTCGGCCACCAGTTGACCCGCCGAACCGAAGGCTTCCTGAAGGGTATCCGGGGCGCCCGCCGCCAGAATGCGGCCGCGATGAAGAATCAGCACCCGTGTGCAGGTCAATTCCACCTCGGGGAGAATGTGGCTGGACAGGAGGATGGTGTGCTGCCGTCCCAGGTCTTTGATGAGCTGCCGTACCGACCGGATTTGATTGGGGTCCAGCCCCTGGGTCGGTTCATCCAAAATGATCAACTCGGGCTGATGCACCAGGGCGTCCGCCAGGCCCACCCGTTGCTGATAGCCCTTGGAGAGGTGGCCGATGATGCGATGGCTGACATCGGTCAAGGCGCAACGGTGCATGACGGTTTCGATTCGTTCTCGCGCCCGACTATTGCTCAGGCCCTTGAGACGGGCGCGAAATCGCAAATACTCGATAACGCGCATCTCCTTGTGGAGCGGGTTGTTCTCGGGCATGTAACCGATGCGACGACGGACCTCGTCGGCCTGTGTGAAGACGTCGAAACCCGCTACACGGGCCGTGCCGCTGGTGGCCGGCATGAAGCAGGACAGGATGCGCATGATGGTGCTCTTGCCGGCGCCGTTGGGGCCGAGCAACCCCACGATCTCCCCCCGGCCCACCTCGAAGGACACATCGGTCACCGCGGTGTGGCCGGCATACCGCTTGGTCAGGTGTTCTACCTGGATCATGCCGCCAAATGTCACGCTTATGTCATCCTAGGGGACCCGGCGCTTGCCAGCCAAGCAAAACTCTTACGCAATGGGCGCGTCGCTGCCGCTTTACGATCGCTGGTTTTCCTGATGCTCCAGAAGTTGAGGAACGGTGAGCGGGCGACAGATCCCCTGCAAACAAGATCTGGTACGATCGATTGTCGGTTTCGACCGATGCAGGATGCCGGGAAGGGCCGGAGACGGGTCCTGAAGAAGGTCTTAACGCGACTCTCCGACCCTGGAGTCAGGCTGCCTGGCGCCAGGCAACGAAAATGATGGGATTGACGCGGAAGGCCCGTGCGCAGGATTGCCTGGAGATCAAAGCACGACGTCATTCTTGCGTCCGGCGTGCCGAGAAGTTCGAGAGTTTCGCCGGGCAGAATGCTTGAGTGGGAAATGCGTACCGGGAACCTGCCTGGCGGGCAACCCACTTTGCCGATCCTGAACCTGTCGATCTCCAGGCTGGCGGCGGGTTGCAAACGTTTGTGGCAAAGACCACGCAGGGGCCCGCCAAAGGCTACCTGGCACTCCAGGCAACTTATTCCAGACCTCCGCCCTGACCAGTCCACGTCTTTTGGGTCCAGACCTTTGGTCTCGCGTTGGTGGGCAGGAGTCGTTGGGGAAGACCGGACCTTGTCTGAAGTTGGTTTTTGCGCCAAGCTCCATCCAGATGGAACTGGTGAAGTTCACCTTGCTGGCAGTGGGGTCCTTGTTTGTGATTGTGGACCCCCTGGCGGCAGTACCCGCGTTTCTTGCCATGACGCCCAACGACACGCCAGATCAGCGACGCCGGATGGCGTTTCTCGCGGCCTGCGTGATGGGAGGGGTGTTGGTGGTGTTTGCGCTGATAGGCAAGTGGGTTTTCAAGCTGTTTGGGTTGACCATGCCTGCCCTGCAAGTGGCGGCCAGCATCGTGTTATTGCTGGTGGCGCTGGACATGCTAAAGGCGCAGCGGTCGCGGGTGCAGGAAACCCAGGAGGAAACAGACGCTGGAGCAGCCAAGGATGACATCGCAATCACGCCGCTGGCCATACCGATGTTGGCGGGGCCGGGGGCGATTTCGACGGTGTTTCTCCTGCGCAGCCAGGCCCCGGATTGGCTCCATGTGCTGGCCTTGTGCCTGTCCATTGTCGTCGTTTCAGCAGCGTCCTGGTTGATTCTCAGGTTCTTCGCCGCTGGCGCGCGCCTGCTGAGCCCCATTGCCATGCGCATCGGCACGCGAATCATGGGTTTGCTGTTGGCGGCTGTAGCCATGCAGTTCTTATTGAATGCGCTGCGTGACTTGAAGTTGATTCAGCTCTGAAGGGTGCGTCCGAAGCCTTCGAAGCCAAGGATGAGGCGCGGGCAGCTTCTCGCCCATGCCGGCCAGATCTGAGTGGCGCCAAACACCCATGGGCAGTCCGCGCCTTCAGCGGGCGGGATCCAGTCTGATTCGCCACCCGCGGCCACGATCTGCACGTCCAAGCCAGCTCGCTGCGGGGGTCTCCCGCAGCCGATCGTTGCGAGGCCAGAAGCCCTGGGAGCCAGGTGCCGCTTTCGGATCGCCGTCGGGCGAAACCGACGGTCCGCAAGTTTGGCCGATTATGACCGCGACTCCCCGCGCCGAACACCCGTGCGGCCTGCACGCCGTCAAGAACGGATCGGGAGTACTCGAGAACAATTACGAACGCCACCTCAAGCTCCACGTCAAACGCCAGGGCCGCAATTGGCATCCGGTGCGCGCCGCCCGCCTTTCGGGAATGCACCAGTTCAAAGCCCGGCCGAGGGTCTGGAACGCCTGGGGGAAAACCAAACCCTTGTTACACCTCAGACCCCACCCGCCTTGATCTCCCCAACTGACAGTTGACCAACACTGCCCGCACTGCGCCTGCCCGGTAAAAACCGTTGACGCTCCAATGAACCAAAACCTAAATTGCGCGTGGTTGTTGCTCCGTGATTCCCTGGCTGAGCGTTATCCTTGCCAGAGCCACGCCATTGGCAGCCGCGGAGGAGAACCCGAGACCAGACATGAATCTGCACGAATATCAGGCCAAGCGTTTGCTCGCCGCGCGGGGTGTGCCCGTCCCGCCGGGTGGGGTATGTGCCACGGCAGAAGAGGCCAGAAGCACGGCAGGAAGACTCTTTGCCGAGGGCTACAAGAAGGTCATCGTCAAATCACAAATCCACGCTGGCGGACGTGGTAAAGGTGTCTTCAAGAACGGGCGCAAAGGCGGAGTGAAAATCTGCGAAACAACCGCCGAAGTCTATGCCCACGCCAAAGCCATGTTGGGCCAGGTCCTGGTCACCAAGCAGACCGGCCCAGAGGGGCGGATTGTGAGCAAGGTTCTGGTCGAAAGTGCCCTGGCCATTGACCAGGAGCTCTTTGTCGCTGTCGTCCTCGACCGCAGCATCGGTCGTCCGGTCGTAATCGTCTCCAAGGAAGGTGGCATGGACATCGAGGAAGTCGCAGCCAGCAATCCAAAGGTGATCCTGCGCGAGGTGGTGGACCCCGTTGTGGGGTTGATGCCTTACCAGGCACGCCGACTGGCGCTGGGACTGGGGCTGAAGAGCGAGCTGTTGCTGCCCGCCGCCCGGCTTCTGTCCGGGGTGTACCGTACGTGGTGGGAATGCGAAGCCACCCTGGTCGAAATCAACCCCCTCCACGTGGTGCAGCACCTGGACGGCAACCAGGCCATGGTCGCCGTGGACGGCAAAATTGCGCTGGATGACAATGCCCTCTACCGCCATCCGGATTTGCAGGAGATGCGTGACCTGGCCGAGGAGTCGCCTCTCGAGGTCGAGGCCAGCAACTACAACCTCAGTTACATCAAACTCAACGGTAACATCGCCTGCCTGGTTAATGGTGCGGGCCTGGCCATGGCCACCATGGACATCATCAAACACCACGGTGGTGAGCCAGCCAATTTTCTGGATGTCGGCGGCGGGGCCAAGCGCGAGCAAGTGTCGGCAGCATTCAAGATCATCCTCGCGGACCGCGACGTGAAAGCGATTCTTGTCAACATTTTTGGCGGTATCATGCAATGCGACATTATCGCCCAGGGCATCGTGGATGCCGTCCGCGAAACCAACCTGACACTGCCCATCGTCGTGCGTCTGGAGGGCAACAACGCTGACCAGGCCGCGCGCATCATTGCGGATTCCAGGTTGCCCCTCATCACTGCCGACTGCATGGCTGAGGCGGCCCGCAAGGTGGTGCAGGCGGTCGCTTCATCAAAAACTTAACCCGAAACGGCATGGCTATCCTCGTCACCCCCGAAACCAAAGTCATTGTCCAGGGCATCACGGGGCACTTCGGAGCCCAACACACGCGCTTGAGCCTGGCCTACGGCACCCGCATTGTCGGCGGTGTCGTCCCCGGCAAAGGTGGCGAAGTATTCGACGACGAAGTGCCCATCTTTGACACCGTCGCAGAGGCTGTCCAGGCCACGGGCGCGCAGGCCTCAGCCGTGTTCGTGCCCCCGGCCCATGCAGCCGACGCCATTCTCGAAGCGGTGGACGCGCAGATCGAACTGGTCGTCTGCATCACCGAGTTCATCCCCATCAAGGACATGATCCGGGTGTATCGGGCCATGGAAGGCAAACGCACCAGGCTCCTGGGGCCGAATTGCCCGGGGATCGTCACACCCGGTCCCGGTCCGGATTCACACGGCGGGTGCCGGATCGGCATCGCCCCTGGGTACATCCACAAGAAAGGGCATGTGGGTGTGGCCTCGCGCAGTGGAACCCTGACCTACGAGGCGGTATGGCAACTCACACGCCGAGGCGTTGGGCAATCCACGTGCGTCGGCATCGGCGGCGATCCCGTGCATGGCACATCGCACCTGGACGTGGTTCGCATGTTCAACGACGACCCGGACACCCACGGGATCATCCTCATTGGCGAGATCGGTGGCACCAGCGAAGAGGAGGCTGCGGCGTGGATTCAACGGCATTGCAAAAAGCCGGTAGCAGCCTTTGTGGCTGGAGCCACAGCCCCGCCCGGACGGCGTATGGGCCATGCGGGTGCGATCATCAGCGGCGGCAAGGGCACCGCCGCCGCCAAAATCCGCGCCTTCCAGGAAGCCGGTATCGCCGTAGCCCCCACTCCGGCCGACATCGCCGAGACGCTCCTGAAAATCCTCTAGGCCCGCCTCAACCCGTCCGGTACGTCCACCCTCTCGTTGACCGGCGCCATGCACACCCTCTCCCTGCTTCACTTCGTGCTGAACGTGGTCGGGTTGCTGCTATGGTTCAAGTGGCGCGAGGATATGCTCCAGTCCTCACGACGGATCACGGGTGGGACCCTGCTCTCGACCTTGAGGCGCGCAGGGCCGCCTCCTCCTTACCGATGGGCTTTCTTCAGTTCGCTGGGGCTGCTTCTGTTGCTTCGCGCCGTACTCTACTGGCAGATGGGGCCCTCCCTGCGCTGGAGTCCCGTGATTGACATGGGCGCCATCGTTATTGGATTCCGCTGCGACCTCTTCCCGCGGGCCCTGGCATTCTCCCTCGGCAGTCTGGTCCTGTTCATTGTGCGGTTCTATTTTTGGCTGCTGCTGATTTCAGTGCTGAATCGCAAGATCGCGGACAGCGACGTGTATCAGAACCGCCTGCGGGCTCACCTGGGTCTCCTGGAACGCCTGCACTGGACACTCAAACTGGTGTTGCCCTTTTTCGCGACCAGCCTTTCATGGCTGGCTCTGGGCCCGCTGCTGGCCCGCATGGGTTTGCTCATCCCCGCTCAATCCATGACCCACACCGCTCAACAGGCCGTGCTACTGGGAGCCGCCGCTTACCTTTGCTGGAAGTACCTCCTGGCGGTGCTTTTGGTGCTGCAGATCATCACCTCTCATGTTTATTTTGGCCATGCGCCTCTTTGGGGATTTATTGCCACCACCGGACAGGAACTCCTCAAACTCTTTCGGTGGCTGCCCCTGCGATTAGGCCGCCTCGATCTCGCTCCGCTGGCTGGGACCGCCATCGTTCTTCTCCTGGCCACCAAGGCCGAGCGCTGGCTCCCAGAGCTATACCGCGATCTCCCGTGGTGAGCGGAAGGCCGCTGTTCGTCCTGCCGTGACCTGTCCCAACAAACACGCGCGCCTGGCACCGGTTGTCGCCGGCAAATTTCCCGGCAACCCCTGCATTCGTCGCCAGGCCAGAAGGGCGAAGGCCGCCGGTTCCACCGCCTCCAACGGCCATCCATGTTCAGGAGAACGCGACAACGACAACGATGAATTCACCGCGGCCAGCCGGCGGCGCAATGCCTCCACCATGGCTGCATTGGCTGCGCCTCCCCCGGTCAACACCACCTCGTCGGGGACGGACCCGAGATGCCGCGCATAATTGACGGCGACGGCGGCTGCGGTGAACTCAGTCAGGCAAGTCATCACATCAAACGAGCTGAGGCCCTGCGCATGCGCCTCCGCAAGCACCCGGGCCAGGAAAGCCTCGCCAAAAACCTCCCGGCCGGTGCTCTTGGGGGGCCGCCGCTTGATGAAAGGGTGCCTCAGCCACGACTGGACCAAACCTTCGTGGGAACGTCCCCGAAGCGCCCACACGCCTCCGCGATCCATTACCAGCTTGCCCTGGCTGAAGTGCCTGGCGGCCAGGTCCAGCAGGACATTCGCGGGCCCGGTGTCAAACGCAAGAACGACAGGCCTCGACCCTGCTCGCCAATCGATGGAGGTAACATTGCTGATGCCTCCAAGATTATTGACACAGACGTGCCGACCGCGCCGGGCAAACACCTCCACGTGAAAAAGCGTCGCTAAAGGCGCGCCCTGTCCCCCCGCCGCCATGTCGGCCGCCCGGAAATTATGGACGACGGGAACCCCAAGGACTTCGGCCAGATACGAAGGCTCACCGATCTGCAGCGTGGCGGGCGCGCGACGATCGGGATGGTGAAACACTGTCTGGCCATGCAACCCTGCAAGGGCCGGCGCCCTGCTGCCTTTCCGTCGAGCTCCCTCCGCGTAGAACCGGCCCAGATCATGATGAAGCTGAGCCAATTCATGGCTGAGAGCCTCCCCACGAGCCGCGCCGTGCAGACGAAGTGCCAACGCCCTCGGAAACTCGGTGCGCCACCGTTCCACCAACCGAATGCCGCGGGCGCTGACCGCGCAAAGGGCGTAATCCACCCCGTCAAGGCTTGTACCCGACATGATGCCCAAAACCAGCATAAACACCACTCCTGCGACCTGGACCACCGACGCCCGCCAGGCTGGCAGCGGCCCGGCTTATGGCTCGGCGCGTGTCAGCGTTATCTTGCGGATGGCAAAGTCCGAAGCATCCACCGCAAAGCGCAAATCCGCGCCGCCATTCTGCGAGTTCATGAATCGCGCTCCCTTCAAAACGAAGCGAGCCGCCCGCCAGGAGCGGCTCCCTTGCAGATTCACAGACGGCTCGGCGCTTGAATAGGCCCCGTTGAAAGGCGCATTGACATCGCTGCCATCGAACTCCAGGGCCAGGCGGCCCGAGCTTGCGTCATAATACTCAAGGTCCACGACAAAGGCAGCCGGTTCGCTTTGCTTGAAAGAGTCATCCACCGCGAAGTAGATATAACGCCCCGGGTGAACTGTTGGACGAATCGCAAGGCATGACTGACCTCCCAGTGTCCTCATGGCCGTGCGCCCATCCTCCTGATCCAGCAACGTCAAACCACGCTCTTCTCGGCTCCCACGGTAAGTGGCCGAGACGGAGTTTGATCCCTGGTAGCCACCGTTGGGCCAGGGGGGCTTCCAACCCTGGCGATACAAATCCGTGTAACGGCGTGTCAACTCGATGTAGCGCCGGCCGTACTCCCTCGACTCGGCGATGTCCGTGCCTTCATGGTATTCGTTCCAGGTCTCGACCACCACAAAGTGGCTGGGCCGCCGGAGGAATCTCAACCAGTTGCGTTCATAAAAGGCTCCGTTCTCCCGCGGCACGACCAACGGCGTCCGGCCCGGCACAGCCGAGTGATCATAACCGGGTCCCAGCGCGGCTACCCCTGGATTTCGCAGTCCCAGCGCTCCACCCCAGGCGACCCGGCTATCCGCGCGCACCCGCCACGAGATTTCCGACGCTACCCACGGTTTCCGGCCCCCAAAGTCCCGCGCAAACTCACGCAAGGTATAATCCAGAAAACTCTGATCGTGCGCTCTGGCAAAGCCCGCTGCGTAGAGCAAGACAATGGGCCGTCCCTCGAGCATCGCCCAATGCTTCGGCGGCACCAGCGAAAAAAAGTCGCGCACCGTGGCGTAAAACCAACGTCGTCCATAATCCGTCGTCAGGTCAATATGCTGCCCCCAACGATTGTGTTGGAGCGTGCTGGTGTCATAAAACATGCCCACGCGAGGCGGCCGTTTGCCCTCCCGCAATAATTCCTCGCGGGCCTCCACCAACCTGGCCAGCCCTGTATAACTCCAGTGCAGCCCCGCCCTGGCGTCTTGCTCGGAGGGGGCTCCCCAGAACACGGGCAAGACGACATCAATTCCCGCCGCCATCATATCGCGCAGCTCTTTCTTATGCCAGGCGGTCGAACGGTAGGAAAACCCGTCCAGAGTCGCGGGATGGTCAGTCAACGCATCCGAACCATCTTCGTCCACCAGATGGTCTTTGGTCTCGGCGCAATACCAGTAAAAGTAGTAGGTGCCCACGATCCGGTCCTGCATTGTGTAGGATTCACATCCGCTGAAATCGGACTCCTTCAGACCCACATGCGGGCCAAAAGCTGGCGGAATGGGTGGCTGGGCCGCTAACGGGATCGTTCCAGTAATACCCAACGTCAGGCTCGACAAGACCAGGAGCCGGCCCCAACAGGAAAGTGTGTGCCGTGACATGCGTCCACAGTCCGCTTCCTCTCCAGGAGAATCAAGCTTGTCCGTAGCCATCGCGGCGACAAGGGCAACAACGTCACTCATTGGGGCAAGAATCCATCGTGTCGCGGTGTGCACTCTGACTGCCCTGCTTCCCTTGCTGATCGAGGCGCAAGAAGCAGGCGCATCCGGGCGTGCCCTGGGATGCTGCACGAGGGATTCCAAACGGTTTTTCCTACACGACATGACCAGGCCAAAAGCCCTTGCGGGCCGGTCGCGGCGTCGCCGGACCACTGAAGGAGGGGCACCAAACGCTGCCCCTGAGCCAGGGTTCGCAAGGACTGGTTGACCTTGCCAAGGTGACCCTCGATGGTGCAAAACTCCCACGGTGCGCTTTTGACAGGACAGGCCGAAGAAGCGTAAAGTCCCTTCATGGAATCTCTGCACGCGCCCTGGCGCATCGAATATATATTGGCGCCAAAGCCGCCGCCGAGCGATGAATCCTTGTTCACGCGGATGGCTCGCTCCAATAACGACGAGGAAAACCTGATCATCGCGCGGGAAAAACAGTGCTTTGCCGTGTTGAATCGCTATCCCTACACTGGGGGGCACCTGATGGTGGTCCCCTATCGGCAAGTGCCCGACCTTCATGGCCTGACACCAGACGAGTTGTTGGGCCTCATGCTGCTCGTCCGGCGCTGTCAGACCGCGCTCACGCTTGCTATGCAACCCCACGGGTTCAACATCGGCATTAATCTCGGACTGGTCGCCGGGGCGGGAGTAGCCGAGCACGTGCATATACACATTGTGCCCCGCTGGAACGGCGACACAAACTTCATGCCGGTGCTTGGAGGAGTCACCGTCGTACCGCAAGCCCTTCAAGAACTGGCGGCCCGCCTGCGCGCCGTTCTGGCGGACATCCCCCACGATTAACCCTGGCGCAGCCAGCGCCTCGAACAGATTCATGCCCGTCGAGACCCTTCACTTCGATAATGCCCGGCTGATCCAGGAAATGCTGGCCGGCGACGCCAGAAACCTCAAAACCCTGGAGGAGCGCCTCGGCGTGAGAACCACAACCCGCGACGCCTGGATCAGGGTCGAGGGAGAGCCGGCTGATATCGAAAAGGTCAGGAGCTTCTTTCAACTGATCGAAGGCAACCTGAAAGCAGGCGGTTCCCTGAAGACGCGCGAGTTCAACCAGGCCTTGCTGGTCGTGCAACAAGAGGGTGTGGCTGCCCTCCGCAGCCTCTATGCGGAGCGTATTCAGACTTCCCCGCGCAAAGCCACCGTGGTGCCTAAAACCAGCGGGCAGAAACGCTATCTCGAGGCAATCCGGCAGCACGACATCACCTTCGGCATCGGACCCGCCGGCACCGGCAAAACCTACCTTGCGGTAGCCATGGCTCTGGCAGCACTGAAGGAGGAGAAGGTCTCGCGCATCATTCTCACGCGGCCCGCGGTGGAAGCGGGTGAGGCCCTGGGTTTTCTGCCAGGGGATCTCTACGAGAAGATCGCCCCCTACCTGCGGCCGCTCCACGACGCACTGCATGACATGCTTCCCGCCGAAGAAATTCAGCGTCACATGGAGCGGGGCGTCATCGAGATCGCCCCTCTGGCCTACATGCGAGGTCGCACCCTCAACAGCGCCTTTATCATCCTCGACGAGGCCCAGAACTCCACGACGGAGCAGATGTTCATGTTCCTGACCCGCCTGGGCTACAACGCCAAGGCGGTCATCACAGGAGACATTACTCAGATTGATCTGCCTTCGCACAAGAAATCTGGCCTCCTCGAAGCGCAACGGGCGCTGCGCAACATCGAGGGCATCGCCATCGTCGAGTTCCAACGCAGGGATGTTGTGCGCCATCCGCTGGTTCAGCGCATTATCGCGGCCTACGAGGAACACCGGGGCAAGCGCGACAAGGACGCATGACACGGCGCTATCCTGAAGATTGGGAACTCCGTATCGTCAATCGGCAGCGTGTTCGTGCGGTCAACACACGCCTCCTCCAGGAAATCCTAGCCTGGTGGTTGCAGCGCCACTTCCACGCCCAGCGGGCGAAATTATGGGTGCATTTGGTCAGTGCGCGAGTGATGGCCTCGATGAATGAGCACTTTCTCAGCCACCACGGCTCGACCGATGTCATCACCTTCGATCACTCCTCCCTCGACCACTGGGCGTGGTCCCACGCCCCGGGCTTGATGGACGCCGGCGAGCCTGCGGCGGCCCCACACGGCCGTCTCTTTTGCGGGGAGATGTTTGTTTCGATAGATGACGCCATCGCACAGGCGAAACAGTTCCGATCGCGGTGGACCAGCGAACTGGCGCGCTACGTTTTGCATGGCCTGCTTCACCTCGCCGGCTACGACGACAAACAGGCCCGGTCGCGGCGCCACATGAAGCGGGAAGAGGATCGCCTGCTGCGGCTGGCCCAGCGGGCGTTCCCCCTGGAACGACTTCACAAAAAGGCCCCGGCCTGGCGCGGGTCTCCACCAGAGAAACCATGACCGCAGAAAGGGCCACAGGGTTCGTCTTGCGGGTGCATCCGCTGACCGAGACCAGCTTGATTGCCCATTGGCTCACCGCCGATCACGGTCGCATCGCCACGGTAGCCCGGGGAGCGCGCCGGCCCAAATCCCCGTTTCGGGGCAAATTGGATCTCTTTTACCTCTGCGACTTCAGTTTCTCCCGCAGCCGCCGCTCCGACCTCCACACACTGCGGGAAATTCAGCTTCGCCGCGCGCCGGCGGCCTTGCGGGAGGACCTTGACCGACTGCACCAGGCGGTTTATGCGGCCCGGCTGATCGAGCGCGCTTCGGAGCCTGAAACGCCCGTGCCAGGTCTCTACGCCCTCATGGAGGAACTTGTGGAGACCTTGTGCGGTCCGCCGCCGCGAGGTATGACCGTCATAGCTTTTGAGGTCCGCCTGCTCCAGGAACTGGGGCTCTCGCCGAATCTGGCCTCAGCACGCCTGTCTCCACGAGCCAGGCATCTTCTGGCACAGTTTCGGGAAATGGGACTCCCTCAAGTCGCTGCATTAAGCATTGCCCCCGAGCAAATCCGGGAAATGGAGACTTATCTTGCTGCCTTCCTCGAGGAACACGTTGGAAGGCTGCCCGAAAACCGCGGCGTGGCCTTGTCCCCTCAGCCCCCTCCCTGAGGGGCTCTCCATGCGCGTGAAAAAAACTCCGGCGCCGAAGCGCCGGAGTTGCCTGGGAGGCATGTTTGGTTGTGCGGGAAGTTACTTCGCTCCCTGGTCTATCCAGGCGCGGATCAGGCCGATCTGTTCGGGAGTCAGCGGATCACCCTTGCCCTTGGGAGGCATGGGCTCATCGGTTTCTCCTGCCACCGCAAGGACCAGTTTACTTCTGGCGCTGTTGCCGGCTTGGATGATCTTGCCGTGCTCACCGCCTTTGATCACGGATTCCAAAGAGTCCAACCGGATTTTCCCTTTGGCCTTTTCGGGCCCGTGACAACCCACGCAGGACTTTTGAAATATGGGCAGAATATCCTGGGTAAAGGCGACGTTCTTCTTGCTCGATGGTGGCGGAAGAGATGGCGCCCCGTCCGCTGCCATGGTCTGCAGGACACACGCCCATGCCAGCAATGTCGCGATCGCGGTGTAACTCATTTTCATTCGATTCTCTGTTGAAAGCGTTCTGGCGAAAGCGGCCTGGTGGATCGCAGGGCCCATCGAGGTCGCCTTCGCAGGCTTCCCTAGGCTTTCTTCACCTTCTCCCAGCGTCCGGTGCGGGCCGACTTGAGGACGGCATCGCAAATGTACTGGGTGTTCAGCGCGTCCCGGAAGGTGGGACCCGCAGGTTTGCCGGACACAACTCCTTGGATAAAATCGTACAGTTGGTGAACAAAACTGTGCTCGTACCCAATGGTCAAGCCGGGGACCCACCAATTTTTCATGTACGGATGGTCTCCATCCGTCACATGAATCGAGCGCCACCCGCGCACGTATCCCGGGTCGCGATGATCGAAATACTGCAAACGGTGCCCATCATGCAGATCCCAGAAAATGGAGGCGTGCTCGCCGTTGATCTCAAACGTATAAAGCGCCTTGTGCCCTCGAGCGTAACGCGTGGACTCGAAGGTCGCCAGTGAACCGTTGTCGAACCTGGCCAGAAAAGCGCACGCGTCGTCAATCCCGACTTTCTCGACCTTTCCCGTCAGGTTGTGCTTGCGTTCCTTGATGAAAGTCTCGGTCATCGCGCAGACCTTGGACACCCCGCCATTCAGCCAGATCGCCGTGTCAATGCAATGCGCCAGAAGATCCCCTGTCACGCCACTACCCGCCACCTTGACGTCCAGCCGCCACAACGCATCCCCACCTTGCGGCAGGTCCCGCGACATCGTCCAGTCCTGCAAAAACTTTGCCCGATAGTGAAAGATGCGTCCCAGTTTGCCCTCGTCAATCAGTTGCTTGGCCAACGTGACTGCCGGCATGCGGCGATAATTGTACGAAACAAGGTTCGGCACGCCGGCCTTTTCCACCGCCTTGACCATCTTCTCCCCTTCGGCCCCGTTCAGCGCCAGTGGCTTTTCGCAAATGATCATCTTGCCCGCCTTCGCCAGCGCAATTGCCACCGCAGCATGGAGGTTGTTGGGCAGGCAAATGTCCACCACGTCAATGTCATCCCGGTCCAACAGGTTTCGCCAGTCCGTCTCCACCGATTCAAAACCCCACTGCGCCGCATGCGCCTTGGCTTTGGCTTCGTTGAAATCACAAATCGTTTTTAGCACCGGCTGGCATGGCACCTGGAAAAAGTTGCCAATCTTCCGGTAGGCGTTGGAATGTGTGCGGCCCATGAAACCGCAACCAATAATCGCGACATTGAGTCTTTTCATAATCGAAATGGCATGCCCGAAAATGCGTCGCCAGGAAAACTCCGGGCGCACGAACCGTTGCGCCGGTCCGGCGCCCGGGACTGAGTTATGTCTTGCTGAAGAGGACTACTTCTTGGCCTTCTTTGCGGCTTTCTTCGCAGTCTTCTTGGCAGGTTTCTTGGCTGCTTTCTTGGCTGTTGGCATGTTGTTTGTTTTGGATCGCCGAACCCTGGCCGCCTTCCGAACGGTCAGAGCCCTGGCTGGGGTTGCCGCCTTCTTTCGTGTTTTCCGTACCGCTTTCCTGGCAGGCGGGGCGGCTTGGCCTGCTCCAGATTTGACGACTTTGGAAAAGACTTCTGCCACGGTTGGGCCTCCCGCATGGGCACCCTCTGCATCCTCGCGCCAGCCATGCGCCTCCCGCACCGCGATCATCGCGGCCAGAATGTCGTTCCAAGTCTGCTGCTTCAGCATGACCTCGTTGGGAAACATGCAGCCGTCCCAGCAAATCGTCCGCAAACGCTTCGTCAATCGCCCTTGTTCGTCCCGCAGCCAGTAACCCGCGTGCCTGGGGATGTCCAGTTTTCCGTTGGGGTCAGTGGCCATGCAGTGTTTGCCCGTCTTGTCGTGCGAGCCGCTGCCCTTTACGGTGGCGTCGTTTTGAGCAATGTGAAAATCAATCGTCCACGGCCGCAGCGCATTGGTCAACTGGCGGTAGGCCGCGTCGAATCGCTCCGGGTCTGACCAGTTCCAATCCTGGGGCAACAGGGCGTCCTCCGGCTTGTTATATCCCAACAAATAGAGCAGGGTGTGGGCCATGTCGGCCTGGAAACCAAGGGTTTGCGGCCGGTCCACCATCTCCAGCAGCTTGATCGCTTCCTTCCAACTATGCAGCCCTCCCCAGCAGATTTCCCCCTCCGCTGCCAGACGCTCCCCAAAACCCTCCGCCACCTTGCACGCCTCTCGCAACGTCTGGGCAATCACCCGCGTGTTGCCCTCGGGATCCCTGTCCCATCCCGTCACGCTGCATGCCGTGTCAATCCGCACCACCCCATAAGGCCGCGCCCCCATCTCGCGCAGCCACGCTGCAATCCGACACCCCTTGCGGACTTGCTCGACAAATCGCTTCCGCTCCTCCGCGGTGCCCATGGCTGATCCGCCGCCAGTCGGCGCCCAGATCGGTGCGACCACCGAACCAACCTTCAAACCCCGCGCCTGAATCTTGTCGGCCACCCGCGCCAGGTCTCCCTTGCTGATGTCAATGTTGATGTGTGGCTCGAAAAGAAAAATATCCACTCCATCGAATCGCACGCCATTCACCTCCGCCCGGGCGGTCAGGTCCAACATCGTATCCAGATCAATGCAGGGTTCCGCGCCGGGCGAGCCTTTGCCAACCAGGCCAGGCCACATGGCGTTGTGAAGTCGCGGAAAATTATTGGAGGAATTCATGAGCGCAAGGTTCCTGACGCCCTTGGAGCGCCTGGGTGGTGCTGATCGTTACCACAAACATCATGCGTATTATGGCTTCCAATCTACCCCGCTTGCTCAACCAATCAATCCAAATTTTTCGTGGGCCGCCGTTTTTTCCGCGCTCGGCGCCGCTGGTGGTTCAATCGCCACCCCCATTGCGGGCCGGCACCCGGGGGCTCGCACCAGGGATTCAACACGATCACCTCAGACTGCTCACCGCCATCTCACGATGTCCGGTTGGCCTGGTCGAGAGTGTCAATGACCGCTTTGATCACGAGCAGCAGCAATATCTGCGCCGCCGGGACGGGATGGTCCTGCTTGGGACCAACCTCTCCAGACGCCATCACCTCCTCGATCACCAGCATGGTCAACGCGGGCTGCCGACCGCGGGACAACTCGCGAAGGAAACGAGGAGCGCCGCCTGGACTCAAGTATTTCTTGGCCTTTTCAAGCTCTGCGCTGATAGCCCGGCGCAGATCGGACGGTCTCAAGTTCTTCCCCCGCGTGCCTGGAGGCACAAACGTGTGCCAGATCGGGATGAGATGTGGCACAAGAAAGTGGAACATCTCGTCGTCGAGCAAACCGGCAGTCACCCGGTCCACGTCCGCAATTAACGTGCACCCACTCTGCTCCATGGCTTCGATGGCGTCGCTGGCAAGCTCGTAACGAACCACGGCCTCCCGCAATCGCGCCCGGGCTTCCTCTTCGGTAAAAGCACGTTTGGGCAGCGGCGGCGCCGGCGGCAGACTGTAGTCCATGGCTGCGACGCAGTCCTCATCGGGATCCTCCTCCATCCACTCTTCGTCTTCCTCCTCCTCGGCCTCCTCCATGGAAAGCGGTGGCGCCGGTGTCCGACCCGCTGGAGGCGCTTCAAATAGAATCTCGTTCAACCCCAACTCGCGCACCAGCCAATTCGGATCGTAATTCGACCCGATCTCCAGGTTCCGTTGATCGGCAGATCGGATGCGCGCTTTGATCAACCGAAGCAACACCGGCCGCAAAACCGGATCCTTCGCGGCCTCCCGAGGCGTTCCATTGTTCAATGCGGGGACCGGAGTATTCAGAAACTCCCGGTCCAGGAAAAGGGAGGTTTCTGCCTCCATTTCTGCCTGTGTCACGGGGGCAATGGGCCGTGGCACGCGCGACGCGGACAAGCGCATGACATTGGGTTTTTCAATCAGCCTGGGGGGCACCAACGACAGATCATGCGTCGGGCTATCGTTTGCAAGGCGTTTGCCCAGATCATCCAACCGCTCGCCCGCAAAGCGCACCCGATCCCCCATCAACGTCTCGAAGCGGTCCCGCAGCGCGGCCAGTTTCTCGGCCCCGATGCACTCAATCCGCCAATGCGACTGTCCCATCAGAACCCGCCCCAGGATCCGCTGTGCGCCCGGTGGCGCCGGATTGACCAGTTGGTGGTCCTCCTCGCGGGCGCACCACACACACGCCTGGGCAAATCCCTCATCGCCCTCTTCCGCGGTCAGGGTGTCCTCATCCACCTCCGGACTTTCCAGCAGCCGGGCACGACACTCCGCGAAAGGCCGCTTCAACTCATAAACCCTTTTGCCGAAACTGGCATCGAGTTGGGCGAACATCAGCCGCTGCCGCTCATTCGCCGTCGCTGCCACCGCCTTTTCAACCAGCGCCAGATGCTCGGCCAGCCACCGTCGCATGGGTTCGCCCTCCTCCGGGCCCCCCAGATGCCGGATAATCTCCCGGAGCACCTCCAGTGGGGAGAAGTCCCCCACCTCTTCCAAAGTAAGCGCTGTTCCCTTCACCCGATGGAAGTGGGGCAGTGGAAACACCAACGTCAGGAGGCACGTGAAGCGGCACGCGCGTGAGGCCACGGCCCGATCGCAAAGCAGGAATGAACCGCCGCTGGGATCAAGCAGGTCCACCGCCTCCATACGCATGTGATCAAGAACCCGATGAATCTCCAACAGGGCCACACGCCCTCGCATCATGCCGCGCGTCACAATGCGCTCGTCATTGTTCAACCCCGGAAATCCAGCCCGTTCCCACCGCTCCGCAAAGGTGCTGCCATCGTCCACCCTCGCGCAGAAGCACTGCCAGTGTATCAGGGCGGGCAGGGCCACCGAAATCTCTCGTGAGGCCCGGCTGAATTCCCAGTCCAGGG
>Ga0073934_10005198_pt1 | contig 20480 bp, 17 predicted proteins | sample LarsenN4metaG_FD_76834 | JGI IMG/M metagenome (GOLD analysis project Ga0073934, IMG submission 76834) | Hot spring sediment bacterial and archeal communities from British Columbia, Canada, to study Microbial Dark Matter (Phase II) - Larsen... ... | reverse complement strand
GCTGATCGCGTTCGTCCTCGGGTTCGGTCTCGGGACCGGCACAGCCTTCCTGCTCGAGTACCTCGAGAACGGCTTCGTCACGATCGAGCAGCTCGAGGCGGCGCTGCAGATCCCAGTTCTCTCGATGGTGCCTCAAATCAAGGACCGGGACCGGACGGTCGACGGCCGTGTCGTTCCGATCCCAGAGTTCGTCGCTCTGAAGCCTCTCTCGAGATACGGCGAAGCCATTCGAAGCGCTCGCGTGTCGGCGCAAATGTCGAGCATCGATCAGCCACCACGCTTGATGATGATCACGTCTGCCATCCCGTCGGAAGGCAAGACGACGATGACGTTGTCGATCGCCCATTCGGCGGCGTCTTCCGGACAACGCGTTCTGCTGATGGATTGCGACCTGCGTCACCCCTCCTCCTCGAAATACTTCAACGTGCACGAAGGACCAGGCTTGACCGATCTTCTGATGGGAAGCGCGCCGCCGGAGCGCGTCTTCCTGCGGACGGGTCAGACCAATCTGACGATCTTGCCAGCGGGCACCAGCACGCAGCACCCGCCTGACATTTTGTCATCGGATCGCTTCCGGTCGCTGATCGGCGCCGCGCGCGAGAACTATGACTTGGTGCTCGTCGATGCGCCGCCGCTGTCGCCCGTCATTGACGCCTCGATTTTGGCGCGCCTCGTCGACAAGGTCATCTTCGTCGTCCAGTGGCGCAAGACGCCGCGTGACGTCATCGAGCGCTCGCTTCAGGGCATCGATGGACCGCAAAGATTGGCCGGCGTCGTGCTCAACAATGCTCAGCTCGGCGTTGTTTCGACGTATGCCCCATATTACAGCTACTATCACAAGAAGTATCAGAAGTACTACCAGCAGTAGGTCCGTCGGGCTCCGCACCAATGATCGAGAAGGCGTTCCACATCATTGCAGCGGTACTCGTGTTCGTCGGCGGAGCCGTCGTGCTCGTGGACGAGGTCGGTCTGGTCGGACCTCGTTACATCGCCCGCTCGCTGAGTGCGGCTCCGACCGCCGCCGAACTCGAAGCCGTCGACCGCGCCTATCGTGCGTTCGAGGCCGTGCAATGGAAGCGCGAGGATACGGTTCTTCAGCAGAGTCGCTTGGCTCTCGCCCTTGCGGACAGCGAAGCGGATGAGGTCATCAGTCCTCTCGTCGCGGCGATGCGGGACGTTCGGGTGCGCGAGACAGCGGAGCTTCTGGCGAAGGTCGCGCCTCTCAATCCGGAGGCATGGTGCAATCTCGCGCTGGCCGCCATGAAGGTCGACAAGTCCGTCGAGAAGGCGCGCAAGTTCTTTCGGACGTGCGTGGAACTGGGTCCGCGGGAGGGTTACCTCTTCGATGATCGCCTCTTCCTCGCGATGAACCTTTGGTACGACTTCAGCGAGGAAGAGCGCCACGCCGTTCTGCAAGATCTGGACTATGGATTGCGCGATCGGGCACTGAGGCGCTTTCTCGCAGAACGGATGGCGCGAGGTGTCCTCCTCATCGCGCCCGAGCTCGACAGCACCATGCGGGAGATCATCCTGAGCACGGATGAGCGCTTAATGCAGTTTTATCTCCGGGCCCTTGGCCGCCCGATCGTGCCACCACCTGGCACGGCATCGACGACGAACCGTCTTGTTCCCAATCGGGCCTTCTGACGAAGTCGTTCACGGCGCCTTGGGCTCGTCCTGCAGACGCGTGATTTTCATGTCGTCGAACCACACCTCGCCGGCGAGGAATTCCTCGGATGCCATGCGGGCGTCGTGGATGAGGCGGAGAGCCTGGCCGCGACACTCGTCTCCGTCCGGGATCGTCGCTTCGAACGAAAAGAGCCGCCAGTGGTCCGACTGGCCCATTAGCATTTCCGTCTCACCTGCCAGGGCCCTCTCTCCATAGAGGCAACGCAGCTGCCATTTGAGACCGCGACGGGCCCGGATCGTGCCGCGGAGCTTACCCTCGACACGATAGCGCCCGGGGGCAAGGACGACCACCTGGGCGACGGTCGGAAACCTCACGCGACCGTCCGCGAAGGCCAAGTGCAGCACGCGCAGGGTCGGAACGGTCTGATCGGGGACGAGTTCGGCGGTCGCATTGATCCCACGTGCCAGTTGCCAGTCGAAGGGGTGGCCAGCGGGCTCGTTGTCGAAGCTCGCATTGTACAGGGAGCCGACCGATGCCAGCTCGGCTTCTGGAAGTAGACGCAGCCACGCATTGTAGGCGTACTCAGCCAAGCCCTCCCGAACGAGCCACGCGAGATAGGGCTTCATCTCGTCGTTCGTCAGGGGCTCTTCCGCCTCCTTGAGTTCCAGCATGAGGGCCAGCGGTGTCTCGGGAGACTCCGTTTTGCCGGGCAGCAGCGTGAAGAAGCGCTCGCGCCATTTCGGCGCCGGCGTTTCCTTGAGCTTGGCGACGAGCAGTGGCCGCGCCTCCGCATCATCGGCCACGGCGCCAAGGTATCCGACGACGTAGGGTGCGAGCTGAGGCGATGTCCTCAAGAGGATGTCGCCCTGCTCCACGACCTTCGCGTAGTTCTTGTCGTAGACGCTATCGTTCAGTAGCCAGAACAGGGACGACGTTTCCCGTCGCGACCGTCGGACAGCCGCTTCGGCAAAGGCCTTCGTCACCTCGCGGCCTTCGCTCACTTCGGCCAGCAGAGTGAAGGCGCGCGCGTTGAGTGGGTCGCTGGCAATGGCGCGTATGGCGAGTTCGCGGATCTGCTCCCGCAGTTCTTTACGTTCGGCATCCACTTGGGCCTTTTGCTCGGGGCTGAGACCCGTGACGGGCAAGGCCTCGAGGCTGTTGCCGGTGGCTGGCCGTTGAGCCGCCTCTTCGGATGGGCCATCGGAGAGCACCGTGAGCTCAAGCAGGCGCTGGCGGAGCTGCTGCGCTTTCGCCATCAAGCCGGCCGGGTGCTGCGCGTTCAGAAAAATCGCGAGGTCGGGGTTCCGCGCAGCGATGGCGAAGGGAAGGCTCTGCGTCGCGATGAAATAGAGAAGGAGGACGCTGGCGAGTGACAAGAGCGCGGTTTGGATGGGGTGAGCGATCAGGCCGGATATGGCCTCGCCCAAAGCCTCCCGCGCGCGGATCGCTGGATTGGGTCGACGTCGCCGCCTTGCCATCAGCGAACTCGCAGCAACCGAAAGAGTTTCGACAACGGGCCTGTTGAGCTCTCAAGCGTCGGCGGGGCTTGTCGCGAGGAGGCGACCACTGTCTTGAGGGATGACGGACCAGACGCCGACTTGGGGCTCTTTGGCAGAAGCCTTGAGGACTTGCGCACTCGTAACGGTCGAGTGCTCAGCGCTCGGTCATAGTCGGCCCGCTTCTCGTCGCTCTTGAGGGTGCCCCAGGCATCCGTCACGCGACCGACGAAAATAGTCGGATCGATCCCATGCCTCGAGGGCTGAGCGGCGTCGGGATGGAGCCACTTCATCAAGAGCGCCATGTGGCGGCGGAGAGCTTGTGTCGTTGCCGAGGCATCAAGCCCCAGCACTCTGTAGTAGTCGCTCGAAGGGGCGAAGAGGATCTGTTCAATGAAGAAGCCTGCCGCATCCCTCAAGGCCGACGGCGAGAGGGACGTCATCCCTTGCGCCGCATCGAGGGCATCGGGCTCGCCAGCGGCAACCTCGAGGAGGAATGTCATGCCTGACGGCAATGGCGAGCGGCGCACGACACGGGTCATGTGGGGCGAGCCGTAGAGCGACAGGGCCGCTACGATGGATGCCGCATCGCGCATGGTCATCCCGTCGATGTCTCCAGGCGCTTGCGACCTCCTTCGTCGCCAGTCGAACCACCGTACGTCAGCGCATCGCGGCCGTAGCCATATCCGTAACCGTAGCCGCTTCCGTAGCCGTAACCTGCAATCGACGCGTCATACTTGGTCATGACGGTGCCGATGACACGGCCGCGGGCCATCTGCAGACGCTTCAGAGCGGCGCGGATCATGCCCTTGCGCTGCTCGCCAGAGGCGACCACGAAGGTCGTGGCTGCTGTCGCACTCGACAGCAGCTGGGCGTCGGCCAGTCCGAGTAGAGGCGGCGCGTCGACGATCACGAGGTCGAACACCTCCAGCGTGATCGTCATAAGAGAGTAGAGACGCGGCCCGGCCAGAAGATCAGCCGCATTTGGGGGCATTGGGCCTGAGAAGATCACCGCGAGATTGCGATGATCGGTTTGCTGAATGACGTCCTGAGGGTTGGCGGCCCCCGTCAGGTAATTGCTGAGGCCGACGGCGTTGTCCTTTTGCAGCTTGATGTGCAGGCTCGGCCTCCGCATATCGCCATCGATCAGGAGGACCTTGAGACCAAGCGTCGCGAAATGGCGCGCAAGAGCGATCGAAGTCGTGGACTTGCCTTCGCCGGGGCCACTGCTCGTGATCGCGAGGGACTTCGGGAGGCCCGTGTCCGTCGAGAACTGGAGGGAGGTCGCAAGCGAGCGATAGGCTTCGGCCATGGCGGATCGCGGATCGAGCACCTCCTCCATGGCTTCGGCGTCGCCGTCCTCACCAATGGGAATGACGCCGAGATTGGCGAGGCCCGTTAGCTGCTCGAGTTCCTCCGGATACTTCACACGGTCATCGAGGATTTCGAGGAGGTAGGCAGAGCCGAGGCCCAAGCCGAGGCCGAGGGCGAAGGACAGAAGCAGCGCACGTGACAAGCGCGGCGAAGACGGCGCTTCGGGCGCCGTTGCCCGATCGACGATGAAAACGTTGTTCGTGGTGACGCCGGCCGCGACGTCGACTTCCTTGTAGCGCTGGAGAAGGCTGTTGTAGATCCCGCGATTGGTGTCGACCTCGCGCTTGAGGAAGTTGTACTGGATCATCCTCTTCTGGAGGTCGAGCGTCTCGGCCTGCAAGGCGGCGACACGCTCCTTCATCTGCTCTTCGAGCTTGATGCCGTTGTCGTAGGCCGCCTTGAGGGCATCGCGGATCGTTTTGACCTCGATGGCGAGCTGGCGGTCGATTTCCTTGATGCGGTTGGAGAGTTGCACCATCGCCGGAAAGGCCGGCTTGAAGGTCTCGAGTTTCTCCTCATACTCCTGCACGAGCGTATTGCGCCGTTGGCGGAGGCCGTCGATGACGCTGTTCGACAAAAGCTGTGGGAGGCTAAGGGCATCGGATCCTTCCACTTGCCGCCACTGCTGCTCGGCCCGGAGCCGCTCGGTCGCGAGCACCTGCATGGAGGCATTGGCGGCCGCGAGATTGTTTTCCGCCATGGTGGCACGATCCGCGACCTCGACGATCTGCTCGCTCTGCGCAAAATCGACGAGGGCCTTTTCGGCCTCCTCCACGCGGATCCGCAGCTGCTTGATCTGGTCCTCGAGGAACGTTCGCGCGTAGCTCTTGGCGTCGAAGCGCTTGTCGAGGGTCAAGGCGATAAAGGCCTCGCCGTAGGCGTTGGCGATGCGCTGAGCTCTCGTCGGGTTGGGATCCGAAAAGCTGACATCGACCAGCCGCGAACCGGGCAGTGGGCGGACCGTGAGATTGTCGAGCACGCGGTTGGTGGCCGTGCGCTCCGGGCGGGCGTTTCCTTTTTCGGGGCCGCCGCGCAACAGACCAACGACGACAGAAACAAGAGAGACCTGCGGCTTCAGGAAGTCCTCGTCGCCGGCCAACTGGAGAGACGACACGACGCGCTCGGCCATCGACCGGCTCTGGAGCAACTCGAACTGTGTCTTCATGAACTCGAGAGACGCGCCGCCGCTTTCGTTCGGCGTCACATCGGCGCCGTCGACGATCTTGGCCGCTTCGCGCTCGATCTGGAGACGGACGGTCGCCGTGTAGAGGGGGATCTGCATGAACGTGATGAGGGCGCCGAGCACCACGCACGACATCAAGGCCCCTAGCACCAGCCACCGGCGCTTCAGCACCAAGTGCCAGAACCACAGGATGGTCTGGGCCAGATCGCCCTGCTCGTCTTGGGGTTCGCTGCCGTATCCGTAAGAGCCGTAGCGGTCGTGCGCGACGCCCAAGGGCTGGGCATGAGGCACGACGGGACGCTCCGGCTCACCGGAGGGCTGAAGAGCTCTGCGGTTCGCGTCGCTCATGGGGTCACTCGACGGCGACGTCCGTTCAGCGGGTCAGATGAGACCGATGAAGGCATTGGTCATGGGCAATACACGGACGAAGTTGTTGAACATTTCCTTGATGGCCGAGGAATTCACGACGACGACGTCGCCAGGCTGAAGCTGGGGATCGGCAGATGCGCCGCTGCGGATCTCCGCCAGGTCGAAGCGTGCGACGGAGCGCTTCCCGCCGTTGTCACGAAACACGAGCACGGCCGTGTCGGCCGTCGGATCGAGGCCCTGCGCCATGGCAATGGACTGCAGCATCGAGACGGAGCCGACCATGGGATAGACGCCGGCTTTCTTGACGGCGCCTTCCACCGTCAGTCGCTGACTGTTGTACTCCTTGATCCCCACCGTCACCTGCGGGTTCTGGAGATACTTCCGTCCCCACTGCTTGGCGAGTTCCCGTTCAACGTCGCGGGCGGTTTTGCCAGCGACCGGCACATCGCCCAGCAGGGCAACATTGATGGTTCCCTGCTCGGAAACCTGCAGCTGCTTCGAAAGATCGGGAACTTTGAAGACGGACACGTCGAGGACGTCGAGAGGCCCGATCTTGTAGCTGGCGCTGCCCTGCGTCGCCGATGCCGTGAACGTCTCTGCGAGCTTGCGTCCCTCGCCGCTGAGCGATGCCGGCTTGATGGTGGCCGAGGGCGTCGATGGCGCGCCGTCTGCAAAACCCGCGGTTGCGGGCGATGGCGCGAGCGCCCCGCCTGCGAGGTTCATCTCACCGAAAGAAGAACTGCCGCAGGCGCCCAGCCAAACCGTGAGAAGGCTCACCACGAGAAGCTTCATCTGACGCATTACTCGTACTCGGTGCAAAATTGGATAAGTCTACAGGACGCGCGCTCGACTTCTCCACCGGCGGCAACTCGCTGGGGAGAACGTTGGCCAATATGCCACCTGGGCGAGTTTTGCACAAATGGGTTGCCTCGATTGCACCAATGCGTTGCGCCGCAGCATCATACCCCCGAGCTAGGTCCGGTGGGCGCTTGCGCGTGTCGTGGGCGTCGGTCGCCAAGAGGTGCACGAGTCCGTCGTCCAACATGCGCTCGGCCCAGTAGCGAGGTTGGCGTCCGAAGCGGCCCGTCAGGGATCCGGACGTGATCTGCATGAGCACTCCACGGGCCGCGAGCGTCTGGATCAGGTCATACTTGCCATCGATCCAGGTGAGACGCTCGGGGTGGGTCAGGATTGGAACGTAGCCCGCAACCAGGATCGAGAAGAACAAGTCGTCCATCCGCAGAGGGGCGACGTGGTGGGGCGGTTCAACCAGCACGTAGCGCGTGTCCCCGAGGGTCAGAAGATGGCCGCGCGCGATGCCCTGCACAAAGTTGGGCACAATGTGATTGTCGGCCCCCGGCACAAGCCGGAGGGGGATGCCGGCTTCATCGATCGCGGTCTGGAGTTCGGCCACCGCCAGTCGGATTGCGGGTCCGGAGTTGTGGTAGACGCCAGGCAAAATGAGCGGCGTGCAGGCGACGACCTCAACACCCTGCTCGACGAATTGGCGAGCCATGTCCAAGGACACGTCGAGATCCTTGGCCCCATCGTCGATGCCGGCCAAGATGTGGCAATGGAGATCGAACATAGGCCTGCTCGAATACGCTGTATTCAATGAATGTAGTGTGATGCGGAGACATACGTGAGGACCGCGGCAGCCGCAAGGCACGAGCGAGAAACAGATGGTCGAGCCGACCCCGCTTCGCTGCCGTGGACGTGCCCGAGCGGCCACACCTTGCCTGTCACACTTTGTGATCCGTCACAGCTGTCTTGCCATCTCGTCCACAACTTCACTACGGTAAATCGTCCACAGTTGGGGCTGTGCTTTTCCACAGCGTGTTTGCGTACGGGGTGAGTTGTGTTGAAGCGTTTTGCACTCACGGTCCTTGCTGCGACCGTTGCCGTCTCCCAAGTCCATGCCGGAAGCCTCAGTGCCGTCGACGGCACGGCCATGATCAATCGCGGCGACGGCTTCAAGCCGTTGGAAGCTGGCGCCGAAATCCGTCCCGGTGACAAAGTGCTGATGCCGAAAGACGGTGCTGGCAAAGTCACGTTCCGCGACGGCTGCACCGTTCAACTTCAGCCGGGCCAGATGCTCTCGATGAGCGCAACATCGCCATGTGCGGGCGGCTCGAACGTCGCCCAGTTGAACCTGCGCGGCCGAATGGGCCAGAGCACGACGAACAACGACGACAATAATGGCGCCATCTTCTGGATCCTCGGAGGCGCGGGTGTCGTCGGCGGCGCGATCGCCATCATCGCGTCCCAGAGCGATAACGACAAGAAGCCGGCCAGCCCCTAAAATCTGACGCCCAACTCAACGGCGTCTTGGAATGTTCCTTTACACAGCTTTCTTGCTGAGCGCGTCGATCGTCCTTGGCGGCGGCACGCGCTCAGGCTTTATTGGCGACGTCATCCTGCAGGTGTTGGCTGTCCCCCTGCTGGCGGTAGCATTGGCGAAATGCTGGAGGGTGCGGCCCCTCCTTGTCGCCCTACCGGTCGGGTGCATTCTCGCCATCGCGGTGTTGCAACTGACGCCTTGGCCGTGGCCGCTCCAGACAAACTTCATCACGGAGCTCGCGGCTCGGGGGCTGACCTTGATCGGCGAGCAGGGGTCGTGGACCTACGTTTCGATCGTGCCCAACGCAACGGCCGCCGCGCTTGTTTCGATCCTGCCGGCTCTAGCGATCTTTTACGCGACTGTGCTTCTTGATCACGACGCCCGCATCAAGCTTGTTTGGGTAATCGTCTTTTGGGGCGGCGCGTCGGTGCTACTCGGCTTCCTGCAAGTCGCCCAGGGCCCGAGCAGCAGCTTGCGCTTTTTCGAAATCACCAATCCCACCGAAGCGGTCGGGTTCTTCGCCAACAGGAATCACTTCGCCGCTCTGATGTACGTGACGCTCTTGTTTGCGGTCGTCGCCTACATCGATCTACAGAATCAGGCCGCCGCCAACCTTACTGGCCAGAGAGGTCGATCAAAGCAATCGGCTCAGACAGTGGCATTGGTTGGTCTCTGTCTCATGATCGTTGCGACGGTCGCCGGCGCGGCGATGGCAAGGTCGCGCGCCGGGATCGTCCTCATGATGATTGCCGGCGTTGGCGCGGCTCTTGTTGCGGTTCGATATGGGGCATTCGATGGTTCAACGCCTGGATCAAAGTCTCGGTTGCGCTCCCGAGCAGTGACGATTGCTATCGTGGGCGCCATCCTGTTTGCAGCCCAGTTTGGGCTTTACCGGTTTATTTCAAGGTTCGAGGCAGATCCCTTTGACGATGCCCGCTGGGGATACGCGTTGGCAACTTACCAAGCAGCGATTGAAACCATGCCTTTCGCCACAGGCCTCGGGTCGTTCGTTCCGGTTTTCGCGTCGCTTGAGCCCTTGACCGTCACTTCAGCCGTATTCAGCAACCGAGCCCACAATGACCCGCTGGAGAATTTCGCAGAAATGGGTCTCGTTGCGCCAATCCTCTTACTCGGAATGTTGACCTCGATAGCTTACGTCATAGCCAACGGCGCAAGAATGACCGAACGCGCTGCGCTGCAGGTGGCAGCAGCTTTCGTCTCCTTGGTAATGATAACGCTCCACTCACTTGTCGATTACCCGCTCAGAACAGCAGCGCTTTTGGCATGCAGTGCGATAGCATTTTCCATGATGATCCCCCCAATGCGAAGACCAAACCTCGAACCCAACACATGATTCTTTAAGCCAGAAGACGAAAGACGCGATCGATCGGCATATAGAGCCAAGCCAATACCCCCAATTGCCGACCCAATTTCCACGAAAAGAACTAGAGAGCAAGCCATCCACCCCTCGCCGATAACAGCGCGAAGACTCCCAGCTCCACCGACAAATCGATTTACACCAGCCACTGCCGCAGCCAAATACCAAACAACACATGACGACACTTAAGATACTTTTTTACGCAGCTGAATTCGCACCGGCGGGCACAACGGGCGCTATACGACCCACAAAATTGGCAAAATATTTCAGTCGGTTCGGACACGAAATCAAAGTAATCTCTTGCCAACCCAACAATACCACATACGCAGATCTACTGCCGGCAGTGGAAGCGATTGAGATACAACGAGTCCGCATTCGACGCATCTTGCCAATCAATGATACCGGCTTATGGTTTCTATTGTACTCACTGCCTCGCCTTTTCCGCACCGCGCGAGAATGGAAACCACACGTCATTTTCGTATCGGTGCCTCACTTTTATCCCGCGATTGCCCCCCTATTGGTTCGAATCGCACTTCGAACTCCATATGTCATTGACTACAGAGATCTGTGGTTTGGCGATCCGTATCCGCCCATATCCGTCAAGGATCGGATTTCCCGACTTTTGGGACGCGCCCTCGAACCAGCGATAAACCGATTTTCGCTACTCACCGTCTACATATCGGATCGCATGAAAGCAGAGCAAGAAGCCATTTTTGGTATGCGCAAGAATAGCGCTGTAATTTCGACAGGCTTTGACAAAGACGACATCGAGAGATCCACCCGCTCAACAAATGCTGATCTCAGGCAGGTCTTCACCTATGTTGGTAACATCGATGCCAACATGCAGATTGACAGCTTTATGAAGGCATTATCGGCTGCCATACGCGAAAACCCAGAGGAAGGCGCTCGCGTGATGTTTGTGGGAAGAAATATCGAGAGAGCCAAACAAGCAGCTGATGCGGCCGGCGTCACCGCTCGCTGCATCTTCCGAGGTCCCGTTGGCAAAACTGAAGCCCTGGATCTTGTTCGCACATCAAGGGGAACAATCATTTTTGGTGGAAATCATCCACAACGCCTCAATCGAAAAGTTTTTGAGGCCCTTGCCGTGAGCAACAATATTTTCTACTTAGGTGATGAATCCACCCCGACCGCCCAAATACTTAGATCATTCGGGATGCCGCACATTTTAGACCAGAAAAGCGAAACCTCGAAAATTTCTAGTCACCTACAGTCTTTTCTGTCGAGCCGGAACTCGCTTGCGGAAATTCCGAGGCGCCTGGAGGAGTACTCGAAGGAAGCTTTGGCGCGCAGCTACATAGATAAAATTAAAGAAGCACTACTTCTGATCGATCGACATGAGTAGCCGTCTCCATATCATTCATGTTCTCCGAAATCTTAAGTATGGAGGCTGCCAAACGCTTGCCTTGACGCTGATTCAAAATTTAGCAGACCACATTCACACGGTGGTTTATTTAAACAACGAAGAAGACTACTCCCAATCCATGCATCGCGAATTTATCGAGATCACACCTTGCGTTTTTATCCCGCAGTCAAGTAAGCGTCTTCAGGGGGAAATCCGCAGTCTTCACTCAAGACGCGAATCAATGCCGCTGGTGTTGAATTGGTTCTTTCCCTTTATGCTGTTGCCCGGCAGACTTCCCGACTGGCCATGCATTCACCATGTCGGAACATCCGCTTTTGCCTTGTCGACCAAGGCAATAATCAAGCAACAAGCAATTTTCATTCTATCTCGACTAATTGACACAGGAGAAAAACATCGAATCGTCTGCGCGTCGAGGCATGTAGCGCGCAGCTTTAGAAATCGCTTTGCAGTCCTGCCACCTAATTTTGGTGCCGTGATTCCCAACGGCACTAGCCCACGCACTTCCGCCCGCACTGAACCAGCGCAAAATCTATTTACGTTCGCAATGATCGGAAGGCTCGATGGAAGCAAGGATTTTGCAAGCTTCATTTTGTTCTCCAAGGCAATGAAATCTTTACTTCCCAATGCCTGCCGGTTTCTTATCATCGGGGATGGATCGCATTTCTCTTCAATTGCATCATTTAACATACGGCATGGAAGCCCGTGCGACATGGTCGGCCTACGCACGTCGCGCGCCTCATTGTACCAAGATGTCGATTGCCTTGTTTTCTTTAATACGGAGGAAGAGGGTTTTGGGAATGTAATCATTGAAGCAATGCACGAGGGCATACCCGTCATTACCCACTCAATTGGCGCATCTAACGAAATAATTACCGATGGCTTCGATGGCTTCACGGTGAAACGTTGGGAGAATGCATTGGCACCTGCGCAACTTCTTGCAACTGACTACGACATCTGGCGTAAGATTGGCGCCATGGGCCAAGTGACCGCTAGGACCCGGTATTCTGCAGACACGTTTGCAAGATCTTATCTCCAAGTGGCTCAAGCGTTGCTTTCCTAATGCGCACGCTCGTTGTCGTTAACAATATTCCAACTCCCTATCGAAGCGATCTATTCAGGAGAATGTACTGCTTAGCCAGAGAATACGGCTACTCGATGAGCGTTGTGTATTTAGCGCAGAGTGAATCTATACGGGCTGGCTGGAATGCTGACTTGGAACCATACGAAACTATTCTACCTATTGTCTTTCAAGGTCGAATTGCATCCACAACGACTTCTGATCTCATCATAAATAGGAATTATCTTCGGCTACTTGCGGGGTTCGACACAGCATTGTTTTTTGGGTACAGCTATCCGTCAATAATTACTTCAGCTGCGCATCGCAGGCTTAGGCGTCAACCAAATATTCTATTCTGCGAGAGCACTCTTGTTGAGAGTAAGACCAGCGCACCATATCGCATTGGGAAAGTCGCATTACTGAAGCTGTTCGACCTTTATATGACACCTGGACGTCGCAGCAAAGAATATCTCGAAGCTATTGGAGTAGCACCAGAAAGGATCGGCATTGCGCCGAATGCGTCCGCCCTTACCCCGTCATGCCCTTCTACCCAAGCCACCCAAACCGGGATGCTTCGACTGCTTTATGTTGGACGGATTGCACCGGAAAAGCGCCTAATTTCTTTTGTTCAATACTTGAGGGTCACAGAGCAAAGTTTTACTATGAGCATAGCGGGTTCAGGGCCGGAAGCAGACACGCTGCGCAGTATTGTGGGAGATGATAAGCGTTTCACCTTGCTTGGCTCTGTTCCTAATTCAAAGCTTTCAGCTGTTTATCAGGCGCACGACGTCCTCGTCCTCCCATCGGAATCTGAAACATGGGGGTTCGTCGTAAGCGAAGCAGTTAATCACGGCCTATCCCTTCTGCTTTCCGATCGAATTGGCTGCGCACCTGAACTGTTGGTGGATAACGGCTGCCTATTGAAGGCAATCACTCCAGAAGACATATCCTGCGCTCTTTCCGAATTAAGGACTAATCTCAATAACTTTAAGGCCGCGTCGGCTCAACTCTCTCGTAAATTCACTGTCGACTCACAGGCGCACGCATTGCTCGCCTGCGCATCAAAATTTAGCAACCTTGCTCGGCCGTAGCTTGCCGAGAGGTCGATCAAGGGTGTTGCTCCTGGGCCCACTTCCTCCGCCCACGACCGGGCAAGCCCTCGCGCTGCAGGTTGTCCATCGCCGCACTGATTTTGACACGACAGTAATTAACAACAATTTTGAGAATAAAAGTCAATTTGTCCGCTTCGTCCTGAGCATTCGTCATATAGCAGCCTGCATTGTTTCGTGCATTAAATGCCAACCTCGCATCGCTTACATTTCAATAAAGAGGAGTTGCCTCGGCTTGGCAGTTGATTGTGCGTGCCTCTTCCTTTCGAGACTGTTATCCCGGTCGAATGTAGTTCTGCATCTTCATGGTGGCGAGTTGACGGCCATGTCAAGGGATTTCATTCGACGCCTTATGTTAATGTATGCCTTGAGAAGCTCGGCGGCTGTTGTGGTCTTGTCTTCCGCAATGGCGGATGAGGTGCGCTGCATCTATCAATCTGCCAACGTCCACATTGTTCCCAATTTCTCCAGCAATTTCCCCGAAACGAGCGACATCCATGTTAAGGCGTCGCATGCGGATCGCGGTCCGTTACGCGTTCTTTATTTGTCGAATCTGATGTATAGCAAGGGGATACTTGACATCGCATCTGCGGTCAACCTTGCCCGCCAACGAGGCGTCGATGTTGAGCTTGAGATCGCGGGGTCGTTTCTAGACGACGAACACATGACCTCAGAGCAGCTTAGGATCAATTTGCAGCCGCAAATCAATTCTTATGTTCGATATCTCGGCAGTCTGAATGATGCGCCGAAGTGGGAGGCACTGCTTCGGGCCCAGGTCTTGGCACTTCCTACGTTCTATAAATCGGAAGCGCAGCCCATCTGCTTGATTGAGGGTCTCGCTTACGGCTGCGTTCCACTTTCAACTTATCTAGTTCACTTTCACCCCTTGCTTGAGGACTTGCCTTTTAGTGTAGCGGAAAACAGAAACATTGAATCTATTGTGCGCGCGATCATGCATATGTCGAATAATCGCACACACCTTGGCAACTTACTCATTCGGTGTCATCAGCTCGCAAGATCCAAGTTTACGACCGAGCAGCATGTATTGCTTATCGAGGCCGTGCTTGCCCAAATCCTTGATAATCAGACGGCCGCAACATGACTGGCAAGGTTAGTTCGGCCATTGCCCAACAGATTTTGTTTGGCTTTTTGTTTCGCATCATTGGCTCACTTGCTGGATTTGCCACGACGGCGTACATTCTCCGCAATCTCGACGCCGCGAGTGCCGCTTCTTATTTTGTTGCCATTAGCGTGATCTCTATTGCAAGTTGTCTTGGCATGGCTGGGCTTCACACAGCTATCGTACAAAAGGTACCAATACTGCTTTCCGACGAAGCGGTAGTCCCGGCTGGGCGTTATCTGTATGGCTCAATCTGTGCCGGCCTGGCAATCTCCAGCTTTGTTTGTTTCAGTCTGATTTTTGCATTCATGCTGCAGCCCGATGTGTTCCCGCCGTCTCTCCGTGACGGAACTGCCGCAATCCTGCTTTTCACAAGCATTCCTCTGAGTGTTCTGACAGCGATACTGTCATATGGTGCACAAGCCTTTGGGCATCCCAAGCATGCTCTTTTTCTATCAAGTTTATGTTTTGGAAGTTTCTTTCTATTTTTTCTTAGCCTTCTTCGCCCCGATGCTCTTATTTCGATAGTCGCATGCTACGTGCTCGCTCAGCTTGCGACTACCTTCGTGGCTTTTTTCATTCTTCGCCCACATCTTGTTGGGTGGCCGCCAAGCGACTTCAAGCGGACGGCAATGGGAGGCTTGGCTTACCTACAGATACACTTGACGCTAGAGATCTCAACACAAACGGTTCCGCTTTTTCTTGCCTATCTCTCCTCGCCTCTCAACATTTCAGTTTTCGCGATCTCAATGAAAATTGCAATGATTTTTGCGTCGGTTCAGTCGCTGGTTTCGCGAGTCTACATGCCGCTCTTCTCTGTTTCTTATTCAAAGTCCGATTTTTTGGCTCTGCGGCGCTCGTTCGTCGGCGCTACACTTTGCTACGCGGCGCTCGCGATCCCAATGTGTGCTTCAGTTGTTTTCTTCTCCGGCACTATAATTACTTTTTTTAATCCAAGCCTTGCGCCCTTTTCTTACGTTCTCGTCGTCGTAGTGTTGGGGCAGGTTGGCAGTTCGGCGTTCGGACCGGGCGCGGATTTTCTTTCGATGGTCGGCCATGCTGACTTTGTTCGCAATGCGCTCGTAATGACAGCCGTAGCGTCTGCCCTTCTCTCCCTTTTTCTGATTCCATCCTATGGAGCGCTTGGCGCTGCATTCGTGTATTCGGCTTCCCTCATTGCACACAGTGCTTCATGCCTGATTAAATCTTATCGATTACTCCAACGCAGAGCGACATGACGCCGTGAACAAGCTAGCGCTCAAGACTTTTTTTGTGGGCTTTGCTTTTTGGTACGGTTTGGGCTTGTTGCATCCAAACAATGAAATGGTTGCTGATTGGCCGGCAACCGTGGGCATCATCTGTCTGTTTGTTGTTTGCTTCACTGCAGCGCATTTGATTGGCTACCGTTTTAGGCGGTGGCGGAGCTTCTTCGGTAATCGTAATCAGCATAGGATTAGCGCTTGGTTCTTTGCTGTCTCGGTATGTTCGTGCTCCGTTTTGCTGGCAGTCTCGGATACAGCTTTTGCGTATCACGCCGTTCGAGTGGCTGCTACCGGTGGCATACTTTCGTTTTTTGCATGGTGGCACCTGCCTAGCCAACAAAGGCAGGCATTTATTGTTTTTTTCTTTTTGTTGCTGCTTGCCTCACTCCTTTTCTATAGTCGCCGCCCGTTTCTTACTATAGCTGCGACCCCGCTTGTGCTTTTCCTGCTGCGACAGCAGAAGGGATTTAAATTTGGACGCGTTCTAGTGGCCCTTTGCATTTCATGGGCGCTCTTGTGTGTCGTTACGGGCATCCGCTATTCGGACGGGACCGGATTTGACGTCATCGCACTTTTTCGTTTAGGCGCTGAAAACCTTTCTTCTGCTGTTGGCTTTGATACAATTTTTTTGACTGATTTTGTTATCTTGTACTATCGCGAGGGCGCCTACCTTTTCGGAGAAACCTTCGTTGCGGGTTTCCTGAATTTTATTCCTCGCGCATTCTGGCCGGACAAACCCTACGCTTTTGGAATTATCCTCTCTTCGGCGTTTTTCAATGTTAATCTTGACGAAACCTTTACTAACTTTGGGCCGGGCATCGTTGCGGAGGCCTATGCGAATGGCGGTCCGCTTGCCGTGTCTTTAGCAGCTTGCGCATTTGGTTGCGGGGTTGGCATTCTTGACTCATACATTGATCGTGTTCGCGATGGGAGATCTGCACTGCTCGCCTGCATGCTTTTGCCTGCCGTTTTCTTTTTCGTGCGGGGAGATTTTGTCAATAGCTTCTACGAGTTTTACGCGAAATGGCTCGTCGCGTTTTTTCTTCTGAAGATCTTCGGCGGCTGGTCCAGCCTTCGCTATCCACCGTTTAAGTACTAGAGGTAAGATGATCACCCGAAGAGATCTTCTGTCCGCAATCCTAGCGCCGGCCCCGACGAATTTTCCTAAGCCTTCGGAGGAAAGCCGCCCTTCGGCATGCAGGCAACATTCGATAAACGTCTGCGATTTTGGGGCCGCAGGTGATGGCCGATCTGATGACAGCAATGCTTTTTTGTTGGCTCGAGAGCGCGCTATCGCTGCAGGGCTTCGGGAGGTTTACATTCCACCTGGTCGATATCGACTATCCCTTCCTGGTATTCTTTCGTGTGTCAGCTCGGCGGGCAGCCCGGTTCAGGGTTTTACTTGGCGCGGGGCGGGAATGCTTGTATCGGAACTTTTGTTCTCAAATTCTGATGACTGGGTTGTAGATAATAATAACGATCAACAGTTCTGTAATTACATTGGCTTGTCGTTCGATGGTGACGCCAGCGGGCGAAAATCTCGTTTTATGCGCCTTAGTTCTCATTCGTTTGCGCAGTCAATTCGGTTCTCAGACTGCCGATGGCGTTACTGGCATACGATCAGCCACGTAGTTGGCACTGCGAACGGATCCGAACTATTGTACACCGCCTGTAAAACTCAGAATATTTACGGACCTGCGTTTGTTGTGGACAATGTCCAATCGGTAAATCACTTGTTTTTAGGGTGCGACCTTGAGGTTCATTTTGATGACATATGGCAGTTTAAGCGCGGAGGCTCTCTGTCTGTTTTTGGGGGGTCACTTATACTTTCGACGAGCGAACGAGTGCACAATACGGGTGCCGTTCTCAATTTATCTGATCGGGGCGGCAAGGGCATAGGCCTCAATAACTGGAACTTTAATTTTTTTGGTGTTCGCGTTGAGCTTCATGGCGCCTCTTGTTTTCTTAAGGGCGCATCGGGTGGAATTGTTTCCCTTTATGGGGCGAATGTAAGCGTTGTTTCGGGTGAGGACCCGAAGCGCACCATCTTTTTTGTTGGAGATACACTTACGTTGCATGCAGCCAGCTGCACCATTAATGGCGCGGTGCATCTGGGTGCAACATCTTCTTCATCATGGGCGGCGCCTTTGAGACCAGCGACATTTGTGGCAGATAGCTGTAGTTTAGGTCCCAATTTCAGGATTGTTCGTGAAAATGTCTCAAACAAGGGGGGTGTGGGGCGCGCAATCCTGAAGCATTGTCGGATGGGCCAAGAGCCCGGGTTGTCTCAACCAATTGACCAAACTCTTGGGGCACTTGACGGAACGCAATCGATTGCAGGTCAGAAGCGTGTTGCAATCTTGCGGAATCCTATTCGATCTGGTGGTCTACCGCTGCCGGGTCAGGAACTTGTGCTGAGGCTGCCGGCTGGCAGCATAGTTACTCAGATAAGGTTGGTGCCAAGCCCCGCCGCCAAAGCTCGCAGGCAAATCTATTTTTTGACGATTGCGGGAAAGATCATTAAGTCCTGGGAACTTGTTCCTGGCGTGGATGCTCAGCTCGGCGATGATGCGTTTATTGTTTGTGACGACCTTGAGGGTCGGGCGCTTGTTTTTGTTGGTAGCTCCGGCAACGAGAACGTTTCCTATGACGGATTTCTTTACGTCGAATACGCAAACTAATGCTTGCGTTTTTTTGAGTAGGCGGTCGGCCTCCACCTTCTGTGTGGTCTCTAGGCAGCCTGGGCTTTAGGGCCTCCCGCAGCTTTGTGGATAAGTAGGATAACTCCCATCTGCCACTCACGCGCCCGATGCAACCGGAATTAGCGTCTCCTTTAACGTTGGGGGCGTGAGGGCGGCCCCGCGATTGTTTGTACGCATTGCGGGGAGTATCATGTTCAGAGCGTTTTTGGCGTTGGTGGCCATTGCCGCCTCGACCTCGGCATATGCAGGTAGCTTCAGGGACAGTTTTCCACAGGGCCCGGCTTCGATTTGGGCGGGGCGCTACGCGGGGCTCCACCTCGGCGGTGCCTGGGGTCAGGCTAAGGGTCGCGCGGATGGCGTCGCCGCATCCGAGACGCTCGATCTCGACGGTGCTTTGGGGGGCGCACACCTTGGATACAATTGGCAAAATCAGAGCTTCGTGTACGGCGTCGAGTTCGACGTCACGTTCAGCGATCTCGAGGGCTCGAAGGGCTACGCTCTCGACGACGTATTCAATCTCGCCGGTGCGACCGGCTCCCTCAGCAACCACCTCAATCATCTGCTCTCGGTCCGTGGTCGGCTGGGCTTTGCGCAAGGCGATTTTCTGTTTTACGCGACGGGCGGCGTCGCATTCACGGACTATCGGCTCAAGGGGTCGCTGACGGATGGCGTCACGACGTTTGCTGGCTCAGTCTCCGACGACACCTTTGGGTACGTCCTCGGAGGAGGTGTCGACTGGAAGTTCAATCGGAACTGGAGCATCAGGGCCGAGGTCCTGCACTATGAGTTCCAAGACATTCGTTTTTCGAGCCCAGACCTTGGCGTCGTGCGCGTGGACGCCGACACGACGGTGATCCGAACGGGCTTCAGCATCCACCTCAACTAGCCCAGCGCATTGGTAATGGGAGAGGGCTGTGGCGTTCGCGCTGCAGCCCTTTTCATTTGGCGCGTCGCGCGGTGCCCTTCATGGAACCGACATGTCCGTTTGTCATGTGTCGTGACGTATATCCGGGAGTGAATTCGATGCGTTGGATTGGTTCGGGACTGTTCGCCGTCTTCTCATTGCTCTCAGTCGCACCACACGCGATCGCGCAAGACGTCGACGCGGCACTCACCGAGCGGATGCTGCAGGAGGCAGCCGCGCGAAAGGCCTGCAAGGTCGCGATTTGCGATGCGGCACGAAACAAGAAGACTGCTGGCGGCGACATTGCTTGTTCCGTCGTTAAGACTTGGACGGCGCCTACCCTGAAGGAGCAAATCTTAAAGGGGCGCCTCGACTGGCCGTGGGGCCACGCGCAGTGCAAGGCTGACATCAAGCTCGAGCGGGCATTCGTTGCCCGCGTCCTTTCCGGAGAGGCGGTCGAAGGGAAACTTCCGAAACATGCCGTCCGGTGCACGCTTGATCAGAAGGATGGCCAGGAAAAGTACGACGTGAAGTTTTTGATCCAGCCCACCGTGAAGTTCGAGGGCGCCAAGGCAACGAAGGCGACGCTGAACTGGAGCGACATCGACGGCAGCCTCCTGGCGCGGAGCGCCGTGTGGTCGACCGCCACGTTGGACAACAACCTCGGTGTGCTGGAAGGCGCGACGGTTGAGGCCATCAACAACTTCTTTTCGGCCAGCTGCGACGAGGTCAAGGACGAGCTTGGCAAGTGAACCGGCGGCCTGACCCAGTCATTCTTGAGGCAAGTTGCACACCGATTCGGCAATCGCTGACCTGCTGCAGCAGGCTTGCAACAGGTCTGATTTCTAGCCTGTGGAGAACCCTCTCTCAGCTTGGACCTCAGGTTCCGACGATATAATCTTTGCAGATTGGTATAGAGAGATGTTCCATGCATCGATTGCGGTTGCTGGGTATAGATCTCGGGCTGTTGCTTATTGCGTCCGTTGCCGCGCTCTGGTTGCGAGACAACCTGCAGCTCAGCCCTGACCGCGTCGTCGAGCTTGTTCCCTACTTTGGGTATTCGCTCGTGGCGGCGGCCATCGTTTTTCCGATCGCTGGAACGAACAGGGGCCTCTGGCGCTACAGCGGTCTCAAGACCTATCTGGACATCGCCGTCGCCAACGTGGTCGTC
>Ga0073934_10005197_pt1 | contig 20486 bp, 19 predicted proteins | sample LarsenN4metaG_FD_76834 | JGI IMG/M metagenome (GOLD analysis project Ga0073934, IMG submission 76834) | Hot spring sediment bacterial and archeal communities from British Columbia, Canada, to study Microbial Dark Matter (Phase II) - Larsen... ... | reverse complement strand
GGATTGGGACTTGCCGGCATCGCCAGCTATACGATTTTGCGTCCACTCAGACAGTTACAAGGACATATTAAGCAGATCGGGCAAGGAAATTTCGGTGCATCCCTTCAGATCAAAGCTCCTGCGGAGTTACGGGAGTTGGTCGATACCGTGAATTGGATGGGCAGAAAGCTGCAAGACATAGACGATATGAAAACGGAGTTCTTAGCGCACGTATCTCATGAATTGCGTACGCCGATGGCTTCGATTCAAGAAGGCACGCATCTCCTACTTGACGAGATTCCGGGTCCGCTCGCACAGGAGCAACGAACAATCCTTCGAATCATGGCCGACAGCAGTCGGCGGCTGATCCATCTGATCTCGACGATTCTGGATTTATCGAAAATGGAAGCCGGGATGATGGAGTACCGCATTGTTCCCGTGGATCTCCAACGAATCGGCGAAATCTCCATCAACAAGGTTCGCCTGTTGGCGGATTCCAAACATGTGCAGCTCGTGCTGGAAAGCATCGGCGAGCGGACATGGGTCAAGGCCGACGCTTCCCGCCTGGAACAGGTGCTCGACAATTTGCTATCAAACGCTCTGAAGTTCAGCCCTGAGGGAGGCGTGGTCAAGGTTCAGATGAAACCCGACCCGCAAGCCGGAGTCCTTGAGGTCGCCGTTTCGGATACGGGACCGGGGATCGCTCCCGAGGATCTTCCACATATTTTTGAACGATTTTATCAAGGTCGGACGAAAGTGAAGCAAACGGCGGGAAGTGGATTGGGCTTGGCATTGGTCAAGAAGGTTGTTGAAGCCCACGGCGGAAGAATTTGGATTGAAAGTGAGAAAGGCAAGGGGGCGACTGTACGGTTTATCCTACGGTTGACAAAACCGGAAAAGGTGGGGCAAGCGTGACAAGAAAAGCATTGTCTCGGATAAGAAACTCCGTCACCCTTAGCAGTATCTTGCTTGCGGGGTGTGCAGCTTGGACAACGCCAACCCCAGTTTCGCGCCCATATTTCACAGCGGACCAACAAGACCTCAAGCCTTTTCAATCGCTTGCAAAGAAACAAGATAAGCTAAGCTTGACATGTCGTGATTCGAACTCCTGCGATGAGGTGTACTTTACTCGTGCGACGCTTGGATTATATGAAAGTCGCGAAGTTGCTGAGAAATACTTCGAAAAAGTCATCGCGGTCGCTCCGAAGAGCCAACTTGCAGCATCGAGCAAGACATGGCTTGAATTACTGCGAAAACCGGCAGGACCGGGACCGAAATCCTGGTCGGAGGCTGTTCTGACCGCACCGGCCATTGCAGACGCTAACACATCATTGATGCACACTCTAGATCGTCTGGTGCGGGATTTGCTTGCGAAGGAAACGGTTGTTCAGCAACTTCGCGAGTCCAAGGACGAAGATGCCGAAACCGTTGAGGCCTTGCAACGTGAATTAGCCGAGCGTGATCACAAGATTGAATCGCTCCAGTCGAAGAAGGACTCACCGAGGGCGTCAGTCGATCCGGCGTCGATTCAACATATGCAAAAGCAACTGGCCGAGCGGGACAGAAAGATTGAGGAGCTTTCTGCGCAACTCGAGGCATTGAAACGAATCGATCAAGAGATGCGGGAAAAAGTGCGGCCGATACGTCCGCCCCTGACCACCGTTCCGGTTCCCGGCCCCGAAACGACACCCTAACACACATCAGAAGGGATTGTGCCCATGGAACAAGAAAACATTCTTGTAGTCGACGACGATGAAGGGCTGCTGCATTTGTTGAAAATGCGGTTGTCCGCGATGGGTTTTTCGGTCACACCCTGTACGACGGGGCAGGATGCGGTCGGAGAGGCCAAGAAAACGATGTTCAACTTAGCGATCACCGATCTGCGCCTTCGCGGCGAGGATGGGTTGGACGTGACCGAAGAATTACTCAGGAGTCATCCGGGACTTCCGGTCATCATCCTGACGGCCCATGGGAGCATTCCCAATGCCGTGGAGGCGATGCAACGAGGAGCGTTCGGGTACCTGACGAAGCCGTTTGATGATAAGGAGCTGAAAGCCACGATCGAGAAGGCGCTCGCGCAACAGCGGATGAGTCGGGAGATTCAGCGGCTCAAGTCGCTGGTCAAAGAACTGTATGGACTCGAAAACGTCGTGGCGCGGAGTCCGGCGATGCAACGGCTTTTCCAACAGATCGCGCAGGTGGCTGATTCAGATGCGACGATTTTGCTGTTTGGAGAAACCGGAACCGGCAAAGAGGTGATGGCTCGCGTCATCCATACGAACAGCCGGCGTGGGAAAGGTCCGTTCGTTGCGCTCAATTGCGCAGCGATCCCAGAAACGCTGTTTGAGAGCGAGCTGTTCGGACATGTGAAGGGCGCCTTCACGAGCGCGCATGGCGCGAAGCGAGGATTGTTCCAAATGGCGAATGGCGGGACGCTGTTCCTCGACGAGATCGGCGAGATGCCGCTCTCCATGCAGGTGAAGTTATTGCGTGCCGTGCAGGAACGTGAGATCCGAGAGGTGGGATCGGAAACGTCAATCAAAGTTGACGTTCGCATCATTGCCGCGACCAATAAGGACCTCGGTGAAGCGGTGAAGAATGGAACGTTCCGCAACGACCTGTACTATCGAATCTCGGTGGTTCCTCTGTTCATCCCGCCGCTGCGGGATCGACGCGATGATATCCCGCTGTTGGCGCAACATTTCCTGAAGCTCAGTTTGAAACGGGCCAACAAGGAGGTGAAAGGGTTTACACCCGCGGCACTTCATCGATTGATGATCAATCCCTGGCCGGGCAATGTGCGTGAACTGGAAAACGCCGTCGAAAAAGCCGTGGTGATGACACGGCAAGATATGATCACACCGGATCTGCTGCCGGCGGTCAGTGTGTCGGCCGATTCACCGCTCAAGCCGCTGACGGAAGCCAAGGAAGAATTCGAGCGAACCTACTTGAAGAATGTCCTCCAGTTGACGGGAGGAAATATTTCGCGGGCCGCTCAGTTTGCCGGCCGGTACCGAGCTGACTTTTATAAGATGCTGAGGAAGTACGGCCTTCACCCGTCGACCACCAAGGGAAGATCCGATGCCGAGATGGAAGAGCTCGAAGCCGAAGCGAATTTGACCGAGGCAGAGCGATAGATCTCGGTCCTTCCACAGCTGATTCTTACATGGACTCGAAAAGGCCGCGTCATTTGTGACGCGGCCTTCGTGTTTGATGAAGCCGTTCCTCCTTCGACCACGTGCATCGTGCCAAACCTTTTTCATTGCAGTCCGAATATTCGAGCGCATAGGATATTCACGGCAGTTTGCCGCCATCATCGTGAAAGGAGAGGGCTATGATGCGATATGAAACATCCATGATTGCACCGGCCGGAGTGTTGATCATGGCCATGACCGCTGCACTATCACCGTCGTGGGTCTTCGGCGAAGGAGGGGCGCGCCGTGACGTGGTTCGTCAGGCGACCGAAACAGGGGCTGCGGAAAACGCCGCGCCGGCATCGCTCTCGAAGAACGCCACTGTTCTCAATCGGGACGGACAAGTCCTTCGCATCGGGACTAATGGGTGGATGTGCTTGCCGGATGATCCCACTACGGCAGGAACAGACTCCATCTGTATGAACGAATCGTGGCGTAATTTTATGGATGCATTGAAGAACAAGAAGAAGCCCACGTATACCCAAGTCGGGATCGCCTATATGCTCCAGGGTGACCGCCCGGTGAGCAATACTGATCCGTATGCGACCGAACCGAAGCCGGGCGATGATTGGGTCGAGAAGCTCGGTGCCCACATCATGGTCCTTGTCCCTGATGTGGACACGTTGAAAAGTTTGCCGACGAACTCGAAAAACGGCGGCCCCTGGGTCATGTGGGCGGGAACCCCGTATGCTCATTTAATGATCCCAATCGAGAGTTATCCGTCACCGTAGTCGGCTAGGGAAAGAGTGCATTGGAGGTGCGTATCCGTTGACGCTAGTGATGATACGACGACCGAGAGCAGGCGAGCGTAGGAAAAGGAAGCCGTAGTTCAGAAAGACAATCTAGCGATGTAATACGATATAAGTAGCCGCTCACTGGAGGTGTTTATCCCGTCGCGCAGAGTGAGAAACGCTCCGGTCGAGCAAGAGAAAAGATTCACTGGAGGTGTTTCTCCAGCGGCTCAATACGATAAAACGATAAATAGCCGCTGGTTCAACCGAAGGTTGGTATGGAGCTGGCGAGAGGAATCGAACCATCCAACCGTCGCCGGATCGGCTCTGAAGCATGCCTCACCGGCTCCTGCAGAGGGGGCCAGCCCCCTCGCACGCTCCCCACGAATGGGACACATCCCCTTCGAAGCCCCTGGTTGGAGGTTCGCTTGTGTGGAGCTGGCGAGAGGAATCGAACCTCCAACCTGCGGTTTACAAAACCGCTGCTCTGCCGATTGAGCTACGCCAGCCTGTTTTTTTCCTGCGGGTTTACAGTTCTACAGACTCTCAGTTTGTGGGTCAAGTGTTCCCAGCGTGTTTCCGGAGATACTTTCCAGCCATTCACAAACTCGAAGTTCTTCTTTGCTGACTCCTTCGAAAGGGGCTGCTTGGAATCAGTAAGGAACAGATAGTGGGCGATCAAGGACAGATGTAGGAACTTTTGACCGATTGGACAGTCCGGCCTTGAGCGAACTGGTTCTCCGTTTATCCGCAGTACGGGAGCTATTTGAACGCCGCAGCATCGAGGATTATTGGTGCCATCATCTTCCGCGATCCTTAGAGTTGTCCTCGCAACGCTCGTCTAGTTCTGTCGATGTAGTCTCGGCATGTCGTATCAATCTCACTCGGTCTATTTCGGACGATGTAACCGCACCCAGAATCGGGGCCAATGTATACTGAGCCGAGCAGTGGTGCCCGAAGGAATAAAAAATTGGCAACCTCTAGCTCGAAGTGTTTCGTTCGGAATAGCATAAAACCTCCACTACGTCGCTAAGGCAGGTCTTACGGTTTCCTAAACTCTCCCCGAGGCGGCCTTATTAAAGCCTAGTCTCCGCCGAAATTCAATTTCCATGGTACGATTGCTCTCCCTCTTTTATTCCTGGACAATTAGTTGATTTTTACAAGGAGGGACGGCGTCCGCCACTAGCAGCGAAGTACCACTAGTTCGACAGGCATTGAGGGAGTGAAAGGGAAAAAGTTACAAAACGGCTGCTCTGCTCCGTGCCGCAGGCTACCGAAGACCCGTCAAGAAGCTCCCTTCTCCTAGGTAGGTCAGTTGCGAGATCCATTGATATAGCTTGCATTGCCTGTCACACGTTATTATCCTAGGCGCGTTTGCTCCTTTCGTATTCCAAAGGATATCGATCCTATGAGCCAACTCCATGTCCTGGTTGTCGATGACGACCCAGCCGTCCGGGATGTTTTGCAAGAAGCTCTGATGCAGGAGGAGTATAGCGTCTCCACTGCCGAGGATGGTGCGGCGGCGATTCAGGCGGTGAAGGACTCGGTGGTCCACATCGTGATCACGGATTTTCAGTTGCCCGATATCGATGGGATTGAGATCATCGATCGACTTGCGAAGCTCGATGCGAAGATCATTCCGATCATGATGACCGGCTTCGGCACCATCGACACAGCGGTCCGGGCCATGAAATCCGGGGCGTTCGACTTCATTACCAAACCGTTTGATCTAGAAGCCGTGGCCGTGGTGGTCCGAAAGGCGGTGGAGTTCCTTCGCCTTCGGCAAGAAAACCACCTCTTGCGGAAAGCCGTACGGGATCAATATCGGTTGGAACAACTGATCGGTGCCAGCGAACCCATACAACAAGTTCTGGAGTTCGTCAAAAAAGTCGCCGATAGCGACAGCACGGTCATGATTCAAGGCGAGAGCGGCACCGGCAAGGAGTTGGTGGCTCGCATGCTCCACTTCAATAGTTTCCGAAAGGATCGGCCGCTGGTCCCGGTGAATTGCGGGGCCATCCCGGAAAATCTGCTGGAGTCGGAACTCTTCGGACATGAAAAAGGCTCGTTCACAGGAGCGACTCATTCGCGGATGGGCCGGTTTGAGCTGGCAAACGGAGGGACCATCTTTCTCGATGAAATCGGCGAAATGAGCCTGCCCTTACAAGTGAAACTGCTTCGGGTGTTGCAGGAACGGGAATTCGAACGAGTGGGGGGAAATCGGACGATTCATGTGGACGTGCGTATTATTGCCGCGACCAATCAGGACTTGGAAACGCTCGTTGAGGAAAAGCGATTTCGCAAGGACCTGTTCTATCGACTCAATGTGATTCCCATCGTGATCCCTTCGCTGCGAGAACGCCGGAGCGACATTCCGCTCCTGATCGACCATTTTCTGACTCGCTTCAATCAGGCCAAGCACACCGATGTTTTAGGCTTTACCCCCGACGCGTTACGGATGTTGACCGAGTACGACTGGCCCGGCAACATTCGAGAGTTGGAAAACATGATCGAGCGGTTGGTCGTGCTGAAGAAGCACGGAATCCTGTCCATCGGAGATTTACCCGAGAAAATCTGTCGGAGGTCGTCGGGGGCCGAACTGAAGGAGCAGTTCATCCGGTTCAGTGAGGACGGGATCAATCTTTCCAGAGAGGTTGAGCAGTACGAAAAACATCTCATCATGGAAGCCTTGCGCAAAGCCAACGGTGTCACCTCGCGGGCGGCGCAGCTGCTTCACCTGAACCGGACGACATTGGTCGAAAAATTGAAGCGCAAGGGGGTGGATCCACGGTCCCATCTGGAAACCCTTCCACTATGGCCACGAGCTTCTAGTCAAAAGATTGACGACCTATCGACCTAGCCGACGCCAATCCTGACGCAGTCCATCCAGGGTCGCTACTTCTCGGGATAACTCTCCTGATTTCCTGCGAGGTTTGTGAACGTGTACAGGGCATGAGCCTTGCTGAGGCCCTATCGCCGTGCTTCGATGCCGCCTACGATATCGTCGATTACTATTCTGGATTGCCGTCTGGATGGCATTCCCTCCGCTGGCAATGGGGGAGCCCCCGTCGCATCCTTCTTCTGCCAATACCTCGAGCGCAGCCGTAACCGAGCGAGCGGCCTCGATACGGAATGTTGTACCGGGGGGAGAACGACTCGCACAACCTCTTCCCGACGACGGGCCTCGTCAGGAAGGCCAGTCTTCGGGGATTGACGGATTGGCTTGGCAAGAAGGCCAGTCTGCATACCGGAAGAAAGTATGGCTCGAGGCGCAACGCTTCTTCGGGAAGATCGTAAAGGAACATCCTGAAAGCCCACTCCTCCCATCGGCAAAAGCCTTCTTGATCGAGCTTCTGTTGCGGGATAATGCCACGGGGCAAACCCGAACCGAGGCGATTCTGGAGTACAAAAAACTCATCCGGGACCATCCACAATCCTCAAATGCCAGAAGGGCAGAATGGCGGATCGCGGACTTGTATTTAGAGCAAGGCGCGTTCCAAGAGGCCCAAGCGTTTTACGAACAAGCCATGGCCCATTCCGTCAATGTTCCCTTCGACGGTAACCGAGCGTTGCTGGGGCTTGGTTATACGTTCATGGCCATGGGGAAATGGAGCGATGCCGAGCATGCGTTTGCCAATGTGCGAAAACGAAGTGAAGACGAACAGCTTCTCCAAGGGGCGACGTTGGGGCTGGCCCATGCGTTGTTCAGAGAACGACGATTTTCTGACGCGCAGCCCCTCTACGATATCGGCTATCGACGATGGCCGCATCTCCTGAAAGACGATCCGTTGTCTCTTCAGCGGTATGCCGTCACCCAGGTGAAACTGCATCACGAGGCGTCCGCTCGAGAGCTCATGCTGCTCTTTTACAATCTCTATCCCCGCCATGAGTATGCGCCCGCGGCTCTGCTGCATGTGGCTGAGGGGTTACGGGCGGGTGCCAAACAGCCGCTCGCTGAGTTCTTCTACGCTCTGATCCCTTCGCTCTATCCGCAGAGCGCGTTGGATCGAACGGCCAAACTTCGGCTTGCCGCGCTACGCGCAGAGAGCATGTTGCCGGCAGGAAGCAATTCACTCGGACTCACGGTCAGCGCCCTGATCCACAATGTGCCGGCTCCGGACCAGACCGACGCCTCCTACCGATCGCTCCTGGAAGAGATTGCAACTCAAGAGGTCGGTAACTCGATGGGGAGCGAGGCTCTCTATTATCTCGGCAAAGGATATGAGAATTCGGGAGACATGAGTCGAGCGCTTCGAACCTACAAGGAGATTACGCTCCGAGCCACCGATAAGAACGATCCATGGGTCGTGAAAGCCTCGGAGCGCCTGTCCGCCCTTCTCACGCCGTGGATCGAGGCGGCGATCGCCTCGCGAGATGACCTGACGGTCGTCAGTCTGTTTCACAGGCATGGAGCAATGGCCGAACAACGCTATGCCCATTCCCCTTTGTTGCTTGACATAGCGGAATCCCACCGTCGCTTGGGATTTGCGCAAGAAGCCGTACGACTGCATCAGCAGATCATTAAATCGCATCACGATTCAGCTGTGCTTGAATCAGCCTTGATCGGTCTTGGAAGGATCTATCTGGATCAGCGAGATCCTGAGGCTGCGAGAAAAGTGCTGGAACGATACCGGTTTCAGTTCCCCATCGGAAAGTACGAAGGAGAGGCGGTGCATCTTCTGATCGATGCCATGCGGCAACAGCGGGATCTGCATGGGCTTCTCCATTTGTGTCGTATGTGGCTCTTGCGTCATCCCGTTCATCCTGAACGGCCGGCCATGTACGTCCAGTTGGCCAAGACGCTGGGAGAGCTGGAAAAACTGGATGAGTCTGCGCTGGCTTATGAAGAGGCGTTTAAAGCCGGAGCTGTGAAATCGTCCGATACGCTTGTCTCCTATGCGGATACGTTGTCGCGATTGAATCGACATGAGAGGGCTATCGCCGCCTATCAACTCGTGTTGGAAAAGAAACCGAAATCGTCTCAAGCCGATTGGGCGCGTCTACAAACAGCCAAACATTGGGCGGTTTTAAAGCAATACGATCGCGCTACCATCGCGCTGGCCGAGCTCGATGTCACGGACGACCCGATCCTGAATCGACTTTCGTCGTCCCTGAAAACGAGTCTGCGGACGGCCAGCCATTCGGGGAGCCCAGAAGTGCTATGACGAGTGCCACGATCAAGCATCAGGAGGAACGGGAGCTGCTGCACGCGGCGTTCAGAAGTTTTGATCAGGCCGCTCAAACGTTGCAGCAGTCCTATAGCGCGCTCACGGCACGTGTGGAACAGATGGATCTGGAATTGGCGCAGAGCAACGAGGCGCTTCGCCGACAGCTTCGCGACAACGAGGCCATGCGCATGCATCTGGGCGGAATTCTGGAATCCTTATCGACAGGCGTCTTGGTCATGGACGATTGCGGAACAATCAGTCGAAGCAATCGAGCTGCCGAGGCGTTACTCGGCGCTACGGATGACGAACTGCGGAACCGCCGGGCGTCTGATGTATTGACGAATGTGGGTCTCGGTGTGAGTGACCGACCCCAACGTATCGGGCAGACGGTTGTCTCGATTAGCCAGGTTCCACTCCACAACGATTTCGGAGAGCGTTCAGGCCACCTCATTCTGCTACAAGACATCACTCGCACCTATCAGCTTGAAGAACAGCTCCAACGCAAGGAACGACTGGCGGCCATGGGAGAGCTGATCGGTCGGATCGCCCACGAGATCAGAAATCCCCTGGGCAGCGTGGAGCTCTTCGCGTCCATGCTGCAGCGCGATCTCGACGAACGTACGACTACCAAACGCTACGCCCGGCAAATCTCCCAGGCCGTCCAGTCGATGGATCGCCTGCTGACCAATCTCTTGCTCTACACGCGACCGGTTCGTATGGCTCATGGGTGGCACTTGGCCGAGCCGTTAATCGGCGAATCGATTAAGTTAGCCGCCCACGAGATCAGCAAAGTGCCGGTGGAGATCCGAGTGGATCTTAGTCGAGAGGTTCCTTCGATCTGGTGTCACGACGGACAGTTGAAGCAAGTTCTCGTGAACTTGATCGTCAATGCGGTTCAAGCGATGCCGAACGGAGGTGTCTTGGCGGTCGGTCTCTATCCCGAACCGCTGACGACGCTGGGTATGCCGGCCGTTCGGCTGACCGTACGTGACTCCGGCATCGGCATCGATCCGACCCATCGCTCGCGCATATTCGATCCGTTTTTTACGACGAAGGATGAAGGAACCGGCCTTGGCCTGGCGATCGTCTATTCGATCGTCGAAGCGCACCAAGGACGGATCGACGTCGAGAGCACGGTCGGACAAGGTACCTCATGTTCCATTCTTCTGCCTTATCCCGCGATGGGAAGAGATCCTAATGAGGAGCCGGTCCGAGCGCGGAACGAGTCTGAATCCGAGGTGCAATCTGTTGAGCAGGAGGCGGTGTAGCGGAGGAGTCATCTTATGAGTGACGGCGAAAAGAGTAGTCCTCCATCCGAAAATGGTGACGAGAACGAGCGCATTCTCGTCGTCGATGACGACCCGTCGATGCGCACCGCCCTCATGGAGACGGTCAAGCGTCTCGGCTATTCCGTGCAAGGGGCAGTCGATGGCATCGATGCCATCGAACGCATTGCCCGTTTTCGTCCCTGGCTGGTACTGACCGACCTCAGGATGCCGCGTCTGAACGGTCTCGAATTGATCAAGGAGGTCAAGATACGCGCTCCTCACGCCACGATCGTCCTGATGACGGCCTATGGAGCTATCGAAACCGCTGTTGAGGCCATGAAGCTCGGTGCCAGCGAGTATCTCCTGAAGCCGTTCTCGATGGACTTGCTGGAGCGGGTCATTGTGAATCTCAAATCCGGGCGAGAAGAAGGGACCATCACGAAGCAGCAGGTCCATTCGACGGAACATCGGGCTTTTTTAACCCAAGACCCAGGAATGATCCGACTTCTCAGTACCATCGAAGGGGTGGCTTCCAGCCAGGCCACCGTCTTGATTCAGGGGGAGAGTGGTACCGGAAAGGAGCTGTTGGCCCGGTTTATCCATAATAGGAGTCCGCGGGCGCATCGGCCGTTCATCGCGGTCAATTGTGCGGCGCTGCCGGATGGGTTACTCGAGAGCGAGCTCTTCGGCCATGAGCGCGGTGCGTTCACTGGTGCATTGATGAGAAAAATCGGCAAGTTTGAGATGGCTCATACCGGCACACTGCTTCTGGACGAAATCAGTGAAATGAACCTGGGCCTCCAAGCAAAGTTGCTGCGTGTGCTCCAGGAACGTGAGGTCGATCGGATTGGAGGGCGTGATCCGGTGTCAGTCAATATTCGCGTGATCGCGACGACAAACCGGGCGCTCTATCGAGAGGTCGAGCAAGGACGTTTTCGGGAGGATCTGTACTATCGCCTGAACGTCTTTCCGGTCACAGTTCCGCCGCTGCGGGAGCGCACGATCGATATTCCATTACTCGCGCGACATTTTGTGAACCAATCGGCCATGAGGAACGGACTGACGCCACCGATGCTGTCGGAACGTGCGAGTGCTCACCTGCAGCGGTTGGCATGGAAAGGAAACGTCCGGGAGTTGGAGAACGTCATGGAACGGGCGGTGTTGTTGGCCGGGCATGGCCCCATCCTTCCCGAGCACTGTCCTTCTGAGCAGGGCGGAGAATCGCCGGGCGAGCTTGCGCGCCCGCAACAGCCGGCCAACGGATCCCTATGGGAAATGGAGAGGGAGCTCATTTTCAAAACGCTGGCCCGTGTGAAGGACAATCGCACGCATGCGGCGAAGGAACTGGGCATCAGCATCCGGACGTTGCGAAACAAGCTGCGGGAATATCGGGAGAGCGAACGACCATTGTCGATCACTGCGCAGTGAGAGAGGCAAGAATTGCCGGCCGGCAAGTTCGTGCCGGTCCAAATTGAAGTATGGATCTGAATGGCAACAGTGTGAATAACACAAGCCGCTAGGCTTGAAGAAAGCCTCAGCTTGGGCATGGACGAGTACCCAGGCAGGCATTAGGGTTGCAGTAAGGTTGCAATAAGGAAGTCGCTGCACAGCGAAAGGAGCGCAGGATTATGACGATCTTCGACCGAACCATTCGACTGTTGGAGCGTAGTCTCGACCTTCGCAGCGCACGGCAACGCGTGATCGCTTCGAACCTGGCTAACGAAGAAACACCGGGATATCGCGCATCAGAGTTAACGTTCATGGACCAATTGCACTCGGCCCACAAGGGACGCCTGCCGATCGTCATGACTGCGACTCAGGGTCGACATTTCGGCGCTCATGGGCCGCAGGGGGTCCAGGCAGTGACGGGGAAGCTCACCGAAGTGCCGGCGGGCGATCTGCCGCTCGACGCCAACTCTGTCAATCTTGAGCTGGAGATGGCCAAATTGTCCGAGAACGCCATGCAGTACAACGCGGCTGCCACCATACTTGCCAAGAAGTTTCACGGATTGCTGAGTGCGATACGAGATGCACGATAGAAAATCAAGGCTAAGGTTCAGGCTGAGCGAAGCCTGCTCATGTCAGTCCAATCTTAATTCTTAACCTCAGCCTCAACCTTAACCTGCTTTCACGGAGGTGTTTCATGGAAATGTCCGATAGTCTGGCCGTATCTGTTTCCGGTTTGGATGCCCAACGGCGACGACTCAACGTGATTGCGAGCAACCTTGCGAATGCCCAATCGACGAAAACGCCGGGGGGCGGTCCGTACAAGCGACGAGATGTGGTCTTTCGCTCAACGGCGGTTCCCAGCGCCTTTCAGCGGGCGTTTCGCCAAGTCGCGGTTGGGCCGTCGGCGCACGCTCTCGAAGGGGTCTCCGTCGCACGAGTGGTGGAAGATTCCAAGCCCGGACAGCTCATTTATGATCCCCATCATCCGGATGCCGATCCCAAGGGGTTTGTGCGTCTTCCCAATGTGAATGTCATGGAAGAGATGGTGAACATGATCGGCGCATCGCGGGCGTACGAAGCCAATGTCCAAGCCATCAACGCGACGCGCGCCATGTGGAATAAGGCACTGGAAATCGGGAGGTAGTGATGAGTCAGATTTACGGTCCGACATCCGGTATCGCTCCTCTTCCTGATGTGGCTCCGGTCGGGTCGGCAGGAACGACCGGCACCTCCGGGTTCTTGGATTCTCTCAAGTCTGCCATCGGGAAAGTCAACGACACGCAGTTGGAAGCCGGCCGAGCGGTCGATGCCCTGATGACCGGCGACACGCAGGACCTTCACCGTACGATGGTCGCGCTGCAGCAGGCAGACGTGTCTTTCCAATTGATGATGCAGGTAAGAAATAAGCTGGTAGCCGCGTACGAGGAAATCCAACGGATGCAGATCTGATTGATCGAGTTGTCTGAGGGCAAGGGACCGGTATGTTCTCCAAGTTTTCCATCAATCAACGGCTGATCATCCTCGTCGCGTTGGCGGGGTCGATTGCCGGTCTCATTGCCATCGCATTGTGGACTCAGCAACCGGACATGCAAGTACTGTTTACGAATCTTGGGAGCGAAGATGCCGCAGCCATCATCGACAAGCTCAAAGAGACAAAGGTGCCGTACGAAACGACCGGTGGGGGATCGACGGTGTTGGTTCCGAGCGCCCAAGTCCACGACCTACGGCTGCAGCTGGCGACCCAAGGGCTTCCCCACGGGGGAGGAGTCGGCTTCGAGATTTTTGATCGTACGTCGATCGGTATGTCCGAGTTCGTCCAGAAACTCAACTACCGTCGTGCTTTACAGGGTGAGTTGGCAAGAACCATTGCGCAGTTGCCGGAGGTCGAACGGGCGCGAGTGCATCTGGCGATTCCAGAACGCCGTCTCTTCGCCAATGAACAGGAGAAAGCGCGAGCGTCCGTGATCGTGTCGCTTCGCAGCGGACAACAACTGTCGCAAGCGCAGGTGCAAGGGGTCATCCATTTGGTATCAAGTAGCGTGGAGGGCCTGCAGGCCCGCGATGTGACCGTGGTTGATGGACACGGCCGTATGTTATCGACCACGATGACGGATGAAACCGCCGGCTTGACCAATGTACAGCTCGAATATCAGCGGAGTATCGAGAAGGATGTGGAAACGCGTATCCAAACGATGTTGGAACGGATTGTCGGTGCCAACAAGGCCGTGGTGCGTGTGTCCAGCGTCGTGGATTTTCGAAAGGTGGAGACAACGGAGGAGCGATATGATCCGAACAGCCAGGTCGTGAGGAGCGAACAACGAGGACAGGAAAAGGCCAATGGCACCAACGGCGTCGGCGGCGGTGTGCCGGGTGTGCAATCGAATGTCCCGCCGGGAACGGATCAAGAGCCTCCACAGACCAGTTCGAGCAACAGCCAAACGAAAAATGAAACCGTCAACTACGAGATCAGTCGGACGGTTTCCAAAATCGTTGAGCCGGTGGGTGTCGTGAAGCAATTGTCCGTGGCCGTGCTGGTCGATGGGACATATGAAATACCCAAGACCGGTGACGGACAGTCGACGGATACGCCGGCTGCCGCACGTAAGTACATTCCGCGTTCGGAAGAAGACCTCAAGCGGATTGAGGATATTGTGAAGAAAGCGATGGGCTTTTCGGCCGAGCGCCAAGATCAGGTGCAGGTCGTCAACGTTCAGTTCGGGGCGGAACCGGAGGAGACGCAAGGGGCGACCGCAGACGCCATGGCGGACGGTCCGAAGCCATGGTTGCCGTATCTCCGCTATGGTGTCGGCATCCTTCTGTTTACGGTCATTCTGTTATTCGTTGTCCGTCCGCTATTGGCCATGTTGGGGTCGACGATGGAGCCGACGTCGGCCGAAGCTTCGCTATCGGCTCTGTCTGGCTCCGGTGGAACGACGGAGGCCTCATTGGCCGGTGCGCCGGATCGGGCGCAGATCATCGATATGGCGAGAAAGAACCCCGATACGACGGCCGTTGTCGTGAAGCAGTGGCTCAAGAATCCCACATGAGGATGTTGCAAACCCTCTCCAGCATCGTTCTCGCATCGTTCAAGACCTCAACGTACCAAGGCGGGAGAGGGCTGCTCTGGCGGTTCGGGGTGGGGCGGGTGAGAACGACTACGCCTCGGCCAAAACACTGGGCGCTCACCAACTCGCGCCCGTCCGCAAACGTGAGGCTCCTTATGCGTCGCCTCGCGAACCTCGCTGCGGCCTCGCTGGGCGAGCTTTTTCAACCTCCTCTGTTGGACTATGCGGTATTCGCTCACTTTAGTGGGAGTTTAGTTTGTCGTCTTTGTAGATTATGCGGTATTGCAGCAGTCTCACATAGCGCGTAGCGATGGCGAAGAACCTGACGGGTGAACAGAAGGCGGCCATTCTTCTTCGTGCGATCGGAGAAGAAGCAGCCGCCCAGGTTATGAAGCAACTCGACCCCAAAGAAATCAAACGTCTGGGAAGTTTCATGAGCGGGACGGCTCAAATTTCCCGAGATGAAGAAGATGCGGTCATCTCGGATTTTCGAACCGCCAGCGCGTCCGGGGAAGTTCAGTTTCAGGGTAAAGAGTTCATCAAGACCGTCCTCACCAAGGCATGGGGTCAGGAAAAGGCGTCACGGATCATCGAAACGATGACCCGGAAGAGCTATCCAGGGCTGGAGGCGCTGAAATGGGTCGATGTGAAAACGCTTGTCCAAATGTTGAAGGTCGAACACGCACAAACGGTGGCGGTCATTCTCGCCCATCTTGAAAGTGATCAAGCAGGGCAAGTGCTCGCAGGGCTTCCGGAATCCATGCGCGGAGACGTGGCGCTTCGGCTGGCCACCATGGACGACGTGCAGCCGGACGTCTTGGAAGAACTGAGCCAAAGCATGCAAGAGACGCTCTTGGCGAGTAAAGGAATCGGCTCACAGAACATCGGAGGGCCTGAAGTGATCGCCGACATTTTGACTAGAATGGATAAGACCAACGAAGGCCATATCATGGTCAAGATTGCGGAGAAGAGTCAGTCGTTGGCGGAGGCTATCCGGGCGCTCATGTTTGTCTTCGACGACCTGGTGAAGGTTGACGATCGCGGCATACAGGAATTGATGAAAGAAATCAGTAAGGACGACCTTCCATTGGCTCTCCGCGGCGCCAATCCGGAGGTCAAAGACAAATTCTTCAAAAACATGTCGAGTCGTGCCGCCGAAATGCTGAAGGAAGATATGGAAGCCAAAGGGCCTGTCAAGGTGTCCGACGTGGAGAAAGCTCAGCAGAATATCTTGAAGGTCTGCCGCAAGCTTGAGGAAGAAGGCCGTATCGTCATTGCGGGCGCCGGAGAGGAGATGCTGTAGTGACGGGGATGACCGCCCCGACATTGGCCGTTCCTGAGAGAAGCGGTTCACGACTGCAGGGTACGGTCTTAATCGTTGATCATGACGAAGGGGTTCGAAGCTTATTCCACGAGTTGCTCCGTCCGGAACGAGTGTCCGTTCGACTCTCGGGCTCAGGACAGGATGCGCTTGCAATGGTGAGGCAGGGGGCACCCGCACTGCTGATCGTTGATGCCTCCCTGCCGGACCGAGATGGAATCGCTGTCCTGGAGGAAGCACAGCGAATCGACAGTCGCATGATCGGAGTGGTGATGACCGGCGCGGCTTCGGTGGAACTTGCTGTCCGTGCGATGAGAGCCGGCTCCAGCGATTTTTTGACGAAACCCATCCAGCCTGATGTTGCACTCGCCACCGTCAGACGGCTACTGGAACTCTATCGGCTACGTGCCGGCCATACGGTCTTGAAGCACGCTGCCGTACGGTCCGGTGCGGTACGGCTGCAGAGCGTCCCATTTCAGACATTCGGGGAGGACGGCACGCTCCGCGGAGATGATGGGTTGACAGAATATGAGCGTGGTCTGGCAGAGGGACAGCGACATTCGGAAATGCAGCGCCGACAAGATCTTGCCGTGTTGACCGAGGCCGCCAAACAGTTTGATGTCGCTCGGTCCGCGCTTCGACAGACGATCGACGACGAAATCATCGCGCTCGCGCTTCAGATCGTCTCCAAAATACTTCATGAGTCGGCGGACTCCCACCGCGAACAAATCGTCACGCAGGTCAAGGCTGCGCTACGTGCCGTTCAAGATTCAGATGGCGTGGTGATACAAGTGCATCCGGCCGACGCAGTTGTCCTTGAAGCGGTTCGGGCGGAACTTGCAGGACGGCAGAATGTTTCTCTGAAGCTGACCGTCGAGCCGGTGGCGTCTCTCCCACGAGGCAGCTGTCTGCTGCACACCGCGACACGATTAATTGATGCCTCTCTCGATACTCAATTATTCCGTTTGGGCGACGCCCTGAGGAACAGGGCTCATCATGAGTCTTAGTCATCTCATCGAGCGCGTCGATCCGATCGAAGTCTCAGGAAGGGTGGCTCAAGCGGTCGGGATTGTCGTGGAAGGGTATGGGCCGATGACGACCGTAGGAGAGCTCTGCCGAATTACGAGGGAAGTGGCAGGAGGGCCGATTGCTGCGGAGGTGGTAGGGTTTCGTGGAGACCGTGTCCTATTGATGCCTTTGGGCGACATGCAAGGAATCGGGCCGGGAAGTCGAATCACCATGTCCGGCCACGTGGCTCATCTGGCTGTCGGACCAGGCTTGCTAGGAAGGGTGCTCGACGGGTGTGGAAATCCAATGGATGGCAAAGGACCGCTGAGGACCACAGAGCGCTATCCGCTTCATGCGAGTGCACCGAACCCCTTACAACGTGCTCGTCTCCGCACTGCGCTTGATCTCGGCGTTCGTGCGATCAACGGATTTCTTACGTGTGGACGCGGACAGAAGATGGGCATCTTTTCCGGTTCCGGGGTCGGGAAAAGTGTGCTGCTGGGGATGATCAGCCGTTACACGAAAGCGGATGTCAATGTCATCGCCCTCATCGGAGAGCGAGGTCGCGAGGTCAACGAATTCCTGGAACGCGATCTGGGGGCAGACGCCCTGGAACGCTCGGTGGTCGTGGTGGCGACCTCAGATCAAGCTCCGCTCATACGGCTACGTGCGGCGTTGGTTGCGACGACCATTGCCGAATATTTCCGTGATGCGGGGAAGCAGGTCTTGTTGTTGATGGATTCGCTGACGCGATTAGCCTATAGCCAGAGAGAGGTAGGGTTGGCGATCGGGGAGCCTCCGACGACCAAGGGCTATACCCCCTCTGTCTTTACCCTCTTGCCGAAGCTGCTGGAACGTGTCGGGACCGGACCTGGTTCCGGAACCATTACCGGACTGTATACAGTGCTCGTCGATGGCGATGATCTCAATGATCCCATCGCCGATACCGTTCGCTCGATCTTGGACGGCCATATCGTCTTGTCACGCTCCTTAGCCGCACGCAATCACTTCCCTGCGATCGATCTCCTCCAGAGTACCAGCCGCGTGATGCGGGATATCGTCGGACGGCCACACTACGATGCCGCGAGGAAACTCCTCGAATTGGTGGCCCGGTATCGCCAATCTGAAGACCTTGTTGTGTTGGGAGCCTATAAGCCGGGAATGAACGCCGCTCTCGACCGTGCCGTTCAAGCGCAGGATGCGATCAATGCGTATTTGCGCCAAGACATTGACCAGCCCGCCGATCTATCGATGTCGGCCCAGCAACTTGAAACGTTGGCCCAGCAGACGGCATGAGCCTCGAGTCGTTGCGGAAGCTGCGCGCCCAGACGGTAGAAGCCTTGATGATGGAATTGGCGCAGATCACCCGCACTCTGGCTCAGAGCGAAAAACGGTATCACGACCTCGAAGCCGAGATTCAAAAGGATGTTGTCATGTATGACCGACAAGCATCGCAAGGGCTGACGATAGAAGCGTGGTTGGAATGGGAGGGGCGCATGGATTCGCATCGGGCGGCGTTGCAGAAGGTCCGTGGCGAGATGGACAAAGCCCTTCAGGCGTGGCAGCACACCAAGGCGCTCCTCGTCGAAGCCAGCCAGGAGCGCAAGCTTCTTGATCTTGTCGCCGACAAACGCCGTGAAGTGCAACGTGCCGATGCGGGGCGTCAGGAGCAGCGTATGACGGACGAAGCTGCAAGCCGCCGGTATTCCACTGGACAAGAGAACAACTCATGAAGGGACGATCCGTTCGGAGTTGGACAGATTATTGCGGTTTCGGCGGCCTCGGACGCGTGGCGAGGACGATGCCGAAAATGAACCGGCACTCCCAGCTGTGGACGATGGTCGGAGGAATCGTCAGTTCGACGATCCTCTTCTGGGTCATGGTGCAATTGGGACAAGCGTCCTCCGAACCAAAATACAGAACGCAGTCGGTGCCGACGAGTAGGGTGACATCAGAGGCGGCACCGTCAGTGCCGGAGGCAGAGAGCTCACGAGCAGAGTCCGACGACGATGCTAGGCTGTTGGCTCCGCCTACAGTCCAGGGGCCGGCGATCGATGTTCCTCGTGAAGTACTCGACATGCTGGAGCAACGAAAGCGCGATCTAGACCGGCGCGAGCAATCGATTCGCCAGAACGAAGAACGACTCATGATGGTGAGGGGTCAGATTGAGGAGCTTTTGGACCAGAATGAAGCTTTGGAGAAGCGGATTCAAAGCGCGCAGGCCAAAGAGGATCGATTCTCCACTCAACAAGCGAAGCTCCATGAGCAGCGGACGCAGCTCGCCAAAATCTACGAATCCATGCCGTCTGAAGACGCCGCCTCGCGTCTCGAACGGATGCCGGATCGGAAAGCGATCGAAATCCTCAGACTGGTGAAAGCCAAAACCGCCGGGGCCATCCTCGCGCAAGTCAAAGCCGACCGGGCCGCGAAGCTGACCGAACAGTTGATGGCGCAAACACCGTAAAGCTACTAGGGCGCTCTTTTACTCCTTGTTCATCACACGTCTGATCATCCGTCATTTTCGACTTCCAGGGTATCATAGGATAGAGCCACTCACTGTACTGGAAACACGCTGCAGTCAGAGAACGTAACAGACTGACTCTCATGTTCGATGACGGGGGACACTTCGTCAGCATCCCCACTGGTCCCATGACCGCCTCATGGCTGGTGGATTCAGTGAATGTGATGTGCACAGATCTTGAAGTTATTGTACGTTGAAGCAGTAACAAGAGATGATGTCCCAGTGGCTCACTGCCTGGTATTGACCGGGTGGCGATGGAAAGATAGAGTGCTCATTATGATACGACTGATGGTAACCGGATTCTTTATGATATCCTTGATCACTCCAGTTTGGGCAACGGAAGTGGAACAGTTCGATCCCGATCAACCCTTCGAGCAGGCGCTGAGTGGGAATTTCCTTCGTTCGTTGCTCAATCCGGCGCTCGATGAGCTGGAAGACCACGTGGAAATCACTGGTCATCTCAATCCGGATGCTTCAAGGGACAAGGACAGGCATTTCCGCTTCAAGTTCTATCCGGAGGGCAAGTCAAAGTCCGACCAGCATCTCACCGTAGAGGGCTCGTTCCAGTTCTCCCCCGAAGCCAGACAGCACGAGGGGCATTTCAAATTCAAACTGCCTAAGGACCGTCCCCAAAACCTTCCGCCGCAATTTGAAGCACCGCTATGAGAGGGCAACGAACGACCCGTTTATTGGTTTCGCGGGTCACTTTTGCCTACTACCCAGTAAAGTTTTCCCTTCTCGCCATAGAGTCGTAGACGTCCTCATCACAATGGCCCAGTAAT
>Ga0073934_10005196_pt1 | contig 20493 bp, 8 predicted proteins | sample LarsenN4metaG_FD_76834 | JGI IMG/M metagenome (GOLD analysis project Ga0073934, IMG submission 76834) | Hot spring sediment bacterial and archeal communities from British Columbia, Canada, to study Microbial Dark Matter (Phase II) - Larsen... ... | reverse complement strand
GGCGTTCCAATTCCGCGCAACGCGCACACCCAACGGTACCAGCGGTTTCAGCCTGCATGGGCAGGAAAACTACCCGCCAACGCCAAAACCACCAAGATCAATTCACCGAGCGTGAACGGTTACCATTTCACGCGGGTACGGCCTGGCCACGTTTCACGAGAGCGACATCGATCCCGACCAGCACGACTTCACCGACGGCATCCATCCGCACTATCCCAACCTGCCCGGACCGCCGGAATCGCGTTGGGGCACCATTGCCGCATGGGCGTGGGGACTGCACCGCTGTGTTGACTATCTGGTGACCGATGCCGACGTCGACTCAAGACACATCTGCGTGACCGGTCATTCCCGCCGGGGCAAAACGGCACTCTTGGCGGCGGCGCTCGATGAGCGCATCGCGCTGGTGGTGCCGCATCAGTCAGGGACGGGAGGCATGGCGCTCAGCCGCGACAGCCAGCAGGAAACGGTCGAGCGCATCAACCGGGTTCCGCATTGGTTCAACGACACGTTCACGCAATTCAATGATAAAGTCGACCGTCTGCCGTTCGACCAACACTGCGTGGTAGCCCTCGTGGCCCCGCGGCCGTTGCTGGACACCGAAGGCGCCCAGGATGCCTGGGCCAACTTTCCCCGCTCGCTCGACGCCCTGAAAGCGGCCGATCCGGTCTACAAACTGCTTGGCACGCCGGGCCTGCAGGGGACGGGACTCGTGCAGGATAACGAGCCCATCGTCGGCCCAAACTTCGGCACCATTCTCCAGTACCGCCTCAACGAAAAGCACACGCTGAACCGAGCGTACTGGACCAAGATTCTTGACTTCGCCGACGCGTCGCTGAAGAAGTGAGTACAGTGGGGCGGCATTTCTGAAAGGCGATCCGGAAGGGCTGCGCAATTCGAGAGAATTCCGTGTTTCGCAGGTGGAACTCTCATGAGTTCCGCTACGAAAGCCTGCTTCCCAGATAGCCACTGAGCCGTCGAGCCTTGCGCAGCCGCCGGGATGAGCCACTCTGTGGCGGCATGCTGCGCGCTTCGATCTCTTCTGCGGCAGAAGCTGCCGGTCTGCGGCGCCTGCAAAAGCGGAAAGTCCGCCACGTTCGCTACAACCCGCAAGGTTTGACTCATCCGATGCGGCGTTGTGATCCGAATAACCAGAAGACGCGGAAAATCCGTCATTCTCCGCGCGCCCGGAGCGTTTGCCCCGGGGGCGTCCGGGGGCGGTGCCACAGGGAAGTTCGGTTACGAATCCCGCTGGAGTGCGACGTCCATGCAACGTTTGAAGCTCAGTCTGGCGTGCCTGTTGTGCGTCTCGTGGGTTTGTGCCGCCCGCGCCCAGACCACGCCCGAATCCGATCCAGGCGTCGCTGCGCTCCAACAGTTCAGCGGAAGCGCGACTTTCCGGGGCACGTACTTTGACATCCGCACCATGACCGGCGACGGCGTCGGTTACCAGCACGGTTACACGCAGATCGGCGCCACGCTGCCGACCTGGATGGGCGAAGATACGGTCCTCATTCCCACCGCCCGGGTGATCGTCACCGACACCAGCAAGGTGGGCGCGAATGGCGGCGCTGTGCTCCGGCGTTACAGCGACAGTTGGGACCGCATCGTGGGCGCCAACCTGTGGTTCGACTACGACGAATCGACCAACAACTTCAACTACCGCCAGTGGGGCTTCGGGTTAGAGACGCTGGGCCAGTGGTGGGACCTGCGGGCGAACGGCTACATCCCCACCAGCTCCGGCGACAACTTCGTGCGCTCGCTCAGCCTGGCGACCGATCCCACCTTTGTGGGAAACAGCCTGGTGTTTCTGGGCCAGGGGTTGTTTGAAGAGGCGGTAGCGGGCGGTGACATCGAGTTTGGCATGCCCTTGACCGCCGCCACGCCGTGGCTCCGCGGATTTGCCGGCATGTACTTCTACGACACGCGACAGCAAGACCCCGTGGGCGTCCGGGCCCGCATCGAAGCCTGGGTCAGTGACGACCTGTCGATCGCAGTGAACGTGACGGAAGACACAAACTTCGGTACCAACGTGAACGCCGTGGTGGACTGGCGGTTCTCCGGGTGGAAGCCCACCCGCTACTTCCCGCAGTGGACCACCTACGAGCGGATGCTGATGCCGGTGCAGCGCAACTGGCGCATCGCCACAGCGACCTACCAGCAGGAGGTGCTGGTGCCTGCGGTGGATTGCGAGACCGGCGAACCCTTCTTCGTAGTGTGGATTGACAGCAGCAATCCGAACCCCGGCGACGGCACGGCCGAGAACCCCTACAACTTTCTGCCGGCCAGCGTGCCCGAAGCCGACCTGATCCTGGTCAAGAGCGGCGACACGACGCTGTTCAATCCGCTGGTGGGATCGATCACGTTGACTGACGGGCAGAAGATGTTCGGCGAGGGTTGCGCCGCGTTTGTCACCGTGTGCGCCAACTTCGACGGGATTGTCGTCGAAAATCAAACCATTCAGTTGCCCGGTTTCGAAGACACGGGGAACCATCCCTACCTGAGCAGCACGGGCAATATCATCACGCTCGCCAACGACAACGTGGTATCAGGCTTCAACCTGATCGACGCGGGCGGTTTCGCCATCACCAACAATCCCGCCACCGGCTCGTACAACTTTGACTTGCACTGCCTGAACATCGTAGGCAATGCCGGCGGAATCTCGCTCAGTAATGCCAGCGGCATCGGGAACATTTCCGATGTCACGGCAATGAACAATCCAGCGGGTGGCATCCGCATCGACACCGGCGCGTCGGCACTGGCTCTCACCATCACCGACGTGTCGAGCAACTCGCTGCCGGCCGGCGTGCAGGACTTCGGGATCATGCTGAATGCGGACGACGGCGCCCTGCTCGTCGGCCTGACCAACGTCTCCACCAATCGCAACGACATTGGCCTCCACCTGGTGTCACACACCGAAGTCCTGGAGGCCACGCTCGACAACGTCGCCGCAAACTCCAACACGGACCACGGCATCCTGGTCAATGCATTCGGCAGCACGATTTCGCTGGACATGCAGGACGTCACCGCCAACAACAACGGCGGGTTCGGCGTGGTCGCCTCCGTCAAGAGCTCGTCCTTCGCGGTCGCCGCCGACGGAGTCGTCGCCAACGGCAACGCCGACAGCAACCTCCACTTCGAGCTCACCAACACGCCGATGCAGGTTCAAGTTGCCAACTCGAGCTTCAATAACAGCACGACCGGATCGGGCGTGGTGATCAACAGCACGGGTGGCGGTGGAACGATCGCTCTCACCAACGTGTCCGGCGCGGGGAACTTCCTCGATGGGTTGGCTATTGGGGCCGCAAGTTCCGCGGCGGTCACGGCGAACGTCGCCGATTCTGATTTCCGCAATAACGGCCGCAACGCCATCGCCCTCACCGCTCAGACGTCCGGTCAGATCAACTTCAGTGCGTCGTCGGTGACGGCCAATAACAGCGGCCAGGACGGCTTCCACTTCGATGTCTTGAGCGGCGGCATCCTGAACGCGGACCTCAGCCGTGTCACGCTCACCAATAGCGGCCGCAGCGCCGTTTACGGCAACCTGGATGACGGCACCGCCGTCGTGACACTCACGCGGTCGCGCGGGTCGAACTCCGGCGGCGACGGCATGTTCCTGCAGGCGGTGAACGGCTCCACGCTCAGTGTCAGCGTGCTGCAGGGAGACTTCTCGGACAGCGGCCAGACCGTGGATCCGGCCGCCGCCATCCGCATCATTGCCGACGACTCCGACGTCGCCGTGCAGACGTTCAACACGCCGCTCAACAACACGGCTCCCCCAGGTCCGCAAGACGACGGTCTCAACGTCTTCGCCGATAACGCCGCTCTGGTGCTCGTGAGCCTGACCTCGAGCGACATGTCGAACAACGCCGACAACGCTATGGATCTCACGGCCGACAACGGCAGCCAGATCGGCGTGAACCTGCAGTCATCGAACGGCACCGACAGCGGCAACGACGGCATCCTGTTCGTCGCCGACAACGGCAGCGTCATCAACGTCTCTGCCAATCAGAGTAACTTCGACCGCAGCGGGATGAACGGCATCAACGGCACGCTGGACAACGGCAGCATGGCGACCTTCAACTTCGTCGCCAGCTCCGTGTCGTCGTCCGGCAAGAACGGCCTGCTCATCTTTGCCGATAACGGCTCGACGTTTGTGGGCGATTTTGACGGCGGGTCGTTCGTCAACAGCGGCCAATTGCTGCTGGGCGCCGGAATGCAGGATGCCAACAACCTCACGGCCGACAACGGCTCCACCATCGACGTCAGCCTGATCAACACCCCCTCCGGCAACCTCAGCGGCAGCACCACGCAGCAACACAGCCTGTTCGCCGTCATCACCAACGGCAGCACGCTGCTGTACAACGACGCCAACGGCGACATGAGCAACAACACGCTCAACGCCATCAACGTCACCATCGCGTCCGGCTCGGCCGGCCAGATCGACCTTACCAACACGCTCGCCGAAAACAGCGGCGAAGATGGCTACCTGTTCCTCGTCGACGGCGTGGGCTCCACTCTGGTCAGCACCGTCACCAACGGATCGTTCAACAACTCCGGCTCGGGGCTGGTCACTGGCAGCGCGATCAACGGCACCATCTCCAACGGCGGCGCCGCCGCGCTCGCCTTCAGCAACACCACCAGCAACAACGCCTACGACCACGGCCTGTTCATCACCGCCACCGGCGGTTCGACGTTCATCGGTTCGTTCGATGCCAGCACGTTCGACGCCGCCGGTTCCCCGGGAGGCATTCCCACCACCGCCGGAGACGCCGTGCGGCTTGTCGCCGACGCTTCGGCCATGAGCGTGCTCATGACCAACGGCTCGACGGGCATCGCGGCCGGGGGCGACGGACTCTCGATCACCGCCACCAACGCCAGCACTGTGCTCGTCAGCGTGGCCGACGGATCGTTCTCCGATGAAGGCCAGTTCACCAACCTGGGCGCCGGCGTGAACGTCAACGCCTCCGGCAACTCCCTGGTGAGCGTGTCGCTCACGAACACTCCCACCCACAACACCACCGGCACCACCCAGGCCTGGGGCCTGTTGTTCAACGTCGAAAGCGGCGCCGACTTCATCTTCTCGGACACCGGGGGCGACCTCACCAGCAACTCGCTGGACGGCATCAACGGCAACACCACCGGCGCCGGCTCCACTTCCACCATCACGCTCGAAACCACGTTCGTCCAGTTCAACGGACTCAACGGTGCGATCTTCAACGTCGAAGACGGCGGCGTGCTGAACTTCAACATCCCCAACGCCGGCACCATCTCCAACAACGCCAGCTTCGGCGTGCTCGCCTTCGTTGACGGCGCCGGCAGCCAGGCCAACTTTGTCTTCAACAACACCTTCATCGACGCCAACGGCCTGATCCTCGGCGGCGACGGCATGGCCGTCTTCGCCACCAACGGCGCCGACATCAACGGCACCATCACCGACTCCTCGCTCTCCGGCAACCAGGGCGTCGGCCTCAACCTGCTGCTCGACGGCGGCTCCACCGGCTCCATCACCATCGATCCCACCGTCATTGACAACAACGGGAACGAAGGCATCCGCGCCGAAGTCCTCGCCGCCAGCAGCCTGCTGCTCGACGTGCAGGGGGACGGAACCACCTCCAGCAGCGTGAGCCTCAACGGCAGTAACGGCGCCTTCGACAACGTGATGATCATCGCCGACGGTGCCGGCACCATGGTGGAGACCCTGTTTGTGGACACCGTCGCCAATGGCGATCCCAACGGGCTGTTCGGCCGCAGCGGCTTCAACTTCATCGCCACCAACGGCGCGATGTTCCTGGCTCAACTGCGAGCCGGCACCGAGGCCTCCAGCAACCTCAACGGCAACGGCGTCCGCTTCGTCGCCGACGGGGCCGGCACGCAGGCCGTCCTGTTCATGAGCGACGGCTTCGATGCTGATGGCGACACTATCGACGACATCACCGGCACGAACATCTTCGACGGCAACGGTACGAACGTGATCACCGCCAATGGCGGACCGGATTCCGACGTCCCGCTGACCGGCGGCGGCGTGTTCTTCCAGGCCACCAACGTCGATGTGGCCGCCATCCGGTTCTCCGGCGAGTCAACTAACAACGGCAATGCCGCTGATCCCGTGGCCAACCGCGACATCGACGGCGACGGAGATGGGGACCACGACGGCGTCTATATCCGCATCGACGGCGCCAATATGGCCGCCATCGAGTTCAACGGCCCCATCAACGTGAGCGGCAATGTCGATGACGCCATCGACATCGCGATCAGCAACGTCGGCACGCTCGGCACCGTTACCAAGGCCTCGACGCTGACCCCGCCCAACGTCACCGTCGCCGCAGCGGGCGGCATCGTGTTCGACGGCGTGATCATCACGGGCAACGGCGGGCATGGCCTCAACATCGAACTGACCAACATCGGCGGCACGCCGGACCTCACGATCACCAACAGCCAGATCATGAACAACGGCGGCGACGGCATCCGGATCATCCTGGACAACACACCGCTCGGCACGCTTACTATCGCCGACAACAACCAGGGCGCCAGCGGGGCGTTCTCGGATTATGGATTCACGGGCAACACAAACAACCTGGGTTGGTTCCTCCAGAATACCAGTACACCGGGGAACGACCTGACCGGATTCGTGATGAACATTGCCCGGTCCCCGCTGACATGGGCCACCACGCGCGGCTTCTTTGCGACGCCGTTCGACCACTTCCCGCCGTTCTCGGTGGCCGTGGGATTTGAATCGGTCAACGGCATCCTGATTGATCCCGCCCTCAGCCCGACGACAACCATTGGCGGTGCCGTGTTGGTCGATGGCGGCGTACCCGACGGCTCGGTCACGCTCGAATTGGGCTTCAATGACTTCCAATCGACCGATTTTGGATTCAGTTGGACGTTGGTTGCGGCCGACGCCGCCAACAACGCCATCTTCAACGCCGGCCTGATGCAGAACTCACCCGTGGCGGCCATCTTCGACGATGGCCGCATTGTGGTCGGTCAATTGACGGGCGCCGGAATCGCCACGTTCTCTGGCACCACGCAGTACCAGGCCGTGCTGGGCGGCATCACCGACAACGGCGGCGACGGCATCCACATCGAGCAGTACAACGGCTCCCACATTGCCGCGGTCCGCATCGACAACAACCTGATTCAGGCCAACGGTGGCGACGGTATCGACTTTAATCAGACCATCGACAGCGACCTGCCCGACATTCAGATCACCAACAACACCATTGGGCCCAACGCCGGCGGCGGCATCCTCTTCGGAAACGTGAACGGCGGCGCCTTTGCCAGTACGGCGCCCCTTGTCATTAGCAACAACGCCGTGGTCGGCAACGTCGGCGGCGATGCCTTCCGTCTCGTCAACCCCATCACTACCAACACCACGATCGACTTCCAGTTCACCAACAACCAGTTCAGCCAGAGCGTGCTCGGCGCCGGTGTGAACATCGTTCTGACGGCCGGCGGGCAGACGCCGACTGTTGACTTCACTGGCAACACGATTAACCAGAACGGCTTCGAGGGCGTCACTCTTGTGGTCGCGGACAACGTCAACGTTAATGCCAACTTCGACCAGAACACCATCAACAGCAACGGCCTGGAAGGCGTCAACTTTGGCATGGGAGTGAACGGCGACCTGGTCCTCGACTTCACGAACAACACCGTCGACTTCAACGGCTCGCACGCGCTCAATATCCCGCTTCAGACCGGCGGGTCGTTCACCTCCACCAACTTCTACGGCAACGAGATCGGCATCGCCGGCTTGGGCAACGGCGGCATGGGCGTGCGGCTCGTCGTGCCCGACGGAGCCTCGTTTACGTGGTTGCTCGGCGACAACACGCAGGGTCAGAACAACATCGACGCCAACACCGACGCCGGCGTGGGCATCGACATCAACGGAGTCGGCTCCACTGGCTTGCTGATTGTGGAGAACTCGACATTCCGGTCGAACATCGACGGCACCGACGCGCGGTTCAACGGCGACGGCCTCGCGGTCCTTGAGACCGGCGCCGCAATTGTGAATGGCTCGATCACCAACTCGGAGTTCTCGAACAACGGCTTCGCCGCCGACGGCGCCGACGCCGACGGCGCCGGCGTGAAGTTCACCGTCACCGGCGATTTCGGGGCCACCTTCTCGCAGCTCAATAATTTCGTGATCGGCGGGCCGACCGCCGCCGACGGCAACATCATGGCCGGCAACAGCGGCAACGGCATCAGCCTGGAGCGCACCGCCAATGGCCAAATCAACAATATGACCATCGCGTTCAATTCCGTCAGCGCCAACCGCGGCAACGGCCTGTACATCCTCGCGGCCAATGAAAGCCTGACGGATACTTACACCATCAACAACAATAGCTTTTCCGGCAACGTCGGCGGGAACAATGGCATCTTCATCCCCACCGGCGACGCCACGGCCATCTTCGTCGGCAACGGCATCCTGTTCGACGAACGGGCCGACGCCGACATCTTCGCAGACCTGGACTCCAACACCATCTCCGGCAATGCCGACAACGGCATCCGTCTCGTGGAACGCCTCAATTCCGCGGGCGACAACCGTTCGATCACCGGCACGTGGACGCGCAACACGATCACCGGCAACACGAATAACGGCATCCTGCTGGAGGGCGTGATGACGGGCGTCGTCATCGGCGACCCCGCGGATCTCTCGCTCGGCAACGTCATCTCCGACAACGTGAACGGCAGCGGCATCGCCATCACTACGGCCGGCCAGGGAACCGTCCTTGTCGGCAGCAACCTGATTCAGCGCAACGGCAACCTCACCCAGTTGGGCACGGCCGCCGAAGATGCCGGCATCCAGGTCACTGTGGGCGGGTTCCTCGACCTGACGGTCGTGAACAACGACATCTCGCTCAACCGCGGCGACGGCATCCAGTGGTCTACCACCGGTGCCGGATTCGGCATTGTCACGGGCATTGTCACGATCGACTCCAACAATGTCTCGAACAATAGAGGCCGCGGGCTCGACATCATGAATCGCGCCCTCAGCTTCGCACAGGTAGACATTACCAGCAACGACATCAACTCCAACCTGCTGGAAGGCGTGTACATCGTCAACACGGCCTCGAACACGCAGAACCAGTTCAATGACAGCACGGCGGCCATGGCCGCCGACGGCTCCGTTCTCGGCAGCGATCCGCGGATGCAGGTCCGCTTCTTCGACAACGAGCTGATCGGCAACGGCTTCAACAGCAACAACACCACCACGGGCCTGCTGGTCAAGGTCGGCACCAGCGATGGCAGCGCCAGCATCTTCGACAGCGGCGGCTTCGCCAGCAACGCCACCACCGCCGCCGTCGGATTTGGAGCCGATCCATTCCTGACCACCATTCCGCTTCGCGGCGGCGTGACCATGACGACGGACGGCAACTTCTTCCAGGGCAACTTTGGCGACGACATCAAGTTTCAGTCGTTCGTTTCCACGGTCAACCCGAATACCGGCACGACTTGGAACGCGACTACCTTCGACCCAAGTGGTTACCAGACCGATCCGCTGGCGCGGCTCGACCTGTGGTTCCGCGCCAACATCTTTGACTCAGAGGACGTGGACAATCTCACGGGCATCGTGACGCGTAACCCATCCAATGTCGCCTTCTACAACAATGCCGACGCCGTGTTTAAGTCGCGCACGACGGCTCAAACTCCGCCTGGACCGTTTACCAACGGCGCCCGGGCGCGAAATGCACAGCGGCAGGCGGCATTCATCGTGCCGTTCACCGCGCCTGGAGCTCCACCGTTCTTCTATCCGGGTGTTGGCGACAGCACGTTCCGCGTGAGCATGGATAGCGACCCTGCGATCTTCATCGATGGTTTCAACGTCGACTTCCCGTCGCCGGTTGGAACCGCGTCCGACGAAAACGGCTTCGCGATGCCAGGCGCCGTCAGCAATGGCGAGCAACCGTTCGGTTGGGGCCGGTTCTAAGTCACAGAACTGCCGTTTTACCGATGCCAGAGGCCCGGCTTCCCGAAAAGCCGGGCCTTTCGGCTTATCATGATCCGACCCCGCTTGTCCGCGCTTCGCGTCTGGGCTACAGTGGCGTTCCCAGACGGTTCGATAAGAACTGTCCGCCCTCCGTGCCCTGCTCTCCATGCGCCCGCACCTGGCCTACCTCATAAGCCTGTACTTCCACCTCAGTCTGATGTGGCTGCTGGCGGCGGCGGACGATGCGTGGCTGCCTGCGTATGCGGTGCGGTCGGGTCGGGCGCTGCCGGAGGTCTCGCAGGCCGCGCGGGCGCAGTGGTCGCCGCCGGTCATCGATTCCCGAATGCACCATCCGCAGCCGTCGTCAGTGGCAATGGCGGAAGTGGCCATCAACGAGCCAAAGGACGTCCCGCCCGAGTTGCCTCCAACGAACCTCGATGCCGACCAACGCATCGTGCTCCATCCGCCGGTGGAGGAACTGCTGCGACGGCGAACCACGCGCAGCGTGGCGGTGGCAGAAGCTCCGTTTGCCGAGTTTGTGGCCGACGTTCGCGACGAAACCGCCCCGGAAGCGGATGGCCGGCCGATGCCGCAATTATTGTGGGGGCCCATTCCCGAACAGGAGGTGGTCGCGCCGGAGCCGCCATCTCAGCCGCAGGCCGCGTTGATGGAGCGAGCACCAGCGCCAACCGCTCCCGTGCTGGAGCCAGGCGCCGCACCGCGCGACGCCATCGGCGCCAATGCCCCCTCCGGCGCACAGACCGATCGCGACCCGAAGCCGCTCCCCTCCAATCCCGAACCGGTCTATCCGGAGGAACTGCGGCGGATCGGCATTGGCGGATCGGTGCTGCTGCGGGTGGTGATTCGTCCCGATGGGTTCGTGGAGCGCGTCACCGTGGAACGGTCGTCGGGGTATCCCGCGCTGGACCAGTCGTCGGTGACGGCGGTGCAACAGTGGCGGTTCGAGCCGGCGCGACGTGGTGGCGTGCCGGTGCACTTCGAGGTCCGCGTGCCAATCACATTCACGATCCGACAGACGGCACGCTGAGCCGAAATGTCCACGGGGTGCAACCTGTGGGCTTCGGGGGAGACTTTACGGTCCGTACGGATTCTGCGGATTCTTTAACGTGTAACGTCCCCGCGGATTCTCCTGTTCTGCGGTGCGGGATGATTGCAACGCTGTTTCCGCCAAAGTGCCGATCCCTTCTTCAGGGAGTTGCCAGGGACGGCATGGCTCGAAGACTGACGACCGCTGTTGTGATGCTTGCGCCCGCGCTGTTGAGCGCAGGAATCGCCCGCGGTCAAGAACCGTCTTCGCCGCCGGCCGACAACATTCCCACGCTGCCGGAGACGCGGGTCATCGGTGAGCCGCCGCCGTTCACGCCGCCGGAAGTCGTGTTTCCACCGACGACCGACTACGGCTTCGGCCCGCTGCCGCCTTCGTCGTTCTCGCAGAGCACGGTGTTCGGGACGCCGAGCATCCGTGGCTATCTGGCGCCGGAAACGAGCACGGGATCGCTCATCCGCGTGCCCGACATCGACCTTCCGGCGTCAGTGGGCGTGGTGACCCAGGACGTCATTCGCGACCAGCAGGCGCTGCGGATCGACGACGTCATCCGCGACGTCAGCGGTGCCGTGAAGCAGGGCGATCAATTGCGGCCCGACTCGTTCGTGCTGCGCGGCATCGAAGTCCGCTCGCGCGACTACCGCAAGAACGGGATGCTCGACCCCACCTATGCACCACGCGATTTCGCGAACGTCGAGCGGATCGAAATCCTGAAAGGCCCGGCGTCGATTCTGTACGGCACGGGGCAGCCGGCCGGCGCGGTGAACCTGATCACCAAGAAGCCGCTCGCGACGCCGTACAACCGGGCGACATTCCAGGCCGGCAGCTTCGGCTTCGAGCGGTACACCATCGACAGCACGGGACCAATGGGTGACGACGAGGATTGGCTGTATCGCCTGAACTTCGCCTACGAGAACAAGGACGGCTTCCGCGACTTCGGCTACAACGAGCGCGTGTTCGTCGCGCCGGCCACGACGTGGCAGATCGACGACGACACTGCCATCACCTGGGAAGGGGAGTACCTGCAAGACCGCCGGCGGTTCGACACCGGCGTGGTCGCGCTCAACGGTCATGTCGGCGAAGTGCCGATCACCAACTTCCTCGGCGAGCCGGCCAACGATTTTCAACTGTTTCAAGATTGGCGGCAGTCGCTGTTTCTGGACCGGCGGATTGACGACATCTGGAGCCTGCGCGTGGCGGCGACGTCGATCTTCTACTACGCGCCGTCATCCGGAACGTTTCCGCTGTCGCAGGCCGGGAACTCGCCCCTGGTCACGCGGTCGCGGCAAGACATTCCGCAGTTCTTCGAGCAGTATTACGGCATCACCGCCAACCTGGCGGGCCTGTTCGAGACGGGGGACTGGCAGCACAAAATGGTGCTCGGCACCGAACAGGGCTGGTTCATCTCGAACAACTTCACTTCGGAGTCCACGATTCCCGGACTGCAGCCGCTGCCGATCAACGCCCTGCAACCGACCTACAACAATCCCCCCGTGCTGCTCACGCCAGCCGTGTTTGACGCCACGTATCGCATGAACCGTCACGGCATCTACTGCCAGGACCTGATCGAACTGAGTCCGCATTGGAAGGCGCTCGCCGGACTGCGGTTCGACCATGCCGAAACAACCTATTTCCGTGAGCTGACGACGTTCGGCATCCCGTCGATCCCGCCGACGAACACACAACAGGGGTTCGACCGCTGGACGCCGCGGGTGGGGCTGATCTATCAGCCGCTGCCTGAGGTGTTGAGCTACTACGGCAGCTACAGCCGTTCGTTTGATCCACCGGGCGGCGGTGCACGAGTTGACGATTCGCCGCTGAAGCCGGAGCTGGGCGAAGCCTGGGAAGTCGGCGCAAAATACCAGTTCACGCCGCAACTGGCAGGGCAAGCCACGTGGTTTTGGGTACAGAAGACGAACTACACTATCGACACCGTGACCGCCACGCCGCCGTTCTTTACGACGTCGCAGGTCGGCAGCCTCACCAGCCAGGGTCTCGAATTGAGCCTGTTGGGCCAGCTTTCCGAGCGGTGGAGCACGGTGACGAACTACACCATCACCGATGCCGTCGTTCGCGATCCCACGAACGAAGACATCGACGACCGCCGCCCGCGCAATGTGCCCCGGCATGCCGTCAACCTGTGGACGCGCTACAACGTAGTGCAAACCAGCGAGCAGACACTGGGTGGTGGGCTGGGGCTGTTGTTTGTGGATGACCGCCTGGCATCGTTTGGCGGCAATTTGCGGTTGCCCGATTACACGCGTTGGGACGCCGGCCTCTTTTACCGGCGAAGTCTCTGGGACTTCGCCTTGTACTTCGAGAACCTGTTCGATGTGGCGTACTATCCCAGCGCCGTCACTGATTTCCAGATCGCCCCGGGCGCCCCGTTCACGTTCCGCGGCCAGGCCGGCGTGACGTTCTAAGACCCCGAGAACACCTTCGGCAGAAGCGGGTGCGGTGCGGCGTGTTCGGGGACCGCCTCGATGAGGCGGCGAATGAGGCCGTCGGAGGTGATGCCGTCGGCTTCGGCGTTGAAGTTGAGCACCAGCCGATGCCGCAACACCGGCGCGGCAACGGCTCGGATGTCGTCTGCATTGACGAAAGCCCGGCCGTGCAGCAGAGCGCGGGCTTTCGCCCCGAGCACCAGATACTGGCTGGCCCGTGGTCCCGCCCCCCACGTCACGTACTTCTGCATGAATTCGGGGGCGTTCCGATCGTTCGCACTCTCGGGTCGCCTGGTGAGCCGCGCCAATTGCAGAGCGTAGCGAACCACCTGATCGGCCACCGGCACGCGGCGCACGACCGACTGCAATTCGGCCCAGTCGCTGCGTGTGAGCACTTTCTCCACGCGGGGCACTTCGCCGAGCGTGGTCTGCCGGACGATCTGGAATTCCTCCTCCTCGGTTGGGTATTCGACGCGGATCTCGAACATGAACCGATCGAGTTGTGCTTCGGGCAGCGGATAGGTTCCTTCCTGCTCGATGGGGTTCTGCGTTGCGAGGACGAAAAACGGGTCGGGCAGCGCATGCCGCTCGCCGCCGATGGTCACTTGCCGCTCCTGCATGGCTTCCAAGAGTGCAGCCTGCGTCTTGGGAGGCGTACGGTTGATTTCGTCGGCGAGGACCACGTTGGCGAAGACCGGCCCCTGCAGGAAGCGGAACGTGCGCGCGCCGGTGATTTTGTCTTCCTGGATGACCTCCGTGCCGGTGATGTCGGCAGGCATCAGGTCGGGAGTGAATTGAATCCGGTTGAAGCTGAGGTCGAGCGTTTCCGCGACGGTGCGGACCATCAGCGTCTTCGCCAGGCCGGGGACGCCCACCAGCAGGGCATGCCCGCCGGCGAGCATGGCGATCAGCAGCTCTTCGATCACATCGCGCTGGCCGACGATCACCTTGCCGAGCTGCTCCGTCAAACGCTGATAGCCGGCGGCGAGACGCTGCACGGCCGCGACGTCGCCCCCGGTGTCTGCGCTGATTGACCCTGTGGATTCGGGAGTAGAGTTCATGATCGCGCATCATCCTCGGCGACTGCGAGGATTGTCAAACGCGGCTGTTCTGTTATTGAGTCTCAGGTTGACAATGTCACACCAACGGACTCCCGTCCCCTCCCCGCCTCGCGCGAGCGAATATCCACATGCCGTTGAAGATCATCGAAGCGGAGCCTTGATCTTGACAACGCAGTTCTCGGTACCAAATGGGTTCGGAACGCGATCGAACGCCTGGCTGGGGTCGCCATTGCCGCCCAATTCACAACACCAATTGCCGTCGATGACGAATTTGAATTCGTGGCGACCGGGCGGCAGGGCGAGTTTCGCAGTCCAGTTGCCATCGGCATCTCGCGTGAGTGGCATCGCATTCGGCTGCCAATCGTTGAACGTGCCGGCCAGAAAGACGGCGTGGGCCTCCGGTGCATGGCAGGTGAACGTGGTCGGCTTGGGAGCGGATCGTTTGGCGGACTTCGGCATGGCGAGCCTCCTCTGCAAACAGGGCGTGCGGGATAACGATCACCCTTCCTGGACAGTATTGTCCCCTCGCTGGAAGCGGAATTGCCACTCCTTGACCAGGCAATACAGGCACGGCGCCACGAACAGCGTGATGAGCTGCACCGCCATGCCGCCCACGCTGGGGATGGCCATCGGTTGCATCACGTCCGATCCGCGGCCGGTGTCGAGGAATACCGGGGCGAGGCCGATGACCGTGGTGGCCGTGGTCATCAGGCAGGGGCGGATGCGCTTCAACCCCGCCTCGAGCACCATCTCGCGGATGTCGGCGATGCTCTCCGGCGTGCGGCGGCGGAAGACGCCCTCCAGGTAAGTGAGCATCACGACGCTGTCGTCATCGGCCACGCCGAACAAGGCGATGAACCCCACCCACACGGCGACGCTGAGGTTCGCCCCGTAGAACAATAGCATGGCGAAGCCGCCCGATGCCGACACGAGGATGCCGAAGAACACTACCAGCGCCAGCCACCACTTGCCGAAGCCGAGGTAGATCGAAAAGAACATCGTCACTAGCACGATCGGGACCAGAACCGACAGCCGTTCCATCGCCCGTTGCTGATTTTCGAACTGGCCCGACCAGGTCCAGTAGTAACCGGACGGCACGACGAGCGATGCCTCCGCAGCGCGGCCGGCGGCGATGAGTTCATCGCTCCGCTTTCTCTCGGATTGCAGCAAGCGCTCGGCGTCCTCGACCACGCTGATCTCGTCCCGGTCGCGCGTGTTCAGCGTGACGTAACCCACCAGCAGGCCATTCTCACTCTTGATCTCCTGGGGACCGATGCTGTACGTGAGCTTGGCGACCTGAGCGATCGGAATATGCGCGCCCGTGGAGGTCGGCACGAGGATCTGCTCCAGATCCTCGAAGCGCTCGCGCAGCTCGCGTGGGTAGCGGACACGGATGGGGTAGCGCTCACGTTTCTCCACCGTGGTGGTGAGCCGGTCGCCGCCGATGGCAATTTCGATGATGTCCTGGATATCGCGGATGCCGACGCCATACCGGGCGGCGGCCTCGCGGTCGATTTCGTATTCGATGTACGGCTTGCCGATGAGGCGGTCGGCCACCACGTCCACAGCGCCGGGGACCTTCTTGAGGAGCTGTTCCATCTGCAGCCCGACGCGCTCGATTTCCTGCAAATCGTTGCCGAAGATTTTCACGCCCATCATCGCGCGAAAGCCGGTCTGCAGCATCACAATGCGGGTCTGGATGGGCTGTAACCAGGTGGGCAACACGCCGGGGATGGCGACCTTCTGATTCAGTTCGGCCAGGATTTCGTCCTTACGGATGCGGCGGTGCTCGGGCCAGAACTGCCGCAAGGCCGGCCGGCACCAATCGAGCCAGCGCCGCTCGCTGTGCCAGCGCTGTTCGGTGACCTGCCGCCACTGGCCCTCCGGTTTCAGCGTAACGATGGTCTCGATCATGCTGATCGGCGCCGGGTCGACAGCCGATTCCGCGCGGCCCGCCTTGCCGACGACGTACTCCACTTCGGGCACTGTTTTCAGGGCAATGTTCTGCTGCGCGAGTACTTGCTGCACTTGCGTGAGCGATCCCGCCGGCAGCAGCGACGGCATGTACAGGAACGAACCTTCATCCAGCGACGGCATGAACTCGCGGCCGATGCCGGGAAAAATCTGATCGAGGCGTTTCCAGGTTGACCACTGCGTCGATTGCGCGCCCGCTGCCTGCAGCGTCACAGTGACCGGCGTCGCGATGCGCTCGAAGCCCAGCCAGACCGTTATGCCCAACAGGACGAGCGCCATCGGCAACATCAGGAATGAGCCTTTGTGGTCCAGCACCCAACGCAGGCTCGGCTTGTAGACGGCGAAGATACCGCGCGAAACCAGGTTCTGCTCCAGCGGCCACAACCGTTCGCGGCCCATGCGATAGGCCAGCAGCCCGATCAACACTCCCGTGCCGATCGCGGTCGGCCAACCGGACCATGTGCCACTCAGGCCAAGACCCAACGTAACGGCCATCCGGACCACAATCGTGGATAACACTCCGACGATCGCGCCCACGATGAGCGACCGTTTCCGCGACCACACGACCGGCTTCAGCAGGTAATAGCTCAACACTGGCACAATGGTGATTGCCACGATCACCGAGCCGGCGATGGCGAAGGTCTTGGTGTACGCCAGCGGCTGGAACATCTTCCCTTCGGCGCCTGTCAACACGAATACCGGGACGAACGATACGATCGTGTTGGTGACCGCCGTGATGATCGCCCCGCCGACTTCGGTCGCCGCTTCGTACACCACTTCGCCGTAAGGCCGCTCCGGCTCGGCGGCCACGCGCCGGTAGATGTTTTCGGTCATGATGATGCCCATGTCGGCGACGTCGCCAATCGCGATGGCGATCCCCGCCAGCGACATGATGTTGCTGTCCACGCCCAGCCAGTACATGGCGGTGAAGCTCATGGCCAGCGCCAAGGGCAGCGTCGGCAGCACCGCCAGCGAGCTGCGCAGGTGCAGCAGAAACAGCAGCACGATGAAGGTCACGACGATGGCTTCTTCGGTGAGGTTGTCCTTCAGCGTCGCCATCACTTCGTGAATGATGTCGGTGCGGTCGTAATATGGCACGAGTTTCACCGGGGCGACCTTGCCGGAGGCCAGGATGACCTGCAGTCCCGGTTCGATCTCGGCGATCCGCGTCTTCAGGCGTTCGATGACCTCGCGCGGGTTTTCACCGTAGCGCATCAGCACCACGGCACCGACTGCTTCGTGGCCGGCCTTGTCCAGCGTGCCGCGGCGAAACTCCGGGCCAAGCTGCACGGTGGCCACGTTCTTCACGAAGATCGGTGTGCCCGACTCCTGGCGGATGACGATGTTCTCGATGTCCGCGGCGCTCTTGATGAAGCCCTTGCCGCGGATGAAGTATTCGTAGCGGTTGTTCTCAACGACCTGGGCGCCGACATCGACGTTGCTGCGGCGGACGGCTTCATACACCTCCGGCAGCGACACGCGGTGAGCCCGCAGTTTTTCGGGAATGACGTCGATCTGGTACTGCTTCACGAAGCCGCCCAGTGTGGCGACTTCGGTCACACCTTCCACGGCCTGGAGTTGGTAGCGGATGTACCAGTCTTGGAGCGATCGCAGTTGCTGCAAGTCGGCGCCGTCGGCTTCGAGCGTATAGTAGAAGATCTGCCCCAAGGCCGTGGCATCGGGACCCAACGTCGGCAAAACACCTTCGGGCAACATCGCCTGGGCGACGTTCAGCCGCTCCAGCACGCGCGAGCGTGCCCAGTAGTAGTCCACCTCGTCCTTGAAGACGAGGTATGCCATTGAGAAACCGAAGCCCGAGAAGGAGCGGATCGACGTCACTCCCGGCGCGCCCGACAGGCTGACCGTCAGCGGATAGGTGACCTGGTCCTCGACATCCTGCGGCGAACGCCCCGGCCAATCAGCGATGACGATCACCTGCTTCTCACCGATGTCGGGAATGGCATCGACGGTGGCGTGTGTCAGCGAGTAGTAACCCGCGCCCAGCACGACCAGCGTCGCCAGGATGACCAGCAGCCGGTTGTTCAAGCACCAGCGGATGATGAAGTTCGTCAAGGCTGGCTCCGCGATTAGTGTTTGTGACCGGCAGGCATCGGTGCTGGCGACTGTCCGGTGCCGCCGGGTGCCGCTGCCGGTACGCCGTGCCCCGCATGGCCGGACATGCTCGCCGACTGCCCTTCGGGATAGAGTAGGCTGGGCATGCCTTCAATTTGCCGTTGACTGTCGAGCAGGAAGCCGCTTTGCGTGACGACTCGGTCGCCCTCGTTCAGACCGCCCCGCACGACGAAGAACTGCCGCGTGCGGCCGGCTTGATCGACGGCTTGGGCGCGCGGACCGAGCTTCAACTCGACCAGCTCATACGCGCCCTCCTTCGTCAGCCGATAGGCGATCCGGCGCCGGCCCGTGTCCAACACCGCAGACACAAGAATCGCCAGAGCCCCGGACTTCTGTTCGCTCACACCCTCTTCGTTTCCCCGCGGCTCCGCACCTTGCTGTGGCCGCTCCGGCACTTTTTCGAGCGGCATCCCGCAGATCGAGCATTTGCCGGGATCGCGCTGCACGATCTCCGGGTGCATCGGGCAGACGTGCATCCCTTCCAGCCCCGTTGGCTGGGGCGAACCGTCGGACAACAGCGGCACGCGGATCGTCGCGGCGGCGAACATTTGTGGTTTGAGACGGCGGTCGGGGTTCTGGATGTTCACCCGCACGCGGATGGTGCGCGTGGCGTCGTCCAGGAACGGGTCGATGAACATCACGGTTCCCGAGAAGGTCTCGCCCGGAAAGGCCTCCAACGACACCTCCACAGTCTGCCCGAAGCGGACCCAGGCGATGTCAAACTCGTAGAGGTTGAGGAACAGCCAGATCGGATCGAGGTTTGCAATCCGGTAGAGCGGGTCGCCGATCGCGACGTATTGTCCCGCGCGAATGCTCTTCTCGATCACCGTTCCGCCCAGCGGCGCGTAGATCGTGAGATACTGTGTGGGATTGCGCGTCTTCTCGATCTCGGCGATCTGCTCGTCGAGAATGCCCAGCAGCCGCAGCTTGGTGCGGGTGGCCTCCAGTCGGGTGGCCGCGAAGCCTTTCATGGTCGGCGTGGACTGCTTCTCCTTCTCAAAGGCTTCCAACGCGATCAGCAATTCACTTTGCGTCGAGTACAGTTCAGGGCTGTAGATCTCGACCAGGTGGTCTCCCTTGCGGACGTCGAACCCGGTGAAATCGGCAAACAGCCGATCCACGCGTCCGGCAATTCGCGCCGTGATCACTTCCACCTGCCGTTCGCTGTAGTCGAGCTTGCCGACCGTGCGGATCTCCTTAAACAGCTCGCGGCGCTGGATCGACTCAACTTCCAGACCCGCGCGCGTTTCGAGGTCTTCGCGCGCTTTCGGCAGTTTGGAGACCGGGATCAACGTCATGCCGCAGATCGGGCAGCGTCCCGGCGCCGGCAAACGGATCTGCGGGTGCATCGAGCAAGTCCACACATCCTCTCCGGTGGTGGCCGCTGTTTTCACGTCGGGCCACCAGGCGATCGCCAGCACCCCCGCGACAATCACCGCGGCGGCCACTCCCACGCGGACCAGTAGTCGCTTTACAGTCATCGCGAGACTCCTTCGCGCGCGTCACGACCAGCGCCGTGCCAGCCACACTTCCTTCGGCGTTCCACGACCTCTGCAGGATCAAGACCCGTCTCCGAGCCATTGTGCAGTTGGGCCAGCACGTCGTGAAGGCTGCTCGCGTGAGCTGCCGTCGGGCACAGTACGGGCGTATGTTGCTGAATGAGACTCATGGCTTCCAGTCGGCCACAGCGGCCGCCCAAACGGCCCAACCGTCACTTCGACTTCATTCAGTACCGCTGAGGCGGCTTGCAGTGCGGCGTGGGTGACTAGTGTAGTGTCTCACGCAGTTGGGCTCTTATTCAGGGCGGTTCGGGCCCGGGCGACTTTGGCGAGGAGGTCGCCGGCGGTCTTGGTCCAGACGAAGGCCTTCGGGTTGGCATTGTGC
>Ga0073934_10005195_pt1 | contig 20495 bp, 18 predicted proteins | sample LarsenN4metaG_FD_76834 | JGI IMG/M metagenome (GOLD analysis project Ga0073934, IMG submission 76834) | Hot spring sediment bacterial and archeal communities from British Columbia, Canada, to study Microbial Dark Matter (Phase II) - Larsen... ... | reverse complement strand
GCGTCTCGGCGGGCACGGGGGCCGGGGCCCCGGTCAGCGGATCGGTGCCACTCGACACCTTCGGGAAGGCGATCTCCTCGCGGATGTTCGGCTCCCCGGCGAGCAGCGCGACGAAGCGGTCGAGGCCGAGCGCGAAGCCCCCGTGCGGCGGCGCGCCCATCTGCAGCGCCTCGAGCAGGAAGCCGAACTTCTCTCGCGCCTCCTCCTCGCCGAGCCCGAGCGCGCGGAAGACGCGCTGCTGGACGTCCTGGCGATGGATCCGGATCGAGCCCGAGCCCAGCTCCCAGCCGTTCCAGACGAGGTCGTAGGCGAGGCTCAGCACCGAGCCCGGGTCGCTCTCGATCGCCTCCTCGTGCCCGGGCGCGATGCCGGTGAACGGGTGGTGGCTGAACGTCCAGCGCCCCTCCTCCTCGCTCCACTCGAAGAGGGGGAAGTCGACCACCCACAGGAACTCGTCGCGCGACTCGTCCACGAGGCCCAGCTCGCGGCCCAGGTGGAGCCGCAGGAAGCCGAGCACGCGGGCGACCGCACCCGGCTCGCCCGCCCCGAAGAGCACCGTCGAGCCCGGCGGGGCCCGGAACGCCTCGAGCTCCGCCGGGGAGAGGTGCTTCGCGATCGGCGAGCGCACCTCCCCGCCCTCGTCGACGACGAGGTAGGCGAGCCCCTTCGCCCCCCACTCCTTGGCCAGCTCCTCGAGTCGCGCCAGCTCTCCCCGGGAGAAGGCCTTGGGGGCGACCAGGAAGCGAACGCAGGGCGCCTGCGCGAAGACCCCGAACGCCGAGCCCCGCGTGACCTCGGTCGCGTCCTGGAGCTCGAGACCGAAACGCAGGTCGGGCTTGTCGGAGCCGTACCGCTCCATCACCTCGCGCCAGGGCCGGCGCGGGAAGGGGACGGCCGGGGGCTCCCGCCCCACCGCCTCGAACGCGGCGCAGACCGCCTGCTCGAGCACGCCGAGCACGTCCTCGCGCTCGGCGAAGGCCATCTCCACGTCGAGCTGGCGGAACTCGAACTGCCGGTCGGCGCGCAGGTCCTCGTCGCGGAAGCAGGTGGCGATCTGGTAGTAGCGGTCGAAGCCGGCGATCATGAAGAGCTGCTTGAAGAGCTGTGGCGACTGCGGGAGCGCGAAGAAGCTGCCCGGCTGGAGGCGGACGGGGACGAGGAAGTCGCGCGCACCCTCCGGCGTCGCCCGCGTCAGGCTCGGCGTCCACAGGTCGAGGAAGCCCAGCTCCTCCATGCGGCGGCGGATGGCCGACACGACCGCGCCCGAGAGGCGCAGGTTGCGCTGCATCCGCTCCGTGCGCAGGTCGAGCCAGCGGTAGCGCAGGCGCAGGGTCTCGTCCACCCCCTCCTCGTCGAGCTGGAAGGGGAGCGGGGTCGAGCGCGAGAGGATGCTGAGCTCGTCGACCTGGAGCTCGACCTCTCCCGTCGCCATCTTCGGGTTCACGGTTTCCGGCGAGCGGGCGACCACCTCCCCGCGGGCTTGCAGCACGAACTCGTTCCGGATCGCCTTCGCCAGCTCGGCGGCCTGGGGCGCGCGCTCCGGGTTGACCACGATCTGGCAGAGGCCGGTGTGGTCGCGGAGGTCGACGAAGACGAGCCCGCCGTGGTCGCGCCGCCGCGCCGCCCAGCCCGCCAGGGTGACCGTGCGGCCGGCGTGCTCCAGGCGCGGCTCGCCGCAGCAGAGGTCGCGCCAGCTCATCCGGCGAGCGCCTCCAGCACGGAGTCGAGCCCGACCTCGAGGTCGGGCTGCCCGGGCCGGCGAACGGTCGCGCCGCCGGCCCGGACGACGACGACCGTCCCGGCGCCCAAGCGCGCCGCCTGCGTCAGCTGCCCGCGCAGCGAGCGCCCCGCGTAGTCGGTGTCGCAGGCGATCCCGCGCGCGCGCAGCTCGGCGAGCCAGGACGCGATCCGCTCGCGTGAGGCGTCCTCGCCCGCGGCGAGGAAGACGTCCACGGCCGGAGCGGGCGCCTCCACCCCGGCGTGCTCGAGCGCGAGCAGGAGCCGCTCGATCCCGGCCCCGAAGCCGACCCCCGGCGCGGGCGGGCCGCCGATCTCCTCGACCAGGCCGTCGTAGCGGCCGCCGCCGGAGAGGGTGCTCTGCGCGCCCGCCTCCGGGCCGGCGAACTCCCACGTCGTCCGCACGTAGTAGTCGAGCCCGCGGACGAGCGTGGGGACGAGCTCGTACGCCACGCCGTAGGCGCCGAGCTGGCGCCGCACCCCGGCGAGGTGCTCGCGGCACTCCGCGCACAGCGACGCTCCGATCGTGGGCGCCTCGGCGAGCGCAGCCCGGACCCCGGCGGGCTTCGCCTCCAGGTTGTCGAAGGCGCGCAGGGGGCTGGCGGCCGCCTTCTCGCGCGTCGCCTCGTCCAGCCGGTCGAGGTTCTGCCGCAGCCAGGCCTGCAGACGCTCGAGGTACGGCGGCCGGCAGGCCGCGCAGCCGATCGAGTTGAGCTGGAGGCGAAACTCGGTCACGCCCAGCCGCTCGAGCAGCGCGTGGTAGAGCTGGATCACCTCCGCATCGACGGCGGGATCGTCGGAGCCGATCGCCTCCACCGAGAGCTGCCAGTGCTCGCGGTAGCGGCCTCGCTGCGGGGCCGAGTAGCGGTACATGGGAGCGACCGTGTACAGCTTCACCGGCTGCGGCTCCCGGTGCAGGCCGTGCTCGACGTAGGCGCGACAGATCGGCGCCGTCCCCTCCGGACGCAGAGTGAGCGAGCGCCCGCTCCGGTCCTCGAAGGTGTACATCTCCTTCTGCACGACGTCGGAGCCGGGGCCGGCCGTGCGCTCGAAGAGCGCCGTCTCCTCGAAGGCAGGGGTCAGGATCGGGCGGTAGCCGTAGAGCGCGCACAGACGCTCGGCCTCGCCGACCGCCAGGCGCCAGAGCGGCTGCTCGGCGGGGAGCACGTCGTGCGTCCCGCGCGGCCGGGCGATGCGGACGCCACGGCTCACTCCGCGCGCTCCGCGCGGAGCTCGGCGAGGAAGGGGTTACGGGCGAGCTCGGCGCCGAGCGTGGTCACCGGGCCGTGCCCGGGGTAGACGACGGTCTCGGGCGGCAGCGTGTCCACGAGCAGGCGCAGCGAGCGGAGGAGGGTGTCCCAGTCGGCGCCGGGAAGGTCGGTCCGCCCGACCGAGCCCGCGAAGAGCACGTCTCCGGAGAAGAGGTGGCCGTCGGCGTGGTAGGCGACGTGGGCCGGCGAGTGCCCGGGGACGGAGAGGACGTCGAAGGCGATCCCGGCCACCTCGATCCGCTCCCCGCCCTCGAGCAGCACGTCGGGTGTGTACGGCCGCACCGAGACGCCGGCAGGCGTGAAGGCTCCGGGGCTCTCGAGCAGGGCGCGCTCCCCCGCCGGCATGTAGACGGGCGCGCCGGTGCCCTCGGCCAGGGCGGCGACGCCGACCAGGTGGTCCCAGTGCCCGTGCGTGACGAGGATCCCCGTGCAGCGGGCGCCGGAGCGCGCGATCCGCAGGCGGAGCTCGGTCGCGTCCCCGCTCGGGTCGACGACCACCGCCTCCTCCCCGCCCGTATCCGGGCGGACGACGTAGCAGTTCGTCCCGATCGGTCCGAGCGGGAGCTGTTCGACACGGAGCGACACGGGGGCCCTCTCAGCCCCCACGCTGGCCCGGCTCGCGCTCGCGGCGTGCCTGCCGCTTGCGGTACGAGCGCCAGAAGACTCCGTCCAGGAAGTAGCTGAAGGGGACGAAGATGGCCACGATCAGCAGCGTCTGGGTGACCTGCTGGGCCAGCGTCAGGTCGCTCGAGAGCAGCATCACGGTCACGAGCATGATCGGCGCGAAGACGAGCCCGCGCTTCGCCGCGCGCCGCCAGGAGGGCGGCTGGGGCTCCCGGCGGCTCCCGGCCGTCCGGGGCGCGCGCCCGCGGCCGCGGGGAGCCTCGCCCTTCAGCTCGGCGACCTCCTCGGGCTCCAGCTCCCGGCCCTCCTCGTCCGCCCAGACGTACTCGTGCCGGAGCTCCTTCGCCCGGCGGCGGCGCTGCTTGCGGGTCGGCATGGACGCGATTATGCCCGGCTGCCGCCCGCGACCCGGCCGCCACGGATGACCGTGTGCACGACCGGGCCGCCGAGGTGGTAGGCGAGGTGACGCCAGTCCTCGGCGGCGACCAGGACGAGGTCGGCGTCGAACCCGGGGGCGAGGCGGCCCTTGCGCTCGGCTCGCCCGAGCACGTGGGCGGCGTTGACCGTGCAGGCGGCGAGCGCCTCCTCCGGGCTCAGCCGGAGCTGCGTGCACGCCAGGGCGCAGACGAGCGGCAGGCTCTCGCAGTAGGCGCTGCCCGGGTTGAAGTCGGTCGCGAGCGCGACCGCGGCGCCTGCGTCCACGAGCGCCCGCGCCGGCGGCAGCGGCCGGCCGAGGACGAGCGCGCTCGCAGGGAGCAGCACGCCCACGACGTCGCTCCCGGCGAGCGCGGCGATGCCCGCCGGCCCCGTCACCTCCAGATGGTCGACCGAGCGGGCGCCGAGCTCGACCGCGAGCGGCACGCCCCCCGCCTCGGTGAACTGGTCGGCGTGCAGGCGGAGCGCGAGCCCGGCGTCCCGGCAGGCCAGGAGGTACCGGCGGGCCTGCGCCGCGTCGAACGCGCCCCGCTCGAGGAAGACGTCCGCGGCCTCGGCCAGGCGCGCCGCCTCGGGCAGGACCTCGGCGAGGAGGAAGTCGAGGTACGCGCCGGCGCCGTCCTTGCGGAACTCGGGCGGCACCGCGTGCGCCCCGAGCCACGTCGCCACGCCCCCGGCCGCCCGGATCGCGCGCAGCTGCGCCAGCTCGGTCTCTCGGTCGAGCCCGTACCCCGACTTCGCCTCGAAGGTGGTCGTGCCGGCGCGGAGCATCCAGCCGGTGTGGCGCGCGAGCGCTGCGGCGAGCCCCTCCTCCCCGGCCGCTCGGGTCGCGCGCACGGTGGCGAGGATCCCGCCGCCCGCTGCGTGCAGCTCCTCGTAGGTTGCCCCCGCCGCGCGCAGCGCGAACTCCTCGACCCGGTCGCCTGCGAAGCAAGCGTGGGTGTGGCAGTCGACGAGGCCGGGGATCGCCGCCAGGCCCCGACCGTCCAGCTCCTCCACCTCGCCCGGGAGCCGCGGCAGGTTGCGCATGCTCCCGACCGCCGTGATCCGGCCTGCTTCGCACAGGACGAAGGCGTCCTCGACCACCTCGACTGCGCCGAGCTCACGACCGCGAAGCGGCGCGTCGCGTCCGGCGGGGGTCACCGCTTGGGCCAGGTCGCGGATCAGGAGCAAGCGGCGTTCCGGGTCGGCGCTCACCTCCAGGGGAGCCCCTCGGCCTCGGGCCGCTCGGGCCGCCAGCGGCCGAAGCGGGCGTAGGCCTGCGCGGGCTGCGTCGTCTCTGCGTCCACGCCGGCGCCGCGGGAGCGGGCGAGCTCCGAGACCGGGTAGCGGATTCCCCGCGCCGGAGGCCGGGCGCCGATCATGAGGATCGCGCAGGGCCCCTCGCCGGCGCCGACGAAGACGTGCTCCGTCCAGGGCGGGCAGTGCACGAAGTCCCAGGCTCGCAGACGGCGCTCCTCGCCCTCGACGAGCAGCAAGCACTCCCCTGCCAGGACGAGGAAGTCCTCCTGCGCGTCCTCGCCGTGGTACATCCCGCTCGGCTGGCCCGGCCAGAGGACGTGCACGTTCACGCCCACCTGCGGGAACGCGGTCTCCCCCTCGAGGTCGCAGTACCTCCCGAACGTCTCGTGCCCGTGCCACACCGCCTGCGAGAGGCCGAGGACGAACCAGCCCTCGCTCGCCGGCGCAAGGCCGCTTCCGGTCTCCTCGAGCGTCGCCTCCCCCACCATCTCTGCTCCTTTCGCTCCCACGGTCAGATCGACGGAAGGTCGAGCCCGTGCTCGCGGGCGGCCGCCAGCGCTTCCTCGTAGCCCGCGTCGGCGTGGCGCATGACGCCGGTGCCGGGATCGGTCGTCAGCACGCGCTCGAGCTTCTCCGCCGCCGCGTCGGTGCCGTCCGCGAGGACGACCATGCCCGCGTGGATGGAGTTGCCGATTCCGACGCCTCCGCCGTGGTGCACGCTGACCCAGGTCGCTCCAGCGGCGACGTTCAGGAGCGCATTCAGGATCGGCCAGTCCGCGATCGCGTCCGACCCGTCGCGCATCCCCTCCGTCTCCCGGTAGGGCGAGGCGACGGAGCCGGAGTCGAGGTGGTCGCGCCCGATCACGACCGGCGCCGACACCCGCCCCGAGCGGACGAGCTCGTTGATCGCCAGCCCGGCGCGGGCTCGGTCTCCGTAGCCGAGCCAGCAGATCCGGGCCGGCAGGCCCTGGAACGCCACCCGCCCGGGAGCAAGCTCGAGCCAGCGCTGCAGGAGCGCGTCCGCCGGGAAGAGCCCCTGGAGCTCGGCGTCGATCACGGCGATGTCTGCCGGATCGCCGGAGAGCGCCGCCCAGCGGAAGGGTCCGATCCCGCGGCAGAAGAGCGGCCGGATGTAGGCCGGGACGAAGCCCGGGTATGTGAACGCGTCTCGCACGCCCGCCTCGTAGGCCTCCCCTCGCAAGTTGTTGCCGTAATCGAAAACGTAGCACCCGGCCCGGACGAGCTCGAGCAGCCCCTCCACGTGGACGGCGATCGAGGCGCGCGCACGGCGCAGGTACTCCTCCGGGTCGCGCGCGCGCAGCGCGGCGGCAGCCTCGACGTCGAGCCCCTGTGGCACGTACCCGTGCAGGGGGTCGTGCGCCGCCGTCTGGTCGGTGACGAGGTCGAAGCGCTCACCGCGCCGGGCGAGCTCGGGGACGACGTCGGCGGCGTTCGCGCAGAGCGCGACCGAAAGCGGCCGTCCCTCGGACGCCGCCCGGCGCACGCGGGCGAGGGCGTCGTCGAGCGAGTCCGCCACCTCGTCCAGGTAGCGGGTCTCGAGCCGGCGGGCGATCCGGGAGGGGTCGACCTCGACGCAGAGGATGGCCGCGCCCGCCATCGTCGCCGCCAGCGGCTGCGCCCCGCCCATCCCGCCGAGCCCCGCAGTCAGGATCGTGCGGCCGGCCAGGTCCGGCGTCCCGAAGTGCTTCTCCCCGGCCGCGGCGAAGGTCTGGTAGGTGCCCTGCAGGATCCCCTGGGTGCCGATGTAGATCCAGCTCCCCGCGGTCATCTGGCCGAACATCGTCAGCCCTTCGGCCTCGAGCCGGCGGAACTCGTCCCAGGAGGCCCAGCGCGGCACGAGCAGCGCGTTCGCGAGCAGCACCCTCGGCGCCCACTCGCTCGTCCGGAAGACGCCGACCGCCTTGCCGCTCTGGACGAGGAGCGTCTCGTCGTCGCCCAGCCGGAGCAGGGTGCGGACGATCGTCTTGAGAGCGTCGTGGCTGCGGGCGGCCTTGCCCGTGCCGCCGTACACGACGAGCCGCTCCGGGTGCTCGGCGACCTCGGAGTCGAGGTTGTTGAGCAGCATCCGCAGCGGGGCCTCCGTCTGCCACGAGCGGGCGAGGAGCCCGGGCCCGCGCGGCGCGCGGATCCGGGAGAGGTCGCCGCAGAGCGCCTCGACCGTCGCGTCCAGGGTGGCGGCTCCGCTCACGCCAGCGCTCCGATCCGCTCCTCGGCCGCGGCCAGCACCTCGCCCGCGCGCACCGCCGCCGCCACCCGCTCGATGTCGGCCGCCAAGGAGCGGTCCTCGACGAGTCGGCCCGAGAGGGTGCGGACGAGGTCGTGCACGGCACGAACGCCCTCTCCCGGCTCGAGCGGCGCCAGGAACTCGATCGCCTGCGTCCCCGCGAGGAGCTCGATCGCGAGCGTCCGCTCGGCGTTCTCGAGCACCTGCAGCGCCTTCAGGCCCGCCGCGTTCCCCATCGAGACGTGGTCCTCCTGGCCGGCGCTCGTGGGGATCGAGTCGACGCTCGCCGGGTGGGCGAGGACCTTGTTCTCGGAGACGAGCGCGGCGGCCACGTACTGGGGGATCATGAACCCGGAGTTGAGCCCGCCCTCCTCGACGAGGAACGGCGGGAGCCCGTCCGAGAGGCTCGGGTTCACGAGCCGCTCGAGCCGGCGCTCGGAGATGCTCGCCAGCTCGGCCACGGCCAAAGCGAGCGCGTCGAGGGCGAACGCGAGCGGCTGGCCGTGGAAGTTCCCGGCGGAGACGATCTGGCCCTCCTCGAGCAGGACGAGGGGGTTGTCCGTGGCCGCGTTCAGCTCGACCGAGACGGTGGCCTCGACGTAGTCGAGGAGGTCGCGGCAGGCCCCGTGCACCTGGGGCGCGCAGCGGAGGGCGTAGGCGTCCTGCACCTTGTCGCACCACCGGTGCGACTCGATGATCGCCGAGCCCTCGAGCAGACGCCAGACGTTCGCCGCCGCGTCGCCTTGGCCCTTGAGGGGCCGCGTCCGGTGCACGGCCGGGGAGAAGCTCGTGCGCGACCCCTGCAGCGCCTCGAGCGAGAGCGCGCAGGCGAGATCGGCGGTCCGCGCCAGCCGTCTGGCCCGGACGAGCCCGAGGGCGGCCATTGCGGCCATGAACTGGGTCCCGTTGACGAGCGAGAGGCCCTCCTTGCTCGCGAGCCGGGTCGGCTCCAGGCCGACCCGGCGGAGCGCCTCCGAGCCGCCGAGCCGCTCCCCCTCCACGACCGCCTCGCCCTCGCCCACGAGCGGGAGCGCGAGGTGCGCGAGCGGCGCGAGGTCGCCGCTCGCCCCGACCGAGCCGCGAGCGGGCACGACCGGGAGCACGCCCCGGTTGAGGCAGGCGACGAGCAGCTCCACCGTCTCCACGCGCGCCCCCGAGTAGCCCTTCGCGAGCGCGTTCGCGCGCAGGAGCATCGCCGCCCGCACGACCTCGTCGGGGTAGGGCTCGCCGACGCCGCAGGCGTGGCTGCGCAGGAGCCGCAGCTGCAGCTCCTCCGCCTGCTCGGCGGGGATGTGCGCGGACACGAAGCGCCCGAAGCCGGTGTTCACGCCGTAGGTGTGCTCGGAGACGGACGACTCGAGGAGCGCGCGCGCAGCGTGCATGCGGGCGCGCGCGGAGTCCGCGAGCGCGGCCGGGACGCGCTCGACGGCCGCCCGCCAGACGTCGTCGAGCGTCAGGTCCTCGCCCGTGAGGACGATCTCCCGCACGGCCCGAGTCTACTTTCGCCGCTGCTCGACTCCGGACGCTCCCCCCGATCGCGGGAGAGTCGCTCTAGGGCTGGGTCGAGAACAGCTCGGCCCTGGGAAACGTCTCGTGCACGCGGTCCTCGTCGACCGCGACCCCGGCGACGTCGAATGCCGTCAGCAGCGCGCCCGCCACCGGCTCGAGGCGTGTCGTCCGCGGCTCCGCTCCGGGCAGGCGTGCGAGGATCTCCGGGACCAGGAGCTCCGTGCCCACACCGCGAAGCACCCCGCCGAGCAGGACGACCGGGTAGGCCGAGCCCGTCAGGCCGACGAGACGGGCGGCGGCGGCGGCGACATCCCCCAGCTTCGCTCCGTGCTCGACGACGATCGAGTGCGCCACCCCGTCGCCCGCGAGCGCCTCCTCCAGCACAGCCGGCGCGAGCTTCGAGGACTCGAAGGCGCCCCGTCCACCGCGCCGGGTGAACTGATGCAGCACCTCCTCGACCGACGCGGCGGAGAAGACCTCGAGGGCGCGCTGGGTGAGCGATGTCTGCGGCCCGATGCCGAGCTCCGCGCGGTAGACGGCGTCGAGCGCGTCGGCGCCGATCGCCCAGCCGCCGGTGTGCAGGGCCCACCAGCTCGAGTGCCACTCGCGCCCGTCTGGCCCTCGCGCTCCGACACAGCCACCCGTGCCGCAGACGACGGAGAGACCGACTCCGTCTTCGGTTCCCGCCCGGAGGGCGCCGATCGCGTCGTTGACGACGAGGACGGCCCGCGCGCTCGGCACGAGGGGCGCGAGCGCGGCTCGGAGGTCGGCCTTGTCCTCGGGCCAGTCGGCGCCCGCGAGGCTGAAGACCGCAGATGCGACGTCGGCAGGGGTCGCAGCCGCCGCTGCCAGCGCGCGCTCTACCGCTGCGGCGATCTCTGCGACGGCGGCCTCGAACGAGACGGCGCCGTAGATGTCGGAGCAGCCCGCCCGCCCGGCGCCGGCGATCGACCCGTCGGCGGCTGCGACGAGCGCGACGGTCTTCGTGTTGCCGCCGTCGACGCCGAGGAAGAGGCCGCCCACTAGCGGAGCAGCCGCTCGGGAAGGTACGCGGCGTGCGCGCGTGCGAGGTCGTCGTAGACGGCCTCGGCCTTGTCGACGGACAGGACGAGCGGGTTCGCGGCCAGCGCGCGGATCGCATCGCGGCGCGTTCCGCTCCAGGCCGCCTCGGCCGCGAGCGCCTGGTACTCGGCGAGCATCTCGACGAGACCCCGCACGTGCCGTGGCAGCGGCGGCTGCGGGAGCGGCTCGATCCACCGCGCGCTCACGCGACCCGTCACCTCCACGACGAGGTCGTCGGGGAAGCCCGGCAGCGCTCCGCGGTTGGGCACGTTCACCGGCAGCTCCTCGCCTGTGTCGTTGAAGACCGCGTGCATGGCGTCGATCGCGAGCTCCAGCTCGTGGATGCCTCCGCGCGAGCGCGCGGGATCGAGGACGGGGTCGTCGCTCTCTGCCTGCTCTTCGTAGTGCTGCCAGTAGCCCGAGACCCACGAGAGGATGTCCTCCGCCCGCGTGGTCGGCGCCGCGAGCTGCTCGGCGAGGATCTCGTCGCGGAAGTAGTAGTAGAGGAAGTAGCTGGCCGGGATGGCGTCCATCGCCGTGGCGAGTCGGAGCAGGCGCCGATCGCGGATCGGGACCGACTCGTCGTTCCGGCGGCGCTCCCACGCCGCGTGGACGTGGGGCATCAGGTCGTCGCCGTCGTAGCGGTGCTCGACGCTCCAGCAGGCGTGGTTGAGGCCGACCATGCGGGCCGAGATGCGCTCGGCGTCGAGCCCCGCCGCCTGGGCCAGCTCCCGCACGAAGTAGGTCGGACCTTCGCACAGGGACACCAGCGGGAGGTCCGTGTGGTGCGTCCACGCCTCGGCGACGATGTTGACCGGGTTCGTGTAGTTGAAGACGCGTGCGCCCGGCGCGACGGCCGCGATGTCCTGCGCGATCTCCTTCATCACGTGCACCGCGCGCAGCGCCATGAAGAAGCCTCCGGGCCCCTGCGTCTCCTGGCCGATCAGGCCGTGCGCGTTCGAGATCCGCTCGTCGAGCGCGCGCGCCTCGAATCCACCGGGACGAAAGCTCGTCAGCACCGCGTCGCAGGAGTCGAGCGCCGCCCGCCGGTCGGTCGTCGCCGTGATGGAGATGTCGAGGCCGCGCGCCCGAGCCATCCGCTCGGCAAGGCGCCGGACGAGGTCGAGACGCTCCGGCACGAGGTCGACGAGGACGACCGCCGACCCGTCGAAGTCCGCGCCGCGGTGATGGATGAACGAGGCCATCGTGCCCGGCGCCCGCGTCGAGCCGCCGCCGATGTACACGAGCTTGATCCGCGCCACCCGACTCACAGCCGCCCGAGGGCGGCGCCGGTGTCCGGGTGGAAGACGTGCAGTCGCCCGGGAATGAATCCGAAGCGCACGTGCTCCCCGATCCGGATGCGGTAGGCCCCATCCGCCTCGAGCACGAACCGGGCGCCCCCGGGAGCCGCGACGCCGATGAACGTCTCGCGACCGAGGGCCTCGACGTACTCGACCTGACCGTCGACCGGACCCACCAAGCCGGCGTCGTCCGACCACAGGCGCGCATGCTCGGGCCGGACCCCCAGCATCGCGCGGGCCGGGAGGTCGCAGGCGGCACGAGCGACGACGAGTCGGAGGCGATCGCGCACGAGCGTCACCTGCCCGTCCCCCGTAACCACGTCGACGGCGTTCAGCGCCATCGCCGGGCTGCCGACGAATGCCGCCACGAACGTGTTCGCCGGCTGGTGGTACACGGTGTCGGGATCGCCGACCTGCTCGAGCCGACCCTCGTTCATGACGGCGATGCGGTCGCCCATGGTCATCGCCTCGACCTGGTCGTGCGTCACGTACACCGTCGTCGTCCCGATCTCGGCGTGTAGGCGCTTGATCTCCCCGCGCGTCTGCACGCGCAGCTTGGCGTCGAGGTTCGACAGCGGCTCGTCCATGAGGAACGCCTGCGGCTGGCGCACGAGGGCGCGCCCGAGGGCGACGCGCTGCCGCTGGCCACCGGAGAGCTGTCTCGGCTTGCGGCGCAGCAGGTCGCCCAGCCCGAGGACCTCGGCGGCCGCGTCGACACGGCGGCGGATCTCGTCGCGGGGCACCTTGGCCACGCGGAGACCGAACGCGAGGTTGTCGTACACCGTCATCTGCGGGTAGAGCGCGTAGTCCTGGAAGACCATCGCGATGTCGCGCCGCTTGGGGGGCAGGCGGTCGACGCAGCGCGCGCCGATGTGGATATGCCCGCCCGAGAGCGCCTCCAGCCCCGCGACGAGGCGCAGCGCAGTCGTCTTACCGGACCCGGAAGGCCCGACGAGCACCATGAACTCGCCATCGGCGATGTCGAGGGTGAGCTCATGGATGGCGACCACGTCGCCGAACCGCTTGTGGACGCGCTCGAACCGAACGGGCGCCATCAGAGCTTCACCGACCCCGAGACGACGCCCCGGATGAACTGCCGCTGCAGGACGAGGTAGACGGCCAGCACGGGCGCGGCCACGATGATCGCCCCGGCCGCCACGAGCTGGATGTGCGTCTCGCGGCTCGCCTGGAAGAACGCGAGCGAGAGCGGTGCGGTGAGGATGTTCTGACCGGAGAGCATCACGAGCGAGAGCAGGAAGTCGTTCCAGGTCCACATGAAGACGAGGAGGACCATCGTCAGCACCGCCGGGCGCCCGAACGGCAGCAGGATCCGCAGGAGGACGGTGAGGCTCGAGGCTCCGTCGATCCGGGCCGCCTCGACGAGCGACCGCGGCGCGGAGAGGAAGAAAGCGCGCATCCAGAACGTCCCGAAGGCGATCGAGAGCCCCGTGCTCGGCAGGATGACCGCCCAGTACGTATCCGTGAGCCCCAACCCGCGGAAGTCGTAGTAGAGCGGGATGATGGTCGCCTCGAACGGCATCAGCAGACCGAACAGGAACACGTAGAAGAGTGCCGTCGCCCCCCGGAAGCGCATCGTCGCGAAGGCGTACCCGGCGAGGATGGCGAGGACGGAGGAGGCAAGCACGGTCGTCCCGGCGATGATGGCGCTCGACCGCAGCGAGTGGCCGAACCCCCCTTCGCGCCAGGCCAGGCGGAAGGAGCTGAGGTCGAGCCCGTCCGGGAGGGCGAGCCCGGAGATGGGCGCGTCGGGGGGATGCAGGGCGACGAGCACGACGCCGGCGATGGGGCCGAGCGCCATGAGGGCGAAGAACGCCAGGAGCGCGTGGTTCAGCACCCGGTCGATCGCTCCCGTCACGCCGCCCTCCGCTCTCCGATGCGAGTGATGGCGAACGCGAGGGCGAAGATCACGATCGCGAGGGTGATGCCGATCGCGGCCCCGAGCCCTGCTTGGCCCGTCTGGAAGGCGGCCGTGTACAGGCGGTACGACGGCACCTCGGTCGTCGTGCCGGGCCCGCCCTGCGTCATCACGTAGACGAGGTCGAAGCTCCGCAGCGCGGTCGTCGTCGTCAGCACGAGCACGACCACGACCTCGTTCCGCACCCCGGGCAGCGTGACCGCGAAGAACTCCCGCACGGGACCCGCGCCGTCCACGCGAGCGGCGTCGTACAGGCTGGAGGGGATCTTCTGCACGCCCGCGACGAGCAGCACCATCGCCAAGCCGTACATCACCCACGTGCCGACCAGCCCGATCGACGGCAGCGCCCAGCCGAAGTCGCCCAGCCACGGCCGCGCCGCGGACTCGAGCCCGAGACCCCGCAGGGCCTGGTTCAGCGACCCTTCCGGCCCGAGGATCCACTTCCAGACGATCCCCACGGCCACCAGCGAGACGACCTGCGGCAAGAAGAGGACGGCACGGAAGAACGTCAGTCCGCGCACGCGCATGCGCGACAGCGACGCTGCGAGGACGAGGCCGAGCACGAGCGGCAGCAGCGAGTAGAAGACGATGAGGACGAGCGCGTGCCCGAAGGTCGCACGCACGTGGGGGTCGGTCAGGACCGACCGGTAGTTCTCGAGGCCCGCCCAGGTCGGTGAGGTGACCCCATCCCACTCGTGCAGCGAGAGCCAGGCCGTATGGGCGAACGGCACGAGCACGAACGCGCCGTAGACGAGCAGGGCCGGGAGAATGTAGACGTAGCCGATGCGGCGCGGCTCTCCCGGCGGCGCTTCCGTCCGCCGGGAGAGTCGAACCCACGTCGACGAGCGACCGCTTGCGAGCGGAGCATCTGCCGAGGCGGTCGCTTGCGTCACTGCCGGTGGTACTTCAAGAAGTCTACGTCGAGCTTCTTGACGAAGCCCTCGGGCGTCACCTTGCCCGCGAGCACCTCCTGGAGGGCCGCGGTCAGGGTGTCGTAGAAGGTGGGCGTCGCCCAGTCCATGTAGCCGACCATCGAGCCCGTCTTGTTGAGCTGCGCCCAAGCGGCGAGCGCGTCGCCGCGGACGCCGGCCGGCAGCTTGCCACGGAGCACGTAGGCGGGAACGTCGCCGGCGGCCTGGATCACCCGCGCCGCCCGCTCGCTCGTCACGAAGTCGATGTACTGAGCGGCGAGCTCCTTGTTCTTCGCCTTCGCCGGAATCGCCCACGCCAAGCCACCGGACGCGATTGCCGCGGCGGGGCGGCCGCGGACGGCGCTCGGCATGAGGAACAGGCCCGCCTTCGCGCCGAGGGCCTTGGCAACGTCGCCCGTCCGCCACGTGCCCGTGATCGTGAAGACCCCCTCGCCCTTGAGGAAGCGGTTGATCGCATCGTCGATGCCGAGGCCCGCGAACCCGTCGGTGAAGTAGCCCTTGTCCGCCCACTCCTTCAGCTTGCGAGCCGCCTGCAGGGCCGCCGGCGTCGTCCAGCGCGTGCCCTCGAGGCCGAACACCGTTCGTGCGACCTGCCCCCGCGGTGCGAGCGCGAGCAGGATGGTCTGGTACTCGTGAATGGCGGGCCACTTGTCGAGGTTGCCGAACATGATCGGCGTCTCCCCAGCGGCCTGCGCCTTGGCGAGGGCTTGCTCGAACTGCGCGAACGTCTTCGGCACGCCGAGGCCGAGCTTCGCGAGCTTCGCCTTGTTGTAGAAGACGCCGACGAGATCGCCGGTCGAGGAGATCCCGTACAGGGCCCCGCGGCCGATCTTGCCCTCCCGCGTCACGCGGCCATCGAGCGCGAGCAGGGCAGCCGACTGCCGTGCGCCCCAGTTCCACCGCTTGGCGTAGCCGTCGAGGGGGGTGAGCAGGCCCGCCTTGACGAGCTGCCCCATGTCCGGGAGCCCCTGGTTGACGTGGCTCACGTCGGGCGGGTTCGCACCCGAGAGCTGGAGGGCGTCGGTCTTGATCAGGTCGCCGAACGACTTCGAGATTCGGCGAACGGTCACGCCCGGGTGCGCCTTCTCGAACAGGCGGTCGAGCTGCTTGAAGGCCGCGATGCGGGCGTCGTTGCCCGCCTCGCCGTCCTGGACGACGAGCGTCGTCTGCTGCGACGCGGCGCCAGCGAGGGCCGCTAGCGTGCCGACGGCGGCGAGGCTCGCCAGGGCCAGTGCCGCGGCGATGCGCGCACGTGCCGTACGCGGAACGTTCATCGTGGTGCTCCTCCTCTCCGTTGGGGACTCCGAACGAGCGTGGCGCGGAACCGGTAGCGGTCACCGCGATACGCGGTTTCGCCGTACTCGACCACCCGGTCATCACCCGCGTAGGCGGTGGTCGTCGTGTACAGCAGCGGGAAGCCCGGGGTCACCTCGAGCTGCTCCGCCTGGTAGGGGTCGGCGGCGCGCGCCTCGGTGGTGTACGCGGCCCGGACGAGACCGCAGCCGGCACGCTCGAGGGCTTCGTAGAGCGACGCCGTCGTGAAGTCGAGGTGGACGAGCTCTGGGGCGACCGCCACGGGCACAAGGGCGCGGTCGAGCGCGACCGAGATCCCGTCGAGGAGCCGCACCCGCTCGAGCTCGAACACGTCCGCGCCGGGCGCGACGCCGAAGAGCTCCGCCTCCTCGAGCGTCGCCGGCCGCACCCCTTGTCGCAGCACGCGCGCCGACGCGGTCAGGCCGCGCGCCGCCCCGAGCTCCGTGAAGCTCATCAGCGCATTCGGGGGCTCGGCCAGCGGGCCGCCTCGCACGACGCGGCCGCGACCGCTCGCAGGCTCGATCAGCCCTTCCTCTCGGAGGCGCTCCAGTGCCCGGCGTACAGTCGCCCTGCTCACGCCGAACAGCTCGCACAACCGCCGCTCCGCCGGAAGGCGGGCGCCCGGCGCGAGCCGGCCGGCCGCGATGTCGCCCGCCAGCCGACGATAGACCCGATCGTGGCGGGGCTCCGGCATTGCGAGGACGACGGGCCTCATGGCTTGGGGAGTATCCGAGACCATGAGGTACCAAGTCAAGCTCTCTGGTCTGTCTTTGGTCGTTGTCGGACTGTGATGGTATGGTCGAGCCCGCGTGACGGGGCTCTGGGCCGACACCCGCGAGATTCCGCAGGCGCTCGAGCGCACCCTCGGGGCTGCCGACGGGTTCTCCGCTGTCGCCGAGCTCCTCGGCCGACCGGGGGTGCGGAGGGTGGTGGCCGCGGGCAACGGCGCCTCGTACTACGTCGCGCAGGCGCTGTGGCTCGCGTCGCTCTCGGGCCGGGACGGGCCAGAGGTCGTGCCGGTGCCCGCGGGCCTTCTCGCCGGCGCGGCGTTTCGCTGGCGCGAAGGCGACGTGCTGCTCGCCTTCTCGTCCTCCGGAGAGCTTCGCGACCTCCTCGAGGCCGTCGACGGCGGGGCGCCGTCGCCGTTCGCGCTCGTCACCGCCTCCCCGGAGTCGAGCCTCGCCGGGCTGGCGAGCGCGCGCGCGCTCGTGGCGATCGAGGGCCAGCGGGCGGTCACGCACACGCAGGCTTTCTGCGGAGGCGTCGCGGCGGCGCTCGCGATCTGGGCGGAGGTGACCCGAGACGAGTCGCTTCGCACCGCCGTCGCCTCGCTTCCCGAGGTGGTCGAGGGTCTCCTCGCTCCTGCGGCGCACGCCGCCGCCGGCCTGACGCGCGACCTCGTGCGCGTCCCCGCCGCCGTCGCCTTCGGGTCGGGGCCAGCGTGGGCGGGCGCGCTGGAGGCGGCGCTCCTTCTGAAGGAGGTGGCCGGCGTGCCCGCTGAGGGAGTGGAGACCAGAGAGGGAGCGACCTCCGCCATGTTCGGCCTCTCCCCGGGTCACCTCGTGCTCAGCCTCGCCGCCGACGACGACCTGCTCGGCAGGGAGGCGGAGGTCACCTGCCGCGCACGAGGCGCCTTTGTGCTGCGGGTGAGCGGGGTAGACGCTGCCGACGTCCGAGCGGCTGCGATCACGACCTTCCCCGGCATCGTGGCGGTGGCAGAGCGGATCGGCCTCGACCGCGGCCTGGACGTCGACTCGCCGGACTGGGCCGAGTCCTACCTCCGCGTCGCACGGAGCACGGCGTGAGCGTGCGCTTGGGGGTCATCGGCCTCGGCAGCGTCTTCGCGGGCCCGTACGCGAGCATGATCGAACGGCTTCGGGCGCGAGGACGCCTCACGGTGACCTCGGTCTACGACCCGCACGACCGGAAGCGGCGGGCCGCCGCAGCCCGCTACGGCGTCGATCCCGAGCTGCACGGCCCGCACGACGTGATCGACTCGGACGACGTCGACGCCGTCTTGATCCTCACGAGCATGAACGAGCACGGGCCGCTCGCGCGCGCGGCGCTGCTCGCCGGCAAGCACGTGCTCGTGGAGAAGCCGATGGCGACGACCCTCGACGAGGCGCGCGAGCTGGTCGAGCTCGCGCGCCGTTCCCCCGGTCACCTCGTCTGCGCCCCCCACATCCTGCTCAGCCCGACCTTCCAGGCCATGTTCCGCGCCGTGCGCGAGGGAGCCGTCGGCCGCGTCGTCACCGCGCGGGCCCGCTACGGCTGGGCCGGCCCCTGGTGGGGCGAGTGGTTCTACCGGCCAGGCGGCGGGGCGCTCTTCGACCTCGGCGTCTACAACGTGACCAGCCTGTGCGCGCTGATCGGCCCCGCCAGGCGCGTGACCGCGATGACCGGCGTGGCCATCCCGGAACGGCATGTCGACGGACGCCGCATCGCGGTCGAGGCCGAGGACAATGCGCACGTGCTGATCGACTTCGGGGACGCCCGGCTCGGCGTCGTCACCACGGGCTTCACGATGCAGCGCTACCGCTCGCCGGCGATCGAGCTCTACGGAACCGAAGGAACCATGCAGATGCTCGGCGACGACTGGGCGCCCGAGGGCTGGGAGCTGTGGCGCAACGAGGAAGGGTGCTGGCGCGTCTTCCCCGAGACCGACCCACACTGGCAGTGGACGGACGGGCTGCGCCATCTCGTCGACTGCATCGAGACCGGCGAGCCGCCGATCGTCCGCCCCGAGCACGCCTACCACGCGCTCGAGATCATGCTCGCGGCGAAGGCCGCGGGCGCGGACGGCGTCGCGCGGACGATCGAGAGCGACTTCCCCGAGCCCGTCTATACGGAGACGGCGCTCGCCGCCGCGGAGGAGCACCGCAGCCACGACCGGCGGAGCCACAGTGGGCTATAGGGCCTCCCCGCGCCCGACCTTCGACGCCCCGACGCTCATCCGCCGCTCCGGCGCGGTCCGCCACATCTGGGGCGACGACGAGTCGGGCTTCGTCGAGGACTGGATCTACGTCTCGAGCGGGCTCATCCACGCGCTCGTCTTCAGCCTGCCCCCCGGCGGAGGGTTCCGGCACTCCCCGGCGTACCGGACGGTGTTCGCCGCCGACGAGGTCCTCCACGTGCTGCAGGGCACGTTCGTCGCGGCGAACCCCGAGATCGGTGAGGTCCACCGCCTCGAGCCGGGCGAGAGCCTCTTCTTCCGGCGCGACACCTGGCACCACGGCTTCGCCCGCGGCGAAGACGAGGTGCGCGTGCTCGAGCTCTTCGCCCCGCCGCCCTCGAGGGGCACCTCGGGTGCGTACGCGAGGACCCGGCCATACCTCGAGCAGAGCCGCTACGCCGACGACTCGCTCCTCGGCGCTCTCCCGGCCGAAAGCCCGCCCGAGCGGACGATGAAGGTGCTGCGCCCCACGGACAGCGTCTGGCGACTGGAGGGTGACGCGCTCGTCGGGCTGCTGGTGAGCACCGAGCATCTCACGGTTGGCACGCTGCGGCTGCTGCCCGGCGGGTCGAGCGGACGGACGAGCCACGGCGGCGACGAAGTGCTCTTCGTCACCGGCGGCCGGCTGACGGTGCGGGCGGCGTGGGATGGCAGCGAGCAGACGTTCACCCTGTCGGAGGAGGACGCGGTGTACCTGCCACGCGGAGCGGAGCACGAGGTCGTCGGCGCCGGCGACGGTCCGGCCGATGCGATCTTCGGCGTCGCCCCCTCCTACCTGCCGTCGTAGGACGCTCGTCCCGCGGCGCGGAGGTCGCGGGCGCGATGCTAGGAGCGCTCGCCGAGCCCGAGCAAGCGCTCGAGGACGCGCGACTCGTCCACCCCCGGCACCGGCGCCCCGGCCGCCGCGGCCTCCTCCAGGACGCGGGCCGGGACGAGCCCGACCAGCTCGTACCCCTCGATCCGTGCGCCCCGAAGCGCGGCCTCCCGCTCGACCCGGCGTACCACCTCGTGCAGAGGAGCGCGGTCGAGGTCGACGATGTTCATGCTCACCTGGACGCGCCCCGAGCGAGGCAGGCGCAGCCCGATCGCCTGCACGCCCGGCATGCCTCCGCTCGACTCCCGCACGGCGGCGGCGATCTCGCGCGCGACCGCCACGCCCGCCTCCGCCAGCTCGACGTTGTAGGCGATCAAGGGCTTCCGCGCCCCCACCAGCGCGACCCCGACCCGCGGATCGACGTGCCGCGGCCCCGCGTCGGGGACGAGCTCGCCGGCCTCGATCCGCCGCCGGAGCTCGTCGAGCCCACCCCGGCGGAAGAAGGCAGGCCTCCGCCCCGCGCCGACCTCGCCGTACAGGAAGACGGGCAACCCCAGCTCCTCCCCGAGCCTCGCTGCCACCCTCCGGGCGGCACGCTTCGCGGCCTCGAGCTCCCCGGCGCGCAGAGGGACGAGGGGCACCACGTCGACCGCTCCCACGCGCGGATGCACGCCCTCGTGCACGCGCAGGTCGATCAGCTCGAGCGCCCGGGCGGCCCCGGCCAGGAGCGACTCCTCGAGAGCCCCCGCGTCCCCGGCGAGCGTGAAGACGGAGCGATGGTGGTCCGGGTCGGAGTGCACGTCGAGCAGGCGCGCGAAGCGGGCGAAGGCGCTTCCGATCGCCGCGATCGCGGCGGCATCCCGCCCCTCCGACACGTTCGGCACGGCCTCGAGCACGATCCGTACCCTACGAGCAGGTGACAGGTGAGGAGGAGGTGACGGACGCACGACGTCCCCGGCGGGGGACGTTCCTGCGCCTGCTCTCCTTCCTCCGCCCCTACCGGGCCTCGCTGGCCGTCTCCTCCCTGCTCGCGATCGCCTCCCAGGGCGCCGCCATCCTCGTCCCCGTCCTCACCGGCGTGGTGATCGACGAGCTCTCGCACGAGCGCGACCCGACGAGG
>Ga0073934_10005193_pt1 | contig 20504 bp, 19 predicted proteins | sample LarsenN4metaG_FD_76834 | JGI IMG/M metagenome (GOLD analysis project Ga0073934, IMG submission 76834) | Hot spring sediment bacterial and archeal communities from British Columbia, Canada, to study Microbial Dark Matter (Phase II) - Larsen... ... | reverse complement strand
TTCTCCCCAAAGTGAAGTAGTTTTTCGATGCACTGTTCTGTTCCTCCGCAGATTTCGTCTAACCAACTTCAATCTAACGGATTAGAACGGAACAGTGCCCCTTAATTTGCGAATTCGGGTTCACAGCTTACGTCCCAGCTCTGCCGGGATGCATCAGCGAGGGTGAGACCGTCGAAGACGCCTTGGCCAATGTCCAGGAAGCCATCGCCCTGTATTTGGAACCGGTGGAAGATGATTGGATACCCGACGAGAAGGCCTTGGTCAAAGAGGTTGAATTGTGAGCAAGGTCCCGAGTCTGCCTTACACGCCCGTCGGCTGACGGGTTTGGGCATTGCGCTAATTCGCCACTGCTTCTTGCTGCTTACTCGTCACTGCCTTTGCCGCCGGTCGCCTAGCCTCGCGCAACCCACCATCGCAGACCCAAGAGTCTGCGCCCGCCGGGGTGGCACTGGGCCGATGCCGCACCCCACAACTCAATCTCGTGCAGCTCCTCCCGCGGCACTTCTCGATCTGCTTCGTTACCGGCTTAGGTACCACAGCCTTTCGGGTTTGCTAACGGACATCTCCTGTTCCACCAACTGAACGGCGTACTGGAAGAACCACTCGAAATTCTGCTTTTCGGTCACATTCCCGGCCGTGTCGGTGTTAGTAACTACATCGTACATGAACAAGCCGATGGTTCCTTGATCGGGGAGAGTGTCGAGCGGAGGGCCATATATTTCCACTTGCTGCTCACTGCGCGGCGGGATGATTGCCGTCCTCAAAGCCGCATAGCCTTCGTTATCGACGGCCACAAGCTTGCCCGCCACATTGAACTGTACAATCGTGCCTGCTCCGTGAAACACCCTGGGCATCTGGTTGCTGACCAAAACGGAAAAGCGCAGACGGTCGGGCACGACTCTCAGAACAGGCGTGTAGACCCGTATGCCAAAGCCCACTGCATTCTCGGGTCGAAATAACCTTTCCGAAAAGGATGGGTTTGCAGGACGGTCTTCTACCATAGTGTCCGGCTTGACCTGATATGTCACGGGGGCAACCGAGATTTTGATCCCGCCTTTCTCTTGCGTCGGAATCGTCTCCGGCATCGGGGCCAAGGTCGGGAGTTTGGCTGTGACTTTCACGATCTCGGGAGGAGCATCCCGCCGCTTTTTTTTGTCTTTCTTCTTGAGCTTATCCTCCCTCTCCATCATAGCTTGGATTATCGCGGGGCTCACCCCCTCGTTTTTCAGGCTCACAAGTCCGCCGGGTGATACGTCAAACGCGACCTGCTCGGCCTGTTTGATCTTTGCGAGTACAACCTGGTCACCGAGCCCTGCCTTGACGAGGGCGATTACGTCCGCGTTGGTCAACGCTTGTTCGGCGGCTCTGCCCGTCACAACAAACTGTAAGCCCACGAGCACGACGATCGAGCAAAGACTACTAATCATGCCATGACGTCTTGTGTTCATGACGCCCTCCTTTCCGATGGTTACGGGGGGATCCGGCGGTCTGGTAAGTAACCACGGCCTCTCCTTGTTTACATAACCGCGCGGTTATTGAGTGCTCCATATAACGCTCCCCCGCCGGCTGTCAAGCCCAACTCCGCCTGCTTCCGCCGCCGACAGCGACCAACTGCGGCAGCGGTTTTCAGGCGTGGGTTTGAGTCTTGGGTAGCGCCGGGGCCGTCGCGCGAGGCGAGAGCTGCCAGCGCCGAGTCGTTTTTGAACTCCGCGGCCCTTTGTTTCGCACCCACCGAGGAGCCGCGGACCCACTACCAGAGGCCGTCCTACCTGGCTCGTCGAGTGTTGGTTAAGCGGATGACCAAACGCAGGGCCTCGTTGACAGCCCGCTCGTTCGCAAATGCGCGGGCCACATCGGGTTCCAGAAGGACAAGGTTGGTCCCGGAACGATAGCGTTTGGCGTACTTGCCACGAACTCCGCTCTTGAGCAATTCCCGGAGGTCGTATTCCGGTCGCAGCTCGTCTTCAATCTCAGTCTTTGGCTTGTTCTTCATAGGCTTCTCTTTCCGCGCGCGTCATCTGCCGGGCACTGATGATCCTGACGCGGTCGCCACGATCTGCGTGGCTTACCATCACCAACCGAAATTGGTTGGTCGTCCCCAGTGTAATGTATCGGCGTTCTTCTGACGAGTGGTCCGGATCGTGGACTGTGACACTGAGCGGGTCGCCGAAAACTGTGGCAGCCTCGGCAAACGATACCTTGTGTTTGCGAAGATTCTTGGCGCCTTTCTTCGGATCCCACTCAAACTCCATGCCCCGAGTCTAACCACTTCTGCCCCCATTATCCAGAGGCATTAGCGACAGCCGTGGGCCTTTGGCTTGGGGAGCGCCGGGGCCGTCGCGCGGGGGGAGCTTTGCCCCGCCGCAGGCAATGCATGGCCTTGCCCAGAACCTCCGGCATGGGATCTTGCGGCATTTCCAGGCCGCGACGCGGGGCCCGTGCCTGCTACGAAGGTAGCGCCCCGATTGATCGGGGCGCTACCTTTTTTCAGCCCGAGACGAATTCCGAGGGAGGTGCGGGGCGAATCTGAACCGGCGATGCGCCACTCCCTTTGAGCGCGCGCCGTCGGCCGCGTCCGGTCCGAGCAAATTCTTGACGGGCTGAGCAGCCTGCCTTTAGAATGGGGATTGCGCTTCAAGTTTGAAGGAGAAGCATGAAGACGGGGATACATCCGAACTATCGCGAGATCACGGTGGTCTGCGCCTGCGGCAACGCATTCAGGACGCGCTCCACGTACAAGAGTGACGTCCTGCACCTGGAAATCTGCTCGCGTTGCCATCCATTCTTTACGGGCAAGCAAAAGCTCATCGACAGCGCCGGGCGCGTGGAGCGCTTCCAGCGCAAGTACGCGGGCGTCAAGAAAGCCGCGACGGCTGGGGCGGAAGCCAAGACGGCGCAATAAGAAAGCAAATCGGAACTTTGAAGGAGGAGACACGCGCAGCCAGCGCAGCTTACAATCCTTCACGCTCATCCTATAACTTTCACCCTTCCGGGGCGTCACGCAGAACTCGGGGCTCTGATCCGGCCAGCGGGGACTAATGGCGACTGCCGCCAACTCCCAACTCTACATTACCAAGCCGAAGGTTTATGTCGTCGGACGGCAGAGCATCGTCAGCGAGGAAATCAACCGCTTCCTGGCAGACGAGGGTATGCTTTTCACCACCGACACGGAGACCGCTTCCGAAGTCCTCAGCGAGATCGCCGGCCGCACCTGCTACATGTCTTTCGGCAAGGGCCGCAAGAGCAACAAGGAGTATCTCGAAAACATCCTGTCCTCGAAGCACGGCAGCGTACTCGAGCACGCCGTCTGGTGCCTGCTGATTACGGGCGTGAGTCGGGCGCTCACGCACGAACTGGTCCGGCATCGTGCCGGGTTTGGCTATTCGCAGCTTTCCCAGCGCTACGTGGACGAAAGCACGGCGCGCTACGTTGTCCCTCCGCTCTTCCAGGAAAACGCAGCCCTGCGCGCCAAGTTTGAGGAAACCATCGAGCGCCTGCGCACGGTCTACGTGGAACTGGCGGAGGCCGCCGCCGCGCACGTCGCGCAGAAGTATCCCGACCTCTCGCCGCGCGACCGGCGCAAATGGGCGCGGCAGGCGGCGCGCTCGATCCTCCCCAACGCCTGTGAGACCAAGATCTTCGTCACGGGCAATAGCCGGGCCTGGCGACACTTCCTCGAGCTGCGCGGCAGCGTCCACGCCGACACGGAAATCCGCCTGCTCGCCGTCGAAGTCTTCCGCGTCCTCAAGAAGGAAAGCCCCAACATCTTCCAGGACATCGAGCTCGTTGACGAGCCCGACGGCATGCCCTCCGTCCGCGTCATCCATTCCAAGGTGTAAGGGCGGTCCCCTCCTCCGCGTGCCGCCACCTCTGCGCGCGGATTGGCCCGAACCACACCCGAGGAGAAGCAAGTGGCTGCTTGGGCACATGCCGGAGTCCCGCCTTGTTTCGGCCTGGCCGGGCGATGCGCCCGAGTATTTCATCGGCGCCTCGATGGAACGCTTTCAGGCGGTCACAGGGGGCAGGGGAGTGATCCTGAGGCCATGGCCCCAGGCTCTTGGATGGAGAACCAAGACCTACTCGCCTGAGTATGTCCGCATCCAGGTCAGCGGGGCCAGGGAAAAGGGGCGGTCAGGTAGCTCTTCTGGAACGCTTACAATGATTACGCCAAGGCGTTCGTGGCGACGCCCGCCCCGATGAAAGCTGCACGCCGCCATGAGCAAGCGCAGACCGCGGAGAGGGGGAACGCCGCGCCCACGGAGCTGTGTCACATCGCACTGCCCGCCCGGCCAGGCGCAAGCGGACCCTTACAGGAGTCTGCGACGCAGGACACCACGGCGAGCGAAGTTAGCGCGGGTTTTTGGTCTGGCAAGGCCGAAGTGCTTTGGGAGTTTCCGGCTGCGCCCGCACATCGGCCTCACACGTAGCACGGCCGTCCTGCCGTATGCATAGGCAAGATGCCCATGCTACGTCAGCGGGTAACGATGAAGGGCAGGCTTGCCATGGCGTGGGTGTAGGGCTCGCGCGCAGTCACACGCCAGGTACCGACAAGGTCGTTAAGCGCGAGCGGTACTGCAAACTCCGCTTGCCCATCCGTCAAAGGCAAATTCCCTTGGTAATAATCAACCAGCATCCCGCGCGGGTCCCGAACTTCGATGTGCACGGCACTTGGGGGGAACGGAGGCGCAGGCTGTGTCTGCGCCGGGCGAGACGAACTGCCGCCTGCAACCGCAGGCATCAAACGAATGATGAATCTCGCCGTTTCCCCTGCCTTCACCGGAGGTGCGGCGCTCTGAGTATCCGCGGCAACGATCCTGATCCGGCCGACCGGCGCGGGCAGAAATGCGAAAAGCAACGGCTCGCCGGCCACGAGCCGCCCCGTAACACGCGTCACGCGTCCCAGGGGACGATGCGCGCGCAGATCATACGCATACCGCGGCTCGAACAGACGGATGGAAACCAGTCCTTCATCAGGGCACTCGGGCTCGGGAAGAATGGCCAGAAACTTCGCTATGCCTTTCCGAAACCCGATCACCTGCGAACAGGCGAGCCGTGCGCCATTTACCTTGCGGACATCAGCGACGGGCTGCACAGCGGCAAGGCTCAAGTAGTCGCGAAGTAGATTGAGCCGGGCCAGTTGCGCCGGGGTTTTGCGGATGCGCTCGCAGTCGGTCATCCAGAAGTTGAGAGTGAGGGCGCGACCTGAGCCGTAGCGGTTGTCGATGAGGAAGAGGGTCTCCCCCGCTGCCGCGGCGGGACGGCCCGTGGTGAGGCGCAGGCCGGGCGTCGCGGGAAGAACTTCCAGGTCCGCGGGTCCGTTACTCAACGCGACGCGTAACTTCGACGGCGTCGTTCCCTGGGGCGCCGAGCGGACCTCGACTCGCTGCACGCCCAGCACGTCGTCCAACCGTCCCGCGGCCTGCCAGCGCCCGTGACCGTTCATCAACGCAGTCTCCGCATCGGCGAGGAGCAGCCCGCCGTTTTCGACAAACCGGCGAATGGCGGCAGTCTCTTGATCCGAGAGCGCCATCGAGTCGGGGAGCACAAGCACCCGGTAGCCAGTGAGCTTTCCGGCCTCGATCTGCTCCGTAGTGAGAAAATCATATTGGTACCCAGCGTCCTCCAGGGCCAGGAGCCAGGCGCGGCGGTTGGCGTGGAAGCGCTTGAGGTGTGCCGAGGTCGCATCGCCGCTGGAGAGATCGTCGGGCCGGATGCGTCCGTCGGTGATCCATTGTCCTTTCACGCTGTGCAGGGAATAGTGGACCGCGATCCCGCAATTCTCGCGCTCGGCGCCGCGCAGCAGAAGCGCCAAACCCTCGTTGCGGAATTCGTTGATGGTCTCCGCGAAATCCTTGCCCTGTTCAGTGAGTGAGAGATCGGCATTGAGCGCCGTGTAGTGCCAGAAGAGGGACGCGCCGATGTGGCCGTGAAACAGCCGATGCCAGAGTTGGTGCCGCAGCACCTTGCCGTGATCCTGGTAGCCGGTGAAGCCGGTCAGGATCAGGTCGGGCCGCGTGATGCGGTGCAGTTCATCCTGATCGCCGTCGGAATAGGGCTGGAGGTAATCGACGATCTGGTCGAGTCGGTACCAGTTGACGGCGTTCGATGGGCCGGGGACCTGCGTGCCCGAGATGCTGGGCCGCCCGCCGGGATCGACTTCGCGCACGGTATCCGCCGCGACTTGCAAGGCGTTGGCGAAGACTTCCTCCATAAACGAGCGGTGGTCCATCCAACCGGCGTAATTGCCTTTGGCCTGGGCCTCTGCCGTCGTAAGCGGGATTACGTCTTCCCAGCGCGCGTAGCGCGTATCCCATTCAACGTTTAGTGCGTCGAGCGTGGCGTATTGCGTCTTGAGCCATTCACGAAACTTGGCCAGCGTCGGCTCGGACCACGAGAGGTCAAACGGGTCGCCGTAGGCGGTGAGGGAAGACTCGTCCGCCAAATACCAGCCGAGCGGACGATAGAGGCGCGACCTCTGCATGTCCTCGCGCATCAGGGCGCGCAGCTTTTCCAGCCACGCTTCATCGGCGAGGTCCGGGTCGCGGACGAGGTAACGCTTGTCGCCAGTTTCAAGGAATTTGCGTTTTTGCTCGAGATAGGCGTGCCGGTAGTGCCAGTAAACCCCGAAGCCCGGCGTCCGGGTTTGCGTAATGAGTTTGAAATTCCGTTCGGGTCGCTCCGTCACCGTGACACCGATCTTGCGAAACTGCTCATCAAGCGTCGGCGTCCAGGGTTGATACGACGGCGGGCCGTGCCACGGCATGATGAATTCATACGCGCCGAAGTCGCGATCCACGCTCTGGAAGTTCACGCGGACTTGCTTGCGGTCGAGAACGCGCTCGGGGGATGGCGAGGGTGGCGGAGCTTTCACGGTGGCTGGCACCGTGCTCGCGAGCTGCCCCAGCAGGGTGACGCGCAGCCAGCCGATGTTGGTGCTGTAGTTGCCCACGCCAACTTCCGCCTCTATGTCGGTGCCGCCCGGTGGGAACTCGCTCGGTCCCTGGCGGCCGATCAAGCGTCGGCGATTGTCAAAGAGTTCGATCAAATGCTTTGTTGCTTTTCCGGTGCGCGCGCGAAACCGCGCCTGCAACTTGTCGCCGCGCGAGTAGAAGCGGCGGTCCGTGGCCAGGGTCGCCACCTCATCCGGCTTTTCAATGTTGAAAGAGAAGCTCCCCCAATCATGGTGTTTCCCCTCCGCGAGAAGAAGGACATCCACGAAGTGACGTCCGGCGGCAAGGCGGGATGGCAAATCGAGGGTCACGGAACTCGTGCCGCGCTTCAATTTGAGCGATCGCCCGAAACTCCCCTCGAACTCGCCCCACTCGTTGACGACCCGGGCCATCACGTCGGCCCGCGCGAGCCGGGTGGCATTCGCAACGGCGACGGAAAGCGCCTTGCGCTCGCCGGCCTGCGGGGAAAGGGTCATGGGCAGGAGCCTCAGCGCCGGCTCTCGTCCCGCCGCCCAGAGGATGGAGCGGCACAGCAGCGAGTAGATGTATTCCCACCAGTGGTCGTCGTACTCGCCCAGAATCTTCCCATCGATCAGCGGCGAAAGGCCATTGTTGACGTACCCGAGCGCCACGACGCGCCCCTGTCCGAACATTTTGGTGGCGACGATGGGCGTGCCTTCCGGCCCCACGACGAGCGCCGTGGCGTCCGGAGCGAGCTTGTAACGATAGTGCTTCAGGTACTCGGTGGGGAAAGACTCGAGAGGGAGGTTCGTGCTGATGGGGTGTTCCACCGTGCGCTTCCACGGTCCCGAGGCGACCGCATCCGGCCGGATCTGGCGATGTCCCCGCGAGTCCAGGCGGTCGGAGAGGACGCCCACGAGCGGCGACAGCTCCCACAGCTCCTCTCCGGGCTCGACGCCATATTCAGGCGCGAAATCATTCAACGGCCGCACGGCCGGGGGATCATCCGGGGCCGGGACGCCGGTCGTGGGATGAATCAGCACCAGTCCCGTCCCCTGCTCGACGCGCTTGCGAATGGCGGCGCGCACACTCGCCGGCAAGCGATTCCAACCATGCAGGCTGGGAAGAACAATCACATCGTAGCGGGTGGGCCTTGTGAGATCTTCCTCGAGGTATTGATAAACCAGCCTGTAGTTGCGCGACTCGTAATCCTGATCGGTGCCGACAGTCCAGGTGTTCACATCCCAGGCTTCGTCGATCATCACCGTATCGAAGGTGAGTTCCATGCGCTGGGCGAGTTCCACCAGCGTGCGCCCTTCACTCACGCTGGGCACGACGAACGCATGCACGGGCTTGAGCGGCGACGGCTTGCCCCAGCTCACGTGCGGGGTAGAAACGGCCAGCGTGAAGGGGACATCCAGCCGACGCGCAGCTTGGGGCGCCGCCACGACAGGGCCGTGCCCTAGCGTCGCGGGAGAAATAGCTACCGCCACCAGCAGAAGACCAGTTGGAACCATTGAATGGGAGAGCCGTAAAGGTTGCATGATTCACCTGTCATCCGGGATCACTCTGGGCGAGGGCACTCTCGTATATCACGAATCGTGGGGCGGTGGATATCATCTGCGTGTTCTTAGCGACTTTTTTCCCCAATCCCATGCCCAGGCATAACGGGATGGCTTATGCTCACTGGTTGCAGGGCACCAAAATGGGCGAGGCCCCAGCCAATGGACGAAACTCACGGTTGCACCTCTGGTCGAAGATTCTCGGCGTGCTGGTCGTTGTATACGTGGTGCTCCTCGGCGGGATTTGGGCGGCGATGTTCCAGCCGCCGGAAGTTTTCGGGCGAGTCATGTCCAAGCTGCCGGAGCCAATCGTTTTCGTGCTCCTTCCCTTCAAGCCCCTCTGGCTGATTGCGCGGGCCGGGCACCTGCGAGTCGGAGACGCGGGCCCGACTTTTCGCTTCACACGCTCGACAAGAAATCGCGCGTTCAACTTTCTTCCTTCCGCGGCCGCAGACCGGTGGTCCTCGTGTTTGGCAGCTACACCTGACCGCCCTTCCGCCGGCAGGTTCCCGCGCTCAACAACCTCTACGAGAAGTACAAAGACCGCGCGGAGTTCTTCGTGATCTACATCCAGGAGGCTCACCCGAGCGATTTCCGGCAGCTCGAGGATAACGTCGAGGACAAGGTGGTGCACGCCAGCCCCAAGGGTTACGAGGAGTGCGTGAATCTGGCCGGAACCTGCATGACCAAGCTGGGAATCCGCTTTCCGGCCCTCATCGACGAATTCAACAATACCACCGAAATTGCTTACACGGGATGGCCGGACCGGCTGTACGTGATTGACCGCGACGGCCGCATCGGCCATAAAAGCGCCGCCCGCCCGTTCGGTTTCAAGCCCGCCCAGGTTGCGCAAACTCTCGCAAGGATTCTCCCGAGCATTCCTTAGGTAAGGCGGGGAGCAGACCTACATTCCTGCCGCCTTGCGGTAGCGCGCCAAGCGGTTCTGATACTCGCCGTTGCCAGGGTCGAGTTGGAGGGCGCGGGTTTCGGTCTTCACGGCCTCCTCGTGGCGTCCATTGACGTAAAGGGCCTCGGCCAGCGTATCGATGAACGCGGCCTCTTTCCAGCCGTTCAATGCCACGGCCTTCTGAGCATGTGCGAGGGCGCGCTGCGGGTCTCGAAACTGCGGGTCTTCGCTCGTGGCCAGCAGCCAGGCGAGATTGTTGTGGGTGGCGGCGTCGTCGGGATCGCGCTGCAAGGATTCTTCGTAGTAGTGGATCGCCTCGCGGTAGAGTTTGTCCTCCTGGCAAAGGTCGCCCAGGAAGCGCTGGCCTGCGGCAGTGCGCGCGCGGCTGCCCAGGATTTCCTCGAAAACCTGCATGGCTTTGGCCGAGTCCCCCTTGCGCACATAGGCCCCCGCCAGGCCTCGCCGGGCGCGGGGCGAGAAAGGATTGAGTCGGCGAGCCTCCTCATATTCGCGAATCGCCTCGTCGAGGCGAGCCTGGTGGAGGTAGAGTGAACCCAACTCTTCGTGCGGGCGCTCGTCGGATGCGGCAAGCCGCGCCGCCTCCTGCGCGCGCTGGATGGCCTGATCGATGCGGCCTGCCGCCCGCATCTTCCGGCTTTCTTCGATCAATCCCAAGATGGCGCGGGAAAGACGATAATGCTCAACCGCAGAACCCATCGCCAGAATCACCAGGGCGACAGGAACAACCACCATCGCCTGTGAAGGTTGATTCGAAGTCGGCGCGAGTGACGCCTCGAGCGCCGGCGGCGGGATCAGCCCACTCACCAACATGCCGGCGAAAAGTCCCCCGATGTGTCCCCAGTTGTCAATCCCGGGGATGGAGAAACCCAGAGCGAGATTCATGACGATGAGCGGCAGTATTCCGGCTCCAAAGCTCCGACGCCAGCGTCGTGGGACTGTGTCGCGATGCAGAAACCCGACGGTCAACATTGCCCCGGCCATCCCGAAGATGGCTCCCGATGCGCCCGCCGAGACGCTCGGGGAGAGTGTCATGCTGAGGAATGAACTGCCGATGCCGCTCGCCACGTAGAGCACCGTGAAGCGCCCGTAGCCGTACACGCTTTCGAGAATCTGCCCGAGCAGAAACAAGCCAACGGTGTTGAGGACCAAGTGGATGAGGCCGATGTGCAGGAACATCGGCATCACCAACCGCCAGTACTCCCCGCGGCGGATGAAGGGTCCGAACGAGGCGCCGAAGTTCAGCAGGACCTCGGGCTTGCTGGACCCTCCGGCGAGCTCCATCAACATGAAGAGCGTGACATTGAGGATCAGGATTACCAGGGTGGCAATTGGCGCAAATCGGCGCCGCATGAACGGCGGCCCCGGCGGCGAAGCGGGGATGACGATGGGTGGTTCAACCATGCGGCAAAAAGTGACGAGTGACAAGTGAGAATTCAATAGTCAGGATTCAGAATTCAGAGTGCAGGGCGAGCCCGACCCTCCGGAAATTCTGAATCATGCGCGGGGGCGATTCCCACCTGCACCGTTCTAAGCGCCCACCCGGGCGGGAGTGATCTTGATTCTGACTTCTGACTTCTGGATTCTGAATTCTGAATTCTCGCTCGTCACTCGCCACTTGTCACTGCCCTATAGTAACTTTCTCCCGCGCAGCTCCGGCACAGCACGCGCCCGTTGACGCGCCGCTCGCGGCCGTCGTTGATGCCTTCGCCACACTGCTCACACTGGACGCGCGAGCGCGGCCGCCCGGGTAAGTCCTGCGGCGGAAGATCCACCTTGACGGCTTGCACAACGAACAGCTCCTGGTCATCCATGACCTTGTAGGCTTCGAGCTGCCGCCTGGACTCCTCGGCCAGTTCCGGGAACATTCCTTTCGCCTTCGCGCGCGAATCGTCGCGCGCCACGACCCTCACTGCCCGCTGCGTTTCCGTGTCCAGGAAAGTTGCCGCTACTTTTCCGTAGTCCACGAACTTGAGCGAGCGCTTCCCCAAACGGCAGCCGGTGACCATACTCACGGCGTCGGTGGCGCAGCGGTCGATCTCGACGAAGGTCACCAGGCGTTTGCGGAATTTCACGGGGTCGTCGATGCCCAGCTTGGTGAGGCCGAGCATGGCCATCCGCACGCCCAACACCTGCCCCGGGCACATGTGCCCGTGCGCCTGCGCCGCCAGAGCGAGGTATTCCTCAAGCGACTTCATGCGGCGGCGCGCCCTCCTTCCCAGCATGGCGCGGGGGAGCCGGCCTTGAGCTGGACCTCGGATTTGGGTCGGGTGAACCTCACCCTCACCGGAAATCGTGCAACCACGGGCTTCCAGTTCACAAGGAATGGCCGGTACTTCCAGTGCTTCTTCACGGCTCGGACCGCAGCTCGCCGTAGCTCCGGGGGGCCTTCGACCGCTCTCACATCGCAGATCGCCCCTTCGCGATCCACCGTGACCAGCACAACCACTTCCCGCACGCGAAGCAATTTGTCAACACCCGCCGGAAGCTCGGGATCCTTTTTCGCCAGAAGATGGGATTCCCCCGCGCGCTCATCCATTAGCACCGAAGGCGCTTCGCGGCACTGCGCCGCGCCGATGACCGGCGCGACAAGAAACAGCGCTCCCGCCCACCACAGCTTCACAACATGCCCCCGGCTGTTAAGGACGAATTATAGCATTCCCTTCCCACACGGTTCCCCGTGGCCAATGCGCGAGATGATTGGACCAGGAGACGAATTCAGAATGACGCCAGGAAGGACAGGCGACGCGTATCCAGGCGCTTCAAACCGGCGTCCCAGGCATCTTCTAGCGCCTGTTCGTATTCCGCCGGTGTGATGCCCCGACGGATCTCAGGGTATTCGGTCCGTGAAACCTTGCCGGCTGGATAGTACTGCGGCATTACGTTGACGTAAGTGGTCGGGGAGAGTTCGGTGGCGATCCATTGCATGATCTCCCGCGTACCCGCAATATTGTTGGGCAAAACGAGATGGCGTAGGAGGACGCCGCGCTGCGCAATGCCCTGCTCGTCGACAACCAGGTCGCCGACCTGGCGAAACATCTCCTTGATGGTTCGCCGCGCCACTTCCGGATAGTCCGGGGCTTTCGAATATTTGCGCGCCATCTCCCCATCCCAGTATTTGAAATCGGGCATGTAGATATCCACGACGCCGTCCATCAGTTCCAGGCTCTCCATCGAGTCGTAGGCGCTCGTGTTGTAAACGATGGGCAGGCGCAGCCCGCCTTCGATGGCCAGGGGCAGCGCTTCGACAATCTGGGGAACGACGTGCTCGGGTGTGACGAAATTGATGTTGTGGCAGCCTTCGGCCTGCAGCTCGAGCATCATGCGCGCCAGTTTCTCCGGCGGCGTGGGCACGCCACGCACCTGCCAGCTGATGTCGAAATTCTGGCAATAGACGCAGCGAAGATTGCAGCCCGCGATGAAGATCGTCCCGGAGCCCCCCCAGCCGCGCAGGCAATCTTCCTCGCCGTGATGAGGCCCGAAACTCGAGACGATGGCGTAGCGGCCCGTCTTGCAGACTGCGTACTTGTCGGCCAGGCGGTTCACCCGGCAATTCCGGGGACAGGCGGTGCAGCATTCCAGAAGCTCGAGGGCGCGCTGGACGCGTCGCTGCAGTTCTCCATTCCGGGCGAGACGCAAGTAGGCCGGCTCGAACTGGCTCGCTATCTGGCGCTGCGGGTACGCCATGTGTGATGCCCTGAGGTCGCATTATATGCCGGTCTCGCTCGCAGCGCCACAAGGCGTCGGGCCCGAGTCTCCAGGTCGCGCCGGCGCACGATCAAATTGGCGTTTGACAGTAGCCCCCGGAAAGCATATGGTGAGCCGCAACGTCGGATATGCATTGCTTGGCCTCCGGCCAAGGAAGGGAGAATGCGCATGGAAAAATATCTCGTCCAGGGGAGCTTCTGGCTGGGGCTCGCCAGCTCCGTAGTGGCTCTGGTGTGGAAGGGGCTGGATGTCCTGAATGTTGTGGCGGGCGGCTTGGGAGGCGTCACCTACATGACACTTTACAAGGGCGGTCTACTGTTCCTGGTGATCTCGATCGCCACGACCGGCTATGTTGGGCTAAGGAGCCAGAAACCCTGATGCAAAATCCTCACTGGCTCTCCCCAGCTCTCTTTTTCTTGCGGTAACCGTAATACCATCGGGCGGTGGTTCGGCCGCGATTCCAAACGCTGTGACGTGCCCCGGCAGGAATGAAAACCTCGTCGCCGGGCCCTAGCACGACGTGAGCGCCCTCGACTTCCACCTCGACTGTGCCTTCTTTCACCACCACGCGCTCATCCGTCAAGTGGACGAAACCGAGCCAGGACTGGCCGGGGGGATCAACCCACAGACCGCAACTGAAACCATCCTTCCGCCATTCATCCGCGACTGCATCCTGAGTGAGCGTCTTGCCTTGGGGCCAGCGGTGGACTTCCAGCTTGGGCTCGTCTGCCATGGAAGCTTCCCTCTCGACCTCCTTCTTACGAGATTGGGAAAGGAAATGCAATGGGTCGGCTTGCAGGGTGGATGTGCTTGGAGGGAGGAAGACTTGCCCATAAAGACCGGTGGGAGCGGGTGGCGCAGAAGCCCATCTCATAGCACCCGGCAAGGCGGGGCAATCCACGTCTGAGATTTGAGATTGGGGAGCAGCCCCCAAAAAGGCCGCGAGGGCGCGCTGGGTACGCGCCCCCGGGTTGCTTGAGCAGGCTCTGGAGGGTACAAAGAGGGCTTGTCGTAGAGGAGGTGCGGCGCGTGTTGCCGAATCGCCGCCGGCGCCCCTTAGCGCATGCTACAGGCGCGGGTCTGCAAATCTCTGTTCGAACCGCCGCAGTGCCGAAAGGTCACTCGAACCACCCGCGTGGGGAGCGGCCCAGTTGGGCGACGAGAGGCTTCCTCGCTTCAAGGGCGAAAACCGGGAAGTCTCTTTATACTCACGTCCCGCTTCACGAATTTCTTTCTTCCTCTCGTCTTTGTGCTTCCAGAAGGTGTCCAGGAGATTCTTCACGCCCAAGCCCATGACGAGGAAAGCCCCCACGGTAAGTCCGTTTTTCAGCCCGGCTGTGCCAGAACTCAGCCAGATCAACCATGCAGCGCCCACGACGACTTGCAGCAACATACGCAACCTCACCTCCCCGTGCGAACTACGCCGGCGATTCTCTCTCAGGGGCCAGTTGCTGTGAATAGCCCGAAGGTACCAGTACCAGGGTAACGCTGTTCCGGCAGTGGGATGGGCGTCGTTTCTCGGCCGTAACTTGTTGATACTACGCGGCAAACGGCAAACGCCCAATGGCATAAGGCAAATCTCGAGGCAAGCGAATGGCCCCCGTTGACCGCAGAAGTGGAACTGGCGCATCAAGGCAAATGCTTTCGCTGTTCCCGCGAAAGCGGGAATCTCGCTCATTGGCCACAGAAGCGGAATTGGGTCATTCGGGCAGGCCGAGGGATTTCCAGGCGGGGTAGCGGAGGAGCTTGCCCTCACAAACGTTGGCGAAGTACCGCCGCCCCATGCTGAACTGCATGATGCGCTGGCCCTCGCGCGCCAGTTGCGCCCAGCGCGAGCTAGTCTGCGGGTTTTGTTCAAACCCGTCGATGCGGTGACCGCCGAACGTGAATTCCACGGTCCGAAGACCCTTGGCGCGGGTGTGCCCGACTGGATAGGCCTCGCCTTCCAGTTCAACCACAGATCTGCCTTCGGCCAGTACCTGCTGCCAGACTGCAACCAACGTTTCCGCGAGAGTCATAGGCACAAGAATACGGTCTTAATAGTGGAGGTTCAATCCCGGGCGGGCCGAGCCCAGCCTCACCGGCCCCGCCCGTAACGGCCAACCAGTTGAGCTTCTGCCAGGATATGGCCTTTCATCGCCTTTTCGACAGAAGCCTTGGTCGCACCGGCTTTGAGACCGAGCGGGGCATCCAACGCGTAGAGCTTGAAGACGTAGCGATGGGCGGGTCCGGGCGGTGGGCAAGGACCCCCATAGCCCACATGGGGAAAATCATTCCGTCCCTGGCGTGCGCCGTTCGAAAGTTCCTCTTGTTTCGGAACGTTTTCAGAGAGGTGGCGCACGGTCGCGGGCAGATCGTAAAGCACCCAGTGCACCCAGGTCCCCATGGGGGCATCGGGGTCGTCCATGATGAGGGCGAAGCTCTTTGTGCCGGCCGGCACATCAGTCCAGGAAAGAGGCGGGGAAACATCCGGCCCGTCGCAGGTGTACGTTTTGGGAATAGCTCCACGGGGCGGAATAACGCTCGAGGTGAGCTTCAGCGCTTGAGGTCCCTCGGGAGACCCTGCGGCCATCACACCCCCGAGCAGCGTGCACACGGCTCCAACGGCTAATACCACGACTACCTTGCTGAGGAATCTGCTCATGGCGAACTCCTTTTCGAGAGTATGCTAGAATGTCGCGGCGATCGTTACAACCGCCAGGGACCAAAGGGCAACGCGAAGGCCAAACGGCAAACGTTAAATGGCAAAAGTAACAGGGGCCGTTCGACGTCATGCGAGTCAGAAACTGCCCCTCGTGGGACTCCTCGCGGCGCTGGCAGCGTCCGGCTGTGGCAGCCCGGCCAGCGGACCGGGACCTGGGCCGCCGCCTGTCACCGTTCAATACGAATTGCAGAGCCTGGTTTCAGGGCTCGACGCCCCGGTGGATTTGCAGGCGCCTCCGGACGGCACCGACCGCTTGTTCGTCGTCGAGCAAGCGGGCACTGTGCGGGTGGTCCAGGGCGGGGTGCTGGTGGCGACGCCGTTCATCGACATCCGCTCGCGCGTCACGAGCGGCGGAGAGATGGGATTGCTGGGTCTGGCGTTCCATCCCGGCTACAGCTCGAACCGGCGCTTTTTTCTCAGCTATACCCGAACAACGGGTGGTCAACTGCAATCCGTCATCGCCGAGTATCAAGCATCTGTGGCTGATCCCAATAGTGCTGATATGACGGAACGCGTACTGCTCACCGTGGATCAGCCGTTTGAAAACCACAATGGCGGACAGATCCAGTTTGGGCCGGACGGCTATCTTTACATCGGCTTCGGAGACGGGGGCGGCGCAGGCGACCCGCAGGGCAACGGCCAGGACATGGCCGCGTTGCTGGGAAAGCTTCTTCGCATTGATGTGGACTCGGCGCAACCCTATGCGATTCCCCCGGACAATCCCTTTGTCGATCAGGCAGGAGTGGCAGCGGAGATCTGGGCTTACGGTTTCCGCAATCCCTGGCGGTTTTCTTTGGACGGCACGACCGGCCGCCTGTTCGTCGGCGACGTCGGACAGGATGCTTTCGAGGAAGTGGATTTGGTTAGGAAGGGCGGGAATTACGGTTGGAACATCATGGAAGGGTCGCACTGCTTTCAGCCCCCCACGGGCTGCACCACGACCGGTCTGGAGCTGCCAATCGCTGAGTACGGTCACAGTGAAGGGAACTCCATCACCGGCGGATTCGTCTATCGCGGCACAGCCATTCAGGAACTGCAGGGCAGATACGTCTTCGGAGATTTCGGGTCAGGGAGGATCTGGCAACTCCGGGAGACCTCGCCTGGGACCTGGGCGCGCTCGCTACTCCTCGACACGAGCCTCAACATCAGTTCCTTCGGCCTGGACTCGGCAGGCGAAATCCTCGTGGTGGACTACGCGGGCGCCGTGTTCCGCCTACGCCAGGTGACGTAGGACCCATGTAGGGGCGCCCGCCGCGGCGGCCCTTGCGCCCCCCAAAAAGTAATAGTCTACGGCAGTCCCGCGATAATCTTCCGGTACTCCTCCTCCGTGAAGGCCTTCAGCGTCTCGGTTGTCACATTGCCCAACGAGGCGACGGCGAGCAGTAACTTCGCCCCCGTCTCGTCGTCCGGGAACTCCGAAATCAAGACCCCGTCGTAGCGGCCCATGGTCAGAAACCAGGAATGAATCTTGCCACCGGCCGCCTCGGCGGCTTTCTTGGCGGCATCGAGCCGCGCCGGACTCTCCTTGATGTTTGTTATCCCTTGCTGCGTGTAACGGACAAGCGTGACGTAGTGTGGCACGGTTTGGGTCCTCCTGAGTGGAATGGGAGTATTATGCCCTTTGGTCGAGGGTAGTCAAGCGCGATCAATGGACCAGATGTCGCGCCTCGCCAACCGGTCATCGGCAGGGGAATTGCTCTCGAGTACGCACCTGAGGATTACTACAATGGAAGCGTGAGCGAGGTTCCAGTTATCTTGTCTTCGGGATATTCGTACCGTCATCAAGGAGCGTGCCTTCATGAAGCTCTCTAAGCCTCCCAAACTCGAGGCCGCCCATGACATCTTGCGCGGCCGCCAGCATCCGTTGGACGTTTTTTTCGCGCCCGAGCGCGTGGCAGTAATCGGTGCCACCGAAAATCCCGGCAGCGTGGGTCGGACGCTATTTTGGAATCTCATCAGCAACCCCTTTGGCGGCGTGGTCTTTCCAGTTAATCCCAAGCGCTCGCACGTCCTGGGCGTAAAAGCCTACCCCAATATCCTTGCCATTCCCGAGCAGATCGACCTGGCGGTAATCGTTACCCCGGCGGCTTCAGTGCCCAAGGTGGTTCACGACTGTGTGGATGCGAAGGTCAAGGCGGCCATCGTCATCTCGGCGGGCTTCAAGGAGCTGGGGCCGGAAGGAGCCAAACTCGAGCAGGAGACGCTCGCGGAAGCGCGGCGCGGGAAAATACGCATCATTGGGCCGAACTGCCTGGGCGTGATGAGCCCAACCACGGGACTAAATGCCACCTTCGCGGCGGCCATGGCCCGGCCCGGAAACATCGGCTTTATCAGTCAAAGTGGCGCCTTGTGCACGGCTGTGCTCGATTGGAGCCTCCGTGAAATGGTGGGTTTCAGCGCATTTATCTCCATCGGCGCAATGGCCGACGTGGGTTGGGGCGACCTGATCGATTATCTCGGCGATGACCCGCGTACGCGCAGCATCATCCTCTACATGGAATCGATCGGAGATGCGCGGGGCTTCCTTTCCGCCGCGCGGGATGTGGCGCTGTCAAAACCCATCATTGTCATCAAGGCGGGGCGCAGCGAAGCGGCAGCCAAGGCCGCGGCATCGCACACAGGCACCCTCGCCGGCAGCGACGAGGTATTGGCGGCGGCATTCCTCCGGTGCGGCGTCCTGCGCGTGCAAACCATTGGCCAGCTTTTCTACGTGGCAGAAGTGCTTGGCAAGCAGCCGCGGCCCAAAGGTCCGCGCCTCGCGATTCTGACCAACGCCGGCGGCCCAGGCGTGCTCGCCACCGACACCTTGATTGCCGTTGGCGGGGAGCTGGCCGAACTGGCTCCCGAAACCATGGAGGCCTTGAACGCGATCCTGCCGCGTGAGTGGAGCCATGGCAATCCCATCGACATCCTGGGAGACGCCACCCCGGAGCGCTACGCCAGGGCGGTGGAAATCGTCAGCAAAGACCCGAACACCGATGGCCTGCTCACCGTCCTCACGCCCCAGGCGATGACCGACCCCACTCAGACCGCTGAACAACTGAAGCCCTACGCGAAGCTGGAGGGGAAACCGATCCTCGCGAGCTGGATGGGCGGGACGGGCGTCGCCGCGGGCGAGCAAATCCTGAACCGCTCCGGCATCCCCACGTTTGCCTATCCGGACACCGCGGCGCGAATTTTCCATTACATGTGGCAGTACACCTACAACCTGCGCGGGCTCTACGAGACTCCCGCCATGCCGACAGATTTTGAGCAAACTGCCAGCAGCCGCGCCGAGGCGGCCCATATCATCGAAAAAGCTCGCCAAGCTGGACGCACGATCTTGACGGAGGTGGAGTCCAAGAAGCTCCTGGCCGCCTACGGTATTCCCACGGTGGCGACGCAGATCGCCGGGAATGCGGAGGAGGCGGCCGCGGTCGCCAACCAGATCGGATACCCGGTGGTCGTGAAGCTCCATTCCGAAACCGTCACGCACAAGACCGACGTGGGCGGAGTGAAACTCAATCTGACGGACGCCGAGGCGGTGCGTAACGCATTCCGCGCCATCGAAGCCGCGGTGAGGGAGAAGGTCGGCGCGCCACACTTCCAGGGCGTCAGCGTGCAACCCATGATCAAGCTCGAGGGCTACGAACTCATCATCGGCTCGAGCCTCGACGCGCAGTTCGGCCCGGTGCTCCTCTTTGGTACGGGTGGGCAACTCGTCGAAGTCTTCAAGGACCGCGCGCTGGCGCTGCCGCCGCTCAACACCACGCTCGCCCGGCGCCTGATGGAACAAACGAAAATCTACACCGCGCTCAAAGGCGTGCGCGGCCGTAAGGCGGTGGATCTCGCCGCGCTCGAACAGATCCTGGTGCGCTTCAGCCATCTGGTGGTCGAGCAGCGCTGGGTCAAGGAAATCGATATCAACCCGCTGCTCGCCTCCGAAGACCAGTTGCTCGCGCTCGACGCGCGTTTCGTCCTGCACGGCGCGGAAGTGACCGAAGACAAGCTGCCCCGGCTGGCCATCCGCCCCTACCCTTCCCAATACGTGGCCCCCTGGACGATGAAGGACGGCACGGGGGTTACGATCCGGCCCATCATGCCGGAAGACGAGCCGCTGCTTGTCAAGTTCCACCAGACGCTTTCCGAGCAGAGTGTCTATATGCGTTACTTCCACATGATCGCCCTGAGCCAGCGCATCGCACACGAGCGGTTGACGCGCATCTGCTACGTGGACTACGACCGCGAAATCGCCCTGGTCGCTGAGCAGAAGAATCCCGCCAGCGGCGAGCGTGAGGTGCTGGGTGTGGGCCGCCTCACCAAGGAGCCCGGCACCGACGAAGCGCAGTTCGCCATCCTGGTCGCCGACCCGGTGCAGTGCCGCGGGCTGGGCAGCGAGCTGCTCAGGCGACTGATCGAGATTGGCCGCAAGGAAAACGTGGGGCGCATCACCGCCGAAATCCTGATCGATAACTACGCCATGCAGAAAGTCTGCGAGCGCCTCGGCTTCCGCCTCGAACGCGACGCGGAAGAAGGCGTCGTCAGGGCGCAGATTGAATTGTAACGCCGGCACTCAGATCGGCAGGATGAAAGGGCGCTTCGCGATGCGCCCTTCTTTTTTTGCAGAGAAAGCCGCCAGGGCGAAGCGAATGCCAACGGCTATGGGCAAAAGGCAAATGGCAAAAGAGACTGCCGGCCGGGCCGCCTCTTGGAAG
>Ga0073934_10005191_pt1 | contig 20510 bp, 17 predicted proteins | sample LarsenN4metaG_FD_76834 | JGI IMG/M metagenome (GOLD analysis project Ga0073934, IMG submission 76834) | Hot spring sediment bacterial and archeal communities from British Columbia, Canada, to study Microbial Dark Matter (Phase II) - Larsen... ... | reverse complement strand
CGGTCGTAGCGTTGATTTTGGGTGAACGCGATGGGCAGGGATTTCAGAAATCGCTTTATCGTCTCTTTCAAAACAGGAATCAGGTTGAGGAGGGTTAATAAGTTGATGAGGGTTGATTTTCAAGTTCATATCACCTTTATCAACCTTTATCACCTTTATCAACCTCCAAAATTTCGCCGCAATATTAGGCAGAAGTGTAAAATAGCCGCAGGGTTTTAGGCAACCCGCCGCAAGCCGTGTGCATCAAGGGAGGCATTCAAACGAATTCGTTTTTTCGATGCCCAGCCCTGAAATCTGGCGTCCAACATCTAAAAATCAAGGTCCAATCAAACGCATGCGCCCGCTCTTTCTACTTGTAAACCTGATAGTTACGCTCGGAAACCTATCCGCCCAGCCCGATACTTTCCCCGAATTAAAAATCGGCGACTGGCGCCAACACCTCCCCTGGCAACGCTCCCGTTACGTGACACAAAGCGATGCGAAAGTTTATTTCGCGACCGAATGGGCGGTAGTGGAAATTGACAAAGCCGACCGTTCGCCGCGTTTTTTGACCAAAGTAGAAGGGCTGAGCGATGTCGGCATGCGACTGATTCGCTACAACAAAGCCGCCGATGTACTCGTCATGGCTTACACCAACAGCAACCTCGACCTCTATTATCCGGCTAACGGCGAGGTGACGAACTTGCCTTTCATCAAAACGAACATCAATATCATTGGCGACAAACAGATTTACGATGTCGCTTTCCAGGATAAGGCTGCTTACCTCGCCTGCGGATTCGGCTTGTTGAAACTCAACCTGGAAAAAGAAGAAGTCGAGTACACGACTTTCACCGATATGGCGGTGCGTTCAGTCGCGCTTTACAACGACAACGTGTACATAGGCACCGAAGAAGGATTGTTTCGTATCGCTGTCAACGACGTGAACCCCGAAGATTTCAGCCGATGGGAAATGCTCGGCGCGAACGCGGGTTTTCCCGCAGGCTCGGACGTAAACTGCCTCGCCACCTGGAATGGCAAACTCTGGCTCGGCATCGAAAAAACCCTGTACAGTTACGACGGTGCGGCAGTGGCAGAAATCGCCAGCCAAACCAACCGAACTGTCAAATACCTGACCGCCGAAGGCCCTGGCCTGATGGTCGCATGGGCCAATGAAAATAATTTCGGTATCGGCACGGTGGACTATTTGGAAACATCAGGGGCATTTTACCCGATTTTTGGCCCTTGTCAGGCTGAATTCCCACTTTACGGCGTGGAAGATGGCTCTAAAAGATTCTGGTTTGCCGACCAAAACGACCAGTTTCGATTTTACGACCACAATGCCGGCCAGTGCGAAAAATTCAGTTTCAACTCTCCTTTTCTCGAACATTCCTCCGAAATCGCCATCGGGAATGGCCGCGTGTACATCGCTACGCCGGGCGCCGACCCTTCTTTAAATGCAATTTTTAGAGACTGGGGGATTTATATCTTCGAAGATGGCCAGTGGGGTCGTTTTAACGTGCAATCCAATCCTGAATTGGCAAATTCAGATGGTGAACAAGATTGTAGGTATGCCCATTGGCGAGTGGCGCCTCACCCAACAGAGGATAGGTTTTTTGTTGGCAGTTTTGTTGTAGGTCTAATCAATGCTACCCAACCAGGCGAACCCACCCAATGTTATCACCAGAAAAACTCGATTCTCCAAAATGCCGGCCAATCTGGTCTTAACCGTACGCCCATCGGTGGTTTGGCTTTTGATCAGGATAATAACCTTTGGCTCTCTAATTATGACGCTGCATCTCCTATTGCCGTTCTGAAAAACGATGGTACTCTGCGCAATTTTTCTGCTTCGCCAGCCAATAACCTTTTACAAGTAGCCGTAGATCAAAACGGCTACAAATGGTTCGTTGTCGCCTTTAATGGCGGAGTGCTCGTGTACGACAGCGGGCAGGACATAGACAATCCTTCCGACGACCGCTACCGCCTTATCACCACAGCCAACAGCGTATTACCTACAAATACTGTATTGAGCGTCGCCGTTGACCTCGAAGGCGACGTGTGGGTCGGTACGGCGCAGGGGGCCGTCAGTTTCGAGTGCGGCAGCAATGTGTTCGACCCCTCTTGCACAGGCCGCCGCCGCATCGTGAACGTAGACGGCTTCAACGGCTATTTGCTTGAAACAGAAAACGTTAACACCATTGCCATAGATGGCGCCAATCGAAAATGGTTCGGTACGAACAACGGGATTTTTGTACAATCGCCTGACGCGCTCACACAAGTAGCCCGCTTCACAACGAGCAATAGCCCCTTGTTCGACAACAGCATCACCGACATCGCCATTGACCCGAAAACCGGCGAAGCCTGGATTGGCACCCAAAAGGGCGTACTCTCCGTGCGCGGCGAAGCCACCGAAGGAGGCCGTATCAATAACCCGATGGCCTACGCTTACCCCAATCCTGTGCGACCTGACTACGATGGCCCCATCGCCATTTATGGCCTCGCCCGCGATGCCAATATCAAAATCACAGACGCCGCCGGCAACCTCGTGTATGAAGGCACGGCTCTGGGAGGGCAGGCCGTCTGGAACGGGCGCGACAACCTCGGCAGAAGGGCTTCTTCGGGGGTGTATTTGATATTTGCGACGAGTTCGGAATCCTTCGATTCGCCCGACACCATCGTCACGAAAGTGGTGATTTTGAACTAAAAGGGTTTGAGGAGTTCGAAGGGTTTGAGGAGAAAAAATGATTTTTTAAAAGACAATTCAAACTCCTCAAACGACTCAAACTCTTCAAACCCCCTCCTCGGCCAAACCAAGAGTTAAAATCCGAAATAATTTTTCCCAAAAAGCAATAACAATTTGCCTCCTGCTGTTTTAGCAGAGATTTTTAAAACGAAATTTTAAATCAAAACGGCTTACAAACGCCTATGAAAGAAAACTACACAATGAACGCTCTGGTGCAGTTTATGTACCACGAAATGCCAGCCGAAGAAGCAGTAGAAATGGCGCACCAGATTGAAGAAAATCCGGAGATGCGCGAAATGTTCGACACGCTCCTGCTGGCCAAAGTCCAACTCCCTAAAGCCAAATTCAACCCGTCCAACGCTGCACTCGACAACATCTTGCAATACAGCACAAAAACGGCTTTCGAAGCCTCGCTCTAAAGCGAACTTCCAAAACTAAACAAACAGACCCTCGTCGTCACCACCGGCGGGGGTTTTGTTTTGTTCATCGAAAAAAACGCGCCGCCAGTCTGCTTTTGAAAAAAATGCGTGAGCAAATCCGAAAAAATGCTGTTCCCAAAAGTCGTTTATCGTTTATCACTCATCGTTCATGTTATCCACTGCCAACCTCACCAAACAATACCGCTCGGCCAACGGCCAGTCGCTCACCGTGCTGGACAACGTCAGTTTTGAACTCGCCGAGGGCGACACCTTTGCCATCGTCGGGCCATCCGGCTCCGGGAAAACGACCCTGCTCGGCCTTTGTGCCGGCCTCGACCGCGCCACAAGTGGCTCAGTTTCATTGAACAATATTCTACTGGACAACCTTTCCGAAGACGAACGCGCCGAAGTGCGTAACCGCTACGTCGGCTTTGTCTTTCAAAATTTCCAGCTCATCCCGACCCTCACCGCGCTCGAAAACGTGATGGTACCGCTCGAACTGCGCGGCGACTCCAATGCTGAAACCTCTGCCCGCCAATGGCTCGAAAAAGTCGGCCTCGGCAGCCGCCTCGACCACTACCCGGCTCAACTTTCCGGCGGCGAACAGCAGCGCGTGTGCATCGCCCGCGCCTTCTCCAACAGCCCGAAAATCCTTTTCGCCGACGAACCCACCGGCAACCTCGACGCCGACAACGCAGCCGGTATCGTGGATTTGATTTTTGACCTCAACCGCACGGCTGGCACTACGCTCGTGCTCGTGACGCACGACTTGGAACTCGCCAAAAGGACAAAACGGATTTTGAAACTGAAAGGCGGAAAAATTGAATCTATGACGACTAACGGTTGACAGACTTGAAAAACTGAAATAAAGCAGCGCGTGCTAATCACCTAAATTTCCCGAAATATAGCCCAAACAGAGTGGTTTTGAACGGCTAAAGAGGGTTCAAAAGTTTAGTGAGTCGCCGGAAGTTGAAAGTGATGAGAGATTGGAGTTCCTCTTTGCAGGTATTGATATTGTCGAAAAAGGCCGGGATTGCTCGTCGGCATTCCTCAGAAGTTGTGTAGAATGTGGTGTTGATGACTTTTTTCGGAGGAACTTCCCAAGCCTTTTGATGAGAATTAGGTTGAAAGAATAAGGAGGCAAAAACAACTGGACGATTCTGGTTTTTTTGCCCAATCAGTCCTGCAATGCGACGTTTCGATAGTATCGTGCACTGTCCCCGAAGACGTAAATTTGTTCTTTGTCAGGGTTGTTGGTTTGTATTTTTTCGTACAGTTCGATGGTGGCTTGGGCGTTGACGGTGTCAGCTTCTACTATGATGGCTCCTGCTGCCGGTGGGCGTTCATCGTCCGCCTGCCGGCAGACTGCACAGCGAAAAAATCTGCACTTCCGTCGAAGCGGCTAATTGCCCCGTCTCGGGGTCATCGAGATTCCACTCCGCCACCCAGCCATCGCCCCCGGCAGAGAGAAAATGTCGCTCGTCCTTACCGGGAGCGAGGGCATAAACGGCAGCGCGATGGCCGGTGCAGGTTTGGATTTTTTCGATTTTCATTGGCTATCAGCGCCCCACCATATCCTCCGGCTTCACCCAGGCATCAAATTCTTCAGCGGTGAGGTAGCCGAGTTTAATGGCAGTTTCTTTCAACGTTGAACCTTCACGGTGAGCGGTTTGAGCGATTTCAGCCGCTTTGTAGTAGCCGATTTTAGTGTTCAAAGCTGTTACCAACATCAGCGAGTTATTCACGTGTTTCGTGATGTTGTCGCGCAGCGGCTCGATACCGACCGCGCATTTGTCGTTGAACGAAACACAGGCTTCGCCGATGAGTCGCGCCGAGTGCAGGAAATTGTAAATCATCATCGGCTTGAACACGTTGAGTTCAAAATGGCCGTTTGCGCCGCCGACATTGATGGCTACATCGTTGCCCAGAACCTGCGCGGCTACCATCGTAAGTGCCTCACATTGAGTGGGATTCACTTTACCGGGCATGATGCTGGAGCCAGGTTCGTTGTCGGGGATGAAGATTTCGCCGATGCCGGAACGCGGGCCGGAAGAGAGCATCCGCACATCGTTGGCGATTTTCATCAGGCTGACGGCGACAGTTTTCAATGCGCCGTGCGACTCCACAATACCGTCGTGTGCGGCGAGGGCTTCAAATTTGTTCGGCGCAGTCACAAAAGGCAAACCCGTCAGCGCAGCGATGTGGCGAGCGACATTTTCAGAATAGCCTTTCGGCGTGTTGATGCCTGTGCCGACTGCTGTGCCGCCAAGTGCAAGTTCGGAAAGGTGGGTGAGCGAATTGCGAATGGCTCGAAGGCCGTGATCGAGCTGGGCGACATAGCCCGAAAACTCCTGGCCGAGTGTCAGCGGCGTGGCGTCCATGAAGTGCGTGCGGCCGATTTTCACCACATCCATGAAGGCTTCGGACTTGGCTTTGAGCGTGTCGCGCAGTTTCTCGATGCCGGGAATCGTGACTTCCACGAGCATTTTGTAAGCCGCGATGTGCATCGCTGTCGGGAAGGTGTCGTTCGACGATTGCGATTTGTTCACGTCGTCGTTGGGATGCACAAACTTCTGTTCGTCAGTGAGTTGGCCGCCATTGAGGACGTGGGCGCGGTAGGCGATGACCTCGTTCGAGTTCATATTGCTCTGGGTACCGGAGCCGGTTTGCCACACCACGAGCGGGAACTGGTCGTCTAATTGTCCTTCCAGAATTTCGTCGCATACGCGGGCAATGAGGTCGCATTTTTCTTTTGGCAACACGCCAGCCTCAAAGTTGGTAAGCGCGGCGGCTTTTTTCAAATAGGCGAAAGCGCGGATGATCTCGATCGGCATCCGGTTCGTCTCACGGGCAATTTTAAAATTCTCGATAGAGCGCTGCGTTTGGGCGCCCCAGTAAACATGGGCCGGCACTTGCACTTTGCCCATCGTGTCTTTTTCGATGCGGTAGTCCATTGAAGGTGAATTGTTGAAATGGTGATTGGGTGATCTGGGTGGGGCAAAGGTAAAAGGCCGGGTTTGAAAAATTATTTCAGAAAAAATCTTCTTTCCAATCTGCTCCTTTTCAAAAAGTTAGAAAAAAAATGCCTTTTTCGGAAAAAACTTCTACACTCGTCGGAACTTTTGAATTACCCCCTTGCGTTGTCGCGAAATGTCGGTGAACTTTGCAGCACCGACTCACTAAACCACACCACCAGCAATGGCAACTTTAACAATTATGGCCAAGGAAACGGTGCGCACACAGTACGATCGCATCTTTGAGCGTGAGTTTTTCCCGCTCATGGACGCCGTCTTCACGTTTGCTTACCGACTGACAGGCGATGCGACGCAAGCCGAAGACCTCGTGCAGGAAGTGTACATGAAAGCATGGCGCTTCGCGAATCGCTATGAAGAAAGCACCAATGCCAAAGCATGGCTGTTCAAAATCTGCCGCAACGCTTTCATCAACGAGTACCGGAGCAAAAAAAGCCGCCCGTACAAAGTTGATTACGAAGATATCGTCGTCTATCACAACGAAGACGACCCGGTAGCGCCACGTTACTTCGGCATGCACGAAGAAATGGGCAGCAAACTCATGGGCGATGAAGTGACGCTGGCAATCAATGCCTTGTCACCTGCTTTCCGTACGGTGGTGTTGCTCGATCTCGAAGATTTCACCTATGAGGAAATCGCGGCCATCCTGGAAATTCCGATTGGTACGGTACGCTCGCGGCTGCACCGCGCGCGCAACGTGTTGGCGGAAAAACTCCGGGAATACGCCGAAGCGCAAGGCTACAACGTGCAGGACGATGATAACGACCAGGCAGATGTCGCCGCGTGACAAAAAGGGTTTATCCGGGGTTACGGCTTGCCGCCCGCGATAAACCCTTTGAATTTAACCTCACAACCTCCGCTATATGCTTACTGCAAACAATCTCCTCCTATGTTTTTTCAACTCAATTATTAAAACAAAGTCTTTCACAGGTCAACGTTTTTTCGCGGTACAGCACAATTCCTCTGAATGTGCTCCCGCCCAAATCTGAATCGTTATGCAAGTCGTCATTTCAAATTGGCAATCAGTATTTTGTAACCATCCGGGCGGCAACCGGACGGGAGCGTACAGATTTCCGGGCTGCATAATGAAGAACGAGGGCGGCAGCAACCCCGGCGACTATACGTTGGCGCAAACAAACTGTTCAATGAAAAGTCCTCGCAAACAGAACAATGGCAACGCTGTCGGTACGGTCAGAACCGGAATACCTTTTGTAGCTACGACCGGCGACGATGACGCACTTCCCCGTTTTACCGAACTTCACCCGACCGAAAGCCCTTCCCCCAAAGAAATTCCCTTGCCCGAAGAAGATTCTTTCCGCGCTTTCCTTAGTAGCAGGCTACCCAAACACAAGGCCACTCAAGCCTTACGCGACCGGGTACGAAGTACGATCGAAAAAAACGAGACCTGGTGATGCTGCCTGCATTTTCCCTTCCTTCCTTTCCTTTTTGCTCTTCCTAAACGTTCGCCGGAGTTGATACAAATCGCTCCGGCGATTTTATTTAATACTAACTTCACGCAGGCTTAACGCCCGCTCCGCCTGTGCCGGGTAACTTTGTATCGTCAAAAAATGGTCAAACCGCACCATGAACGCATACCCGCGCCACTTCTCTTTGTTCGCCCTTTCCACGCTCGGTCGCTTTTCCCAGCTGTTTCAGCACGCTCCTTCTTCTGCTTCAGGCTTCACCCGGAATAGGTCGCCTCTCCCGGCGCGGGATTTTTAAAAACAATTTTTCAAAACATACAATTTGCTGCAAGAATGAGAAACTTCGAGAAGGGAAATTTGAATCAATGTGACCTTGCAGTAAGCGGGACGGTCAAAATTCAGACTTTGAAAACGCCACATTTTATCAAAACATGAAACGCGAACTCGACATAGTTGTACTCTCCGACATTCACCTGGGCACTTACGGCTGCCACGCCCGAGAGTTGCACAACTACCTGAAAAGCATTCAGCCGCGCACGTTGATTTTGAACGGCGACATTTTCGATATCTGGTATTTTAAAAAAAGTTATTTCCCGAAAGACCACCTCGAAGTAGTGCGCCGCATTATGAAAATGGCCGTGAACGGTACGAAAGTGTATTATCTCACGGGTAACCACGACGACTTGTTGCGCAAATTTGGCGAAATGTCGTTCGGACTTTTTCACCTGCGCAACAAACTTGTTTTCCAGGTAGATGGCAGGACGCACTGGGTTTTTCACGGCGATGTATTCGATGCAAGTGTGCAACGCGCCCGCTGGCTTGCCAAACTCGGCGGCGAAGGGTACGACATGCTGATTCGTATCAACCGGACGATTAACTGGGTACGCCGGCTGTTCGGTTTTCCGCCGGTTTCATTTTCCGCCAAAATCAAAAAAAGCGTAAAAGGCGCGGTGAAATATATCAGCGACTTCGAGGACACAGCCATCGAAATCGCGTCGGAAAAAGACTATGATTGCGTCATTTGCGGGCATATTCACCAACCTCAGATGCGCGAGGTGGAAGCGAAAAACGGTAAGAAAATCAAGTATTTGAACAGCGGCGACTGGGTAGAACACCTCACTGCCCTGGAGTTCAGCAAAGGCGAATGGTCGCTTTACAAATACGACGAAACGGAATTTGAAGTGGTAAGTCCGCGCTTGCAAGTGCAGGAGCGAGAGCCTAAAATTTACACGCTTCGCCGTGAAGAGGTTGTGCCGGAACTCAACGGCGTGGCCGCATACGATGCAATTTAGTTGTGGTTCGTGGAGTTGCCCTTTTTTGTATCCATGTAAGAATCTGTCACCAACAACCAATAACAAAGAACTATTAACGAACTACCCGCCTTCGCCAAGGCTGCGGCGGGTGAACCGGAGTGGACAGGTTTAGGAAAATGCGCTCCGGTTTGTTTTGATTTTCACAAGGCAACTTCATAAACATAGGGTTTTAGCATGAAAAAGGCCGCGCAGCACTCGCTGCGCGGCTCTTTTTATCTGAAAATCAAGTCACACTATTCCTTCTTGTCGTTGTTGTAGCAGTCCCGAATGCAGACATATTTTCCGGCCTTCTTTTCAAACAAGGACATATACTTGCCGGTCAGGACCACCGCCCCACTCGGATCTTTAAAAGTAGATTTCCCGGTCTCGACTACCAAATCCCCAGCCGCATAAATGTCCAGCACTTCAAAAGAAGCAGTGATTTTGGTGGTATCGCTCTCGAATTGTTTCTTTAAGTCGTTCAAAATGGCTTCTTTCCCGGTAAGTATGGGCGCATTGTTAGCCAGACTTACCGCATTGTCGGCATAATAAGCCACGACTGCGGTAGCGTTTCTGGCGTTCCATGCTTCGGCAAAAGCATTTTCCACAGACTGGATTTCGGTGCGGATTTTAGCGAGGTCGGGCGCAGGTGGTGGGGTTTGTTGGCACGAAGCCAGGGCGAAAAGGCTCACTGTAACGACGAGCAAAAGATTGATTGATTTCATTTTTTGAAAATTAAAAAGTTGAGAAAAATCGAGGCTCAACCCGAAAGCCGAGCCTCGAACGTTTTGAAGAATTCACTGCGCGTAATCCAACAGTACCCATACTTCGTTGCGCACCAATGTGCGTGCGGCTTCGATGGTTTTGCCCACGTCTTCCATTTTTTTGGTCGGGTGCACTTTTTTAAACATCGCTGCAAAATCGTCGGCCACCACATCGCTCCATTTATTGAAATAATCCACTGTGGCAGCTTCATATTTCATATCGGCGCCATAAGGGAACTCAATGCTGTACAGACCCCAGCCTGCCCGGTGGCCATTGTTGATTTGCTCCTGGTGCACGGGTTTGGCGATTTCTTTTTCCATTTTCACATAATCGTCCCACTTGCCCGAAGGAATATCCATAAAATTGACAAACCAGTATTTGGGAGGAGGTGCATTGGCGTCAGAAGGATTTTTTACTATCAGGTCCATCAGGCTGGAAATCTCCGTGCGCACAAGGGTGCGGAACATCTCGGTCGAGTCCACGTGCTTGGCTTGTTCCTTGGTCATGCCCGCAAAAACGCCGCCCCAGCTGTTGTAGAGGCTGTCAATGCCGCTCCAACCCGACACGGCGGTAACGGTGACATAGTCATATTCCACGCTCGCGCCGCTTGGCATCCGCACTTCGAGCAGCCACCAGCCGGTTTCGGAGCCGCCTTTTTTGATGCGGGCCTTGTGGAGCTCTTTCCACACGGTTTTTTCAAGCCTGACATAGTCGCCTGCATGGCCGGGCGTGGCTTTCATGTAGTCCACGAAATAGTAAGTGGTTGGAGGTGGCGGGGTGGCAGGTTTGTCGGTGGCGGGAGCGGTGGTTTGGGCAGAGAGTTGGAGGCTGAATGCCAGCAAGACGAGACAGCCGGAGAGAAATTTGAAAGTTTTCATTGTCAAAAAATTTAAGTGAACTGAATAAATTGGGTACGAGGGAATTAGCCGTCGAAAAGCAGGTACAGAAGGATAAGGCACACGACTGTCGAACAGTCGTGCCGGGCGGGAAAAACATAAAAGGAAAACGAGTCTTGACGAAAAAAGAAGCGGGAGTGTTTGCTTCAGGCGGCTGTGCCAGGCGAGGAAAAACGGCTTAAAAATAGCGCCGCTCAAATGTAATCAAAAGTTCGGGTTCGGCAATTGTTATGCAACGTCGTCGAATCTTGAAGTGCCCGGCGAGCGAGCGGGTATCTCTTTTTGAAACTCGTCAATTCGAGACAGCACGGGGTGTTCCCGGTAGTCGGCGTAAGACTCTCGCACGCTCGCGATGAGCCATTCCGCCTTCTCGTACTCCTGTTTGTTTATCAACGTCCGCAACCGCCTGACGACATAATAACAGCCCGGCCCCATCCTGACGGTGAGCGTAAGCTCCGAAATTGGGGGGACTTTCTTGGCTGGTGTGCGCAGATTGCCCGCGCCCCTGATTGGAGGCTCGGCGGCGAAAACATAGGTGTCGCCCGGCAGGTGCTCGATCACGCATTTGCCATTGACATCGGTAAGGCCGTGTGATTTGAACTCGAGATCGCCTTCTCTTTTCGATTTTATAGTGGCGTTAGAGAGTCTTTTGTTGGACATGATTACTGTGACTGTCACTTTTGGCATAAGAGGAGATTTTTTTTGTGATAAAAATTGAAGCGAGAAGAAGCGTGAAGAGAACAAAAACAAGGATTTGAAAAAAGAATCGTGTGTCCTGGAAGTAAAGGCGGTGAAATGCCGAAAACTCGGTGTCGCCTGGGCAATTCGATTCAGACCACCCACAGGGCCGGGAGCTACACGAGAGTTTGTTTTTCAAAACCTCCAAGTGTTGTTTATCCAGGGCTTTGTCGAACTCCACGACAAAGTGGTATTCGCCCGCCTCATTTTTCTCAAAATCAGCGTGAACGCATTGGCAGGAATATTCGGCGGTATAATTGACCGCTGAGTCTTGCATCGTGTAGGCTCTCTGTTTTGGCCCCGCCCAATCCTCGTCGCCTGTTTTTTCCAACGTCGCCCACACAGGTTTTGCATCGCCCAACTTTTGAGATTCAGCATTTTCAAGCACAAAAGCCAGCGCGATTTCCCGCTGAACAGTATGGTCCAACTTGTATATTTTGTAAAAAATGATGCTGTCGAATTTGCCCGCAAAGGGCTCGGAAGCTATCTTAATGCTATTTTCCGGGAGCATAACCGGCAAAAGCAACACAAACAAACTCCACAACAGCAACACGGCAGAGCCGAAAACCGTCGTTTGCAAAGCCGCGACTTTTGGCCGTTTTTTGTAGCGGTAACTGGGGTCAATGATTTTTTTCAAACCCTGATAAATATCCCAATAACCTTGCTCCGGGTCTCTGTATTGGGTGACACACACGTTCGGTGCGGGCAGCTGGGGCAAGTCTTTGAACGGCGTATCTTCAAGACTATTCGGGCGAAGCAGGACATTTACAATCTTCTTTTTGGAATTTTTTTGGCTCATCTCCAACACCTGCACTGCTTGCGCGTAGCAGGTTTCGGAAGCCCAGAAATCTTGGCTGACGAGCAGCAACACGAGGTCGGCGTTTTTCAGGTGTTCCTGCAAAATGACTTCTGTTTTTTCACCCGGCAACACCATTTCGTCGTTCCAGATATGCGTGTCACCGCCTCTCGCCAGTTGCGACAAATACCTGTCGAGGGATTTTCGCATGGCGAGATCGTTGTTTTCGTATAAGGTCACTATGTTCATTGGCGGGAGATGAATAGTCGGCAGTTCGGCGACTGAATTGTCGTTTCGCTCAAAATAATCTCAATGAAAAAGGGAAAAGAAGCGAAGTAGCAGTTGTGTGGCGAGGAAAATTGCCTGAAAATAATCGCGCTCAAATGTAGCCAAACCCCGCAATTCTTTGTTGTCCAAATCTATGAATTTTACCCACCAAAAAAATCTCCCTGACTCGTGACAGAAGAGCAAACCCAAACCCCGCACATTACCGAAACCGATAGCCAGCGCGTTGTCCGTTCTTTTCGCCTCTCCCGTATGCTCCTGCCCGTCGCGCTGGGTGTCGTTGCTGTCGGCGTTTTGTTTTACTACCAGTTTGACCTCGAACAATTTCGCACCATCGAGTGGTCGGGCTGGGCTTTCGGTTGGATCGGGTTGGCGCTTCTGATTCTGGTGGTGCGACATTTTTTCTATGCGCTCCGGCTGCGCACCATCACGGGCGACGTTTTTTCCTGGCGAAAATGTCTCGAATTGGTCGTCATCTGGGAGTTCAGCGCCGCGCTCACACCCACGAGCAAAGGCGGCCCTTTCGTTATGCTGTTCGTTTTGACCAAAGAAAAACTTGCAGCGGGACGCACGGCGGCGGCAATATTCTACACGATGGCACTCGATTCGGGGTTTTTCATCATTACGCTCCCAATTTTGCTACTGCTCTACGGTCCGTCCATGCTGTATCCGGGTATGAAGAGTTACGACGACGTGGGGCTGGCGAGCGGGACCTTTTTCGTGACTTACGGCCTGATGTTTAGTTACTGGATAGTCATTGTTTTTTTTCTTTTGATAAAACCCCGTTATGCGAAAAACACACTCGGCTGGCTCTCCAAAAGGTCTTTTTTGAAAAAATGGTCGGCTCGAATCGCTCTGCTTGGCGAAGAGTTTGAACTTGCCGCTCAAGAAATTCACCGCCAAAACTGGCTTTATCACCTCAAAGTAATCGTCGGCACAGTGGGCGCCTGGACGAGTAAATTCGTAATGATAAACTGTCTCATCATCGCTGTTGTCCCGTCCACGCCGATTGATGGGGGGACGCAGGCTTTCATTTATGCGCGTTTGGTAGCCATGTTCATCATCATGGCGTTCAGTCCTACGCCGGGCGGGGCGGGTTTGGCAGAATTGGCACTCCCTAAATTTGTCTCGGATTATGTGCCGATTGGCATCGGCTTGGTCGTGGCCCTACTTTGGCGCGGCATGGCCTACTACGGTTATTTGTTGCTCGGCGCTATCGTTGTTCCGAATTGGGTGACTGAAAATATACTCAAAAAAAAGTCTCCTGCCTCGAAAATTACCCATGAAAAAAAGGTTGATGAAGGTTTTTAAAACCCTCACCAACCTTTTCAAAAATGCCGATTTCGTGGCAAAATTTACATTTTTTTGCGAACCACGGGTTAAAATGGTTTTAACCTATCGTGATATTTTCCCACTGATTTTCGCTGATGGCTTACGCAGATCAGCGCCGATTTTAACTTGCATCTGCGGCATTTTTTCTGCGATAATTTGCGGGAGATAACTGCAAAAATTCGTTTTCCTAACCCGTGATTCGCATTTTTTATCTAAAAATAGTCACTTTGCGCACCGCCGAACCTTCTTTGCCTTTCACCCGCACGGAATAGGCTCCGGGAGCAAGATCGGCAATGTTGACTGAAAGGCGTGTCGTGGACGGCGCATATTCTTCCTCTGTCACGATTCGCCCGGTTGCGTCCACGATTTGCACGTACACCGGCCCTGTCAGCATCCGGTAAATCTCTACATTGACCTGCTGGCTGGCGGGATTTGGGAAAACATTCACGCCAAACGCTTCTCCCGGATTGTTCAGGCTTGTAGAACTTATCACGACTGTTTGCTCGAAAGTGCTGCTGCAAATGCCGTTAGAAACGGTGAGCACGACGGTGTAAACGCCCGGCTCCGTATATGTGTGTACCGGATTTTGTACGGTTGAGGCCGGCGAGCCGTCGCCAAAATTCCAGGTCCATGAAGTGGCGTTTCCAGTGGTAGCATCGCTGAACGTCACGGTGAGATTATCCGTTGCCGTTGTGAATCCGGCCACAGGTCCGGGCGTCACGTTCACGGTATATGCCACAGGCTCGCTGGCGCAGCCGATTTCCTGCACTTCCCAGTCGTAGAAGTAGTAGTAAAAACTCAATTCCGTGTCGGTAGCGTTGGAACTGTAAATCCGAACGACATTGTCGAGGACGTAAGGATAATTGGCGCCGCTGTTGTTGCGGTAAAAATTCTGGCTGCCAATGCTGTACAAACCCGGCGACGGAATTTCCATGTTCAGGTCAATCCTGCTGGAACCGTTGGGGACGAAAATGTTCATCTCTTGCACAATCTGGTTACCGGCGTCGTAAAGCCGAATCGTACGCTCGCCGGCGCCTTGCGCGTACACTTGCACCGACAACAATTTGAACGGCGCAAGTGCCTCGAATAACAAACGGCCTTCAAAGCCTGTGTTATGATTGCCGCCAGTGCCAAAGCTGTTATCCGCCGGGCCGACTTTCCCGATAGGTTTATCTTCTAATTGCCGGACGGTGTAGGTGGTCGTGTTCTGGATGCTCGGAATATTGTAAGTCGCTCCGGTGTACACGACGGCGCCGCCTGTGCTCCAGGTAGCCGTGTTTCCTGCGGCAACATCGGCAGTGAGTTTGGCCGGATTGCCAGCACAGACAGCCGTATCGCCCGTAACGGCCGGAGTCGGCAGCGTTTCGTATTGGACGGTCAGGCTGTAATCATCCGTGCCCAAAGTGTTGGTCACAGTGAGTTTTACCGTGTAAACTCCCGGTGCAGAATAGGTATGGACAGGATTAATAGCCATGCTGGTGTTACCGTCGCCGAAATCCCAGAGCCAGTTTTGCGGAATATCTGTGGATTGATCTTTGAATGTAAACGTGCCGAAACAGGAGGTCTGAACGTCCACCGTAAAATTGGCGACCGGAGGCACGATAGCATCCTGGCAAAAGGTGGGCAGGGTGAAATCCTGCGTTTCGTCGCCCGTTTGGTTCGGGCTTCCCTGGTCGGCATTGAAGCCCATGCCGCGACCTGCGAATGCTTCCCAAATCAGGCAACGGTGCGCGTTGCCGTACAACATTTCGTCGGCAGCGAGGATGGCATCGCGTGCATCGAGATAGCCGGGGCCGCAGGGCTGGAGTTTCATGCCCTGGATTACCAGGTGCAAGGCAGTATTGTTGCCGCCATTGCCGTTGTACCAATCCGGGTCAAAACCTTCCAGCTCGATCAATTTCCAGGTCATATCCCAGAGCGTTTGGCTCCAGATTTCACCGATGGCGTGTACGCCATTGCTCGTCGCCAGGTCGCCGTACACCTGCCCGTTGATGCTCATGTCGGTGGAGTAGGGGAAACGACGGATACCGACACCCGTCGAGTCGTTGGTGGCGTAAGTACCGATGCCGCGCGAGTCAGTGCCTGCGTCGCCGGGTTCGATGGTTAGAATCAAAGCGAGCCAGTCGCTCCAGCCTTCGCCGCCTTGTTCGCCGTTGAACAAGCAGTCTGAATTGGACGGGCCACCTGTGAGCCGGTTGGATAATCCGTGACCGTATTCGTGGGCGATGATGCCGTTATCGAGCGAGCCATCCCGGTCAGCGCTGGCGCCTCCTATTTTGCTCAGGGTTACATTTACTTTTTCGCCACTGCTGAGTTTTGCTTTCAGCAAATTGCCATTTACCTGCGAAATCATCACCGACGGAATGCCGGCAAATCCGCTACCGCTCATCGCAATTGGCGCGGCAGGGGTATTGTTGACTACGATCACTGCGATAGCGCCAGCGTTTTCGGCATTTTGCACTTTGTTGATAAAATTGCAGTTGCCTCGATCTACAACGGCAATTTTCCCTGCAATTTCGAAAGCATTGATAGCGGCTTCACAGGCATCTGTCGTGGTTCCGTTGTCGTCGTCGTATAAAACGATTTCCGAAGAAATAGGCGTCGTAATGTCGGGCCCGAAAGAAGCCTCTACTGCCGAATATTCGCCTGCAATATCTGCCGGCGCGAGCACGGTCAGCAATGCCGGCGCTCCCGACGGCCAGAGGTACATCTGCATTCGGCCACTAAAACCGTCGTCGGGCGTAGCGAAATTCGCATTGTTAGTGCCGCCGCCGTCTTGCGCTTCTGCCAGGACGTAGTCGTCGCCGGTGCCGCCTTTGCCATAGTTATTTTGTTGAAAATTGCCTGCCACCTCATTGAACCCATGCCGATACAGAATATCGTGCAGCATGTTGTTCATGTAAAAGAGGTTGGTGATGATGGCATCGCGGCTCACTTCGGGCGCCTGGTCGAGGTCGAGCGGAAAATCGAATTGCAAACCTTGACCGCCGTCGGGCGAATAGCCCGGCTCATTGGTGTCGCTTTCGTCCTCATAAGCGTACACGTTGTTGCCCCTTGTGATGGTAAACTCAGGGCCTGCTACGCCGGAGGTGTCGTGCCACCCGAAGGGCGACGCTATGAGCAATTCGGGGTCGGTGACCAAACTTCTGGAACCAAAATTCGGCGCTTCGAGTGGCAACAGAAACACGTTGTAGGTAGCGCCGCTGGCATTTTCCTTTTTTTCAAACGCTGTTTTTTCGACTGCATTTTTTGCCTGACAAGTTGTTCCTTCCGGATGTTCGTGGTCAAAACTACAGCTGACATTCCAGTTGTTTTTTTCCAAAAAAGCGCCATTTTGAGCGTCTATACGAATATTCCACCAGTCGGCGCTTGTCTTGGGCGCGATGTTGACATTCCAGGCCAGGCGGAATTGCCCCTCGACGAGCACATAAACCAGTTCAGCCCGAATGGCTTCCTTCGAGATGCCGCCATCTGTGAAAAACAGCCTGCGACGCCCGGTTTCTTCTTTTTGAAGTTGCAATGCTTCCGTCAGGGAAATTCCCAAGTGAGTCGCTGCTGCCTGAATAGCCGCTTCTGCGCCGATGGCCGGAGTGCCGTTGTTGGCTCTTTGCACTGCTTTGGCGTGAAACCGGTTGGCAAAATAGGCTACTTTACCGTCGCGGATGGCCACTGTGCTTACCGCGTTAAAAATCCGCACACCCGCTATTTGCTGGTGGAGGTAGGTGTAGGTGATACCTGTTTCACGGTCGGTGTATTGGTCTGAAATCGTCCAGTCGGCGATGTCCTCAGCGGTCAGTTCCCACCTGGATTTGACCTCTTGGAGGTAGGTTTTAATTTCGCCCTGAAATTGTTGCGCATTAAGTGTGAGTGCAAAAGCGAACAGGGCGAGGGCGAGGACAGCCCGTCCGATAAAGAAGGATTTGGTCATGACTGATAACTTTGAAATTGATTTTGAACACATAAAATCGGCGGGATTAAAATTGAGGGCGCTAATGTATCAGCACGGCATGACCTTTTTAGTTCGGTTAAAAAAATTCCTGCTTTTCGCAAGATTTTAGCGAATTCGCAAAACCTGAAAATCTTCTTACACACACGCGGCAAGTCGTAAGTTGCAGCCCGAAATGGAACTCTATCTTCTCTGTTTTTTCGCTTTTCTCGCGGGATTTATTGACAGCATCGTGGGCGGTGGCGGGCTGGTGCAAGTGCCCGCATTTTTCGTTTTATACCCTCAACTGCTCGTGCCGAATATCATCGGAACGAATCGCCTGGCTTCGGCGGTCGGTACGTCGGTGGCGGCCTGGAATTACGCCCGCAGCGTCCGCATCCCCTGGAAAACAGTGTTATGGGCCGGCGTGAGCGCGGCGGTTTTTTCCTATCTCGGCGCTACGGTGCAAAGTCTTTTGCCCTCGTCGGTATTGAAGCCGATTATTCTTGTGCTCATCGTCGCCATCGCCGTTTACACGTACAAAAAGAAAGATTTTGGGCAAAAAGAGCATTTTCACATTGCCCCTGAACGGCTTTCGTGGTGGGCGGCAGGCATCGGCGCGACGCTGGGATTTTACAACGGATTCATCGGCCCCGGCACGGGCAGTTTGCTGGTGTTCGGGTTTGTGAGCGTCATCGGTTACAGTTTTCTCACGTCGTCGGCCATTTCAAAAATCGTGAACGTGGTGGCCGACGTTTCCTCTTTGATTTTCTTTTTGGCAAACAAATACGTCCTTTTTCACCTCGCCCTGCCGATGATGGTATGCAACGTAGCCGGCTCTTACGTCGGCAGCCGAATGGCCGTTTTACGCGGAAATGAGTTTATCCGAAAGGTTTTTCTCGTCGTCGTGGCAGGAATCGTGCTGCGATTCGCGTGGGATGTGGTTATGTCATTTCGTCATTAAAATCGTCATTGCGTCATTGAGGTCATTTCGTCATTCAACTATATTTCCGGCCTCATTTGCCAACGCTAAAAATTCTGCTAATTCCCTCATTCTGAAAATTCTGATAAAATTCTGATGAAAAAATTTTCCGCCGACCAGGTCTTCCCAATCTCCTCTCCTCCCATCGAAAACGGCGTGGTCATCACCGACGACGCGGGCAAAATCCTCGCCATCGAAAGCCGCGAACAACACGACCCGGCCAGCCTTGAAATTCATCGCGGCATCCTCGTACCCGGCTTCGTGAACACGCACTGCCACCTCGAACTCTCGCACATGAAGGGCAAGGTGCATACCGGCACGGGGTTGATTCCGTTCATCACGAGTGTGGTGACGCAGCGCAACGCCTCGCCCGAAGCCATCGCCGAGGCCATCGAACGCGCCGAAGCCGAAATGCTGGCTGGCGGCATCGTCGCGTTGGGCGATATTTCCAACGCGCCCGACACTTTCCCGGTAAAATCGAAGGGCCGGATGCGTTACTACACTTTTGTCGAACTCTTTGATTTTCTGCAAGAAGCGAACGCAGAAAAGACGTTTTCGGATTGGAAAGCCGTGTATGAAAAAATCCAACTCGCGCCCGGTAGCACCCGCGCGCTCGTGCCGCACGCGCCTTATTCGGTGAGCAAAAGTTTGTTTCAAAAAATCAATAATTTCAATCCGCCTTTGGCGGAGGTCACGGTGAGCATCCACAATCAGGAAACGCCGCCGGAAAGCGAACTTTTTGAAAAAGGCAGCGGCGCGTTTTATGATTTTTACGGCAAATTCAACATCTCGCTCGAACAGTTCCGGCCAACTGGCAAACCCTCGATTTTTTACGCTTTGGAAAATATGAATCCCGCAAACCGGACACTTTTCGTGCATAACACGCTGACTGCCAAAGCCGACATCGAAGCCGCGCACGCATGGAGCCCGAACGTTTTTTGGGCGACTTGCCCCAACGCCAACCTCTACATCGAAAATCGCCTGCCGAATTACCAGCATTTCCTCGACACCAACGCCCGCGTCACCATCGGCACCGACAGCCTCACGTCGAACTGGCAACTTTCGATTTTGGAGGAGATGAAAACGATTGCCCGTTTCCAGAGTTTCGTACCTTTCGAGACTTTGCTGCGCTGGGCGACTTTAAACGGCGCGCAGGCGCTGGGTTTCGACGACACGCTGGGAAGTTTGGAAGTCGGGAAAACGCCGGGAGTTGTTTTGTTGCAGGGTTTGGAGGCGGATTTGAAATTGACAGAAAAGGCGACAGTGCGGCGATTGATTTAAAATTATCAACACAGAGACACGGAGGACACAGAGAAGATTCTTAAAAAACTTTGTGTCCTCTGTGTCTCTGTGTTTAAAATTTGAAGCCATGATACAACGCAGAAAATTTATCAAACAAGCCGCTTTTGGCGCCGTCACCGCTGCCGCTGCCGGATTTCCCCATATTTTGAACCGCAAAAAGAAAGACCGCCTCGGCGTGGCGCTCGTCGGGCTGGGCTATTACAGCACCGATTTGCTCGCGCCGGCCTTGCAATTGACCAAAAACTGCTACCTCGCGGGCATCGTCACTGGCTCGCCGGAAAAAGCCGAACGCTGGAAAAAACAGCACAACCTGCCTGACAAGAACATTTACACCTACCAGAATTTTGACAAAATCGCCGACAACCCCGATATAGACGTGGTGTACATCGTGTTGCCGCCCTTCATGCACGCAGCATTTGCCCAGCGAGCCGCCAACGCGGGCAAACACGTCTGGTGCGAAAAACCGATGGCGATGACGGCTGCCGAGTGCGAAGCCATGATAAAAGCCTGCGCCGACAACAAAGTGAAACTCGCCATCGGCTACCGGATGCAGCACGAGCCGAACACACAGGAAATCATCGGCTACCGGAAAAATCAAACGTT
>Ga0073934_10005190_pt1 | contig 20513 bp, 24 predicted proteins | sample LarsenN4metaG_FD_76834 | JGI IMG/M metagenome (GOLD analysis project Ga0073934, IMG submission 76834) | Hot spring sediment bacterial and archeal communities from British Columbia, Canada, to study Microbial Dark Matter (Phase II) - Larsen... ... | reverse complement strand
TTCTCGGACCGCGATCCCGGCACGGTCACGGCGCAGTCGCTCGACCCGGGCACGGTCGTGGTCGAGGGCACGCGCGTCCGGATCAACGTCTCCAAGGGCGCGAAGCCGGTAACGGTGCCGAACGTCGTCGGCATCCCCTACGACCAGGCCGCCGCGGAGCTGAAGCGGCAGGGGTTCGTCGTCGACCGCGTGAACGGGGACTCCGACCTCGCCCGGGGAATCGTGTTCGCGCAGGAGCCGGACGGCGGATTGCCGGCCTCCAAGGGCTCGACGGTCACCCTCTCCGTCTCGCGCGGGCCGGTGACGGCCGCGGTGCCGGAAGTGTCCGGCCAGGACGTGACGGTCGCCCAGGCGACGCTCGAGGCCGAGGGCTTCCGCACGCGGATCGTGTTCGAGGACACGGACGACCCCACGCTCGACGGCGTCGTCATCTCGCAGGACCCGGTCGGCGGCGCGCAGGCGAGGCCGGGCTCGGTCGTCCGGCTCTTCGTCGGACGCTTCACGGCGCCTCCGCCGACGACGCCGGTGCCGTGAGCCGCCGTCTGCGGGTCGCCGTCCTCGCCGGCGGGCGCTCGAGCGAGCACGAGATCTCGCTCGCCTCGGCCCGCTCGGTGCTGGAGGCGCTCGACCCGGACCGCTACGAGGCGGCGGTGATCGAGATCGGGCGCGACGGGCGCTGGCAGCTCGGAGCCGGAGAGCGCCGCCCGGCGGAGACCGGCGGCGCCGTGGCGGAGACGCTCCCCGTGGTCGCGGACGCCGCCCCGGCCCGCATCCTGCACGAGGTCGACGTCGTGTTCCCCGTCCTGCACGGTCCTTTCGGCGAGGACGGGACGGTGCAAGGCCTGCTCGAGCTGGCGGGCGTGCCCTACGTGGGCGCCGGCGTCGCCGCCTCGGCGCTGTGCATGGACAAGGACCTGTGCAAGGCCGTGCTGCGCGACCGCGGCATCCCGGTCGCCCGCAACGTCACCCTGCGCGAGGGCGACGCGGTGGCCCACCCCTTCCCCTACCCCGTGTTCGTCAAGCCGGCTCGGCTCGGCTCCTCGGTCGGGATCTCCAAGGTGCACGGGCCCGAGGAGCTCGAGGCCGCGGTCGCGCTCGCCCGCCGCCACGACGACAAGGTGCTGATCGAAGAGCTCGTCCCCGGGGTCGAGGTCGAGTGCGGCGTGCTCGGCAACCGGGAACCCGTCGCCTCGGCCGTGGGCGAGATCGTCGCGCACGCGGAGTGGTACGACTACTCGGCGAAGTACGACGAAGGCGGGATGGAGCTCCTCGTCCCCGCCCGCATCTCCGAGGAGGCGGCCGAGCGCGTCCGGGCCCTCGCCGTCGAGTCGTTCGTCGCCACCGAGTGCGAGGGCATGGCCCGCGTCGACTTCTTCGTCCGGCCGGACGGCGAGGTGGTCGTGAACGAGATCAACACCATCCCCGGCTTCACCGCGACGAGCGTGTACGCGAAGCTGTTCGAGGCCTCCGGAGTCTCCTACGGGGAGCTCCTCGATCGCCTCGTCGAGCTCGCGCTCGAGCGCCACGCGCGCCGCTCGCAGCTCCGCTACTGACGCCGGCCGCCGGACGGCACCTTCGCGATCGCCGTCGCCCTCGCGTCCCGGCGCAGCACGCCACGGGTCATGGCAGAGCCGCCGCGAGCGCCTCCTCCCAGACCGCGAGCGCCTCGTCGAGCTCGCCCTCGGAGATCGTGAGCGGGCAGAGGACGCGGATGCAGTTGCCGTACACGCCCGCCTTGAGCAGGATCAGGCCTCGGCGCAGCGCCTCCTCGATCACGGCCGACGCCAGCTCGGGGGCGGGCTCCTTCGTGGCGGGGTCGCGCACGAGCTCGAGCGCGAGCATCGCGCCGAGCCCGCGGACGTCGCCGATCGCCGCCCAGCGCGCCTGCCAGGCCAGCATGCGCGTGCGCAGCGTCTCCCCGAGCGCGGCGGCGCGCTCGACGATGCCCTCCTCCGCGAGGACGTCGAGCACCGCGGAGGCAGCGGCGAGCGCGACCGGGTTGCCGATGAACGTCCCCCCGATCGCACCCTCGTGCGCGCCGTCCATGATCTCCGCCCGCCCGACCACCCCCGAGAGCGGCAGCCCCCCGGCGAGCGACTTCGCCACCACGATCAGGTCGGCCTCGACGTCGAAGTGCTCCAGCGCGAACATGCGCGCGGTGCGCCCGAAGCCGGTCTGCACCTCGTCGGCGACGAGGACGATCCCGTGCTCGTCGCAGATCCGCCGCAGCCCGCGGACCCAGTCCGGGTCGGCAGGAACGAAGCCGCCCTCGCCCTGCTGCGGCTCGAACACGATCGCGGCGACCTGGTCGGCCCCCACGTGCGTCTCGAGCATGCGCTCGAGCGCCGCCAGCGCCTCCTGCGCGGAGGGCCCCCGGTAGGGGTTCGGGAAGGGTGCCCGGTACACCTCCGGCGCGAAGGGCCCGAGGCCGGTCTTGTACGGGTGCGTCTTCGACGTCAGCGTGAGCGCGAGCAGCGTGCGCCCGTGGAAGGCGCCCTCGAAGGCGATGACGGCCGGGCGGCGAGTGTGCAGGCGCGCCAGCTTGACCGCGTTCTCGACCGCCTCCGTGCCGGCGTTGAAGAACGCGGCCCGGGTCTCGCCCGAGAGGGGGACGAGCGCGGACAGGCGCTCGGCGACCTCGACGTAGAGCTCGTAGGGGACGACGGTGAAGTCGGTGTGCAGGAAGGCGTCCGCCTGCTCGTGGATCGCCTGCACGACCCGAGGATGGTTGTGGCCGACGTTGGCGACTCCGACGCCGCCGACGAAGTCGATGAACGTGTTGCCGTCGACGTCGGTGATCGTCGCTCCGCGGGCCGACGCGGCCACCACCGGCCCGTGGACGATCAGGGGCCGCGCCACCGCGTGCCGCTCGCGCGCGAGGATCTCGCGGGAGCGCGGGCCGGGGATCCCCGTCCGCAGCTCGATCACGCGGGTCGCCGCCACGCGCCGCAGCCTAGCGGAGCTCCCTTCGCCGGTCGCTCGAGACCCGCCCGGCGGGCGCCGGAGCGTGCGAAAGTCCTCCCGTGCGGCTGCGCGAGCTGGACCCCGACCCGATCGCCCAGTTCCGGGCCTGGCTGCGCGAAGCCGAGCACGCGACCGCTCGGCCGGAGGCAATGGTCCTCGCGACGGCCACGGCCGCAGGCCAGCCCTCGGCCCGCGTCGTCCTCCTGCGAGGCCTGGACGAGCGCGGCTTCGTCTTCTTCACCAACCGGGAGTCGCGGAAGGGCGAGGAGCTGGCCGAGAACCCGCGCGCCGCGCTCGTCTTCCACTGGCCCGAGCTCGGGCGCCAGGTGCGGGTCGAGGGCGACGTGCAGCTGCTCCCCGAGGACGAGTCGGAGGCCTACTGGCGCTCGCGGCCGCGCGGGAGCCGCCTCGCCGCCTGGGCCTCGCCGCAGTCGCGTCCCCTCGCCCGCAGCGAGCTCGACCGTCTCTACACCGAGGCGGCGCAGCGCTTCGGCGCAGGCGACGTCCTGCTGCCGCCGTTCTGGGGTGGCTACCGCGTCGTCCCGCTGGCGGTCGAGTTCTGGCTCCATCGCGAGAACCGCCTTCACGACCGCATCCGCTACCGGCGGGCAGCGGAGGGCTGGTTGCGCGAGCGGCTCGCCCCCTAGGCGCTACGACGGCGAGAGGGCTCCGTCGGTGTACAGGCCCTCCGGGTTCCAGAGCAGGTACCCCTTGACGCCGGCCAAGCGCGCGGCCTCGATCTGCGCGCGCACCTGCTCGAGCCCGTAGGAGCGCGTGAAGCTGAAGTCCTGCACCCAGGGCAAGAGGAGCGTCGGGTGTCCTCGCAGCGCGCGCCGGAAGTGTGCGAGCGCGCGCGTCACCGTCTCGCCCGGCGTCGCGCTGGGGTCGGCCAGACCGAGCTCGCCGGGGCCGAAGAGCGAGGGGTAGGTCATCGCGTAGAGGGCGTCCAGGTGCGGCGCCAGCAGCCGGGGGCGCTGCCCGATCCCGAGGTCGCGCACCGCGGACAGCCCGAAGACGGCCGCGGACACGCGCACTCCCAGCGCGCGGAGCCGGGGCGCCGCGTAGCGCAGGAAGGCAGGGATCGCGTCGTCCTTGCGGAGCCCGCGGCGGTTCGGGAAGACCGCGGCGCCGACGTCGCCGTCGGAGGGGAAGCGGACGTAGTCGAACATGATCTCGTCGAAGCCGGCCCTCGCCGCGGCCGCCGCGACTCCGAGGTTGTACTCCCAGACCCGCCGGTCGTAGGGATTCGTCCAGGCTAGCCCGGCTGCGTCGCGCCAGACCGAGCCGTCCCCGCGCCGCACGGCCAGCTCCGGCCGGCCGCGCGCGAGCAGCGGGTCCTCGAAGACGACCACCCGCCCGATCAGGTAGACGCCGTGCTCCCGGGCGAGCCGGACGACCGCCCTCGGGTCGTAGAAGTCGCCCGCCGCCCCGACGCGGGAGGCGAGCGGAACGGAGCGGGGCACGAACCCGATCTGGCCCGTCTCGTCCTTCACGTCCAGCTCGAGCGCGGTCAGGCCAGCCTGCACGAGGTCGAGGTACTCCTCGAGCTTGCCGGGAAGGGACGCGAGGCCGAGGGTCACGTGGACCCCGCGGATCTCGACCGGGAGCGGCCGCGGGCGCTCCGGGGCGGCGGCCGCGAGCAGCGAGGACGGAGGCGCCGCCGGCTTCCGCTCCCCGCCGACGAGCTGCGCGCCGGCGCCGAGCAGGGCGACCGCGACCAGCGAGACCCCGATCGCGAAGCCGCGACGCAGCCGCTTCCGCCGCCTCGCCGCCACCCGTCGCGCGCGGAACCGCTCGTTCGGGTCGATGGATGGGTACAGCATCGACACCGGACCGCGGACCTTATCGCAGCGCCGGCGGCGATACGAGCGGGCGAGGGGGTGGCTTGTGACAAAGTGTCACAAGAAGCCTGCGCGCAGTCGCCGCCTCTAGACTCGCCTCGCGATGGTCCTCTCGGATCGAACGATCAGGCGGCTGATCGCGGACGGCCGGATCCGGATCGAGCCGTTCGACCCTGCGCTCATGCAGCCGTCCAGCCTCGACGTGCGCGTCGACCGCTACTTCCGCGTCTTCCGCAACTCGCGCTACCCCTACATCGACGTCAAGGCGGCGCAGGAGGACCTGACCGAGCTCGTCTGCGTCGAGGACGGCGAGGCGTTCATCCTCCACCCGGGAGAGTTCGTCCTCGGCTCCACGCTCGAGCGCGTCACCCTCCCCGACGACCTCGTGGCCAGGCTCGAGGGCAAGTCGAGCCTCGGCCGGCTGGGACTGCTCATCCACTCGACCGCCGGCTTCATCGACCCGGGCTGGGACGGCCACGTGACCCTCGAGCTGTCCAATGTGGCGAACTTGCCGATCACGATCTACCCGGGAATGAAGATCGGCCAGCTCTCCTTCGTGCGCCTCGACGAGCCCGCGGAGCGGCCGTACGGCTCGGAGGGAATCGGCTCCAAGTACCAGGGCCAGCGCGGCCCGACCCCGAGCCGCTACTGGCAGAACTTCGTCGACGAGGGCTGAGCGCGCCTACCCCGCCGGCTCGCACTCCGGCGCCCCGGGCTCGGCGAGGCGTTCGAGCAGGGTCTCCAGCTCCGCCAGCTCGGCTGCGTCGTAGCGATCGGCGAACAGCTCCGCCACCTGGGCGACGTGGCTCCGTGAGGCCTCCTCGAGCTTCTCCAGCCCGGCCTGCGTCAGCACCGCGTACACGACCCGCCGGTCGCTGTCGCAGGCGGCGCGCTCGACGAGCCCGCTCGCCTCCAGCCCGTCGAGCAACCTCGTGATCCCGGACGCGCTGAGCACGACCTGCTCGGCCAGGTCGACCCGTCGCAGCCGGCGCTCCGGCGCCCGGCTCAGCCGCAGGAGCACCTCGTAGTCGCTGAGCGTGAGCCCGTGCTCCACGAGCAGCTGGGCGCTCAGCCGCCGCGTGACGCTGGCGTGCGCGCGCAGGAGGCTCGCGAACGTCCGCTGTTCAGATGCTTGCGTGATCAACGCTTGACGCCGCACATTACTTCTGGTAGATTGCTTGCTCAGTCAATAGTAGCGCACTCAAAGGAGGGTAGGTTCATGCAGATCCTTGCAGAGACAGCGGCCAGCGTCATCCCCGCGGGAACCTGGTCGATCGATCCGGCGCACTCGACCCTCGAGTTCTCGATCACCCACATGGGCCTGGCCACGGTCAAGGGCCGGGCACTCGGCATCTCCGGCACGATCGTGGGCGGGCCCGAGCCTTCGCTCGCGGGCACGGTGCCCGTCGCCGGCATCACGACCTTCGACGAGAACCGCGACGCGCACCTGCGCTCGCCCGAGTTCTTCGACGCCGAGCGCTACCCCGAGCTGACCTTCCGCTCGACGCAGATCGTCGCCGAGGGCGACCGGCTCCGGATCGAGGGCGAGCTGACGATGAAGGGAGTGACGAGGCCCGTCCGGCTCGAGGGCCACCTGACCGGCACCGGCACCGACCCGTCGGGCAACGAGCGGATCGGGCTCGAGCTCTCGGCGACGATCGATCGCACGGAGTTCGGGCTGACCTGGAACGCCCCGCTTCCAGGCGGCGGCTTCCTCCTCCCGAACACGGTGCAGCTCGCAGCCAGCTTCTCGGCGATCAAGACCGCATGAGCGTGCGGATCCTCGCCGTCCCCGGCAGCCTCCGCGCCGGCTCGTACAACGTCGCGCTCGCCCGCGCGGCGAGGGCGCTCGCCCCCGAGGGAGTCGAGGTCGAGCTGTACGAGGGCCTCGGCGCGCTGCCGCCCTACGACGAGGACCTCGACGGCGAGGACGCCCCGGCGCCGGTCCGCGACCTGCGCACCCGGATCGCCGAGGCGGACGCGGTCCTGTTCGTCACCCCCGAGTACAACGGCTCCGTCTCGGGCGTGCTCAAGAACGCGATCGACTGGGCCTCCCGGCCGCCCGGCGGGGAGGCGGCCATCTGGGGCAAGACGGTCGCGGTCGTCGGCGTCTCCACCGGGCAGTACGGAGCGCTCTGGGCCCAGCAGGACCTGCGGCGCATCCTCGGGATCGCAGGTGCGCGCGTGATCCCGGGAGAGTTGCCGGTCGCGCGCGCCCAGGACGCCTTCGACGAGCGCGGCCGCCTGCGCGACGCCCGCATCGCCGAGCGGCTGCGCGAGCACCTGGCGAAGCTCGTCGCCGAGGCGGCGCCGGTGGCGCTCGCAGCCTGAGCGGGCCGGCGGGAGCGGAGAAGGCGAGGGGCCGCGCGAGCGGCCCCTCGAACCCGGTGACCAGCGTTGGAGTAGTAGAGGCGCTTCCGGCCGGCCCCTTGCGGGGCGGCGGCGCGTATCGCGAGCCCCCTACGCTGGCTAGGCGATTCCCGGTGGTCCCGGGGGCACGCCCCTACCCGCTGGTACCTCCACTGCCCGTACTGTCGTCGCTCAAGCCGGACCACCTCCTTTCCGTGGTAGCGCCAGCATACGTGCCCCGGCGGAGCGGCCGCCGGCCCGCCGGCGCCCGCGCCTTCAGCCCCCGACCTCGGCGAGCACGACCGTCAGCTCCAAGCCTCGGTCGAGCGGGACGGTCACGCTCGAGAGCGTCGGATCGGACTGCCGCGCGGCGCTGTAGGCGGCCAGCGTCTCGGCGTGCGAGAGGACGTTGTCGGCCACGACCAGCGCCCCGGGCTCGAGCGCCGGCCGGACGAGGCCGAAGAGCGCCTCGTAGTCGCCCTTCTCTGCGTCGAGGAAGACGAGGTCGAAGGCGTCGCCAAGCCTCCCCAGCGTCGCGAAGGCATCGCCCTCGACCAGCTCGGCCCACTCCTCCAGGCCGGCCTCGGCGATGTTCGTCCGCCAGGCGGCGCAGCGCTCGCGATCGTGCTCGAGGGAGAGGACGTTTCCGCCCAGCACGCGGGCGCCGGCGGCGAGCCAGATGGTCGAGTAGCCGCGGCCCGCTCCGATCTCGAGCACGGCGACGCCCGCCTGGGAGGCGGCAAGAGCGAAGAGGAATCGTCCCGTGGTGGGAGCGACCTGGCGCGAGCGGCGCTCGGGCGGCAGCCCCGCCGCACGCTCGGCCGCGTCCTCCGCCTCCAGCCGGGCGAGCGTCCCCAGCACTCGCTCGTCCAGCATCAGTCCTCGACCTCGACCACGACCACTCCCTCCTCGACCGAGACCGGGAAGGTGGCGACGGGCGCGAAGGCCGGCAGCGTCAGCGGGATGCCCGTCTCCAGGTCGAAGCGCGAGCCGTGCCGGGGGCACAGGACGACGCAGCCCTCGGGCTCCCACTCGCCCTCGCAGAGCGGCCCGTCGTCGTGGGAGCAGCGATCCTCGATCGCATGGAACCTCCCCCCGCAGTTGTAGACGCCGATCGTGCGCGCCCCCGCCGGGACGAGCCGCATCGTCCCGGGGGGCAGCTCCTCGAGCGGAGCGACCTCGATCCGGCTCATTCGAGCACGAGGTCGCGGACGGAGGTACCCCACTCCTCGGGCAGAGGCGTTCCCCTGGCCTTGTGCAGGGCAAGCTTCAGCACCCCGAGCCCGAGGATCGCGCACTTGAGGCGGACCGGCGTCAGCGGGATGCCCAGCTCCTCGAGCAGCTCCTCCTTGGGCATCGCGGCCGCCTCCTGCGCCGTCCGGCCGCGAACGAGGTCGGTCAGCATCGAGGTCGCGGCCTGGCTGATCGCGCAGCCCCGCCCGTCGAACCCAATCTCCTCGATCACGTCGCCGGCGCCGAAGCGCACGGAGACGGAGACCTCGTCCCCGCAGAGGGGGTTCTGCCCCTCGGCCTGGGCATCGGCGGGCTCGAGCAGCCCGTGGTTGCGAGGGTTCTTGTAGTGGTCCAGGATCAGCTCCCGGTACAGCTGGTCGAACTCGCTCATGCGTTACCCGAGGCTCTGCTTCGCCTTGTGGAGGCCCGCGACGAGGCGATCGACCTCCTCGGGGAGGGAGTAGAGGTAGAAGCTGGCGCGGGTCGTCGCAGCCACGCCGAGCTTCGTCAGCAGCGGCTGCGTGCAGTGGTGGCCCGCGCGCACGGCGACGCCTTCCCAGTCGAGCACCTGGGCGACGTCGTGGGGGTGCACCCCGGCGACGTTGAAGGAGACGATCCCCGCCCGCCGCTCCGGGGGCGGGCCGTAGACCTCCACCCAGGGCAGCTCGGCCAGGCGCGCGAGCGCGTACTCGACCAGCTCGTGCTCGTGGCGCTCGATCGCCTCCAGACCGATCGCCGCCAGGTAGTCGACGGCGGCGCCGAAGCCCACGGCCTCGGCGATGGCCGGCGTTCCGGCCTCGAACTTGTACGGCAGCTCGTTCCAGGTCGTGCGCTCGAGCGAGACCGAGCGGATCATCTCCCCGCCCAGGTTGAAGGGAGCCATCGTCTCGAGCAGCTCGCGCCGGCCCCAGAGCGCGCCCACCCCGCTCGGCCCGCACAGCTTGTGCGAGGAGAAGGCGAGGAAGTCGCAGCCGAGCGCCTGCACGTCCAGCCGGCGGTGGGGCGCGGCCTGGGCCGCGTCCACCACCATGATCGCCTCGCGCTCGTGGGCCCAGGCAGCGAGGCGCTCGACCGGGTTCACCGTCCCCAGCGTGTTCGAGACGAGGTTGGCGGCGACCACCCGGACCCGGCCCTCGCGCTCGATGTCGTCCAGCGCCTCGAGGATCAGCTCGCCCTGCCCGTCGATCGGGATCGCCCGGAACCCCGCCCCCGTCCGGCCTGCGATGTACTGCCAGGGGACGAAGTTGGAGTGGTGCTCGAGCTCGGTGACGACGACGAGATCCCCGGGCCCGAGGTTGTCGAGCCCCCAGGCGTAGGCGACGAGGTTGAGAGCCTCGGTCGCGCTGCGGGTGAAGACCAGCTCACGCTCGGAGGGCGCGTTCACGTGCGCGGCGACCTTCCCGCGGGCCATCTCGTACGCGGCGGTCGCCCGCTCCGCGAGCCGGTAGACCCCCCGGTGGACGTTCGCGTAGGAGTGCTCGTAGAACTCCCGCACGGCGTCGAGCACCTGCCGCGGCTTCTGCGCGGAGGCGGCGGAGTCGAGGTAGGCGACCGGCCGGCCGTTGACCAGCTCGTCGAAGACGGGGAAGTCCGCCCGCAGGCGGTGCGCGTCGAGGGTGGTCCGAGCCGTCACGGCCATGCCCGGATCGTACCGGCGCGCACGCGGCCCGGACCTCACCCGAGCTGGACGCGGCCGTTGCCGGCGGCCTGCCGGGCGGCGGCCCGCTGGGTTCGGAGCGCGACGAGCGCGCCCTCGAGCAGCTCGCGCACCCGGGCCAGCCGTGCTCGCTCCGACAGCTCGGCGAGCAGCTCGAGCTTCACCTGCACGGGCAGCTCCACCCGCGCGGCGAGGGCGTAGGAGAGCTGGGGTGCGTCCGCCGGCGGAGCCGCGACCTCGCTTCCGGCCTCGGTCCGGAGTCGCCCGAAGAGGAAGAGCGCCTCGTCGATCGACTCCGGCTCCGCCGGGTCGTCCTCGTCCTCGACGGGCTCGACCTGCCCCGTCGGAAAGCTGCGCCCGCTCGTCAGCGCGAGGAGCCGGAAGCGCTCGCCGCCCTCGACGAGGACGTTCAGGCGTCCGTCTTGGAAGCGGTCGAGCACCTCGATGACCGCCGCCAGCGTCCCGACGTCGCGGATCCCCTCCTCGTCGGCGTACACGAGCCCGAACTCGCGCCCCTCGGCCAGGCACTCGCCGATCAGCTCCCGGTAGCGCTCCTCGAAGATGTGGAGCGGGACCTGCTCCGTGGGCAGGAGGACGATCCCGAGCGGGAAGAGGCCCAGCTCGCTCACGCCGCGCGGACGAAACAGGCCAGCTCCCAGAACCTTCCGCCCCCGCGCCGCTCGAGGGCCAGCCCCGCCCGCGCCGCGGCCGACTCGAGCGCCGCGGGCGGGTGCACGAACACCCTGAACGAGCGGCGCGCGAGCCGGAGGCCGGCGTTCAGCACGCCGATCGTCGCCCGCACCCACCACGTCTCCCGCGGGTAGCTGAGGAGCAGGGCGCGCCGGGCGAGCCGCGCCGCGGCGGCGGTCAGCTCGACGCCGTCGGGCGAGCAGCAGACGACCCGGTTGAGGACGACCACGTCCGCAGGCTCGACCGCCTCCTGCTCGGCGAGGACGTCGGCGACGCGGAAGCGCGTGCGCTCCGCGACCCCGAGCTGCTCCGCCAGCTCCCGGGCGTAGGGCTCGTACGCGGCCACGAGCTCGACCACCTCGCCGCTGGCCGCACCCGCGAGGAGCAGCTCCGCCTGGATCGCGCCGACTCCGCCGCCCAGCTCGAGCACCCGGCCGCCCTCGACCCCCACCGCGAGCGCCGCGGCGACCAGCTCTCGTCCGATCTCGTCGAGCCCTCGCTTCCGGTAGCGCTCCAGGCTCCGGCGGGCGTGCCGCGGCTTGAACACCTGCTCGCACGGCCCGCTCCGGCAGCAGCTCGCCACGCCGCCCACGTGCCGGTCAGCGCTCGGGCTCGAGCTCGAGGGCAGCCGAGTTGATGCAGTACCGGAGTCCGGTCGGAGCGGGACCGTCGTCGAAGACGTGTCCGAGGTGACCGCCGCAGGTCGCGCAGAGGACCTCCGTGCGGACCAGCCCGTAGCTCGTGTCGGTCTCCGTGACCACGCTCTCGAGCGAGGCAGGCTCGACGAAGCTGGGCCAGCCCGTCCCCGAGTCGAACTTCGCCTTGGATCGGAACAGCTCGGCGCCGCAGCCGGCGCAGCGGTAGACGCCGGGGGCATGCTCGTCCCAGTACGCCCCGGTGAACGCCCGCTCCGTGCCCTTGCGGCGCAGGATCTCGTACTGCTCCGGCGTCAGCCGCGCCCGCCACTCCGCGTCGGTCAGCTCCACCTTCTCCACGGCTCGAGCGTACCCGCTCAGAGGACGACGAGCGAGACGGCCACGAACTGCGCGGCGGCCGCTGCCACCACCAGCGCGTGGAAGATCTCGTGGAAGCCGAGGGTGGCCGGGAAGGGGTTGGGCCAGGCAGCCGCGTAGGCCAAGGCCCCCAAGCTGTAGAGCGCACCCCCGCCGAGCACGAGCACAGCCGGCGCCACCCCGAGCGCGGGGAAGAGCTGCGGCGCAGCGAGCACCCCCACCCAGCCCACGGCGAGGTAGGCGACGGCCGAGACCCAGCGCGGAGCCTGGATCCAGACCAGCTCGACGAGCAAGCCGAGGCCCGCGCCGCCCCACACGGAGGCGAGCACGAGCGTGCGCAGGCCCCCGTCGAAGGCGAGGAGCGCGAAGGGCGTGTACGTCCCGGCGATGAAGAGGAAGATGGTCGCGTGGTCGAGCCGGCGGGCGACGAGCCGCGCGCCCGCGCTCCGCCAGGGGAAGCGGTGGTAGAGAGCGCTGACCCCGAACAGGGCCGCGAGCGCCGCGGCGTACACGCCGACGGCGACCCGCTCCCGCCCGCCGTCGGCGAGGATCGCCAGCGCGACGCCGGCGCCGAGCGCCACGGGGAAGGTCCACTGGTGGAAGACCCCGCGCAGGCGCGGGACGGTGCGCAGCGGCCGGCGCTCCCTGCCCGTCGCTAGGCCTCCGGGATCCGTGCCTCGAGCGCGGCCTCGAGCGCCTGCCGGACGGGGGCGAGGTCGACCCGGTCGAGCACGTCCTGGAAGAAGCCCCGCACGATCAGGCGCTCGGCCTCCGCGCGCGTCAGCCCGCGGGTCATCAGGTAGAAGAGCAGCTCGCGATCGATCTGGCCGAGCGTGGCGCCGTGCGTGCAGCGCACGTCGTTGGCCATGATCTCGAGCCCGGGGATCGAGTCGGCGTGCGCGGCCTTGGAGAGCAGGAGGTTGCGGTTCTCCTGGTAGGCGTTCGTCCGCTGGGCGCCCTCCTCGACCCTGATCATCCCCCGCCAGACCGCGCGCGCCCGGTCGCGGAGCGCGCCCTTGAAGGCGAAGTCGGAGGTCGTGTAGGGCGCGATGTGCTCCTGGAAGGTGTCGTAGTCCAGGTGCTGCGTCCCGTCGGCGAAGTACGCCCCCGTCACCCGCGAGGTCGCCCCCTGGCCGGCGAGGTCGTTCTGGATCCGCACCTTCCCCTTCGCGGAGCCGAAGCCGCCCGTGACCCAGTCGAGCTCCGCGTCGCGCTCGACCCGGGCGTGGTGGGAGGCGAAGTGCCAGGTGCCGCGGGAGAGGTTCTGGACCGAGACGTACTCGACCCTGGCGGCCTCCCGGACGACGATCTCGACCGCAGCGTTCGTGTACGCCTCCAGGGAGGGCGAGGCGGAGGTGTACTCCTCGACGAGCGCGAAGCGGCTCTCCGGCTCGGCGACGACGAGCAGCCGCCAGAAGAGCGAGCCGCCCGCGACCGCGTTCGCGACCCGGACGTACAGCGGCCGCTCGAGCACGACGCCGCGCGGGACGTGCACGAGCAGCCCGTGCTGCCACAGCGCCGCGTTGTGCGCCGCGAACTTCTCGTCCCAGCCGACGAGCGAGTAGAGGAGCTCGTGGTCCTCCGGCAGCGGCTCGAAGCGGATCCCCTCGGGAGCGCCTTCGATCTCGATCCCGCGCTCGCTCGCGCGGGCGAACGCGGTCGCGTCCAGCTCGAGCAGCGAGGGGGCGTCCACGCTCGCGGCGCCGCCGTTCACCGCCGTCCAGGCATCGGGGTCGAAGCCGGTGAGGTCGGTGAAGCGCCAGTGCTCGTCCGCCGTGGTCGGCAACGGAAGCGCGCGGTAGCGCTCCAGGATCTCGGCCCGCGGGGGCATCAGGGCGCCGAGCCGTCCGGGTAGGGCGCGTAGCGGCGGTGAAGGAGGATGCGGTTGCCGGCGGGATCGCTGACGCCGGCGCCTCGACAGACGCCGGAGTCCCACACCTCGCCGACCTCGAGCCCGGCAGCCTCGAGCTTCGCCTTCGCCGCCGCGACGTCGGGCACGCGCAGCGCGATCGTCGCCGGCGGCAGCGGCGCGAACTCGTACTCGTGCGTGTGCGGCGTCATGACCGCCAGCGTCACGTTGCCGGCCTCGTACTCGACCCAGTCCTCGGCGGGCGAGTTGGGGCTCCTCCGAAGGCCGAGCAGCTCGCCGTAGAAGCGCGTGGCCGCCTCCAGATCGGTTACCGGGACGCGGACGTAGTCGACCCGCTCGACGCCGATCACGGCGCGTACCTCCGGTGCAGCATGAGCGCGTTCCCGTCGGGGTCGCTGAAGAGGGCCATGTGGCAGACGCCGGTGTCGAACGTCTCGCCGTGGAACTCGACGCCCCTTGCCTCGAGCTCTGCCCGCGCCTCCTCGACGTTCGGCACGCGGAGCGCGATCGGCGCGCTGTGCGCTCCCCGGAACTCCTCCCCGACGTTGGCAGGGTCGAAGAGGTAGAGGAAGGCGTTCTCCCCGAGCCGGAACTCCGGCCAGGCGCCCTCCTCGGTCTGCTCGAGCCCGAGCGTGTCCCGGTACCAGGCGGTGGAGCGCTCGAGGTCGGTCACGGGCACGGACAGGAAGTCCAGGCGCTCGACGATCACCGCTCCTCCCTTCCTCGGGCCGGAGCCCCCGTCGCTCTCCCCGCCACGTGACAAGCTCCCCCCGCCAAGTGACAAACTGTCACTTGGCGAGCGCGCCTAGCCAACCGAGCCCTCCATCTGGAGCTGGATCAGCCGGTTCATCTCGACCGCGTACTCGAGCGGGAGCTCCTTCGTGATCGGCTCGACGAAGCCCGACACGATCATCGCCGAGGCCTCCGCCTCCGAGAGGCCGCGGCTCATGAGGTAGAAGAGCTGCTCCTCCCCGATCTTGGACACGGTCGCCTCGTGCCCGAGCTCGACGTCCGACTCGTCCACCTGGATGTACGGGTAGGTGTCCGAGCGCGACTCCTCGTCGAGGATGAGCGCGTCGCAGACCACCTTCGAGCGCGAGCCGACCGCACCCTTCGCGACCTGCAGGAGCCCGCGGTACCCGGCGCGACCCCCGTCCTTCGAGATCGACTTGGACGTGATCACCGAGGAGGTGTGTGGAGCGACGTGGACGACCTTGCCGCCCGCGTCCTGGTGCTGGCCCTTGCCGGCGAAGGCGATCGAGAGCACCTCCCCGTGCGCGCCCTCGCCCAAGAGCCATATCGCAGGATATTTCATCGTAACTTTTGAACCAAGATTACCGTCTACCCATTCCATTGTTGCATTGGAATATGCGACAGCTCTTTTCGTCACAAGATTATAGACGTTGTTCGACCAGTTCTGGATCGTCGTGTACCGGCAGCGGGCGTCCTTCTTGACGATGATCTCGACCACCGCCGAGTGCAGCGAGTCCGACGAGTAGATCGGCGCGGTGCAGTTGTGAGAGACGACGCCCTCGCAGACGTAGCTCTCGTCCTCCTCGACGCTCAGGTTGTAGACGGTGCAGCTCGCCCGCGTCTCCTCGATCGAGCGGATGGGCATCCACAGGTACCCGTTCGCGATGACCACGTCTGCCTTCTTCCGGCTCTCGCCCGTCTGCCAGTAGCGAAGAACGAGCTCCTCGAAGAGCGGATTGTCTGCCTTGCAGATCGCTACCTGCCACATCGCCTTCCGCGGGGCGCCTCGCTCGCTACGACTCAGCGATGCACGGATCCCGAGCGAGAGCAGGAGCTCGCGGAGACGCTGGGCAACGTCGCGGTTGGTCTGGTTGATGCGGTGAAGGTTCAGGACGGGGTCGTAGCTCCCCTCGCCGTCGTAGAGGCCGCGCACGAAAGCGGCGCGCTGCTCGTCGTCCAGCGCGAAGAGCCAGTCGGGCACGCGGAGCTCGGAGGTCGTCCGGCCGAAGGCCTGCGCGAAGAAGCGAGCAGCCCGGACGGACGAGTATCGGAGCGACCTGCCCTCGCGGCCCTCGTAGCGGTACTCCCACGCCTCCAGCCCGAACGCGTCCTCCATGACCTCCTCGACGAGGTCGCGCAGGTTCTCCTCGCTCGTCGCGCTGTCGAAGGCGAGGTACGAGGTGTTCGCGCTGACCGAGCCCTCGGCGACGTAGAGCCCCATCACGCGGCACATCGCCGGTGTCAGCTCGACCTCGACGCGCTCGGCGACCGGAGCGTGCCGACCACTGCCGACGAAGACGTCCTGGCCCCACGCTCCAGGCGCATCCTGCTCGAGGTCGATCGCGACGGGGAGCGCGAGGTAATCGCCCTTGCGTAACTCCCACGCCTCCCGCCACTCGGGCTCGAAGCTCGTGTTGTGGTCGCGCGCCCGCTCCCGCACCGCCACGAGGAAGGGGTGCCGCGGCGTGACCGCCAGCGAGCGATAGCTCTCTCCCGCGAAGGTGATCCGGAAGATCGGTCCTTCGAAGCGGCGAGACATCGTGTCGCGCACCGCGCGGAAGCGCCCTTCGTGCGTGAGCACCTCGTCGCCGATCACGACATCTTCGATCGGCTTCTCACCGTCACGGACCCGCACCATCGACCCCGCGAGGTGGCAGCCCTCGACGTAATGTACGTACGCATTTTCGTCGACGATGATCAGCGTGCGCTCGAACTGGCCCATGTTCTCGGCGTTGATGCGGAAGTAGGCCTGGAGCGGCATCTCCACCTTCACGCCCGGGGGCACGTAGATGAAGGAGCCGCCCGACCAGACGGCCGAGTTGAGGGCGGCGAACTTGTTGTCGTTCTGCGGGATGATCGTCCCGAAGTACTGCTTGACCAGCTCCTCGTGCTCGCGCAGGCCCGAGTCCATGTCCAGGAAGATCACGCCCTTCTCCTCGAGGTCTGCCCGCAGCTTGTGGTAGACGACCTCGGACTCGTACTGCGCGCCCACCCCGGCGAGGTAGCGCTTCTCCGCCTCGGGGATCCCGAGCTTGTCCCAGGTGTCCTTGATGTCGGCGGGCAGCTCCTCCCAGGAGGAGGCCTGCTTCTCGGTGGGCTTGATGTAGTAGTAGATCGAGTCGAAGTCGATCCCGGAGAGGTCGGCGCCCCACGACGGCATCGGCCGGGCGAGGAAGTAGTCGAGCGAGCGGTGCCGGAAGGCCCGCATCCAGTCGGGCTCGCCCTTGTGGTCGGAGATCGCGTCGATCAGCTCGTGCGAGAGGCCGCGCCCCGACTTGAAGACGTAGTGCTCGGGATCGGACCACCCGTACGCGTACTCCGAACGGATCTCGCGGACGACGTCGGTCTCGTGGGAGCTCACGTCGACTCCCCTCCGCCCCCGTTGGGCGAGAAGGCCTCGTAGCCCTCCGCCTCCAGCGTGTGGGCCAGCTCGGGCCCGCCCTCGGCCACGATCCGCCCGCCCATGAAGACGTGGACGTAGTCGGGCTGCAGGTAGTTGAGGATCCGCTGGTAGTGCGTGATCAGGAGCGCGCCCATCTCGGGCCCGACGAGCTGGTCGACGCCGCCGGCGACGATCTTGAGGGCGTCGATGTCGAGCCCGGTGTCGGTCTCGTCCAAGATCGCGATCCGCGGCTTCAGCATCGCGAGCTGGAGCACCTCGATCCGCTTGCGCTCGCCCCCGGAGAAGCCGTCGTTGACGTAGCGCGAGGCCAGCTCGCGCGAGACCTTGAGCTGCTCCATCGCCTCCTGGAGCTCGCGGCGGAACTCGGGGATCGGGATCGGGTCGTCCTCGCCGCCGGCACGCGCCTTGCGGATCGCGTTGATCGCGCTGCGCAGGAAGCTCGTGACCGTGACCCCGGGGATCGCGTGCGGGTACTGGAAGGCGAGGAAGAGCCCGCGCTGCGCCCGCTCGTCGGCGCCCAGCTCGGTGATGTCCTCTCCGCCGAGGAGGATCCGGCCCTCGGTCACCTGGTAGGCCGGGTGTCCCATCAGCGCGTAGGCGAGGGTGGACTTCCCGGAGCCGTTCGGCCCCATGATCGCGTGCCGCTCGCCCAGGTCCACGGCGAGGTCGACACCCTTGACGATCTCGGTGCCGTCCTCGAGCGCCACGTGCAGGTTCTCGATCTCGAGCAGTGCCACCTTCAGCTCACGCCTTCCTTGGGGCCAGCGTCACAGGCTTTTGCCATTTCTCCCGTGGAACAATACAAAAAAGCGGAATCGCGACCGGCGTCAGGGGATCCGGCACGGTCAGGCAACTCGTGCCTTGCTCCTGTCTAGCAGATGAGCGACGCACAGGTGTGGCTCGAGGTGCGGCTTGAGCCAATCCGCCGCGACGGACACGCCGACCTCCTCCAGCGCGCCTCGCACGAGACCGAGGTGCACCTGACAGACGACCTGCTCGTAGGCCGATGCCACCTCGGCGAAGGGGCAGCGCCTCATCAGGACCTTGTAGCCGTCCTCGTCCGGCTCGAGCTTCGGCTGAAAGCCCAGCTCCTCCAGGAGACGGACGACGCGGGAGATCGCCTCGGTGGCCGAAAGGCGGGTGAGCGGCGCGGGTCGCTGGACGAGGTAGCGGCCCCACGTCCGTCCGGCGTGCTCGGCGCGCGCACCGGCGTCCGGCTCCGAGCCCGCCAGGCAGCTGGCCAAGACCTGGGCCAGCAGCCGGTACTCGCCGGCCTCGGCGGGGCCCGCCAGCTCGCTCGCCGGCTCGTAGACGATCCGCGGGCGGCCGGGACGGGTGCGCTGCTCGGCCCTGGCGGACACCAGGCCCACCTCGGCCAAGACGCCGAGATGCGAGCGGACCGTGTTCGGGTGTAGACCGACTCGGTCCGCCAGGGCACGCACGTCGAGAGGAGCCTCGACCTCGTGCAGGACCGCGAGGATCCGCGCCCGGCTGGCATCCCCCAGCGCTCGATGCAGCCGGCGCTGAAGCTCGCTCCCCGGCTCGATCGGGATCTTTTGCACCATGTAGATCGGAGTTTACGGACTTTGCGCGAGCGGGACGCCCGCCGGCCCCGTCCCCGTTGGCGCCGCGCTCGAGCTCCGCTCGCATGGGCGGACGGCCGCCCGAGCAGTCGCGCGCGTTCGCGCGCCTGTCCGGTGGTATCGTGCGCGTATGCCCTTCGGGATCTCGATCTGGGAGCTCATGATCCTGCTCGTCGTCCTGCTCCTCGTCTTCGGAGCGAAGCGCCTGCCCGAGATGGGCCGGTCGCTCGGGAAGGGGATGCGCGAGTTCAAGGACGCCATCACCGGCGTCGAGCAAGCCGCTTCCAGCGACGCGCAGCCTGCGGAGCTCCCGCCCGCCTCGCCCGTCCGCGGCGAGGCCGAGGCGGCCGAGGCCGAGCGGGAAACCGTCTCCTAGGAGACGCCTGTGCGCCGGTGGCTGCCCCGCCGCCTCCGCCACGGTGAGGAGGCCACCCTCGTCGAGCACCTCGACGAGCTCCGGGCGCGGATCATCATCGCGCTCGTCGCGCTCGTCCCGGCGTTCCTGCTCACGTTCGCCTTCCACACCCGCATCATCAGCTGGCTGACGGGCCCCCTCCCCGAAGATCGCGATCTCGTCACCTTCGGCGTGACGGAGCCGTTCACGACCTCGGTCAAGGTCAGCCTCATCGCCGCGCTCGCGCTCGCCCTCCCCGTGCTGCTCTGGCAGACATGGGCCTTCCTCGCCCCCGCCGTCCACCCGCACCACCAGCGGGTGGTGCTGGCGCTCGTCGCCGTCGCGACCGTGCTCTTCGCCTGCGGCGTCCTCTTCATGTACTACGTCGTCCTCCCCGTCGCCCTCGACTTCCTGACGAGCTACGACGAGCGGCTGTACGAGATCCAGATCCGGGCGAGCTACTACTACTCCTTCGTCGCCTGGACCCTGCTCGCCGGCGGGCTCACGTTCCTGATGCCGATCTTCCTGCTCGGGCTCGTGCGCCTGCGCATCGTCAGCGCCGACCGGCTGCGCCGGAACCGGCGGCTGGCCTTCGTCGGGCTGCTCGTGTTCGCGATCCTGCTGCCGACGGTCGATCCCGTGTCCCTCGCCTTCGAGGTCGTCCCCCTGCTCGCGCTCTACGAGGCCTCGATCTGGGCGGCAGTGCTCATGGAGCGCCGCTGGCAGCGGAGCTGGGAGGACGAGCTGGCCGGGGCCGAAGGCGCGTGAGGGTCCTCTCGGCCGACTGGGTCGTCCCGGTCGAAGGCGATCCGATCCGGGACGGGGCAGTCGCGATCGAGGACGGCCGCATCGCCGCCCTCGGGCCGGCCTCGGAGCTGGGCGAGGGAGAGCGCTTCCCCGAGGCCGTGATCCTGCCCGGCTTCGTCAACGCCCACAGCCACCTCGAGTACGCCGTCTACGCCGGCTTCGGCGACGCCCTCGCCTTCGGCCCCTGGCTCGAGCTGCACGTCGAGCGCAAGCGCCGGCTCGCGCTCGAGGAGATGGAGGCGAGCGCCCGGCTGGGCGCGCTCGAGTGCCTCCGCTCCGGGATCACGACCGTCGGCGACGCCAGCTTCTCCGGCGCAGCCGCCACCGCCTGCGCCGACCTCGGGCTGCGGGCGGTCGTCTACCTGGAGGTCTTCGGCCGGCCCGACGCCCTCGCCGAGCGCTTCGCTCCCCTGCAGGAGCGGATCCGGCCCGCGCTCTCCGAGCGGGTGCGGCTGGGGATCTCGCCGCACGCCCCCTACACCTGCTCGCTCGACCTCTACCGTGCCTGCGCGGACCTCGGCCTCCCGCTCGCCACCCACCTGGCCGAGAGCGAGGCGGAGACGGAGTGGCTGACGACGGGCTCCGGGCCCTGGCGCGACCTCGCGGGCCTGCTCGTGGAGCCGCCGGGGACGACCGGGATCCGGGCGCTCGCCGAGGCCGGCGTGCTCGGTCCGCACGTGCTCGCCGCCCACTGCGTGCAGGTGGACGCGGAGGAGATCGAGCTCCTCGCCGCCCA
>Ga0073934_10005189_pt1 | contig 20520 bp, 13 predicted proteins | sample LarsenN4metaG_FD_76834 | JGI IMG/M metagenome (GOLD analysis project Ga0073934, IMG submission 76834) | Hot spring sediment bacterial and archeal communities from British Columbia, Canada, to study Microbial Dark Matter (Phase II) - Larsen... ... | reverse complement strand
TCTGATCGGCAGGCGCGCCATTCTGCCGCTGGTGGGCCGCCGCATTCCGATCATCGCCGACGACTACGCCGATCCGGAAAAGGGCAGCGGAGCGGTGAAGATCACGCCGGCGCACGACTTCAACGACTTCGAGGTCGGCCGGCGGCACCATCTGCCGCTGGTCAATGTGCTCGACACCGAGGCGCGGCTTGATCTGCGCGACAACAGCGCCTTTCTCGAGGACGTGCCGGCCTCCGCCGATCTTGATGAAACCCTGAAGCTCGACGGTCTCGATCGCTTCGTCGCGCGCGAGCGCATCGTCGAGCGGCTGCAGGCGGCGGGCCTGATCGACAGGATCGAGCCCACGACCCACATGGTGCCGCACGGCGACCGCTCGAACGTGGTGATCGAGCCGTTTCTCACCGACCAGTGGTACGTCAACGCCAAGGCGCTGGCGGTGCAGGCGATCGCGGCGGTACGCGAGGGCCGCACCAGGTTCGTGCCGAAGAACTGGGAGAAGACTTATTTCGACTGGATGGAGAACATCCAGCCGTGGTGCATCTCGCGGCAATTGTGGTGGGGGCACCAGATCCCCGCCTGGTACGGTCCGGACGGCAAGGTGTTCGTCGCCGAGACCGAGGAAGAGGCGGTGGCGCGCGCGCTCGCCTACTACGAGGAGATCGGCGCGCTCCGGCATCGGCAGGCGCGCAACATGGCGGAGCATCCGGAGAAGCGCGAGCCGTTCCTGATCCGCGACGAGGATGTGCTCGACACCTGGTTCTCGTCAGCCCTGTGGCCGTTCTCCACGCTGGGCTGGCCCGACGAGACGCCGGAGCTCAAGCGCTACTACCCGACCTCGGTGCTGGTGACCGGCTTCGACATCATCTTCTTTTGGGTCGCGCGCATGATGATGATGGGGCTGCACTTCATGGGCGAGGTGCCGTTCCGCGACGTCTATATCCACGCGCTGGTGCGCGACGAGCGCGGCGCCAAGATGTCGAAATCGAAGGGAAACGTCATCGATCCCTTGGCGCTGATCGAGCAATACGGGGCCGACGCGCTGCGTTTCACACTGGCCGCCATGGCTGCGCAGGGGCGCGACATCAAGCTCTCGACCCAGCGGGTCGAAGGCTACCGCAATTTCGCGACCAAGCTGTGGAACGCCGCGCGCTTTGCCGAGATCAACGGCTGTGTGCGCGCGGCCGGCTTCGATCCGGCGGCGAACACGGAGACGCTCAATCGCTGGATCGTCCACGAGACCGCACGCGCGGCGCGTGAGGTCACCGAAGCGATCGAGGGCTACAGGTTCAACGAGGCGGCGGGCGCGCTCTATCGTTTCGTCTGGAACGTCTATTGCGACTGGTACCTGGAACTCGCCAAGCCCGTCCTGGTCGGCACCGACGGCGCAGCCAAAGACGAGACCCGCGCCACCGCCGCCTGGGTGCTCGACCAGATCCTCAAACTGCTGCATCCCTTCATGCCCTTCATCACCGAGGAATTGTGGCGGGTGACCGCCGCGCAGGGCCCCGCGCGCGAAGGGCTGCTCACGCTCGCGGCCTGGCCCGCGCTCGAGGGCCTCGACGATCCGGCCGCCGAGGTCGAGATCGGCTGGGTGGTCGACCTCGTCACCGCGGTTCGCTCGGTGCGCGCCGAAATGAACATCGCCCCGGCAAGCCGTATTCCGGTTGTGCTCGCGGGGGCCACACCGCAAACCCGGGCGCGCGCCGGCCGCTGGGCGGAATTCGTCAAGCGACTCGCGCGCACGGCCGACATTGCGTTAGCCGATGCCGCGCCCGCGGGATCGGTGCAACTGCTCGTGCGCGGGGAGATCGTTGCCCTGCCGCTCCAAGGCCTGATCGATTTTGCTGCGGAACGGGCGCGGCTTGAGAAGGAGATGCAGAAGATCGATGCCGACATCAGGCGCGTCGACGCCAAGCTCGGCAACGTCGATTTCTTGGCGCGCGCGCCCGAGGAAGTGGTCGAGGGCGAGCGGGAAAAGCGCGAGGAGGCCGAAAGCCGCAGGCGCAAGATCGCCGAGGCGCTCGAGCGGCTGCAAAGCGCAGGTTAGTGCTGATGTCCGGCGCCGCCTGCGCTGGAAACGTTGCATTGAAAGCGCGGCGGCTGCGTCAAGCGACATTGCACCGGTCGCATGACTGGGGTCTGATGGCGGCGGCTGATCGCGGCGGGGAGGCGGCCGATGTCCCAGGAAGCGCGCAACATCGCACTGCTCAAGCACGCCTATTCACGCTGGAGCGAGACGCTCGGCGGCAGCGCCGAGGAGTGGCTCGCGATCTGTGCCGAAACCATCCAATTCGGTTCGCTGGCCCAGGGCTGCCCGCAGGCCGCGAACTATCTGACCGAATACCGCAGCCGCGATGCGCTGAAGCATTATTTCGCCGGACTTGCCCGCGACTGGCAAATGATCGAATTCGCCGCCGAGCATTTTGTCGCCCAGGGCGACCGGGTGGTCATGCTTGGGCGCTGCGCCTGGCGCTTCAAGAAAACCGGCAAGGTGGTCTGGACCCACAAGGCCGATTCCTGGCGCTTCGAGGATGGCAAGGCGGTTGAGTTCTTCGAGTACTACGACACCGCCCAGCTGGTGGCGGCCGTGAGCTGAGGGCTACGGATGAGCATCTTTCTGGCCGGGGCTACGGGGGTTGTGGGGCGGCGGCTTGGTCCGCTGCTGCGCGACGCCGGGCATGTCGTCACCGGCACGACGCGATCGGCAACGAAGGCCGCCGCCCTGGAAGCGATCGGTGTGCGGCCTGCGGTGGTCGACGTCTACGACGCCCGCGCATTGCTCAAGGCCATGGCGGCAGCCTATCCCGACGTGGTCATCCACCAGCTCACCGACCTGCCGCAGACCCTTGATCCCGCGGGCCGGCCGACAGAATTTGCAGCCAACGCCAAGCTGCGGGTGGAAGGCACGACCAATCTCATGGCCGCCGCGGTCGTCACCGGGGTCAGGCGGGTCATCGCGCAGAGCATCGCCTTCGCCTATGCCCCGGCTGATGGGGCTCGCGTCGAGACCGATCCGCTCGACGAAAAAGGCCCGCGCCTTGCGACCGTACGCGCGGTCATGACGCTCGAGGACAAGGTGTTGAGGACGCCGGGGATCGACGGCATTGTGCTGCGTTACGGGCGTTTCTACGGGCCGGGCACCTGGTATGCGACGCCGCAGGGACCGGGATCCTTGCATGTGGACGCAGCCGCCCATGCCGCGCTGCTTGCCGTCACGCGCGGGGCGCCCGGCGCCTACAACATCGCCGAGGACGACGGTGCGGTTTCGATTGAAAAGGCGCGACGCGAACTGGGTTTCGATCCGGGCTTTCGGCTGCAATGAGTTTGACCGCTGGCAGCGACGGCTTGAATCCGTGACGCGAGCCTGTAAATAGCCCGGCATGAACGTACCGCTCCGGCCGCTCCGCGGCGCCACGAACAGGTCGCCGCTCGTTGCGGAAGTCGAGCGCCGGCGCACCTTCGCCATCATCTCCCATCCCGACGCCGGCAAGACCACGCTGACCGAAAAGCTCCTGTTGTTCGGCGGTGCGATCCAGCTCGCCGGCCAGGTGAAGGCCAAGCGCAACCGCCGCTCCACGCAGTCCGACTGGATGGCCATCGAGCGCGAGCGCGGCATCTCGGTCGTCACTTCAGTAATGACGTTCGAATACGATGGCCGCGTGTTCAATCTCCTGGACACACCCGGCCACGAGGATTTTTCCGAGGACACCTACCGCACGCTCACGGCGGTCGACTCGGCGGTGATGGTGATCGATGCCGCCAAGGGCATCGAAGCGCGCACGCGCAAGCTGTTCGAGGTGTGCCGGCTGCGCGACATCCCGATTCTGACGTTCATCAACAAAATGGACCGCGAGAGCCGCGATCCCTTCGAACTCCTGGACGAGATCGAATCGACGCTCGCGCTCGACACCGCGCCGGTGAATTGGCCGGTCGGACGGGGGCGTGATTTCGTCGCCACGGTCGAAGTCGAAACCGGCGGCGTGCGGCTGGTGGAGGGCGATGCCGGCAAGGCTGGTCGCTTGCGTGAAATGAGCATTGCCGAGGTCGCGGCGCTCAATCCCAATCTGGATGCCCATGCGATCGAGGGCGAACTGCAGCTCGTGCGGGAGGCGTGCCGGCGGCTCGATCTGCAGACCTTCCGCGAGGGTCATCAGAGTCCCGTGTTCTTTGGCTCGGCGCTGAAGAACTTCGGGGTCGGCGACCTCCTGGACGCGATCGGGCGCTTCGCGCCGCCCCCGCGATCGCAGAAGGCCGACCGTCGCACGGTGGAGGCGGAGGAGCCGCAGATGTCGGCCTTCGTCTTCAAGATCCAGGCCAATATGGACCCGAACCATCGCGACCGCATTGCCTTTGCCCGGATTGTCTCGGGCAAGCTCGCGCGCGGCATGAAAGTCAAGCAGGTGCGCACCGGCAAGGCGATCACGCTGAATGCGCCACAGTTCTTCTTTGCGCAGGACCGGGCGCTGGCGGACGAGGCCTATGCCGGCGACGTCGTCGGCATTCCGAACCATGGCGCGATCGCCATCGGCGACACGCTGACCGAAGGCGAAGAGATCAATTTCCTCGGGGTGCCGAATTTTGCCCCCGAAATCCTGCGCCGCGTGCGGCTGCCCGATGCGATGAAGGCCAAGAAGCTGCGCGAGGCGCTGCAGCAGCTCGCCGAAGAGGGGGTGGTCCAGGTGTTCCGGCCGCGCGACGGCTCGCCGGCGCTCGTCGGCGTGGTCGGGCCGCTGCAGCTCGATGTGCTGCAGGTGCGGCTCAAGGAGGAATACGGGCTCGATGTCCAGTGGGACACGTCCGAGTTTGCGCTCGCGCGCTGGATAGCATCGGCCGACCGCAAGACCCTCGACGCCTTCGTCGCCGCCAACCCGGTGAGCATCGCCGACGATCTCGACGGCGCCCCGGTGTTCCTTGCCCGCAATCAGTTCTATCTCGATTACACCCGCGAGCGCGCGCCGGGCATCGTGTTCAGCGACGTCAAGGACCGGCCTCTGGCAAACCCTTAAGGGCGTTTTCCGGACGCCGGAGACACGGACCCCGTCAGCTCTGCGCTCCGGGCCTCTGCATCAAACGGCTTGCTCAGGAATTTGGAACCGGCGAGACCGTAGCGCCAAGGCAGTTCAGCGGCCTTGCTGATGCCGATGCGCACACCAACAGAGATTGCCGGCAAGCCGCCGCGGGCGAGAATGGTAAACGGCGATCGGTCCAACGGCAGGCCGTTATGGGCCTTGGTCACGCCCAGTGCCTGGCACAACCGCCCGGGACCGGAACAGAGCAGGCGCACGTCGGCCACCCCGCGCCTTCGCCGCATCCTGGCCACGCCTTCGCGCGGCTCGATGGCGCGGATCAGAACGGCACTGGCCGAGCCCTCCGCCTCGCAGACGAAGTTGAGGCACCAGTGGATGCCGTAGGAGCGGTAGACATAGGCAAAGCCCGGCGGTCCGAACATGACGGCGTTGCGCTCGGTCGGCCCGCGGAAGCTGTGCGCGGCCGGATCGGTGTGGTGATAGGCCTCCACCTCCACAATCGGACCGCCCACGCCGTTGACCAACAGAGTGGCTCCGATCAGGTCGGGCGCGACGGCGTGAACGCTTCTGGCGAAAAAGTCTCGACCGAGCTTGTGGGAGGACATTTGCTGCAATGCGGTAATGCTGTGGCGCGCCGGCAACAGACCTGGAACTTTTAAACCATGGCGCCCGTTGCCTGCGCTCGCGCCGCTATTTGGCCATACCCTTCGCTGACACGGGCTGGCGTTTCAAGCCGTTGCGACGTTTCCGGTTTTTCCACCGGACCGGCTGCGGCGAGGACGCCGCCCAAATCCGCCAAGAACGCCCCGCAGGAGGATAGCGGCAAATGGGCCGGGGGGCCCAGAAAGTCGCCTGGAACGTCGATGGACGCACGCATCAAGTTGAAGTCAAAGTTGCCCAGCCGGCATGTCACCGAAGGGCCGGAGCGAGCCCCGCACCGTTCCTATTACTACGCGATGGGGCTGACCACAGCGCAGATCCATCAGCCCTTCGTGGGCGTGGCGACCTGCTGGAACGAGGCCGCTCCCTGCAACATCGCGCTGATGCGCCAAGCGCAGGCTGCCAAGAAGGGGGTCGCGGCTGCCGGCGGTACCCCGCGCGAGTTCTGCACCATCACCGTCACCGACGGCATCGCCATGGGCCACGAGGGTATGAAGTCCTCGCTGCCCTCGCGCGAGGTCATCGCCGATTCCGTCGAACTGACCATGCGCGGGCACAGCTATGATGCGCTCATCGGGCTTGCCGGCTGCGACAAATCCCTGCCCGGCATGATGATGGCCATGTGCCGGTTGAACGTGCCGTCAATCTTCATCTACGGCGGCTCGATCCTGCCCGGCACGTTCAAGGGCCAGCCGGTGACCGTGCAGGACGTGTTCGAAGCGGTCGGCAAGCATTCCGTCGGCCAGATGTCGGACGCCGACCTCGACGAGCTCGAACAGCACGCCTGTCCTTCGGCCGGGGCCTGCGGGGCCCAGTTCACCGCCAACACCATGGCCACCGTCTCGGAGGCGATCGGGCTTGCGTTGCCGTATTCCGCGGGCGCGCCGGCTCCCTACGAGATCCGCGATGCGTTTTGCATGGCCGCGGGCGAGCAGATCATGAAGCTGATCGCCGATGGCATCCGACCACGCGACATCGTCACCCGCAAGGCGCTGGAGAATGCGGCGGCGGTGATTGCCGCCTCCGGCGGCTCCACCAATGGCGCCCTGCATCTGCCGGCGATCGCGCACGAATGCGGGATCGAGTTCACGCTGTTCGACGTGGCCGAAGTCTTCAAAAGGACACCTTATATCGCAGATTTGAAACCGGCCGGCCGCTATGTCGCCAAGGACTTGTTCGAAGCTGGCGGCGTGCCCTTGTTGATGAAGACGCTGCTTGACCACGGCTACCTGCACGGCAGCTGCATGACCGTAACCGGTCGCACCGTCGCGCAGAACCTCAAGCGCGTGAAATGGAACCCGGACCAGGACGTGGTGCGTCCGGCCAACAAGCCGCTGTCCAAGACGGGCGGCGTGGTGGGGCTGAAAGGCAACCTCGCCCCTGACGGGGCGATCGTGAAGATCGCCGGGATGACGGAGTTGAAATTCACCGGTCCGGCCCGCTGCTTCGACTGCGAGGAAGACGCCTTTGCTGCGGTGAAGGCACGCAAGTACAAGGAAGGCGACGTGCTGGTGATCCGCTACGAGGGGCCGAAGGGAGGCCCCGGCATGCGCGAGATGCTGGCGACGACCGCGGCCCTCTACGGACAGGGCACCGGCGGCAAGGTTGCGCTGATCACGGACGGTCGCTTTTCGGGTGCGACCCGCGGGTTCTGTGTCGGCCACGTCGGGCCCGAGGCGGCGGTCGGCGGCCCGATCGCCCTGATCCGCGACGGCGACGTCATCGAAATCGACGCGAAGGCGGGAACGCTCAACGTGAAACTCAGCGCGGCCGAGCTTGCCAAGCGCAAGAGCGCCTGGAAGCCGCGCGCCGGCGCCTTCACCTCCGGCTATCTGTGGAAATATGCCCAACAGGTCGGACCGGCCCTCAACGGTGCGGTGACGCATCCGGGCGGGGCGGCCGAAACGACGTGCTATGCGGACATCTAGCGTATTGCTTGGTGCGAGTGCGATCCTATTCGGCCTCGGGCTTGAGGCGGCGCTGTCGCTGGACGGCACGCCCTCGCCCAGTGCCTCGCTTGCGCCGAGCGCAGCCCTCGCGCCGGCGGCGCCGCTGTCGCCCGTGGACGCCTTCCGCCGCGCGACCGAAGCGCTCAAGACCGGCGAGAAGGGGCAGGCCGTCAGCTCGCTGCAATACGCCGCCGAGCACGGCCACGGTTTCGCCATGTGGCAGCTTGGCCGCATGTACGCCGACGGCGACGGCGTGCCGCGCGACGACTATCGCGCCTTCGAGTACTTCCGCAAGTTCGCCGACAGCCATGCCGACGTCAATCCGGCGATCCCGCGCGCGCGCTTTGTCGCCAACGCCTTCGTTGCCCTCGGCCATTACTATCTGGAGGGCATTCCCAACACCGCGATTGCGCCGAGCCCCGAGCGGGCCAGACGCATGTTTGCGCATGCGGCGTCCTATTTCGGCGATCCGGAGGCGCAGTATCAGCTTGCGCGCCTCTATGTCGACGGTGTCGGCATCGAACGTGACCCCAAGCGCGCGGTTCCCTGGCTGCTTCTTGCCTCCAACAAGGGCCATTACAAGTCGCAGGCCCTGCTCGGCCGCATCCTGTTTCGCGGCGAGCACGGTATGCGCCAGCGGGCCTCGGGGCTGATGTGGCTGACGATCGCCTGCGACGGACCGGGCGGCAAGGTGCCCTGGATCGCCGAATTGCGGGAAACCGCCTTCAAGCAGGCCACCGACGACGAGCGGGCGCTGGCGCTCATGCTGATCGAGCGCTGGGTCGAGGGCCGCCGCCAGTAGCAGGCGGGCGGGCCGGCGCCGGGCCTGCTCACCCGGCATCAATCGCAAGGTCGGCCCAGACAGGGACGTGGTCGGACGGCTTCTCCCAGGAGCGGACGTGCTTGTCGATGCCGACCTCGGTCAATCGGTCGGCCGCCTGCGGTGACAGCAGCAGGTGGTCGATCCGGAGGCCCCAATTCTTCTGCCAGGCGCCGGCCTGGTAATCCCAGAACGTGTAATGGCCGGCCTCGTCGGAGACCGCGCACAGGGCGTCGGTCAAGCCGAGGTGGCACAGGGCACGAAACTTCTCCCGCGTCTGCGGCAGGAACAGCGCATCCTTCGCCCAGGCGGCCGGATCGTGCACGTCGGCTGCGGTCGGAATGACGTTGTAATCGCCTGCCAGGATCAGCGGCTCCTCCAGCTTAAGGCGTTCCCGCGCATAGTGAAAAAGCCTATCCATCCACTTGATTTTATAAGAATATTTATCGGTGTCCGGCGGGTTGCCGTTGGGCAGGTAGAGACAGGCGACGCGCACCGCCCCGCGCGTGCTGGACACGCTCGCCTCCATGAAGCGGGCATGGTCGTCGTCGTCGTCGCCCGGTAGCCGCAACGCGACCTCGTCGAAGCGATAGCGGGAGAGAATGGCGACGCCGTTGAACGTCTTCTGGCCATGCACGGCGACGTTGTAGCCAAGCGCCTCGATCGGCTCGCGCGGGAAGGCCTGATCCACGCACTTGGTCTCCTGCAGGCAGACGATGTCGGGCGCACGCTCTTTCAGCCAAGCGATCAGATTATCGACGCGCTGCTTGACCGAATTCACGTTCCAGGTGGCAATGCGCATGGCGGACCTCGGGGCGGATTAACGGGCAGGAAGGCAGGCAACGAGCATGCTCAAGTTCCGGCCGGCCGGAAAGCCATTAACGAGCCGAAGCAAATCCGCGGTGCCGGTGTTCTTGCGGGCGGGCGGTGCGTGCACCGTGGGGCGCCGTGTGCTACATATCGCCTCGGTTGTGGGGGGCAAAGCCGCCGAAGGCGCGCAACCAGAGGGAGTGCGGGACTGAGACTTCGGATCCGTACCGACGACGTTTCATGAGCAAGAAGGTCCTGGTGGTTGGGGTGGCAGCGGCGCTCGCCCTGGCGGGTGTCGTCGCAATTTGGCAAACCCCCTGGGGCAGCCAAGGTCCTGCGGCGCAGCCGCAGCGGCAGGGGCCGCAGCAGCGCGGCGTGCCGGTCGTGGTTGCAACCGCGGTGAAAAAGATGGTGCCGGTGCAAATCGAATTGCTCGGCACCGTGACCCCGATCGCAAGCGTTGCCATCAAGTCGCGACTGGAAACCGAGGTGGTCGGCGTGCATTTCCGCGACGGCGCGCTGGTCAAGCAAGGCGATCTGCTGTTCACGCTCGACGGCCGCGCCATCGAGGCCCAGATCCGCGAAGTCGAAGGCACACTGGCGAGCGCGCGCGCCCAGCTCGAGCAGTCCGAGCGCGACCTCGAACGCTACACCGAGCTGGTGGCCAAGAATGCGGCGACCCAGGTTCAGCTCAGCAACACCCGCACCCAGGTCAACATCTGGCGCGCGGCCGTGCGCTCCAACGCCGCCAAGCTCGACAATCTGAAAATCCAGTTGGGCTACACGACCATTCGCGCACCGATCTCCGGCCGTGCCAGCATGGCCGCGGCCAAGGTCGGCAACTTTGTCCGGCCGGCCGATTCCACGCCGCTCGGCACCATCATCCAGACCGCGCCGATCTATGTCACGTTCGCCCTGCCGCAGACGACCCTGCCCACCTTGCGCGCGGCGCTTGCTGCCGAAACCGCGACCATCAAGGCGATCATTCCGGGCGAGGAGCGCCAGGCGGACGGCCAAGTCTCGATGATCGAGAACACGGTTGATCCGGCAACCGGTACGGTGCCGGTGCGGGCGACCATGCCCAACACCGATGAGCTTTTGTGGCCCGGCACGCTCGTGCGCGTGCGGCTGACCTTTCGCGAAGAGGAGGCGGTCACGGTCCCGCCGACCGCCGTTCAGGTCGGCCAGGACGGCTCGTTCGTGTTCGTCGTCAAGGACGGGATCGCCAGCGTCAAGCGGGTCAAGGTCGCGCGCGTGCTCGAGCATGAGACCGTGCTCGAGAGCGGCCTCGACGGCGGCGAGACGGTGGTGACCGATGGGCAGTTGCGGCTCACCAACGGTGCACGCGTGGCGCCGCGCGGGGCCAACGCGGGGGCCTGAGCCATGACCATTTCCGAAACCTGCATCCGCCGGCCGGTGCTGACCACCCTGATCACGGCCTCCCTGATCGTGTTCGGCATCTTCGGATACCGGCTGTTGGCGGTGGCGGCGCTGCCGCGTGTCGACTATCCCACCATCTCGATCCAGGCGACCCTGCCCGGGGCCAGCGCGGAAACCATGGCGGCCTCCGTCGCCGCCCCGATCGAGCGGCAGCTCTCGACGATTTCCGGCATCAGCTCGATGAGCTCCTCGTCGACCCAGGGACAGACGCAGATCACGATCCAGTTCGATCTGAGCCGCGACATCGACGGCGCCTCGCTCGACGTGCAGACGGCGCTCGCCACCGCCGCGCGACGGCTGCCGCCGGAGATGACGACCCCGCCGTTCTTCCGCAAGGTGAATCCGGGCGACTTCCCCATTCTGTTCATCAGCGTGCGCTCACCGACGCTGCCGCTGCACGTGGTCAACGAATACGCCGAAACGCTGGTGGCCCAGCAGATCTCGCAACTGCCCGGCGTGGCGCAGGTGCTGGTCTACGGCGCGCAGAAGTTCGCGGTGCGCGTCCAGGTCGATCCGGTCGCCGCCGCCGCCCGCAACATCTCCTTCGACGATATCCGGACGGCGGTATCGCGCGCCAATTCGAACGTGCCGGTCGGCACCATCGCCGGACCCAAGCAGAACGTGACCCTGATGGCCTCGAGCGCGTTGGAGAAGGCGGCCGACTACCGCAAGATCACGGTCGCCTGGCGCAACGGCGCCCCGGTCAAGCTCGACGAGATCGCGCGCGTGATCGACAGCGTGGAGAACGACAAGATCGCGAGCTGGTACAACGGCACGCGTTCCATCGTTCTTGCCATCCAGCGCCAGCCCGACGCCAACACCGTGGCCGTGGTCGATGCGGTGAAGGCGCAGATGCCGGCGCTGCGCGCCCAAATCCCGGCGGCGATCGAGCTGGAATTCCTCATGGATCGTTCGCTGTCGATCCGCGATTCGGTGCGCGAGGTGCAATTCCATCTGACGATCGCCTTCGTTCTGGTCGTGCTGGTGATCTTCCTGTTCCTGCGCAAGGCGACGGCAACCATCATCCCCTCGCTCGCCATCCCGGTGTCGATCGTGGCGACCTTTGCCGCCATGTATGCCCTCGGCTTCTCCATCAACAACATGACGCTGCTCGCGCTGGCGCTGTCGGTCGGCTTCGTCGTCGACGACGCCATCGTGATGCTGGAGAACATCGCCCGCCACATCGAGGGCGGCATGCGTCCGTTCGAGGCGGCCCTGAAGGGCTCGCGCGAGGTCGGCTTCACCATCATATCCATCACCTTTTCGCTGATCGCGGTCTTCATCCCGGTGCTGTTGATGGGCGGCATGGTGGGCCGTGTGTTCCGCGAATTCGCGGTGACGATCTCGGTTGCCATCGTTGTGTCCGGGTTCGTGTCGCTGACGCTCACGCCGATGCTGTGCGCGCGCGTGCTGAAATCGCATGATGAGAACGAGCGGCAGAACGTGGTGCTGCGCGCGTTCGAGGCGATGTTCAAGGGCATGCTGCGTGCCTACGAGTTCACGCTCGACAAGGCGATCGCCTACAAGCGCACCATGTTGGCGGTGACCTTTGCCACCCTGATCGGCAGCGGCTGGCTCTATATGATCATCCCCAAGGGCTTCTTCCCGCCCGAGGACACCGGATTCATCTTCGCAACGACCGAAGGGCCAAGCGACATTTCGTTCGAGGCCATGGCGCAGTTGCAGCGCCAAGTGGCCGAGATCGTGCGCAAGGATCCGGCAGTCGAATCGGTCAATTCCACCGTGGGCGCGGGCGGTCCCAATCCGACCACCAACTATGGGCGGCTGTTTCTAGTCCTCAAGCCGCGGGCGGAGCGGAAGGAAAGTTCGACCCAGATCATCCAGCGGCTGCGCCGCAACGCCAATACCGTGCCCGGCATGGCTGTCTATTTCCAGAATGTGCAGAACATCCGCATCGTCGCCCGCCTGGCCAAGAGCGAATACCAGTACACGCTGCAATCCGGTGACACCGAAACGCTTTACCGCATCGCGCCCGAACTGCGCGACAAGATTGCGCAGATCGAGGGCCTGCGCGACGTGACCACCGATCTCTACATCAAGAATCCGCAGATGATCGTCGAAGTGGATCGCGAAAAGGCGGCCGCCTACGGCATCACCGTCGATCAGGTGCGGCAGGAGCTGTTCAACGCCTTCGGCTCACGGCAGATCGGCACGATCTTCACCGCCTCCAACGACTACCAGATCATTCTGCAGAGCATGCCGGAGTATCAAACGAGCCCGGCCGTGCTTGACCTGATCTACCTGAAGACCAACGTCCCGACCGGCCCGAACGTGGCGCCGGGCGCGGGCGTGGCCGGTTCCGGCACGCCCTCGGGTCAGGTCATTCCGCTGTCGGCGGTGACGCGGATCGTGCCGTCGGTCGGGCCGTTGCAGGTCAATCACCAGGGCCAGCAGCCGGCGGTGACGATCTCGTTCAATCTGGCGCCCGGCTTCTCGCTCGGCCAGGCGGTCGATCAGATCCAGCGGATCGAACGCGAGGCGGGGCTGCCGGCCTCGATCGCCACCGGATTCCAGGGTTCGGCGCAGGTGTTCCAGGAGTCGCTGAAGGGGCAGGGCATCCTGGTGCTGGCCGCGATCTTTGCCGCCTATGTCGTGCTTGGCATTCTCTACGAAAGCTTCATCCATCCGATCACGATCATCTCCGGCTTGCCGTCCGCCGGAATCGGCGCGCTCTTGACGTTGATGGCGTTCGGGATGGAGCTAACCGTCATCGCCATGATCGGCATCGTCATGTTGGTGGGCATCGTCAAGAAGAACGCCATCATGATGATCGATTTCGCGATCGAGCGGCGGCGCGTCGGGCTCTCGGCCGAGGCGGCCATCCGCGAGGCGGCGCTGCTTCGCTTCCGTCCGATCATGATGACGACGTTTGCCGCCGTGTTCGGGGTGCTGCCGATCGCGGTTGGCAGCGGAGCCGGCGCCGAACTGCGCCAGCCGCTCGGTGTTGCGGTGGTCGGCGGCCTGATGGTGTCGCAACTGCTGACACTCTATATCACGCCCATCGTCTACCTCTATCTCGACCGCATCGATCGCGTGATCCGGCGGCGGATCGAGCCGCAGGTTGCGGAAGTGGGCGAGGCGCCGCGCAAGCCCGCGGTCGCGGCCGAATGATCGGCGCGAGGCGCATAGCGGTGCGGCACTCCCGTGCCTTATTCTTGCGGCCTCGGCGGATGGCGTGGTCCGCCGTGCGGATCGGTTGACGATCGCTCCGCACGGTCGGTCCGCGCGGCCGCATCATCCGGAAATCGGCCATGAAGCGCGTTCTGATCAAGTGTGGCTGGCTGGTCACGCTGGACCCCGGCATCGGCAGCATCAGGAACGGCGGACTCCTGTTCGCCGGCAACACGATCAAGGCGGTGGGGCACAATCTCGCCGCCGATGCCGAGGAGGTGATCGACGCCTCCGACAAGATCGTCATGCCGGGGCTGGTTAACGCCCACATGCACACCTGGGAAACGGCGCTGCGCGGCATCGGCGCCGAATGGATGTCGGCCGACTACTTCAAGTGGGTGCACGGCAATCTCGCCACCCGCTACCAGCCCGAGGACAACTATCTCGCCAATCTGATCGGCGCGCTCGCCCAGATCGACGGCGGGGTCACGACGCTGGTCGACTGGTGCCACAACATCACGAGCCTCGAGCACGCCGAACGCGCGGTCGATGGCCTGGTGGATTCCGGCATTCGCGCCGTGTTCGCGCACGGCACCGCCAAGCCGCTGAGCCAGACCGAAGGCATTCCCTTCACCCACGTGCCGCATCCGCGCGAGCGCATCGAAGCGCTGCGCAAGGGCAGGCTCGCGAGCGACGACGGGCGCGTGACGCTGGCCATGGCGATCCTCGGCCCGGATTGGGGCGCCTGGGAGGTGGTGGAGCACGATATCCGCATGGCGCGCGAGTTCGGCCTCGTCTCGTCCTCGCACACCCGACGGCGCGAGGATTGCGTGGTGCCGGACGGCTACGCACGCATGGCCAAGGCCGGCTTGCTCGGGCCGGATCACAACCTCGTGCACGGCACAAGCTACGACGCGAACGACCTGCGCGTCGTGATCGACAGCGGGGCGACGCTGACCTCGACGGTGCTGGTGGAACTGCACCACCACATCGGCGACACCATGGTCGCGGCCTATCGTGCGATGGGCGGACTTCCCTCGCTCGGCATCGACGTCGAGCTCTATTGCAGCGGCCAGATGTTTCGCGAGCTGCAGGCGGCGCTCTTGTTCGCGCGCGGCAAGGAGATCCGCAACAACGCGCTGCGCGGCAATTCTCCCTTCAAGACCATGCCGGTGCGCTCGCGCGAGGCGCTGGAATGGGCAACCATCGGCGGCGCGCGCGCCTTTCACCTCGAACGCAAGATCGGCACGCTTTCGCCCGGCAAGAAGGCCGACATCGTCATGCTGCGGGCGACCGACATCAACATGGTGCCGGTCTGGGATCCGATCTATTCGATCGTGGAGATCGCAGGCGCCGGCAACGTCGACACCGTCATCATCGACGGCGTCATCCGCAAGCGCGACGGCAGGCTGACCTTCCCGGCCGACGTGCTCAGACGCCGCGTCGAACAGCTCACCGAATCGGGGGCGCGCCTGATGCGCGAGGGCGGCTACGACGTGGAAGCGGTCCGCGGTTGATCGGGCCCGCGCACGCGACCGGTTGCCGAATCAGCGCTTGCAGCGGCTTCGGAACGACCGAAAGCGCCTCCGCCTAAAGCGAAAAGCTCGTGCCGCAGCCGCAGGACGCCTTGGCCTTCGGATTGTTGACCTTGAACGAGGCGCCGATCAGGTCGTCGACGAAGTCGATCTCGGAGCCGGCGAGATACTGCAGCGACACCGCATCGATCAGCACGGTGATGCCGTCGCGGTCGATGGCAATGTCGTCGGCGGCGCGCTCGCGATCGATATCGAACCTGTACTGGAATCCGGAGCAGCCGCCGCCCTGGACCGACAGCCGCAGCATCGCGCCGGCCGGCTCGGCCTTGAGAATCTCGCCAATTCGCCGCGCCGCCCGCTCGGTCACGCTGACGCTGCTGCTCATCCTGAAACGTCCTCCATCCGCAATCGAATTCAGGCTGCTTTGGCCCACAGGCCACAGGCGCGTTCGGTTGCAAACGCGCGCGACCGATAGTTAAGTGCGCGGGCGGCCAAGGTCAATCGAACATGGTCATGGCGGAATCGTGCGGCCGGGCACCCTTTGCCTCCGATCCCGGCAGGAGCCGCGGCCGGCGCCATCCCGAGCCGCCGAGCGCAACCCGCAGCGCCTTCCGGCGCGACTGCGACCGGATCATCCACAGCACCGCCTTCCGCCGCCTCGCCTACAAGACCCAGGTGTTCGTCTTCCATGAGGGCGATCACTACCGGACGCGGCTCACCCATACGCTCGAAGTGGCGCAAATTGCCCGCTCGCTTGCCCGGGCGCTTGGACTCGAGGAGGACCTGGCCGAAGCCTGCGCGCTCGGCCACGATCTCGGCCACCCCCCGTTCGGTCACGCCGGCGAGCGCGCCCTCGATCGCTGCCTCGCCGAGTTCGGCGGCTTCGATCACAACGCGCAGACCCTGCATGTGGTCACCGCGCTCGAGCGGCGCTATGCCGACTTCAACGGCCTCAATCTGACCTGGGAGACGCTCGAAGGCCTGGTCAAGCACAACGGTCCGCTGACTGACCGCGCCGGCCGGCCGCTCGGCCTCCACAAGGCGCGCGGACTGCCGCGGGCGATCGCCGACTACGTCGCAGGCCACGATCTCGAATTGTGGAGCCACCCGAGCCTCGAGGCGCAGGCCGGCGCCATTGCCGACGACATCGCCTACGACGCCCACGACATCGACGACGGCCTGCGCGCCGGCATGTTCGCGGTGGAGGAACTCGCCGCGCTGCCGCTGGTTGGCGACATCCTGCGGGAGGTGGACGCGCGGCATGGGCGGATCGAGCCGTCGCGCCGCACGCACGAACTCGTGCGCCGCCTGATCACCCGCATGATCGAGGACGTGATCGCGGCGAGCCGCAGCAATATCGCAGCGCTCGCCCCGGCCTCGGTCGCGGACGTGCGGCGAGCCGGGCATCAGGCGGTGACGTTCTCGCCGGCGATGGCGGCTGCCGACCGGGCGATCAAGGACTTCCTGTACCCGCGTCTGTATCGCCACGCCCGCATCGAGCGGATCATGCGCGAGGCGGAAGACCTGGTGCGCAATCTGTTCCAGCACTACCTCGATCGACCGTGCGACATGCCGCCGGAATGGAATGACGGCCTCACGGCGGCCGACCGGCTTGTGCGTGCGCTGCGCGCGGCCGACTTCATCGCCGGCATGACCGATCGCTATGCCATGATCGAGCATGCGCGCCTGTTCGGCTCGGCACCGGAGCTTCGCTGACCGCGCGCCGTCGCCGGCATCCGCAGGTTCGCTGCGAGATTGAGCGAGGAGATGAAATCGAGCCAGCGGAGATGTCGTAACTCATTGACATTGAATATTTTCTGATGTCTTGAGGGGGCTGATTCACGGCCCCCGTGGGCGCCTCCAGCCTTGTTCCATCCCATCCGACATTGGTGATCCGTGTTCGTCGCGCCGTCGCCGCCGATTTGCTATCACCGCGCGGTATGAACGTCTTTCAACTGTTCACCGAACACGTCCGTGCGGCGGTCGCGCAGCTTGCCGCGGCCGGCCTGTTCGCGCGCCAGCCGGATTTGTCCCGCATCATGGTCGAACCGCCACGCGATTCCGGCCACGGTGATCTCGCCACCAATGCCGCCATGGCGCTGGCCAAGGAATCGAATCTCAAGCCGCGCGAATTGGCAGCACGGATCGCCGAAGAACTGGCGAAGCGGCCCGAGGTCACCAAGGCGGAGGTGGCCGGCCCGGGGTTCATCAATCTGACGCTCGATGCCGCCGTCTGGCGCATGGCGCTGGCCGATGCGATCCGCGCCGGAGCGGACTACGGGAGGAGTGACATCGGCGCGGGCAGGGCGGTCAATGTCGAATACGTTTCCGCCAATCCGACCGGCCCCATGCATGTCGGCCATTGCCGGGGCGCCGTTTTCGGCGATGCGCTCGCCAATCTGCTCGCCTTCGTCGGTTTTGCGGTGACGCGCGAGTACTACATCAATGACGCCGGCGCCCAGGTCGATGCACTGGCGCGCTCCGCCTTCCTGCGCTATCGCGAGGCCCTTGGCGAAACGATCGGACCGATCCCGGAAGGCCTGTACCCTGGCGAATATCTCAAGCCGGTCGGGCGTGCCCTCGTTGATCGCCATGGCGACCGGCTGCGGTCGCTGCCGGAACCTGAATGGCTGCCGCTCGTGCGCTCGACGGCCATCGACATGATGATGGCGGATATCCGGGCCGATCTCGCCGCCCTCAATGTCAAGCATGACGTGTTCTTTTCCGAGCGTTCGCTGGTCGAAGGCTGCGACCAGGTGGCGGCGACCATCGAGGCGCTGCGCAAGCAGGGCTATGTCTACGAGGGCCGCCTGCCGCCGCCCAAGGGCGCGCCGATCGAGGACTACGAGGATCGCGAGCAGACCCTTTTCCGTTCCACCGCCTTCAGCGACGATGTTGATCGCCCGCTCAAGAAGTCGGACGGCAGCTATACCTACTTCGCCTCCGACATTGCCTATCACAAGTCGAAATTCGATCGCGGCTTTCGCGACATGATCGACGTGTGGGGCGCCGACCATGGCGGCTATGTCAAGCGTATGCGGGCCGCCGTGAAGGCGATCAGCGGCGGACAGGCCGATCTTGACGTCAAGATCGTCCAGCTGGTGCGACTGACGCGCGGCGGGGTGGAAGTGAAGATGTCGAAGCGCTCGGGTGAGTTCGTCACCCTGCGCGAGGTCGTGGACGAGGTCGGCCGCGACGCTGTGCGCTTCATGATGCTGTACCGCAAGAACGACGCGGTGCTCGACTTCGATCTGGCCAAGGTCATCGAGCAGACGCGCGACAATCCCGTCTTCTACGTCCAGTACGGACACGCGCGCGCCCATTCGGTGTTTCGCAATGCTGCGGCAGCGGTGCCCGAACTTCCGGTCGATCCCGCCCTGCGGCGGGCGTTTCTGGCCGATGGTCCGCTCGATCGGCTCAGCGAACCGGCCGAACTGACGCTGATGCGGCGCATCGCGCTTTATCCGCGCCTTGTCGAGGCGGCCGCGCTGGCCCACGAGCCGCACCGGATCGCCTTCTATCTCTATGAATTGGCAAGCGAATTCCACGCACTCTGGACGCGCGGCAAGGACCTGCCACATTTACGCTTCATTATCCAAGATGATCCACAAATGACCGTGGCGCGTCTTGGTCTGGTACAGGGCGTCGTCACCGTGCTTGCCTCGGGCCTGGGGCTGCTTGGCGTAGGGGCGCCCGAGGAGATGCGGTAACCCCGCTGCTGTCGGACGCGGGGTCCGGCACCGGGGGATGGGCTCAGCAGGCCGCCGAACAATACCAGAGCCGGAACGCAGAATGGCGGACGACAACGACGCGCGCTTTCGATTGACGAGCCATGCAGGACGTGGGCCGTCGGGCGGGCAGGCGAGCGATCCACTTGCCGAACTGGCGCGGTTGATCGGGCAGAACGATCCCTTCTCCGACCTCAGGCGCGAAGCGCGAGGCTCTTCGTCTCAGCCGACGGGCGTGCCTTACGCCGGCGACCACGCCGCATCCTACGCCGCGGAGGCCGCGCCGCCCTACGCACCCGCTCCGCCCTATGATCATCCGCGCGAAGCAGGCGAGCATCCCTCGCATTTTGGCTTCGATTTGCCGCCGCGGCCTCAGGCGGAGGTGCCGCCTTCGCATGCGGACTGGCCAGGGTCGCGCGAAACTGCGCCGCGGTATCCGCACGATCCGTTTGCGCTGCCTTCGACTGCGCCCATGCCGCCCGGGCCTGGAGAGCAGTCCTACCTGGGAGCCGGATATCCCGGGACGTCGGCGACTTCGGCCGCCCCCGATTATGCCGCCGAACGGGCGCCTCTCGCGCGCGCCGAGACCGCGGGCGCGCCCGACCTGCCTCCGTTCCCGCCTCCGCTCTATCCGAGCGAGCCTGAGACCGGCGCGATGCCTCCGCCGCACCGCGACGAGTTCTACGACGACGCTCCCCGCAGCCGGCGCAAGGGAATGGTCACGGTGGCCGCAGTGCTGAGCCTTGCCGTGGTCGGGACCGCGGCGGCCTTCGCATACCGCAGTTTCTTCGGGGGCGCAGCCTCGTCGGCTCCGCCACCGATCATTCGCGCAAGCGCGGAACCGAGCAAGGTCGCCCCGCCGCCCGCGACGCCTGATCCGTCGACGAACAAGATCAGCTATGACCGCTTCGAGGATCGCGGTCGCAATGAACAGGTGATCGTGCGCGAAGAGAAACCGATCGAGCCGAGCGAACTGGCCCGTTCGTCCGTTCCGCGCACGGTGCCGCCGAACGTGCCCACGATCGCGAATGTGCCGCCGCCGGTGCCGGCCAATGCGCCAAGTGCGCTCGGCGAACCGCGGCGCGTGCGAACCGTGCCGATCCGGCCCGATCAGCCCGAAACCGCGGTGGCGCCGGCGGCACCGCCCGCACCGGCGCGCACGACCATTGCCTCCGCGGCCAATCCGCCACTCGATCTGAACGCCGATACTCCGCCGCAGGCGGCGCCCCCGGCGGCGCGGGCGAGTGCGCCCACCGGAGCGCCGCCGCGTGCGCCATCGCGCCAGGCTGCGCGCCCGGCTTCACCCGCGCCGGCGCCCAATGCGCCGCTCTCCCTCGCCCCTGACGGCAATGTCCCGCCTCCGCCGGCCACCCGCGCTGCCCCCGCGCCGCGCGCCGCCGCTCCGGCACGCCTTGCCTC
>Ga0073934_10005186_pt1 | contig 20532 bp, 14 predicted proteins | sample LarsenN4metaG_FD_76834 | JGI IMG/M metagenome (GOLD analysis project Ga0073934, IMG submission 76834) | Hot spring sediment bacterial and archeal communities from British Columbia, Canada, to study Microbial Dark Matter (Phase II) - Larsen... ... | reverse complement strand
CGCAGTCCTCGACCGTGGCCACGAGCGCAGCGGGCGCGAATGCGATCCGGAGGCGCGCGGCCCGGAGCCCCTCCGTGAGCACGAGGTCATCGCTCAGGACGTCCCGCCAGCGCGACTCCAAGTCGAGGGCCGCGATGCGTTCCTTCCGGATGGCGGTGGAGCCGCCCCAGGTGTACGTCCTGGCGGGGTCGAACAGCACGTTCGCGCTCACCGCGTTCCACTCCGACCGAAGGAGGGACCAGAACGCAGGCCGCTGAGGGACATACCATCGGAACCCCGTGCTCGCGCCGACGGTGACGTCCGCGAGGGGCTGCACGAGTTGCCTCAACCAGTCCTTCGGAGGACGGATGTCCGCGTCCGCGAAGACGACGACCTCGTCCTCCGGCGAGAGATGTCGCAACCCCGTGCGAAGCGCGTTCACCTTCCCGCCCATGCCCCCGGGATCCGAGAGGACCTCCACGACGGACACGCGCGGGAATCCGCGCGCTAAGGCGCGAATCCGCACGGCCGCGGGATCGTCCGGGATGTCGGCGACGACGAGCAGCCGATACGAGGGATAGGCCTGGGACAGGATGGCCCGGAGATTGTCATCGAAGCCCGCGTCGAGACCGCGGACCGGGAGGACTACGACGACCCGCGGCAGGTACCCGCCGAAGGCCATCCGGAGGGCGGTGCGTACACGGCCTCGCAGGCGGAGGCCCTGGGCCAGCGAGGCGAGGTTCGCGAGGAAGGCCAACCCGCTGAGGGCCACGAAGAGGGACCATAGGATGTCGACGTCCACGGTGGGTCGCGGAACCGGCCGCGCCGGAATAAACTTTGAGATGTCGCGCCCACGCCAGACGTCACACGCCTACGAAGACCTCGTCTCCTTCCAGGCGGACCGGGAACGTCCGGAGGCGGGCCGCGGGATTCGTCGTGTTCTCTCCCGTGCGGACATCGTACTCCCACCCGTGGAGCGGACACGTGACCACCGCGCCGTCGAGCGAGCCCTCTCCGATTGGACCGCCGCGATGGAGGCAGACGTTTGAGACCGCGTGGAACCGGCCGGCCACATTGAACAGGGCGACGGGGACGCCCTGCACCACGACGACTCTCGCCGACCCGGGCGGCACCTCCTCGATGCGGGCGGCGCGGACGAAGACCACCATCCTGTGGCGTGAGGGTCGCGGCGGCCATGAACCTTTGGCACGGGACTGCGCCTCCTCAGCGGGACCCTGACCCAGGACCGGCAAGAGACCGTGTACTCGTCGGTCGGTGACCCTACGAAACGGCCGAATCTCCTCGTGGCCTCATGGAAGAATTCCTGCCGGAGTCCGCCGGTTCGCGCAGATATCAGCGGATACCTTCACGGTCTCGACGGGTAGTAACCTTTATCGCGCCGCCGCGGCGTCCACAATCCGGGTCGGGACGGATGACGAGGGAAGAGCACGCGAAGTTCGTCGCCCAGTGCCGCGAGTTTGTGCTTTCGATGGCCCGCCTCGAGGCCGCGGTGGGGCACCTGGGCGAACGGCTCACGAAAGACGAGCAACGCGCGGCCATGAAGGAGATCTTCGAATGGCTCGAGACGACGAAGGACGTCCCGCCGAACGCGTACACGCGGGAATGGGCCCGGGAGCTGCTCGCGCAAATCTCCGCGCTGGCGACGTACGACAAGTACGAGGGCTCCGCAGACTCCTACATCCAGTGAGGCGAGCACACGCCCCTCGTCCGTAAAGACCGAAACTTTATTTTCGGTCGTCCGCCATGGACCGGGCGCACGGGGTGAGGACCCATGGTTTTCCGCAACGAGAGGACGTGGCAGAATGCGGTCGAGAACGGGACCACGGAGCAGTTCCATCTCGCGTATGAGGAGGCGGTCGAGAAGGTCCGCCAGGAATTCGGACAGAAGCATCCGATGTTCATCGACGGCAAGGAGGTGTGGTCCCGAGAGACCTTCAAGGACGTGAGTCCCTTCAACACGAAGCTCGTCCTGGGGGTCTTCCAGAAGGGGAACCGCGCGGTCGCGAGGAAGGCGATCGAGGCGGCGCGGAAGGCGTTCCCGATGTGGTCCGCGACCCCGTGGCCGGAGCGCGTGCGGATCTTCCGGCGCGTGGCCGACCTGATCAGCGAGAGGAAGTTCTACTATTCCGCGCTCATGTCCTTCGAGAACGGGAAGAACCGCTACGAGGCCATGGCCGACGTCGACGAGACGGCGGACCTGATCCGTTGGTACTGCGAGGAGATGGAGGCGAACCGCGGCTACGAATACGAGATGGGGCAGTACCTCCCGGGGGAGTCGGCCCGCGCGGTGCTCAAGCCGTACGGGGTGTGGGCCGTCGTGGCCCCGTTCAATTTTCCCTTCGCGATCGCCGGCGGCATGTCGAGCGGTGCGCTGATCACGGGGAACACGGTCGTGTTCAAGCCCGCGAGCGACACCCCGTACATGGGCCTGAAGCTGTGCGAGCTGTTCCACGAGGCCGGCCTGCCCCCCGGCGTGTTCAACTACGTGACGGGTCCCGGTGCGACGGTCGGCCAGGAGCTCATCGAGAACAAGAGGATCGACGGTTTCGTCTTCACCGGCTCCCGGGAGGTTGGACTCAAAGCGTTCAGGACCGTGAACAAGGGCTTCCCGAAGCCGATCATCACGGAACTCGGCGGCAAGAACCCGACGATCGTCACGGCGACCGCAGACCTGGACAAGGCCGCGCGCGGCGTCATGCGCGCCGCATTTGGGTACGGCGGACAGAAGTGCTCCGCATGCTCCCGGGTCCTCGTGGACAAGCACGTGAAGAAGCCCTTCCTTGAGAAGCTCCTGCGGGAGACGCAGAAGATCAAGATCGGCGACCCGACGAAGCGCGACGTATACCTAGGTCCCGTGATCAACGAGGCCGCCGTGAAGACATACGACAGGGCGATCCGCGACGCCAAGAAGTCCCGCGGGAAGATCCTCGCGGGCGGGATGGTCCTGAAGGGGGACAGCTGGTTCGTCGAGCCCACGATCGTAGACGGCCTGCCCCGGTCCCACTGGATCAACAGGGAGGAGCTGTTCGTCCCGATCCTGTCCGTGATCGAGGTCGATGGGTTCGAGGACGCGGTGAAGGTCGCGAACGACGTGGACTACGGCCTCACCGCGGGGATCGTCACGGGAGATGCCTCCGAGCTGGACCGATTCTTCCGCGACGTCCACGCCGGCGTCCTATACGCGAACCGCGAGGCCGGCACGACGACGGGCGCGGTCGTCGGCGTCCAGCCCTTCGGCGGATGGAAGATGTCCGGGATCTCGGGGAAGGCCGCGGGCGGGCACTTCTACCTGCCGCAGTTCATGCACGAACAGAGCCAATCGTTGTATGCCCCGTGACGGCCCGCGCGGCTCGTGGCCGAAGGTTTCGCTGGGTGGGTCCCAGGATCGATAACCCGTTGGGCGGGCCGGTCCGGACCTTGTCCCAAAGAAGTACACTCGGAGAACTCTTATATAGCGTCGCTCGAATCCCCTCGTGTCACGACGCGACATCCTTTTTCGTGCGCTCGCTGACGGTGGTTGGACTATGCGGGAGGAGGGCGGATCGAATCCCGTTGGGCTAGTTCGGTGTACGCGTGTCGCCGCGATGGCGGTCGCACTGGTTATCATCTTCTCCATCCTCGCTTCGGTGATGCTGTTCGTTCCGCGGACCGCTGCAGCCTCGGTCTCAAGTCCGTCGCCCTCGCAGGCGCCTTTCCGGTCCCTTCGAATCGGGGTCACCGCACTCACAGCGGTAACGGTCAATCCGAACGCCATCACGCTCCTCATGGAATTCGTCGTCGTGTATAACGTCTACAGCACGCTTGTCACGAGGGACGGATCGTACAAGATCGCCCCCGATCTAGCGTTCGCCTGGGAGGTTGCCCCTGACAACGTGACCTGGACCTTCCATCTGGTCCAGAACGCGTACTTCACGGATCCGACGAACCCCACGGACCGGAGCCACCCGGTCACTGCGGACGATGTGGTCTTCTCCTACAACCTGGTGGCGACCAACTCCGGCAGTGTTCTCAACTCTTACACGACGCAACTCGCGAGCGTGACGAAGGTCGATACCTACACGGTGCAGATCGTGACGAAGGCGCCATTCGCCGCGATGGACTCAACGCTCACCGCGATCCCCATCTTGCCACAATACCTGTGGGCCGACGTCCGGAATCCCGTAACGCAGCAACCGACGCCGTACCCGGTCGGCTCTGGCGCGATGTACTTGGATCCGAACAGCGACCTCGCTTCCACTATCATCTTTCGCCGGAATCCAAACTACTACGGCGTGGACGCCTACTGCCGAATCTCGCGGCCGGACGAAGTGCGTTTCCTCATGTTCACGTCCTCGACCACGATGGTGAACGATTTCAACGCCGGCACAAGCGAACTCGACGCGATCTTCAACATCCCTGTGGCCAGCTTCCTCACTGCTCTGGACGACCCCCGAATCACCAGGATGTCCGTGCCCGGCGGGTTCGTCGGGGAATTTGCCATCAACGTGATGACGGACGCGCAACGTGATGCTCTCGTGGCGGCCGGTTTCACGCAGTTCAGGACCGGGAATAACAACCAGGTCTTGGCGACGAACCAAGTCGTCCGAAAGGCCATTGCAATGAGCATCGACCGGCAGGCGATCGTCGACTTCGCCTATCTGGGCCTGGCCACGGTCGGAGACACCTTGATCCCGGCAAGCAATCCCTGGCATCTGGACATTCCGGCGGCTGAGGAGTATCCGTTCGACACGGCGGCGGCCCGCCAGATGCTCAACGATGCGGGCTGGCAGTACGACTCCACGGGGACCCTCAATCCCGGCGCGACGCCGCTTTACCAGAAGAACGCGACGACCGGTGCGGCGGAGAACGGCCTCATCTTCCGGCTATATACGCCGGATTCGCAAGCGGAGTTCGAACCTGCAGTAGCGCTCATATCGGCGTGGTTACGACAGAGCGGCTTCCAGCCGACCGACGAGAGGGGCAACCCCTCGCCGGGATACGAAGTGAAGCCCGTAAACCAGATGAACAGCATCTGGAAAGCCCTCGACTACGATGTCTGGTTGTGGGACTGGATCTTCAGTGCCGTGTCGGATCCCTCCCTGGACATCTTGCAGGTCCAGACAACGGAGGCCATTGGCCCGACCAGCGACAATGGGTATTCGAACGCCACCTACGACGCGTTGTATAACGAATCTCTCGTCACCGTCGACGAGAAGCAGCGGCGACAGCTCACGGACGAAATGCAGAGGATGCTGTACGACTATGCGTCTTACATCATCCCCTACTACGCGAACGACCGATACGCGGTCACGAGCGCCCAGGATCTCGGATATGGGTGGGAGAACTGGGGTAACTGGACCAAGTCCCCAGGATTGGTCCTCGACAGTGACCTGCCCAACCTGTGGTTCCAGGTCCATCCATACGACAACCCGCCGCCGGTCGTGTCCGCGTTCCCATCGGTGGACTTTGTCGCAGGCAGTCCGGCGGCAGTCAGTGTGGTCGCATTGGATCCGACTGGGGAACCGTTGACCTTCACGTGGGACTTCGGTGACGGGACTGCGTCCGAGACTACGACCACGAGCAGCGTGCCGCACACGTATGCCCAGCCCGGCCAGTACACAATCAAGGTGCAGGTGAAGGATTCCGAGTGGCCGGTGTGCGCAACGACGACGGCGACGATCAGCGTGGCGGGCGCCAACCTGCCCCCGAGCGCCGCGTTGGCCTACGAACTGCCCGCCGTGACCGGCGGTATCAGCCATGGATGGGTCAACGAATCGATCACGTTCTCCGTGACGGTTTCGGACCCAGAAGGAGATCCGCTCTTTGTCGCCTGGAACTTCGGTGACGGCACCTCGGCGACCAACCTAACAAGCGGCGCAACGCCCGATACACCGAAGGTCGTCTCGCAGGCCCATGTGTACTCCGAGTCCGGGAACTTCACCCTGACCGTCACCGTGACGGACAACCAGACAGGGGCGGGACACGTGCAGACGAAGACCGCCGTAATACCCATCTGGGAGACGCCGACGGCCGGACCCCCGCCCGGCCCGGGCCCAGCGCCGGCTGCGAATCCATGGCTCAACTACGGCGTACCGATCGCGATCGCCCTCGCCATCATCCTGGGCGTCGCTGCCGTCGCCTTGCGCAGGCGGAGGATGGCCAAGGAGGAGAAGCGGCAAGAGGAAGGACCACCGAGGGAGCAGCCACCTCCGCCAGCGCCGTGACAAGACCGGCAAGGACGCAGTACTCCGAGTCAGGAGGATGATGCCACACGGCGAAGCTCGCGAGAGTCGCAGTCCGACGAATCGTGAACGCCCTGATAACGATATTCGGAATCATCTGCCTGAACTACGTGCTCATCCGGCTGATGCCAGGAAGCGCGGATCTGGCCATCGTGCCGCGAGACCCTAAGTACGTGGGATTCCGGGAATACCAAATCGCCTTGTTCGGCCTTGACAAATCGCCGGTGGAGCAGTTCCTGATCTATCTCCAGCGCCTCTTCACCTTCGATTGGGGCATCTCGTATTTCCACAAAGTACCCGTGGCGGAAATCCTCATCCGGGACCTCGGTTGGACCTTGCTCCTGGTCGGGACCTCTACGATCATCACGATCATTCTCGGTATCGTAATCGGCTCTTACGCGGCCGTTCGGCGTGGGAAGGCCTTTGATTTGGTTTCCACGGGCGTTGGGATCTTCTTCTACGGGATGCCGATCTTCTGGCTTGGGATTCTTCTCCAAGCTGCCTTCCAAAAGAATTCGGTCATGCAGCAATGGTTCACCTGGTGGCCCACCCTCCCCAGCTACGGTTACTTCGACGATCGGCTGCTTCCTTGGGCGTGGGACTGGGTCCACGTCTCGGATGCGATCTTGCACCTCATCCTTCCGGCGACGACCCTGGCCCTTGGGACGCTTGCAGGCATTTCCCTCGTCATGCGCAGTTCCCTCATCGACGTCATGACGGAGGACTTCGTGGTGACCGCCCGCGCGAAAGGGCTGAGCGAAGGCCAGGTGGTGCGGCGCCATCTCCTTCCCAACGGAATGCCTCCAATGATCGCCCTGATCGCGCTGGACATCGCGTTCGTCCTCGGAGGCGCGTACCAGGTCGAGGTCGTTTTCGGATACCGCGGGATCGGATATCGGACCATCGAGGCCATTGAAAACCTCGACTTTCCCCTCCTTCAGTTCATCGTCGTCATTGGCGGAGTGGCCGTCGTCGTCGCGAACCTCATTTCGGACTTCGTTCTCCTCTGGCTAGACCCCAGGATCAAGGTCACGTAGGTGGTTCCGTGGGTGCGGAAGTCGTTCAGCCGGCGCGGGTCGTCTCGCCGTTCCGAGCGAGGACGACGGTGGTCCTGCGTCGGATGGGGAGCGTTGGGTCACATATTCTCCACAGCCGGACCGCGATGACAGGGCTCATCATCGTGTTTTTCTTCGTCTTCCTAGGTGTCGCGGCCCCTTTGCTCGCCCCGTACGGACCCCTGGACATCGTACCCGATGCCCTTCCACTGAGCAAGCCGACCGTCCAGCACCCGTTGGGTGTGAGCCATCTGGGACGGGACATCTACTCCCAAGTCATCTGGGGAACGCAGATCTCCCTGATCATCGGCGTTTTCTCTGCAATCGTCGCGAGCGTCATCGGTACAGGCGTCGGCCTCGTCTCCGGATTCGTGGGCGGCTGGGTGGACGAGGCCATTATGCGATTCAATGACGTCGTCCTCTCCATCCCATGGCTCGTCCTCATGATCGTCATCGCCGCCCGAATCGGGAACCTCGATTTGCTCGGAATCATCCTCGTGATCGGCTTCACGGGATGGTCCGTGACGGCCCGGGTCATCCGCGGGCAGGTCCTCAGCCTGAAGGAGCGGATGTTCGTGGAGCGCGGCAAGATGATCGGTTCCTCGAACCTCCACATCGTCCTGCGACACATCTTTCCCAACGCCTTCCCGCTGACGTTCGCGAATGCCATCCTGACGATCGCGGTCTCGATCATCTCGGAAAGCGTCCTGGCCTTCCTGAACCTGTCCGTCAGGAACGCCGTGAGCTGGGGCCGCATCATCGCGGAAGCTTCCGGGCGCGACGCCATCACGATTGGGATGTGGCAATGGCTCGTCGTCCCCGGCCTGTGTTTGGTGGTCCTCGTCTTCGGCTTCTACCTGTTCGGATATGCCTTGGATGAAATCCTGAACCCACGCCTGCGGAGGCGATGAGACGGCCCTCCTCGAGGTCAACGACCTGGCTGTGGAGTTCGATACGACGACCGGCACCGTCCACGCAGTCGAGGGGGCTTCGTTCACGATGGGCGAAGGCGAGGCCATGGGCCTCGCAGGCGAGAGCGGTTGTGGGAAGACGACGGCGGCCCTGGCCCTGATGCGTCTCTTGCCATCCAACGGCAAAATCGTCGGCGGATCTATTCGTTTTCGGGGTCGGGACCTCGTGCGCGCGTCGGAGATCACCATGCGAAGGGTCCGCTGGAAGGAGATTTCGATCATCTTCCAAGGCGCCATGAATTCCCTCAACCCTGTCCAGCGTATCGGGCGTCAGATCGCAGAGCCCATCGTCCTGCATGACGACATCGACAGGGACGAGGCTCTGAAGCGAGCAGGAGACCTGCTCCAGCTCGTGGGCATTTCGCGCGAACGCATCAACGACTATCCCCACGAGTTTTCCGGGGGAATGCGACAGCGCGTCATGATCGCGATGGCCCTGGCGTGCAACCCGAGGCTCGTAATCGCGGACGAACCCGTAACCGCGCTCGACGTGATGATCCAGGCACAGATCCTCGAACTCCTCGAACGGCTCAAGAGAGAACTCGGCCTGTCGATGATCCTGATTTCCCATGATCTGTCCGTGCTCGCGGAGACCACGGACAAGGTCGCGATCATGTATGCCGGGAAAATCGTGGAGGAGGGTAGCACGATGGACGTTTTCACCGACCCCAAGCATCCGTACAGTCAGGGGCTCGTGACCGCGTTTCCGGACATCCGCGGGCTGAGGGAACTGCCCGCTGCCATCCCAGGGGATGTCCCAAGCCTCATCTCGCCCCCGGAGGGATGCGTCTTCCATCCCCGGTGCAGGCTCGCGTTCGATCGCTGCACCCGCGCGGAACCCGGGCTAGACTCGGTCGGTCCCGGGCGTCGCGCGGCATGCTTTCTATATCCGCAAGTCACGGAGGTGCCCAAACGGCCGGTCCAGATGGCGAAGCCTTGATCCGGATCCGCGACCTCAAGGTCTGGTTCCCGTTGCGGAGAGGCCTCCTCCGGGAGCTCCTCGGCGGGAAGCCCCAGTGGGTCCGTGCCCTCGATGGTGTCTCGTTCGACGTGAAACGCGGCGAACTGTTCTGCCTCGTCGGCGAGAGCGGCTGCGGAAAGACGACGACCGGCAAGGCCATGTTGCGCCTCGTCGACGCGACGGAGGGAGATATCCTTCTCGAAATGCCCGAGGAGGAATACCGAACGTACGAGGAGGTCTCCCGGAAGAGAGGAGACACCGACGCGGAGAGGACGAAACACGAACTCCGTCGGAGGTACTCCTTGACATGGAAGGAGATGGTCCCTTGGACAAAGAGACAGACCCTCACCCTCGCCGCATTCATCCTGGCGGCACTTCTCAGCTCCATCCTCCTCCCCGCCGGGATCCTGGGCCTGCTTACGGTCCCCTTCGTGAGTTCCTGGATAACCCTTGGCGCGAGCCTCGTCGTGGGATTCACCCTCGGAGCGGTGGGCACGATGCCACCCACTCGACCGCATCGCCGCACCGCCGTGGTCCTCGCCGCTCTCGGAGTCGCCGCGATGTTGGTCCTGCCTATCCCGGCGTACTTCTTCTACCGGGCAAGAGGGGGAGCGGACGCTCCGGCAGCCGATCCTGGCAACTACCTCGCGACCGCGTGGAACAACGATCTCTTCGGGATGCTCCTCGCAATCGTCTTCGCGCCGTCCGTCGCGGGAGGTGTGGCCCGCACCGCGATCAGCGCGCGTCAACAGGCGGAGGGACTCGCGGGCATCCGCATGCGAAATCTCCGGAGGCGCCTGCAGCTCATCTTCCAAGACCCCTACGAGTCCCTGAACCCGAAACAGTCCGTGTACGAAATCGTGTGCGAGCCGCTCCAGGTCAATCGAGTCGTCACGAATCCCGAAGAGATGAGCAACCTCGTCGTGAGTGCGCTGAAGGATGCGGGCCTGCGGCCTCCTGAGGAGTTCATGTTCCGGTTCCCGCATGAGCTTAGCGGCGGGCAGCGACAGCGCGTATCCATTGCGGCGGCCCTCGTGCTCCAGCCCGATTTCATCGTGGCGGACGAACCGGTATCCATGCTCGACGTGTCCATCAGAACGGAGATCCTGCAGCTCATGATGGACCTCCGGAGGACCCGAGGAATCACGTACCTCTTCATCACGCACGACCTCGGCCTCGCCTGGGTCCTCGCGGACCGAATCGCCGTCATGTACCTCGGGAAGATCGTCGAAATCGGCACCGTGGAGCAGGTCATCGCGACGCCGAAGCATCCGTACACACAGGCCCTCATCTCCGTCGTGCCGAGTCCGGATCCGAGGCATCGCTCCCAGCGGATGATCCTCAAGGGGGAGCGGCCGGACCCCGTGAACATCCCGACGGGGTGCCGGTTCCATCCCCGCTGCCCCGTCGCGTTCGAGAAGTGCGGTTGGGAGGCGCACGAGGTCGCCGAGGAGCTCCAGGACGCCCTCGCGGCCTCGCCCTTGGCGGGCGTCGGGCCGCTCCGGGTCGTCGATCCGCTCACCTTCGTCGCCGCAGGGAACCCGGCGGACTCCGCGGCGGTCGCCCTCCGGGATCTCGTCGCCCGCCTGCGGGAGCAGCGTCGGGCCTTCTTCGGGATCGCGTCGATCGAGCCGGAAGGGGGCCGCGTCCTGGTGCGCCTGCACGCCGGGGTCGAACCGCCCCTGATCGAGGTCCAGCCGGGGAATGCGGTCGCCTGCCACCTCGTGGCAACGCCGAAGGTCCCTGAGCCCGCGGTCATGGCTTGAATCGGCTGAGGCGCTCGAGCAGCCGTGCGAATCGCGAGAGCCGACCGCCGCCGGGGACGAGCCGGGACGGCACGGGCGTCACCGGAGGCCACGGCGCGACGGTCTGCCGCCACCGCACGAGGACATAGAGGGACGGCACCAGGGTCAGGAGGCCGAGCGCGAGGCCCAAGGTGATCACGTTCGTGAAGGTCGTCGCGAGCCCGATGAGGGGCTCGGCCACGACGAGGGCGAGGGTGAAGGCGAAGGCGCCCAGGGACAGCACGGTCGCCCGCTGGCCCGGCTCCAGGCGACGGTTCAGGAACGCGGTTGTCATGATCGGCTGCAGGCTCCACGCGATGTAGATCGGGGCTTGGAGCAGGACGGCCCACGACGTCGCGCCCGCGGCGTACAGGCCGAGGAACCCGCCGGAGGCGAGCGCCACGATGGCCGCGATCGTGCGGAACTCCCCGAGCCGAGCCGCGATCCCTCCCGCGAAGGCGGCCACGACCGCGGCCATGAGGAGGAACCCCGACACCCATGTGGCCACCTCGGCCTCCGCGAGCCCAAGGCCGTCCGTCAGGTACACGGGCCGGAACAGGGCCATCGCGTAGAGGGTGACGCCAAGGACGACCTCGAACACGATCAGGAGCGCGACGCCCTCTCGCCGCCGGACAATCCGCAGGCCCTGCGCGAGCTGCTTCCCGAAGCTCCCTTCCGTGGCGCGCGTCACCTTCGGCTCGACGAACGTCAAGGCGATGCCGACCGCGACGAGGTTCCAGGCCGATCCGACGAGGAGCGTGATCTGGATGTCCCCCGTCACCGCAACGAGGAGGCCGCCGGCGAACGCACCCAGGGCGTTCGAACCGAGCTGGATCATCGTGTTCCGACCGATGTACCGCGGGAACTCCGACTCGTACCCCGCCTCGAGGAGGGAGTCGTACAGGTACGCGGAGGTGCCGATCGAGAACGCGGCGCCCAGGGACCACAGGAGGTTCGCGGCGACGTAGTGCCAGAAGCCCGAGCCCAGCCCATATCCGAGGATGCCGACGCACCGCAGGGCCTCCCACGCCAGAATGGTGAGCTTGCGTCCGTAGCGATCCGCGATCGCCCCGGCGGGGAGCTGGAAGACGAGGAGGCCGATCCAGAACGCGACGTCGACGAGGGTCAGCTCGAAATCGGACGCGAGGTGTCGGCGGATCCAAAGGGCCCAGAACGGAATCCAAAGGGCGAAGGACGAGGCCGCCTGATACGCGTAGAACCTCCGGACGCGCCCGGCCAGCGTCGCCGTGGGATCACCTCATCCGCCCGGCCGGGCAATGGGAGGCACATATTATACGATGGCGGAACACCCCCGCGGCCGAGATAACTATTAAAAGAATCCGACCCATCCCCAATGACAAGAGCGTCTCTGGCGGGCTCCGTCACCGGCAGTAGGCGCTCGGTTGGGAGAAGGGATCCTGTGAACGGAGGAGTTGGGACCCGGTCAAGTGGGCTTGCGCACTGTTGGTCGCGTTTCTGTCGGTTTCGACCTTTGCTCTTTCCGGAACGGTCGCAGGCCAGGCGCCGTCTCCGCCGGGGACGAACCAGGTGGAGCCCGACGTGATGGACGTCGGGTTCACTCAGGAGATCGACAGCCTGAACCCATTCGCGGGCGTGCTGTCCTCCTCATATTGGATGTACTCGCATGTCTACGACCTTCTGGTCGGCTTTGGCAAGGACCTTGAGCCGGTCCCTCAGCTCGCCAAGAATTGGTCCGTTGCGGCCGACGGGCTGACGTGGACGTTCAACCTCTACGATAACGTGAAGTGGCACGATGGGACGCCGTTCACCGCGGAAGACGTGAACTTCACGATCCGCTACATCCAGAACTGCGACCTCTCCCTATACATCGGATATATCGGCCACCCTGCTCGCGATCCTGTCTACATCTCGGAGATTACGGTCACGAGCCCGACGCAGATTATCATGAAGACGAGCGTCCCGAAGGCAAACATGCTCGCGATGTACGTCTTCATCTTCCCGAAGCACATCTGGGAAACCATTGGTTGCGGGCAGGCGGAGCGCGTCGCGAATGAGCCTCCGATCGGGACGGGGATCTATAAGTTCACGGCATGGTCCCCCGGGCCCACCGGCTACCTGCAGATGGACCTCAACACGGACTACCACCTGATCCCCGAGGTCCTCGCGAGGAACCCCGACATGGACTTTGTAGACCGCATCTTCATGCGATTCTTCCTGGATCCGTCTCCGCTGTATGATGCTTTCATCGCAGGAGACCTCGATGCCACGGATTCCCTGACGACCCGGCAGTTCGTGGGATTGAGCCCGAACATCGATGCGGACCCGGACCCAGACGTGGGGAAGTTCGTCTATCCCCAGATCGCGCTCAGCGAGATCGGGTTCGGCATGGCGACGGATGCGATCATCGAATCCTTCGGTCTGCCACCGCCGCAAGGAAAGCGGCACTGGCTGATGACCAACTATACGACGCGGCTCGCAATTTCGAAAGCGATCGACCGTCAGTCGCTGATCGACAACGTCTACGAGGGCCTCGGAGAGAAGGGCGAATCGCTGATCCCGCCCGCGACGCCGTTCTGGCACTACGATGTGCCGGACGCCGATGAACAGAAGTTCGACCTGGCCGCGGCGGCAGCAGTGCTGAACGACCCGAAGGGAGACGGATACGACCTCAAGCCGGGAGCGACGGAGCCCGGGATGAAAGGCGAGAACTTGGACCCGGCCGGCGCGCGAAACGTCGACGCTTTCGCGGATATCGACAACGACGGCATCCGCGAGGTCATCGATCCCTTACAGGTCTATGACGACACCGATCAAGATGGGGTGGCGGACGCCGCGCCGAAAGGCAATGAGGACCTCGGGACCGCCGCGAACGAGATGAAGTTCGGAGTCTGGCTTATCGACACGGCGACGGAGCAGCAGACGTCTGCGGACATCTATATCACGTGGCTCGCGCAGATCGGAATCTCGGTGCAGAAGGTCATCGTCTCCGAAGGACAGATGATCGCCGTCAGCTACGCCGTGGACTATGACTTGTACATGTGGGGCTGGGGAGGCGACGTCGACCCGGACTTCCTGCTTTCCGTCATGACGACGTCCCAGATCCTGGGCTGGCAGGACGCCTGGTACAGCAACCCCACGTACGACCAGCTGTACCTGGAGCAGGCGGGTCTCGTTAACCTTGTGGAGCGCCAAGCCGTTGTTCACGAGATGCAGAAGATCCTGTACGAGGACGTGGCCTACGTCGTGTATATATACCCATACGGTACGACCGCGGTTCGGGTCGATCGGTTCACGAACTGGGGCAACTGGACTCAGGATCCGGGACTCGGGCTGACGGGTTTCGGGAACGCGTTCCTCATGCTCCAGCTCGAGCCAGTGGCCGGTGCGGCGAACACCTGTCCCACGACCCCGACGATCACCGGACCGACGACGGTGTTCGTCGGCGATGACGCCACCTTCTCAGCGAGCTCCGTCGACGCGGAAGGCGACGCTCTCAACTGGACCTGGGACTGGGGCGACGGAAGCTTCTCCTACGACGACACGGCCGGCGGTGTGAGCGGGGATTCCGCAACCCATGCGTGGGCCTCGACGGGGACCTACAGCGTAGACGTAACCGTGGACGACCGGCTCTGTGGCCAGTCCGTGACGTCCGCGGTCCTGCAGGTCACGGTGCAACCGCTGCCGGCGGAGTTTGGCTGGCTGGCAGGGACCGTGACGGACGCGTCAACGGGCGACCCGATTCAGGGCGCCCTCGTGAGCATTGGGGCCCAGTCGGAGACGACTGCAGCGGATGGCACGTACAACATCACCGTCGCGCCGGGGACGTACACGGTCACCGTGTCGAGATCGCTCTACGTGACTCAGAGCCGGTCCACGACGATTACGGTGGGCACTACCACGACGGAGGACTTCGCCCTGGAACCGAATCGCGGATGGATCGCGGGACGGATCACGGATGCGGCTTCCGGTGACGGCATTTCGGGCGCGCTCGTCGAGGTTGTATCAGCAGCGCAGCAGGTGACGCCGACGACGGCAAACGCGACCGGCTACTACAACGTGACGATCGCGCCGGGGACGTACACCGTGAACGCGTCCGCGACCGGATACTCGAAGGCGAGCCGCGCGGGCGTCGTTGTCGAAGCCGGTGCGACAGCGAGCATCAACCTGGCGCTCACGAGACTTGCGGTCACGGGCGGGCTCGATCCGCTCGTCGTCGCAGGCATCGCTGTGGTCGTGATCGCCGCGATTGGAGCTTCGGCAGCCCTAATTGTCCGCAGGAGGAGGAAAGCAGAGGAAATCTCCGTGCCGCCACCGTCTCCGCCGCAACCGTAAATACGCGGGGACCTTTAAGGGGGAGCGGCCTGGTTCGAGGCCGCTCTTCCCACTTTCGTAGAGGTTACGGACTGTGTCAATGCGACGTGTGCTGATTCGGAAATCCACGAATGCGGCCCTCACAATTCTCATCATCCTCGTTGCCAATTTTCTGCTCTTCCGCGTGATGCCCGGGGACCCGGCTGATATCTTCTTCCGAACCTCCGCCGGCGCGAAGATCGATGAGGAATTCATCAAGAAACAGCGAGCCGTGCTTGGCTTGGATGATCCCCTCCATATCCAGCTCGGGAAGTACATCGTGAATACCTTCACGGGCGAGTGGGGCTACTCGTTCTTCAAGCAAACCCGGCTCGTCACGGACATCATCGCGCAGAAGGCGATATGGACTGTCATATTGGTCGGGTCCTCCACGATCATCACGCTGTGGCTCGGGATGATCATCGGGGCGATCTCCGCTTGGCGCCGTGGGAAAGCATTCGATCTCACTTCCCTCGGCCTCGGGTTCTTCTTTTATTCGATGCCCACCTTCTGGCTCGGGATGATCCTGCTCCTGATGTTCGGCGCTGGGCGAGGGCTCCTGCCCCTCTTTCCCCGATCCGGGGTCTCTACCCAACCGTCTTCGCCGGATCCACTCACATATGCGGGCGACGTGCTCGCGCATCTCGCGCTCCCGGCGATTACCCTGACCCTCGTCCAAATCGCAGGGATCTCGATCATCATGCGCAACGCCCTAATCGACGTGCTCACGGAGGACTACGTGGTCACGGCGAAGGCGAAGGGGTTGTCTGAGCGTCAAGTGCTCAAGGCCCACGCGGTCCCGAACGCCCGCCTGCCGATGGTCACCGTCATCGCCCTGAACCTCGGGTTCGTCCTCGGTGGCGCGATCCAAGTCGAGACCGTATTCAACTACGACGGACTGGGATACCTCACCGTCGAGGCTACGTTGAGTAAGGACTATCCGATCCTCCAGGGGCTATTCCTCCTGATCACGTTCTCTGTGGTCATCGCGAACCTAGTCTCCGATTTCGTTTACGCTTGGCTCGACCCCCGGGTTCGGCTAGGGTGAGGATCGGGTATGGCCGGCGAGACAGTCCGCGGGGTTCCGGGTGGCGTCCCCACCCGAGCGACCTTCGAGTCGGTCATCAAGCTCCGGCTGAAAAGCCTGTGGGATCGCTCCGTCGCTTTTTGGAAAGTGTTCTCCCGAAGCCGGCTCGGGATGATCGGGTTCATCATGCTCCTGGTGTTCGTCGCGATGGCGCTCACGGGGCCTGTCCTCACCGCAACCGGGCTTCTTCAAAACCCGGAGCAGCAGAACCTAGATAACCAGTATGAGGGCCCGACCTCCCGCTTCTGGTTCGGAACGGACCAGCTCGGGCGGGATCTCTTCAGCCGCATATGGTGGGGGTCCCAGGCGACTTTGCTCATTGGCTTCGCGGCATCTGCCATTTCCATGGGGCTCGGGACGGTTATCGGGCTAATCTCCGGCTACTACGGGCGCTGGCTCGATGAGATTCTCATGAGGATCGTCGATTTCTTCCTCGTCCTACCTACCCTGGTCTTGATCCTCATCCTGGCCGCAGTGCTGCCCCCACCAGGGGCGAATCTGTGGAAGGTAATCTTTGTCATTGGAATCTCCCTGTGGGCGTCCACAGCACGGCTCGTCCGAGCTCAGGTCCTCTCTTTGAAAGAACGCCAGTTCGTTGAACGGGCCCGTGCCGTCGGGACCGGCAACGTGCGAATCGTTTTCCGTCATATCTTTCCGAATGCGTTCACGCTCGTCTTCGCCGAAGCCATACTGACCGTCGCGGTAGCCATCCTCTCCGAGAGCTTCCTGAGCTTCATCAACATCGGTCCGGCGGACGTCGTTACCTGGGGGAAGATCCTTGAAGGAGCCCTCGACGCAAAAGCGATTGATACCGGCCTTGTGTTCTGGGTCGTCGTGCCTGGCCTGTACATCGTGGCCGTCGTCATGGCCTTCACGCTTCTCGGATTCGCCCTCGACGAGATCGTCAATCCGAGGCTCCGGAGGCGGTAAGCTGGCGCTCCTGGATGTTCAAGGATTGAAAGTCTACTTCGACACGATGGAAGGAGCAGTTCGCGCCGTCGACGACGTGAGGTTCTCCCTCGGGGAGGGAGAGTCCCTCGGCCTTGCGGGCGAAAGCGGTTGCGGAAAGACCACCGCGGCCCTTGCCATCATGGGCCTGCTCCCGTACAACGGGAGGATTGTCGACGGTTCCATTCACTATGCTGGGTACGACCTCACGAAGCTGACCCCGCCCCAGATGCGCGGCATCCGCTGGCGGCACATCTCCATCATCTTCCAGGGGGCGATGAACGCCCTCAACCCGGTTAAGCGGATCGGGCAGCAGATCGCGGAGCCGATCATCCTTCACGAGAAGGTCGACGAGGAGGTCGCGATGAAGCGGGTCGGCGAGCTCCTAGAGCTCGTCGGAATCCACAAGGACCGCATCCGCGAGTACCCGCACGAATTCAGCGGCGGCATGCGGCAGCGCGTGATGATCGCAATGGCCCTCGCCTGCAACCCCCGCATCGTGATTGCGGACGAACCGGTGACCGCGCTCGACGTGATGATCCAAGCGCAGATCCTCGAGCTCCTCGAACGGCTGAAGCGCGAGCTCGGGCTCTCGATGATCCTCATCTCCCACGATCTCTCCGTGATGGCGGAGACCTGCGATTCCATGGCGATCATGTACGCCGGAAAGATCGTCGAGACGGGCTCCGTCCGGGATATCTTCAAGAGGCCGAACCATCCGTACACGAAGGACCTGATCGCCGCCTTCCCGGACATCGCGGGGGCACAGGTCCTGCCCGCGTACATCCCGGGCCTGCTGCCGAGCCTGATCGACCCGCCGATGGGCTGCCGCTTCCATCCCCGGTGCAAGTTCGCCTGGCAGCGGTGCGTCAACGAAGAGCCTCCGCTCGACCCCGTCGCGAACGGCCATCGCTCCGCGTGCCATCTCAACACCTCCACGCCACCGCCGAGGGAGGTGGCCCGTTGACGTCCGACCTCCCGTACCTCATCCTGCGTGATTTCCGCGTGTGGTTCTCAAAACGCCGGGGATTCCTGGAGTCCCTCCGTCGGGCCGAGCCGACGTACGTCCGAGCGGTCGACGGAATCGATCTAGACGTGATGAAGGGCGAAGTGTTCTGCCTCGTCGGGGAAAGCGGATGCGGGAAGACGACGACGGGCAAGGGGATCCTGCGGCTCGTAGAGCCGACCGGCGGGGACGTCTTCCTCGAGATGCCTGCGGACGCGTGGGCGAAATACGAGGACGCGAAGGCTCGCGGAGACGAGGAGGCCCTCGAGGCACTCCGCCGCCGGTGGTCCCTCAGCTATAGGGAAAAGGCGGTCTGGAAGCTCCCCGACGTCCTCTTATTCATCTTCGCTGCAATTGCGGGCGCGCTCATCTCCGCCGTCCCAACCGGTCTGGCCGTCGCCGCGGTCGGCGGCCTTGGGAAGGAGTTCTGGCTACAAGCGATGGCCGTCATCGGCGGTCCTGTGGTCACATGGCTTGTGGATCAGCCGGGAGTTGCGCTGGGCCTGGCCTTCCTCGTCGCGGGACTCATCCTCGGGTTCATCGGAACGTTCCCGCCGGTGAAGCAGACCCAGCGCGTGCCGGCCCTCCTCATGCTGGCGGCGGTCCTCTCCGGCGTCCTCGTCCAGATTGCGCTGATCGCCGTGGGCCAGGTTGTCGCTTACCGGAAGTGGAACCTGGGGGAGGTCATTGGCACGTACGGCGGCCAGTGGTCCCAGAACTTCGTGGCCCTGATCGGACAGATTCTCATCACGGTGGTCGGCGCGTGGTTCGCCGCGAAGGTCTTCATCGCATACTGGCAGGGGAAGCGCGGGATCGAAGCGGACAAGTTCCGCAAGCTGCGGAAGACCTTGCAGATCATCTTCCAGGACCCCTACGAGTCGCTGAACCCGAAGCACTCCGTGTACGACATCGTCGCGGAGCCGCTCATCGTGAACCATCTGACCCGTCACCGAGCGGAAACCGAGGCGCGTGTCCAGCAGGCCCTTCAGGACGCAGGCCTGCGGCCACCGACGGACTTCCTGTTCCGATACCCGCACGAACTCAGCGGCGGCCAGCGGCAGCGCGTGTCGATCGCTGGAGCGCTCGTCCTCGACCCGGACTTCATCGTCGCGGACGAGCCGGTGTCCATGCTCGACGTGTCGATTCGGACGGAGATCCTCGACCTGCTCCTCGAGCTGCGCAAGAAGAAGGGCCTGACGTATCTCTTCATCACGCACGACCTCTCCCTCGCTTGGGTCCTGGCGGACCGGATCGCGGTCATGTACCTCGGAAAGATCGTGGAGCAGGGCTCGACGCGAGAGCTCATCCGGAACCCGCGACATCCGTACACGAAGGCCCTCGTCTCCGTCGTGCCCATGCCGGACCCAGACCGACGGCGTGAGCGGATGATCCTCAAAGGAGAGCGGCCGGATCCCTCGAACATCCCTCCGGGGTGCCGCTTCCACCCGCGCTGTCCCGTCGCTTTCGAGAAGTGCGGGTGGACGTCCGACGAAATCGTTGACGAGATGCGGGAGATCGTCGCGGCCCAAGGGGCGGAAGCCTCCGCTTTCGTTGAGGGCGCGAAGCCCGATGGCCCTGCGGCGCTCCTCCTCCCGAAGGCGTCGGAGGCTTGGCTGCGGGAGCTCATTGCCAAGGAATCGGAGACACGCCGCGCCCTGAAAGGAATTCAGACCATCGAGGCCACGGGGAACGGGTTGCGGATCCTGCTCCATCCGTACGATGAGCCCCCGCTGAGGGAGGTCGCCCCGGCCGTGAAGGTGGCCTGTCACCTCGTCGGGTGAGGGACCGATGCGGGCCCGGTGCCGTGCGGTCGGGCTTCGTCTAGGGACACTCGAGCCGGGGCCCTTGAATTCGATCGCGGACGTCGGCGAGGTTCGCGTGGGCCACGTCACCCTCAATTGGGGAGAGGGAAGGCTCATCCCCGGGAACGGACCCGTGCGGACGGGCGTGACGGTCGTTGTGCCCCACCGCGGGAACGTCTGGCGAGATCGCCCGAAGGCGATGTGGGACACGATTAACGGCTGCGGCGAGCTGACGTCGGCGTTGGAGATGCGGGAGTTCGGCGTGATCGAGACGCCGATCGGCCTGACGAACACGATGTGCGTCGGGAACGTGGCCATGGGCCTCATCGAGGCGGCCCTCGAGGCGAACCCGGACGCGGCAATCG
>Ga0073934_10005185_pt1 | contig 20534 bp, 20 predicted proteins | sample LarsenN4metaG_FD_76834 | JGI IMG/M metagenome (GOLD analysis project Ga0073934, IMG submission 76834) | Hot spring sediment bacterial and archeal communities from British Columbia, Canada, to study Microbial Dark Matter (Phase II) - Larsen... ... | reverse complement strand
GCTACGCCGGCGCGCTCGGCTTCGGCTTCACGACGGCGCGCGCCGCGGTGCCCGATGCGCGCGCGCTGGCGCGCGCGCTCGAGGCGGCCTACGAGGAGCTGCGCGGCGCGACCGCGGCTCCGGTCCTTCAGTCGCGCCAGGAGCGGTCGCGCCGATCGGCCAGCCGCAGCAGCGCGGCGTAGGTGTCGCTGCCGAACTCGGGCTCGGCGTTGACCTTCTTCGCATCCTGCTGGCAGCGCAGGCGGATCGCGTCGGCGATCGGCCGCGTGGCGCCGAGCGGTGCGCCCGCGAGCTGCACCTCGCAGGCGCGCTGCAGGATCCACAGCGTGTAGAAGGTGACCGGCAGCGCCGGTCCCCAGGCGAGCAGGCCGTGGTTGCGCAGGATCACGGCCGGCTTGTCGCCGATGTCGCGCACCAGCCGCGCGCCCTCGTCGGCGTGCACGGTGATGCCCTCGAAGTCGTGGTACGCCACGCGGCCGAACAGCTGCGCGGCGTAGAAGTTGTCGTAGGTCAGCCCGAGCTCGGAGCTCGCCACCGCCATGCCGGCCGTGGTGTGGGTGTGCATCACGCAGTGCGCGTCGGCCACGCCGGCGTGGATGGCGCAGTGCGGGCCCACGCCGGCGGCGTTGACCGGCGCGTCGGGCGGGTCGAGCACGCGGCCGTCGAGGTCGACCTTGACGAGGTTGCTCGCGCGCACCTCGCTGTAGTGCAGGCCGAAGCGGTTGAGCAGCAGGTGGCGCGGCTCGCCGGGCACGCGCAGCGAGATGTGGTTGTAGATCAGCTCGGTCCAGCCGAGCAGGTCGAACACGCGGTAGCAGCCGGCGAGCTGCTGGCGGGCGCTCCATTCGGCAGGCGTCATGGCGGGTCCCTCGCGGGCAGGTACAGACGGTCGGAGTATGTGGCCAGCCAGTGCGGCCTGAAGGCGACGAAGATGGCCACCAGCATGCCGCAGACGATGGCGTCGCCCCAGGCGACGAAGCCGCGTGCCAGCATCAGGTCGGCGGCGCTGGTGCCGCCCGGCGCGCCGTGCAGCGCCACCGCGGCCACGCCGGCCGCGGTGTTGGCCAGCGCCGCGGCGAAGAAGCCGCGCGCGAGGATGTAGACGAAGAGATGGTGCGGCAGCCAGCGCCGCACCAGCGCGCCGAGCGCCAGCGCCAGCGTGGCCGGCACGATGCCGAGCCAGGCCAGGCGGTGCAGCGTTTCGGCGGCGCCCAACCCGCCCAGCAGCAGGGCGAGCAGCGCCACCGGCAACAGCGCCAGCACGGCCAGCGGCCAGCCGCACATCAGCATCAGCAGCACGCTGCCGGGCAGGGCCGGCGCCAGCGGGCTGGCGGCCAGGCGGTCGGCCGTCCACAGCAGCGGCAGCTGCGCCCACCAGGCGAGCCACACCGTCGGCGGGCCGCCCGCGGGCAGCGCACGCCACGGCCGCACGGCCAGCGCCGCGGCCAGCGCGGCCAGCACGATCGCCGCATCGAGCGCCTCCACCCAGGGCATGCCAGCATCGTAGGCCGGCGCGCCCGGCGTATGCTGGCGCGCATGGATCGCAGCATCGATTTCTACTTCGACTTCTCGTCGCCGTACTCGTACATCGCCAACGAGTGGATCGGCGCGCTGGCGGCGCGCCACGGCCGGCGCGTGCGGCGCCACGCCGTGCTGCTGGGCGTGACCTTCCAGGCCGCCGAGCTGAAGAGCCCGGTGGCGCACCCGCTCAAGCGCGAGTACTCGATGCGCGACTTCGCGCGCTCGGCGCGCTTCGAGGGCCTGCCGTACCTGCTGCCGCCGGAGTTCCCGATCCCGACGCAGAACGCGGCGCGCGTGTTCTGGTGGCTCGCCGACACGCGCGGCGACGAGGCCGCCTCCGCCTGGGCCACCGCGGGGCTGCGCGCGATCTTCACGCGCGGCGTGCTGCTCAACCAGGCCGAGGCGCTGAAGGCGCTGGCCACCGAGCAGGGCCTCGACCCGGCGCAGGCCGAGGCGGTGTGGAACGACCCGGCCTGGAAGGCGCGGCTGAAGAAGGCCAACGACGACGCCATCGCCGCCGGCATGTTCGGCGCGCCGTACATCGTGGTCGACGGCGAGCCCTTCTGGGGCAACGACCGCAAGCCGCAGATCGAACGCTGGCTTGCCAGCGGGCCGTTCTAGTTTCGCAGAGACCCGGCCGCACCATGAAGCTCAAGAAGACCTCCCGCCAGCTCGTCGACGAGGCGATGGCCGAGATCCGCACGCTGAGCCTCGACGAGGCGCGCGCGCGGCTCGCCGACACGGGCACGCTGTTCGTCGACCTGCGCGACATCCGCGAGCTCGACCGCGAAGGACGCATCCCCGGTGCGCTGCACGCGCCGCGCGGGCTGCTCGAGTTCTGGGTCGACCCCGAGTCGCCGTACTTCCACAAGGCCTTCGGCGAGGGCAGGGCGCTGGTGCTGTTCTGCGCCATGGGCTGGCGCTCGGCGCTGGCGGCCAAGGCGCTGCAGGACATGGGCGTCGAGGACGTGAGCCACGTCGAAGGCGGCTTCACGGCGTGGCGCGCGGCCGGCGCGCCGGTGGAGCCGCCCAAGCCCCGGGAACCGCGCGCCGCGAAGACATGAGCGCGCCGGGCCGCTCCCAAGCGCTCATACCGGAGCCCTTCAAGGGCGAAGGCGCGCCAGTGAGCGCGCTGCTGCGCCTGCTGCGCATCCAGGCGCACGCCAACCGGCTGATGAACCACCGGCTGCACGCCGCGATGGTGCCGCTCACGCGCGAGGAGCTGCACGCGCCGCGCACGAGCTTCTTCCCGAGCCTGATGGCCACGCTCAACCACATCCTCGAGGTCGACGGCTACTACGTCGGCGCGCTCGCCGGCGACGACGTCGCGCACCACTGGGACACCTTTCGCGCCTGCGACACGCTGGCCGAGCTGGCGCCGCGCCAGGCCGAGGTCGACGGTCGGCTCGTCGCCTTCTGCGACGCGCTCGACGAGGCTGCCGCCGAGCGCGTGGTGCAGCTGCCGCGCGGCGAGGGCCGCGTGCAGCGCGAACGCGCGCTCTTCGTGCTCGGCCACCTGCACATGCACCAGATCCACCACCGCGGGCAGGTGCACGCCATGCTCGCCGGCACGCGCGTGGCGCCGCCGCAGCTCGACGAGTTCATGGCGCCGAGCGAAGCCCACCTGCGCGAGCGCGAGATGGCGGCGCTGGGCTGGCGCGAGTCCGAGGTCTACGGCCCACCACCATAATTTGCCGGCCCCATCGAGAGAGTGCCGGAGGAGACCCCCGCGTGAGCGTCCTGACGTCCAAGCTGAACCCGCGCGCCGAAGACTTCAAGGCCAGCGCCGAACGCATGCGCGGCCTGGTCGACGACCTGAACCGCAGGCTCGAGCAGATCGCCCAGGGCGGCGGCGAGGCGGCGCGCGCCAAGCACCTGGCGCGCGGCAAGCTGCTGCCGCGCGAGCGCGTGGAGATGCTGCTCGATCCGGACACGCCGTTCCTCGAGATCGCGCCGCTGGCCGCGCTGGACCTCTACGACAACGACGCGCCGGGCGCCGGCCTGATCGCCGGCATCGGCCGCGTCAGCGGCGTCGAGTGCGTGATCGTGTGCAACGACGCCACCGTCAAGGGCGGCACCTACTACCCCGTGACGGTGAAGAAGCACCTGCGCGCGCAGGAGATCGCCGAGCAGAACCGCCTGCCGTGCATCTACCTCGTGGACAGCGGCGGCGCCAACCTGCCCAACCAGGACGAGGTGTTCCCCGACCGCGACCACTTCGGCCGCATCTTCTACAACCAGGCCAACATGTCGGCGCAGGGCATCCCGCAGATCGCCGCGGTGATGGGCTCGTGCACCGCCGGCGGCGCCTACGTGCCGGCGATGAGCGACGAGGCCATCATCGTCAGGAACCAGGGCACCATCTTCCTCGGCGGCCCGCCGCTCGTGAAGGCCGCCACCGGCGAGGTGGTGAGCGCGGAGGACCTGGGCGGCGGCGACGTGCACACGCGCCTGTCGGGCGTGGCCGACCACCTCGCCGAGAACGACATGCATGCGCTCGCGCTGGCGCGCGCCAGCGTGGCCAACCTCAACCGCGTCAAGCCGCAGCCGCTGGCGCTGCGCCCGCCGCGGCCGCCGCTCTTCGACGCCAGCGAGCTGCACGGCGTGATCCCCACCGACCCGCGCAAGCCCTTCGACGTGCGCGAGATCGTCGCGCGCATCGTCGACGGCAGCGAGTTCGACGAGTTCAAGGCGCGCTACGGCGCCACGCTGGTGACCGGCTTCGCGCACATCGAGGGCATGCCGGTGGGCATCGTCGCCAACAACGGCATCCTGTTCTCCGAGAGCGCGATGAAGGGCGCCCACTTCATCGAGCTGTGTTGCCAGCGCCGCGTGCCGTTGGTCTTCCTGCAGAACATCACCGGCTTCATGGTCGGCCGCAAGTACGAGAACGAGGGCATCGCCAAGCACGGCGCCAAGATGGTCACCGCGGTGGCCACCGCCACGGTGCCCAAGTTCACGGTCATCATCGGCGGCAGCTTCGGCGCCGGCAACTACGGGATGTGCGGGCGTGCGTACTCGCCGCGTTTCCTGTGGATGTGGCCGAACGCGCGCATCAGCGTGATGGGCGGCGAGCAGGCCGCCAGCGTGCTGGCCACCGTGCGCCGCGACGGCATCGAGGCCAAGGGCGGCCGCTGGAGCGCCGACGAGGAAGCGGCGTTCAAGCGCCCGATCCTCGAGCAGTTCGAGCACCAGGCGCACCCGTACTACGCCAGCGCGCGCCTGTGGGACGACGGCGTGATCGACCCCGCCGACACGCGGCGCGTGCTGGCGCTCGGCCTGTCGGCGAGCCTGAACGCGCCGATCCCCGAGCAGCCGCGTTTCGGCATCTTCCGCATGTAGCCGAGGAGGCGTGCGCCGGTCCGCAGGCGGCCCATCGGGCGCACCGACGACGATGAACACACTCGACATCCAGCGCCACGGCGCGGTGGCCCGCGTGCACCTCAACCGCCCCGGGGTGCGCAACGCCTTCAACGACGGCGTGATCGCCGAGCTGACCGAGGCCTTCGCCACGCTCGGCGCCGATCCCGCGCTGCGCGCCATCGTGCTCGGCGGCCACGGCAAGGCCTTCTGCGCCGGCGCCGACCTCGGCTGGATGCGCGCGATGGCCGGCTACGACTGGGACGCCAACCGCGCCGACGCGGCGCGCCTGGCCGACATGCTGTGGACGATCTGGTCCTGCCCGCTGCCCGTGGTGGGCCGCCTGCACGGCGACTGCTACGCCGGCGGCGTGGGCCTGGCCGCGGCGTGCGACGTGCTCGTCGCCGCCGAGGGCATGCACTTCTGCCTGAGCGAGGCCAAGCTCGGCCTGCTGCCGGCCACCATCGGCCCCTACGTCGTGCGCGCACTCGGCGAGCAGGCCTCGCGGCGCTACTTCACGACGGCCGAGCGCTTCTCGGCGGCGCGTGCGCACGCGCTCGGCTTCGTGCACGAGGTCGTGCCGGCCGATGCGCTCGACGCCAAGGTCGACGAGATCGTCGCCGCGCTGGTGGCCAACGGGCCGGCGGCGGTGAAGGCCTGCAAGCAGCTCGTCAAGGACCTGGCCGGGCGCCCGATCGACGCCGCGCTGCGCGACGACACGGCGTGCCGCATCGCCGACATCCGCGCCAGCGCCGAGGGCCGCGAGGGCGTCTCGAGCTTCCTCGACAAGCGCGATCCGGCCTGGAAGCGCTGAAGCGCGCGAGCGATGAACCTCGACCTCGCCCAGCTCGCCGCCCTGGCCGCCGCACTCGGCTGGGCGAGCGGCCTGCGGCTCTACGCGGTGGTCTTCATCACCGGCGCCGCCGGCTACCTGGGCTGGGTGCCGCTGCCCGAGGGGCTGAAGGTGCTGCAGAACCCGTTCGTCATGGGCGCGGCGTTCCTGATGTTCGTGGTCGAGTTCGTGGCCGACAAGATCCCGGGCGTGGACTCGCTGTGGGACGCCGTGCACACCTTCATCCGCATTCCGGCCGGCGCGGCGCTGGCGGCCGGCGCTTTCGGCGCTTTCGGCGGGCCGGGCGCCGACCACGCCACCTGGACCGTGATCGCGGCCCTGCTCGGCGGCACCCTCGCCGCCACCTCGCACGCCGCCAAGGCGACCACGCGGGCCGCGGCCAACACCTCGCCCGAGCCGCTGTCCAACATCGCGCTGTCGCTGGCCGGCGACGTGGCGGTGCCGGCGATGCTGTGGCTGGCCTGGGAGCACCCGCTCGTCTTCTTTCCGGTGCTCGGCGTGGCGCTCGTGATCGCGGTCGTGCTCATCGTGGTGCTGTTCCGCTTCCTGCGTGCGCTGGTGCGGCGCTTCGCGGGCGGCGCGCAGGGGGCGGCGGCTTGAGGCTGGCGCGGCTGCTCGTGCTCGTGCAGGTGCTGCTGGCGGCTTGGCCGGCGGTCGCGCCTGCCCAGCCGAGCCTGCCGGAACGTGCGGACCGTTCGGATCGCCCGGCGGAGCGCCCACCGGAACGCCCGGCGCTCGACCTGCGCGAGGAGATCACGCGCATCGAGGTCAGCGTGCGCGACCTGTACGGCCGGCGCGAGACGCGGCCGGTCACCCTCACGCAGTACCGGCCGCCCGGCGACGGCCCGTTCCCGATCGCCATCGTCAACCACGGCCGCGCCACCGCCGACCGCCGCGCCGGGCAGCCGCGCCAGCGCTTCGAGCAGCTCGCGCGCTACCTCGTCGCCAAGGGCTTCGCGGTGCTGGTGCCCACGCGCGTGGGCTATGGCGACAGCTACGGCGACTTCGATCCCGAGGAGAGCGGCCCGTGCAACGCCAAGCGCTTCGAGCCGATGGCCACGGCCGCGTCGGACCAGGTGCTGGCCGCGCTCGATCACGCGCTGCGCCAGCCCTGGGCCGACACCAGCCGCTGGATCACGCTCGGGGCATCGGTGGGCGGCATGGCGGCGCTGGCCACCGCGTCGCGCGCGCCGGCCGGGCTGCGCGCGGCGATCAACTTCTCGGGCGGCGCCGGCGGCGACCCGCAGCGCCGGCGCGCCGACCCCTGCGGCGCCGTCAACCTCGAACGCCTGTGGCGCACCCAGGCCGCCAGTGCGCGCATCGACACGCTGTGGATCTACTGGACCCACGACTGGTACTGGGGCGAGAAGCTGCCGCGCCGCTGGGCGCAGGCCTGGAACGAAGGCGGCGGGCGCGCCGAGTTCCACCAGCTCGACCCGTGGAGCACCGACGAGGTGGACGGCCACACCGGCGTGGGCAACGACATGGACCGCTGGGTGCCGCTCGTCGAGGCCTTCCTGGCGCGCGCCGGCTTCACGCAGAGCGGCGTGATCACGCGCCCGCCGGCGAGCGGCTTCGCGCGCGTCGACGAGGTCGAGCGCGTGCCGGTTCCGGCCGAACGGCGCGAGCGGCTGTACCCGCGCTTCCTCGAAGCCAGGCCGCCGCGCGCCTTCGCCGTCGGCACCGGCGGCGCGGCTGGCTGGGCCAGCGGCGACTGGGCGCTCGGCCGCGCGCTCGGCGCCTGCCAGGCCAGCGGGCAGGCCTGCCGGCTCTACGCCGTGGACGACGAGGTCGTGTGGACACCATGATGATGGGGACGCCATGTTCAAGAAGATCCTGATCGCCAACCGGGGCGAGATCGCCTGCCGCGTCGCGGCCACCGCGCGGCGCCTGGGCGTGCGCACCGTCGCCGTCTACTCCGACGCCGACGCCAACGCGCGCCACGTGCGCGCCTGCGACGAGGCGGTGCACGTCGGCGCGAGCCCGGCACGCGAGAGCTACCTGCAGTGGCAGCGCATCATCGGCGCCGCGCAGGCCAGCGGCGCGCAGGCCATCCACCCGGGCTACGGTTTTCTCTCCGAGAACGAAGACTTCGCGCAGGCCTGCGCCGACGCCGGCCTGGTCTTCATCGGCCCGCCGCCGAAGGCGATCGCCGCGATGGGCAGCAAGGCCGCGGCCAAGGCGCTGATGGAGAAGGCCGGCGTGCCGCTGGTGCCCGGCTACCACGGCGCCAACAACGACCCGGCCTTGCTCGCCGCGGAGGCGGCGCGCATCGGCTTTCCGGTGCTCATCAAGGCCAGCGCCGGCGGCGGCGGCAAGGGCATGCGTCGCGTTGATCGCGCGGAGGACTTCGCCGCCGCGCTCGCTTCCTGCCAACGCGAGGCCAAGGCCAGCTTCGGCGACGACCACGTGCTGGTCGAGCGCTACGTCACGCGGCCGCGCCACATCGAGATCCAGGTCTTCGGCGACAGCCACGGCAACGTCATCCACCTCGGCGAGCGCGACTGCTCGGTGCAGCGCCGCCACCAGAAGGTGCTCGAGGAGTCGCCCGCGCCCGGCCTGAGCGCGGCGCGCCGCGCCGAGATGGGAAGCGCGGCGGTGGCGGCCGCCAAGGCCGTGGGTTATGTCGGCGCCGGCACCGTGGAGTTCGTGGCCGAGGAGCTCGACGACGGCGACATCCGCGCCTACTTCATGGAGATGAACACGCGGCTGCAGGTGGAGCACCCGGTGACCGAGGCGGTGACCGGGCTCGATCTGGTCGAGTGGCAGCTGCGCATCGCCGCCGGCGAGCGGCTGCCGCTCACGCAGCAGCAGGTGGCGATGCGCGGCCATGCCATCGAGGCGCGCCTCTGCGCCGAGAACCCGGACGCCAACTTCCTGCCCGCCACCGGCACGCTGGCGGTGGCGCGCTGGCCCGAGCACGTGGCCTTCACGCGCAGCGATGCCTTGGCGCGGGTGGACAGCGGCGTCGGCGAGGGCGACGCCATCAGCCCGTTCTACGACTCGATGATCGCCAAGCTCATCGTCTGGGGCGAGAACCGCGCGATGGCGCTGGCGCGGCTGGACGCGGCGCTGCGCGACACGCACATCATGGGCCTTTCCACCAACGTGGCCTTCCTGCGCCGCGTGGTGCAAAGCCGCTCGTTCGCCACCGCCGAGCTCGACACCGCGCTCATCGAGCGCGAGCGCGCGGCCCTGTTCGAGGCGCCGCCGCTCGCCCCCGAGCGTGCCGCCGCCGGCGTGGCCGCGCACGTGCTGGCCGGCGAGCAGGCGCTGGAAGACGCCGATCCGTGGTCGCGGCGCGACGGCTGGCGCCTCGCCGGCGGCGCGCAGCGGCAGCTCCGTCTCGAGGTGCACGGCGCGCCGCTCGTCGTGGTGCTGCGCCGGCTGCACGACGGCTCGACGCGGCTCGAGATCGGCGAGCGGCACTGGCCGTTCGCGACACGCGCGCTCGGCGGCGCGCGGCACGACGTGCAGCTCGGCGGCGAGCGCCTCGCGCTCAGCGTCTACGCCCAGGGCGAGCGTTATGCGGTCTTTGCCGACGCCGGCAGCGCGCTGGTCGCCGAGTACGACCCCATCGTGCACGCCGGCGAGCAGGCCGCCGAGGGCGGGCGCCTGACCGCGCCGATGCCCGGCAAGGTGGTCAGCTTCCTCGTCAAGGCCGGCGACAAGGTGGCGCGCGGCCAGCCGCTGGCGGTGATGGAGGCGATGAAGATGGAGCACACCATCGCGGCGCCGCACGACGGCGTGGTCGGCGAGCTGCTCTACGCGGCCGGTGACCAGGTGCCCGAGGGCGGCGAGCTGCTCAGGCTGACGCAGGCGGTGGCGGCTTGATATGAGGATGGAGCCGCGCCGCGCCGCTCGGCGCGCTGGTCCGATCGGCGAGCGACTACTTGCCGCGCCAGCGCCCGGTCCAGCCGCGCGGCGACTGGCGCTGCACCTCGGCCTGCGTGGCCTAGTCGAGCGCGTCGGCGCCGAACGACGAACGGAAGGCGCCGAACAGCGAGGAGATGAAGCCCGGCGGGCGCGGGCCCGGGCCGCCTTCGCCGAAGTCGGAGGCCGCGTCGCCCTCGGGCGGCGCCTCCAGCTGCGCGGCGCGGAACTCGCGCGCCAGCTCGGCCAGCTCGTGGCCGCGGTAGGCGTCGCACACCAGCAGCACATCGCGCGCGTACAGCGGCTCGGCCATCATGCGCTGCAGGTCGATGCCCTGCCCCAGTTCCTGGTGCAGCAGGGCGTCGATGCGGTCGGCAATGCGCAGGGCGCGGCGCGGGTTCACGGCGAGGGGAGTTTGGCGGGGTGGAGAACTCGCCTCCACCCCCAACAAGGTCGGAGGGTCTGACGATAATCCTGCGCTCGCCCCGCCGCCGGTCAGGTCATGTTTCCAAATGTAGTCAAGCTCGTCGAGGTCGGCCCGCGTGACGGGCTGCAGAACGAAGCGCAGCCGGTTTCGGCCGCCGACAAGATCGAGCTCGTGCACCGCCTTCAGGCGGCGGGCTGCCGCGAGATCGAGGTGACGAGCTTCGTCAGCCCCAGGTGGGTGCCGCAGATGGCCGACAACGCCGAGGTCATGGCCGGCATCCGCCGCCAGAGTGGCGTGCGCTACTCGGTGCTGACGCCCAACATGAAGGGCCTGGAGGCCGCGCTGCAGACCAAGCCCGACGAGGTGGTGGTGTTCGGCGCGGCCAGCGAGGCCTTCAGCCACAAGAACATCAACTGCTCGATCGCCGAGAGCGTGGAGCGTTTCCGCCCGGTGGTGGCGGCGGCGCACGCGGCCGGCGTGAAGGTGCGCGCCGCCATCTCCTGCGCGCTCGGCTGCCCGTACCAGGGCGCGGTGTCGCCCGACGAGGTGGAGCGCGTGGTCGCGCTGATGAAGGCCATCGGCGTCGACCACTGCGGCGTCGCCGACACCATCGGCCTCGGCACGCCGCGCGCCACGCAGGCCGCGATGGCGCGCGCTCTGAAGCACTTCCCGCTCGCCGAGGTGAGCGGACACTTCCACGACACCTACGGCCAGGCGCTGGCCAACATCTACGCCTGCCTGGAGATGGGCATCTCCACCTTCGATGCCAGCATCGCCGGGCTGGGCGGCTGCCCGTACGCCAAGGGCGCCACCGGCAACGTGGCCACGGAGGACGTGGTCTTCATGCTGCACGGCATGGGCATCGACACCGGGATCGACCTCGATCGGCTGGTCGACGCCGGCGCCTTCATCTCCAAGGTGCTCGGCCGCGCGCCGGTGTCGCGCGTCGGCAAGGCGCTGCTCATCAAGCGCGGCGTGGCGGTGGAGACCTTCGGGGTGCCCGCGGCATGAACGAAGGCTTCGAGCGCGTGAGCGCGGCACTCGCCGCGCGCGGCCACCCGCACGCGCCGCGCTGGCTCGACGCCGCGGTGCGCACCTCGCAGCAGGCGGCCGACGCGCTCGGCGTGGCGGTCGGCCAGATCGCCAAGAGCGTGATCTTCCGCCGTGCCGGCGACGATGTCGCGGTGCTCGTCATCGCCTCGGGCGACCGCCGCGTGGACGAGGCGCGCGTCGCCGCGATCACCGGCGCGCTGCTCCGCGCCGACGCGGCCTTCGTCAAGGCGGCCACCGGCTTCTCGATCGGCGGCGTGGCGCCGCTCGCGCACAGCACGCCGCCGGTGACGCTGATCGACCGCGAGTTGTTCCGCTTCGACGAGATCTGGGCCGCGGCGGGGCATCCGAACGGCGTCTTCAAGCTGAGCCCCGACGACCTGCGGGCCCTCACCGGCGCGCCGGTGGCCGACGTGGTGGTGACGCCGGCATGAGCTCGACATGACCGCGCCCATCGCCTCGCCCTGCATCAGCGTGTGCCGCATGGATGCGCGCACCGGCTGGTGCGAGGGCTGCCTGCGCACGCTGGACGAGATCGCCGCCTGGTCCTCGCTGCCCGAGGCCGACAAGCGCGCGGTGTGGCTCGAGCTCGGCCGCCGCCGCGTGGAGTGGCGGCGCCTGAAGGCGGCCGCGCAGCCGGCGCAGCCATGAAGCGCATCACCTTCTGGTTCGACCCGATCTCGCCGTTCGCCTACCTGGCCTTCGAGCGGCTTCCGCAGGCGCTGGAGGGCCTGAGCCACGAGGTGAGCTACCGGCCGGTGCTGTTCGCCGGCCTGCTGCAGCACTGGGGGCAGAAGGGCCCGGCGGAGATCGAACCGAAGCGCGCCTGGACCTTCCGCCACGTGCACTGGATGGCGCAGCAGCACGGCATCCCGCTGCACACGCCGGCCGTGCACCCGTTCAACCCGCTGCCGCTGCTGCGCCTGGCGCTGGCCTGCGGGCCCAACCGCCGCGTGGCCGAGGCGCTGTTCCACTTCGTCTGGCGCAGCGGCGGCGCCGACCCCACCGATGCCGCGCGCCTGGCCGAGCTGACGCGCCAGCTCGCGCCGGCGCGCGACCCGAACGGCGACGAGGTCAAGCGCGAACTGCGTGCCGCCGGCGAAGAGGCCATCGCGGCGGGCGTCTTCGGCGTGCCGTCGATGGTCCTGGACGGCCGCGTGTTCTGGGGCGTCGACGCGCTGCCGATGCTCGCCGGCGCGCTGCGCGGCGACGCCTGGTTCGGCGGCCCGGCCTGGGACGCCGCGGGCACTGCGCCGCCGGCGCAGCACCGGCGCTGAGCGCCGGCCCGGTCAGCCGAAGTACTCGCCTTCGCCCGGCTGCGGCGGCAGCGCGCGTGCCGCTTCGCGCCGGCGCAGTTCCACCCGCCGGATCTTGCCGCTGATGGTCTTGGGCAGCTCGGCGAACTCGATGCGCCGCACGCGCTTGTACGGCGCCAGCTTGTCGCGGCAATGCTCGAGGATCGAGCGCGCCGTCTCTTCGCTCGCGGCGTGCCCGGGCGCCAGCGCGACGAAGGCCTTGGGCACCGCGAGCTTGAGCGCATCGGGGCTCGGCACCACGGCCGCCTCGGCCACCGCCGGGTGTTCGATGAGCACGCTCTCGAGTTCGAACGGGCTGATGCGGTAGTCGCTCGCCTTGAACACGTCGTCGGCGCGGCCGACGTAGGTGATGAAGCCGTCGGCGTCGCGCGCCGCCACGTCGCCGGTGCGGTAGTGGCCGCCGCGCATGACCTCGGCGGTCTTCTCAGGCGAATCGGCGTAGCCCGTCATCAGGCCGGTGGGGCGGCCGGGCCCGGCGTCGTCGAGCACGAGGCCGATCTCGCCCTCGTCGGCCGGCCGGTCGTCGGCGTCGAGCAGCACCACGCGCCAGCCCGGCAACGGGCGCCCCATCGAGCCGTACTTGATCGGCTGGCCCGGCGGGTTGCCGACGAGCGCGCTGGTCTCGGTCTGGCCGTAGCCGTCGCGGATGGTGATGCCCCAGGCCGCGCGCACCTGCTCGATGACCTCGGGGTTGAGCGGCTCGCCGGCCGACAGCGCTTCGCGCAGCCCCACCTTCCAATCGGCGATCGGCTCCTGGATCAGCATGCGCCAGACGGTGGGCGGGGCGCACAGGCTGCTGACGCGGTGGCTGACCAGCCTATCCAGCGTGCGGCGCGGGTCGAAGCGCGCCTGGTTGAAGACGAACACGCAGGCGCCGGCGATCCACGGCGCGAAGAAGCAGCTCCAGGCGTGCTTGGCCCAGCCCGGGCTCGAGATGTTCCAGTGCACGTCGCCTGGCTGCAGCCCGAGCCAGTACAACGTCGACAGGTGGCCCACCGGGTAGCTCGCGTGCGTGTGCTGAACGAGCTTGGGCTTGCTGGTGGTGCCGCTGGTGAAGTACAGCAGCAGCGGCTCGTCGGCACGCGTCGGCTGCGCCGCGGCGTAGAGCGGGCTCGCCTGTTCGGCCTCGGCGTAGTCGTGCCAGCCCGGCGCTTCGGCCGCGCGGCCCACCGCGATGCGCAGCACCGGCCCCGGTGCGTGGGCGTCGAGGCCCTCGAAGCGCGCCGCGTTGCCGCCGCCCGTCACCACCGCGCGCACGCGGCCGCGCTCGAAGCGGTCGATCAGGTCGTCGCGCGAGAGCAGCGTGGTCGCCGGGATCATCACCGCGCCGAGCTTGATGCAGGCGAGCATGGTCTCCCACAGCGCCACCTCGTTGCCCAGGATCAGCAGCACGCGGTCGCCGCGCGCCACGCCGAGCCCGGCCAGCCAGTTGGCCACGCGCGCGCTGCGCTCGGCGAGTTCGGCGAAGCTGCGCTTCGTCTCGCGCCCGTCGTCGTCCACGATCCACAGCGCCGTCGCGGCGTTGCCGCGGGCCAGATCGTCGAAGTGATCGAGCGCGAAGTTGAAGTGCTCGAGCCGGGGCCAGCGGAAGCCCGCCGCCGCGGCGGTGTGGTCGCTGCGGTGCGCGAACAGGAAGTCGCGTGCGGCGCGGAAGTTCGCGAGGTCGGTGGCGGCCATGCGCAAGGGTCCTGGGTGCGAGGGCGCCATGGTGCGCGCCCCGAAGGTGTGCTCCGGCTTCGGGTTTCCACTTAGACCGTAAGCCTCGTCTAAGCGCCGTGTCAGCCGCCGTTTGATTCGTGTCAGAGCCGTCTAAGTGCCCCCGGGCAAAGTAGGGAGAAGCGTCACCGCCCGGTGGCTGCCGACTCTCTTCAGAAGGAGACATGCCATGGACGACCCGATGGTGGCCCGCGTCACCAATCACCCCCTGTACCACGAGCTGAAGTCCAAGCGCAGCGGATTCGGCTGGTGGCTGACCCTCGCCGGCATGGTGGCCTACTACGGCTTCATCCTGCTGGTGGCGTTCAACAAGCCGCTGCTGGCGCAGAAGATCGGCGGCGGCGTGACGACGGTGGGCATGCCGCTCGGCGTGGCCGTCATCGTCTTCACCATCGTGATCACCTGGATCTACATCCGGCGCGCGAACAGCGAGTTCGACTCGCTGACCGATCGGATCATCAAGGGAGTCGTGAAGTGAGCTTCGACAACCAAACCATCAGGGTCCTGGCCAAGGTCCTGGCCGTGAGCGCGGTCACTGCCGTGGGCGTGGGAGCCTTCGCGGCCGGCGCCGATCTCGGCCAGGCCGCCAAGCAGTCCACCAACTGGACGGCCATCGCGATGTTCGGCATCTTCGTGGCCGCCACGCTGGCGATCACCAAGTGGGCCGCGGCCAAGACGAAGAGCGCGGCCGACTTCTACACCGCCGGCGGCGGCATCACCGGCTTCCAGAACGGCCTGGCGATCGCGGGCGACTACATGTCGGCGGCGTCGTTCCTGGGCATCTCGGGCCTCGTGTTCGCCAACGGCTTCGACGGCCTGATCTTCTCGATCGGCTGGCTGGTCGGCTGGCCCGTCATCACCTTCCTGATGGCCGAGCGGCTGCGCAACCTGGGCAAGTTCACCTTCGCCGACGTGGCCGGCTACCGCTTCAGCCAGACGCCGATCCGCGTCTTCGCCGCCTGCGGCTCGCTGGTGGTGGTGGCCTTCTACATGATCGCGCAGATGGTCGGCGCCGGGCAGCTCATCAAGCTGCTGTTCGGCATGGACTACCTGTACGCCGAGATCCTGGTCGGCACGATCATGATGGTCTACGTGCTGTTCGGCGGCATGACCGCCACGACCTGGGTGCAGATCATCAAGGCCGTCATGCTGCTGGGCGGCGCGACCTTCATGGCGCTGGCGGTGCTGATCCAGTTCGGCTTCTCGCCCGAGGCCATGTTCTCCAAGGCCGTGGAAGTGCACTCCAAGAAGGACGCCATCATGGCGCCCGGCGCGCTGATCAAGGACCCGATCTCCGCGATCTCGGTCGGCATGGCGCTGATGTTCGGCACCGCCGGGCTGCCGCACATCCTGATGCGCTTCTTCACGGTGCCCAACGCCAAGGAAGCGCGCAAGTCGGTCGGCTGGGCCACCACCTGGATCGGCTACTTCTACATCCTGACCTTCATCATCGGCTTCGGCGCCATCACCAACCTGATCCCCAACCCGGCCAGCTACTTCGTCGGCGGTGACGTCGCCAAGGGTCTGGTGGGCGGCGGCAACATGGCGGCGGTGCACCTGTCGGGCGCGGTCGGCGGCAACTGGTTCCTCGGCTTCATCTCGGCGGTGGCCTTCGCCACCATCCTGGCGGTGGTCGCGGGCCTGACGCTGTCGGGCGCCTCGGCGGTCTCGCACGACCTGTACGCCTCGGTCTGGCGCCATGGCCGCGTCGACCAGGCGCAGGAGCTGCGCGTGTCCAAGATCACCACCGTGTGCCTGGGCGTCATCGCCGTGGTGCTGGGCATCGCGTTCGAGAAGGAGAACGTGGCCTACATGGTGATGCTGGCCTTCGTGATCGCGGCGTCGGCCAACTTCCCGGTGCTGTTCATGTCGGTGCTGTGGAAGGGCTGCACGACGCGGGGCGCGGTGACCGGCGGCTTCGTCGGCCTGATCACGGCGGTGACGCTGACCATCGGTTCGGCCAGCGTCTGGGAAGCCGTGATGCTGTACCCGAAGGGCTCGGCCTGGTTCCCGTACAACTCGGCGGCGATCTTCTCGATCCCGGCCGCGTTCATCACGATCTGGCTGGTCTCGCTGCTCGACCGCAGCCGCCGCGGCGACGAAGACCGCGCCGGCTTCCCGGCGCAGCAGGTGCGCTCGGAGACGGGCATCGGGGCCGCGGGTGCCTCGGGCCACTGAAAGTGAGCGTGGCTTGACGCCACGCCCTTGACTCGCCAAGGCCGCAGGCACATCGTCTGCGGCCTTCGTCCTTGCAGGAGACCATGACGCCGGCCACCGAACCGCAGCGCGAGATGCTCTCGCTGGTGACCGCGCGCGTGCGCGACGCCTTCGTGCGCAAGCCGTACTACGTGGACGGCGCGCTCGACCTGGTCAGCGTGTGCCGCGAGCTCTCGCAGCGCGGCCTGACCACCGCGCTGGTGCGCGACGGCGCCCGCCTGGGCATCTTCACCACCACCGACCTGCGCGACGCCCTGCTGCGCGAGGTGCCGCCCGCGGCGCTGGCGGTGCGCGAGGTGGCGCGCTTCGAGGTCGTGAGCGTGCAGGCCGACGCCGAGCTCTTCGAGGCGCTGTGGCTGATGGTGGCGCACCGCGTGCACCGGCTCCTGGTGCGCGACGGCGACGAGGTGCTCGGCGTGCTCGGCCAGCTCGACCTGGTGAGCTTCGTCGCCAACCACTCGCACATCATCGGCGTGCAGATCGACGAGGCCGCCACGCCCGAGGAGCTGCGCGCCGCCGCGCTGCGCGTGGACGAGATGGTGCGCCTGCTGCACGGCAGCGGCATCCGCATCGAGCGCGTGACGCGCCTGGTCAGCGAGCTGAACCGCCGCCTCGTGGCGCGCCTGTGGGCGCTGCTCGCGCCGCCCGAGATCGTGGCCGCGAGCTGCCTCGTGGTGATGGGCAGCGAGGGCCGCGGCGAGCAGATCGTCAAGACCGACCAGGACAACGCGCTGATCGTGCGCGACGGCTTCGACGACGAGCGCCTGGTGGCGACCTGCGAGCGCTTCACCGCAGGCCTGATCGAGCTGGGCTGGCCGCCCTGCCCGGGCGGCATCATGGTCAACCAGCCGGCCTGGCGAAGGCCGCTCGCCGGCTGGCGCGAGGCCATGCGCGACTGGATCTACGGCAGCGACCCCGAAGGCCCGATGCACCTGGCGATCTTCTTCGACGCCGTGGCGGTGGCCGGCGATGCGGCGCTGCTGCACGACGCGCGCGCGCACCTGCAGCAGATCCTCTCTGGGGCCGACACCTTCGTCGCGCGCTTCGCCGCGGCGGCCGACCAGTTCCACGAGCCGCGCGGCTGGTTCCACTGGCTTCCGGGCAAGCGCGACGAACGCCCGCTCGACCTGAAGAAGCTCGGCACCTTCCCCATCGTGCACGGCGTGCGCGCGCTGGCACTGCAGCGCGGCCTGGCCCAGCGCAGCACGGCCGATCGCCTGGCCGCGCTGGCCGCCGCCGGCCACGTCGACGCGATCACCGCGCGCGACCTCACCGACGCGCTGCACCTGCTGATGGGCCTGCGCCTGACGCACCAGCTGCGCCAGCGCGAAGGCGGGCGCGCGGCGAGCAACGAGGTGCGGCCGTCCGAACTCTCGACGCTGGAGCGCGAGCCGCTGCGCGACGCCTTGGACATCGTCAAGGCCTTCCGCGCCTGGCTGCGCCAGCACTTCCGCTTCGACACCCTGTGACGAACGACCCAAGGAGACGAGCGTGCGACCGAGTCTGCTCGCGCAGCGGCTGCTGGCGCTGTTCATCGCCGGCTGGCTGCTGCTGAACTTCCCGCTGCTCGGGCTCGGCCTGGGCGGCGGCACGCTGTTCGGGCTGCCGCGCCTGCCGGTGCTGCTGTTCATCGGCTGGGCGCTGCTGATCGTGGTGCTCGCGCTCCTCATGGGGCGCGGCGAGGACGAGTGACGGGGAAGACGGCATGGCCCCGATGAGCCTGGCCCCGTCGGTCGTGCTCGCCGCCTCGCTCGGCTACCTGCTGGCGCTGTTCGCCATCGCGTGGTGGGCCGACCGGCGCGCCGCGGCCGGCCGCTCGGTCATCGGCAACGCCTGGGTCTACGCGCTCTCGATGGGCGTGTACTGCACGGCCTGGACCTACTTCGGCTCGGTGGGCCGCGCCGCCGGCAGCGGCGTGTGGTTCCTGCCGATCTACCTCGGCCCCACGCTGGCCATGGTGCTGGGTTGGCTGGTGCTGAGGAAGATGATCCGCATCGCGCGGCGCGAGCGCATCACGAGCATCGCCGACTTCATCGCCAGCCGCTACGGCAAGAGCCGCGCGCTGGCCGCGCTGGCCACGCTGCTGGCGCTGGTGGGCGTGGTGCCCTACGTGGCGCTGCAGCTCAAGGCGGTGGCCAGCGGCTACACGCTGCTCACCGGCCAGGCGACGGGGCACGTCGCCGGCTCGGGCACCGCGCTCGTCGTGGCGCTGCTGCTCGCCGGCTTCACCATCGCCTTCGGCACGCGGCACCTGGACAGCACCGAGCGCCACGAGGGCATGGTGGCGGCCATCGCCGCCGAGTCGGTGGTCAAGCTGCTCGCTTTCGTCGCGGTGGGCGCCTTCGTCACCTGGGGCCTGTTCGGCGGGCCGGGCGATCTGTTCGCGCGCGCCGAGGCCGCGCGGCTGCTGCCCGCGGCCGACGGCGCCGGCGCCGGCGCGGCGCGCTTCGACTACGCCGGCTGGTTCATGCTGCTGCTGCTGGCGATGCTGTCGGTGCTGCTGCTGCCGCGCCAGTTCCAGGTGATGGTGGTGGAGAACGTCGACGAGCGGCACGTCAAGCGCGCGGCCTGGGCCTTTCCGGCCTACCTGCTCGCCATCAACCTGTTCGTGCTGCCGATCGCCTTCGGCGGCCTGCTGTTCTTCGGCGGCGGCGCGGCGGGCGCGGCGGTGGCGCAGGCCGAGACCTTCGTGCTCTCGCTGCCGCTGGCCAGCGGGCATGGGGCGCTGGCGCTGCTGGCCTTCATCGGCGGGCTCTCGGCGGCCACCGGCATGGTCATCGTGGAAGCCATCGCGGTGTCCACGATGGTCTGCAACGACCTCGTGCTGCCGGTGCTGCTCAAGCTGCGCGCCTTTGCCGAGCGCGACCTCACGCGCGTCATCCTGGCCATCCGGCGCGCCGTGATCGTGGCGCTGCTGCTGCTCGGCTGGCTGTACTTCAACATCGCGGGCGAGGCCTACGCGCTCGTCAGCATCGGCCTCATCAGCTTCGCCGCGGTGGCGCAGTTCGCGCCGGCCCTGCTGGGCGGCATGTACTGGAAGGGCGGCACGCGGCGCGGCGCGCTCGCCGGGCTCGGTGCCGGCGCGCTGCTGTGGGCCTACACGCTGATGCTGCCGTCGATCGCCAAGAGCGGGTGGCTCGACGCGGGCTTCGTCACGCACGGGCCGCTGGGCATCGGCTGGCTGCGGCCGGAGTCGCTGTTCGGCCTGGGCGGGCTCGACAACCTGAGCCACGCGCTCTTCTGGAGCCTGCTCGCCAACCTGGGCCTGTACGTCGCCGTGTCGCTCGCCCGCCCGCCCAGCGCGGCCGAGGCCGGGCAGGCGCTGCGCTTCGTCGACGTGTTCGAGCACGGCAGCGAAGGCCGCGTGTTCTGGCGCGGCAAGGCGCGCGTGCAGGACCTGGTGGCGCTGGTGGCGCGCTTCCTCGGGCCGGAGCGTGCGTCGGCGCTCACCGCGGGCCGCGCGGCACCTGCCGACGGCGCCGCCGACGCCGCGCTCGTGCAGCGCGCCGAGATGCAACTGGCCGGCGCCATCGGCAGCGCCTCGGCGCGCGTCATGGTGGCCTCGGTGGCGCAGGAGGAGCAGCTCGACCTGAAGGACGTGATGAACATCGTCGAGGAGGCCTCGGCGCTGCGCCACCTCAACGAGCAGCTGCAGGCGCTGGACAAGCTCAAGGACGACTTCATGAGCAGCGTGACGCACGAGCTGCGCACGCCGCTGGCGAGCATCCGCGCGCTGGCCGAGCTGATGCGCGACGAACCCGACATGGACGCCACGCAGCGCCAGCAGTTCCTCGGCATCGTGGTGGCCGAGAGCGAGCGGCTGTCGCGCCTGGTCAACCAGGTGCTCGACATGGCCAAGATCGAGTCCGGCCACGCCGAGTGGCGCGCCGACGACGTGGACCTCGGCGCGCTCGTCGACCAGGCCGCCGTCACCACCGCCGAGCTGCTGCGCGAGCGCGGCGCGCGCCTCGAGGTCGAGAAGCCCGCCCAGGTGCGCCCGCTGCGCGCCGATGCCGACCGGTTGCTGCAGGTGCTGATCAACCTGCTGTCCAACGCCGCCAAGTTCGTGCCGGCCGGCGCAGGCCTGGTGCGCGTGCGCCTCACGCAGCACGAGCGCGGCCTGACGGTGGAGGTGCAGGACAACGGACCGGGCGTGCCGCCCGAGCAGCAGCAGCTCGTGTTCGAGAAGTTCCGCCAGGGC
>Ga0073934_10005181_pt1 | contig 20546 bp, 14 predicted proteins | sample LarsenN4metaG_FD_76834 | JGI IMG/M metagenome (GOLD analysis project Ga0073934, IMG submission 76834) | Hot spring sediment bacterial and archeal communities from British Columbia, Canada, to study Microbial Dark Matter (Phase II) - Larsen... ... | reverse complement strand
CCCCTGAAATAATATTGCTGTCAGCCATTTCTTCGGCGATTTCAGATAGGTTTTTTCCTTCTTTTATCTGATATGTTTTGTCCCTGCCATCTTCCCATTTATGCCTTGAATATAAAACATTGAAAAAAAAACTCCATACTATCAGTACTAAAAGAACTGTACCAGAAAATAAAAAAATCTTTTTCCTTTGTGATTTATTTCTTTTAAGATAATCCCAGACTTCAGTAATTTCATCCCGAAGGAAATAATATACAGTATTAATTTTATCAATTATTCCTTTTTCCCTTAGAAATTGATAAAATATGTTTATATATCTATTTACAAAACAAAAAATCAGAAATAAGTTTTTTCTGATGAGACCGGTTATTCTCTTAATTTTTGTCAAAAGTTAATCGAGAACAGATTTATATAATTCCTGAACCTGTTTATCTTCAGGATATAGTTTTAGATATTTTTCAAAATACTTTCTTGCTTCTTCTTTCTTACCGGTATTTTTATAGAAGAAACCTGTCTGAACAAGAGCGTCATTATAATCCGGAAAAATTTCAAGTGCTTTCAGGAAATTTTTTTCCGCATTTACGTTATCACCGGCTGTCATGTAAGCAGCACCAAGATAAAAATATATCACAGATGCTTTTGGCTCTAATGAAGCACCTTTCGTTAATACCTGAAGAGCGTTTTTGATCTGCTTCTGCATTATCATATTCTCTGCATACATCAGCATACTTTTCATTTCTCCGCTTAATATTAAAGTCTTATCAGGAATAAACTCATATACTTCCATTATTTCCGGAGGCAGTTTGTTTGCGGTTGTAAAAAGCGGATTCTGATTTGTTACTCTGTACCATTCCCTTAGAAACGCAAGATATTTAACGTTTTTTTCCTTTAGATAATTGGTCATATATTTAGAGTAATCCCTGTCGTTTAGCTTTGTTATCAATTCGGGGGTTACAAGTCCTGCTACATCTATAATTTTTCTCTCAGTGTAATATGCAATAGCACCTACGTCGTGTGTTGCAACTAAATCCATTTCAGCAGAATTGTCTTTTATCCATAATGCTGCTTTTACTTGCCTGTCATAAATATATTTACAATTTTCTGCAAAAGTATTTCGGTTCTCTGAAATATCGCTTATACTAAAAAATATAATCAGTATTCCTGCAAGCGATAAAAAGAAAACCGCTAGCTGCCTGCTTTTGAAATAGGATGCAATAAGTAAGGCAGTTTCCTTAAAACCATATATAGATACTATAATAAAGAAAGGAATAACAGGCATCATATATCTGCCGAATCTGTGAGCATAAGGAAGTTTATACCAGTAAATAAATATCAGAATGAAAATGAATATTATGTATAAAATATATGGGCTATATCTGCTTTTAAAAAGATTTTTCAATGTAAAAATAAATCCGAGTAAAAATCCTGCGATAATATACGCATAAGCTCCGCTTGAGAAGTATTGCCATACTTCCTGCTTTAAAAATTCAGTGCGTGAGCGAAATTCAGGAGTATAATATGTAAGTTTTGCATTATAAGTATTCGGTAATAATGTCCCTGAAAGTGATAAATTCAATAAAAAATATAAAAGGGTAATTGCACCCGAGATGATTAAAATCTTTATAACCTGCTGTTTTGTAAAAAGCGTAATTGATTTATCCTTTTTTGCAAATTTAAACGAAATTAAATAATCTATAAAAAGAGCTGCAATAAATGCAACTCCGTCTGGTCTTGTCCATAAAATTAATCCTAAGAAAACAGCGAAAGGTATTACATTTCTTTTTCTGTAAAAATATGCAGTTGCAATTAAAATAAATATAAACATTGTCGATTCCATTCCTGAGACAGAAATGAAATTCATCCATTTGTCAAGAACAAAAAAAGAAGTAGCCGCAATCGCAAAAAGATTTTCTTTCGGGAAATCATTACTGCTTAATTTATATAAATAAAACGCACTTAAAGTAAAGAAAAGTATTCCCGGTATCCAGCTTAGAACAAACTCATTTTGTGAGATAAAATAACCAGCGGCAAGCAGAAAAGTGTAAATAGGCGAAGTAGAACCGGCAGTAACCATTTCGTTGTGGTAATATGAAAAGCTGAAATATTTAGCGAGATTTCTCGCAAAAGTCAGGTGTATCCAGGGGTCATCAAGCGGAAATGAATTGGTTCCGTTTGCCTGAACCATGTTTATTATAAAATAAACAGGTATAGCAATTGTAAGCAGTGCTATTGCCGAATAAATAATATATTTAAGATTCTTACCCGGTTCATAAAATATGTTGTAATCAATTACCTGTTCAGGTTTTGATGTCTTTTTTGTATGTTTATTTTTTGCCATTTGGCAAAATACTTATTTTAAGGAGTATTTTCAATTATTTATGTTTTCCGAAAATATTATCCATAATTAAGAATAATTAACTTTTATTAATTTTACTCTTGAAAGTTTACAATTTTTGCTTTAGATTGCTAATGTACACATTTACTTCCCAGGTTTTTGATGTACTCTTACAATGAAAAAAATCTCATTTAAAATTAACAAGAGATACTGAATACTACAATTTCAATAATGACCTTTCCGCACGTCAAAACCATAAAATTGCGGGATAGAAAGTTTAATCAATTATTTACAAGGAATTAATTATTATGGCTGATTACAAAAAAGATATTTCAGTGGAAGACGAAAACGAAAACGAAACCAACACTGTAATTCTTAAGTCAAAAAAAGTAGCCGAACTGAGAGTAATAGCAAAAGAACTCAATGTTGAAGGTTACGAAGACTTAAAAAAACAAGACCTTATTTTCAAAATTCTTGAAACTACTACCAAAAAAGACGGAGTAGCTTTCGCAGATGGAGTTTTGGAAGTATTGCCGGAAGGATACGGCTTTTTGAGGTCTGCAGATTATAACTATTTACCATCACCTGACGATATTTATGTATCACCTTCACAGATAAAGAAATTTTTATTAAAGACAGGCGATTGTATAAGCGGACAGGTGAGACCTCCAAAAGAAGGCGAAAGATTTTTTGCACTTCTAAAGGTACAAAAAATCAACTATAATCACCCTGATCAGATCAGGGAAAGAATTATGTTTGACAATCTGGTGCCTTTATATCCCAATGAGGCATTTAAACTCGAGAATAATCCTTCAGAATATTCTATGAGGATTATGGACCTTTTTGTTCCGATTGGTAAAGGTCAGAGAGCATTGATTGTATCGCCACCTAAGAGCGGAAAAACAATACTATTACAGACAATTGCAAACAGCATAACCAAAAACCATCCTGAAGTGCACATGATTGTGTTGCTTATTGACGAAAGACCTGAGGAAGTTACCGATATGCAACGCAATGTAAAAGCAGAAGTCGTAAGTTCAACTTTCGATGAACCACCTGAAAGACACGTAGCGGTTTCTGAGATTGTTCTGCAAAAAGCAAAGCGGCTTGTTGAGTCGAAGCACGATGTTGTTATTTTACTTGACAGCATAACACGTCTTGCAAGAGCACATAATACCGTAATACCTCACAGCGGAAAAATCCTCTCCGGAGGTGTTGATGCAAATGCACTTCACAAACCGAAAAGATTTTTCGGAGCTGCAAGAAATATAGATGAAGGCGGCTCTCTGACTATCATTGCTACTGCCCTTATAGAAACAGGCAGCAGGATGGATGAAGTTATATTTGAAGAATTTAAGGGTACTGGAAATATGGAAATCGTGCTTGACAGAAGACTTTCCGACAGAAGAATTTTCCCTGCCATAGACCTCAACAGGTCTGGTACGAGAAAAGAGGAACTTTTACTCGAGAGCGATGTTCTGAACCGTATCTATTTATTAAGAAAAATTTTGTCAGACTACAATCCTGTAGAAGCTATGGAGTTCCTGCTAAATAAAATGCGGGGAACAAAATCCAACAAGGAATTTTTAGCTTCGATGAATTCGTAGAATCTGTCTAACAATTTGATTACTGATGAAGAAAGAGATTATTATTAACTCTTCCTCAAACGAAACAAGAATTGCCATCACTGAAGATGGAAGACTTGTGGAACTGTTCTATGAAAGTCCGGATTTGTCAAGAAACGTGGGGGATCTTTATCTTGGGAAAGTAGCAAAGGTTATGCCCGGTATAAGAGCGGCTTTTATTGACCTTGGATTTCCACAAGATGCATTCCTGCACTTCTCAGATATTGAAACTTCACCAGATGACTATAAAGATATGCTTGGTGATGATGAATTCGACGATGATGATGACGAAGAGGAAGAAACAAAACAACCCTCAAGATTTGTAAATAAAGACAGAAATCCTGCTGCAGCATCTCTTGAGCGAGGGAAAAACATAATTGTACAGATTACAAAAGAACCTGTTGGTAATAAAGGAGTAAGAGTAACTGCAAAGGTCTCTATTCCGGGCAGGTATCTCGTCTTAATTCCTTTCAACAGAAGAATAGGAATCTCCAGAAAAATTTATAACCAAAAGGAAAGAAGAAGGTTAAGGTCAATAGTCAGAAATGTTCTTCCTGAAGGTTTTGGTTTAATTATCAGAACCGTTGCAGCCGGACAAGATGAAAATCTGATACTTGATGATCTGAACAAACTTATACAGGCCTGGAATGAAATTCAGACGAAAATCAAAAATACAAAACCACCTTCACTACTTTATAAAGATGTTTCAACTACTAATTCTGTTATCCGGGATTTATTCCGCGAAGATATTGACAGAATGGTAGTTGATTCTAAAAAACTTTATAAAGAAATCAGAAATTATATAGACGATACTTCTCCGGAGTATTCCGACAGGATTATTCTTTATGAAGATGAAGCACCTATCTTCGATACATACCACAGTATTGAAAAACAGATAGAAGAATCACTTGACAAAAGAATATACCTTAAAAATTCGGGATATATTGTAATTGAAACAACAGAAGCAATGACCGTTGTTGATGTAAACAGCGGGAAGTATGCAAAGTCAAAAGACCAGGAAATTAATTCTCTGAAAACCAATATTGAAGCCGGTAAAGAAATTGCAAGGCAGGCAAGACTTCGCGATATTGGAGGATTAATTGTAGTAGATTTTATTGATTTATATGAAGATATCAATAAAAGAAAACTACACGACGAATTAAGAAAAGAATTCAGAAAAGACAGGGCGAAATCAACAATTCTGCCTATGAGTGAATTCGGTATTGTTCAGATTACAAGGCAAAGAATCAGACAGAATATAATTCAGAGAATTTCATCTCAATGCCCTATGTGCAGCGGTACAGGACGAGTTCAAACAGGATTAAGTTTCCTGAAAGAAATCGAAAGGTGGTTGCAGAGATACAAAGGCGGAGATGGCGGTATATTTCTGAGACTCAGGGTAAATCCACTTATACGTCATTATATGACAAGTGGTATTTTCAATCGAATTTTAAAGCTCTGTATTAAGTTTAAGGTAATAATAAAGCTTGAAACAGATGATACTCTTGCATTAGATGAGTTCAGGTTTTTTGAGCTAAGGTCAAAAGTAGAATTGACCGATGAATATTCACAACAATAAAAATTTTTTTATTTATAATAATGAAAATTACAATTGACGGTAAAGAAATAGAATTTCAACAGGGAGAAACAATAATACAGGCAGCAAAAAGAGCAGGTATTGAGATACCGCATTTTTGCTGGCATCCGGGATTAAGCATAGCCGGGAATTGCAGAATTTGTCTTGTTGAAATTGAAAAAGCTCCCAAATTAATGATTGCATGTTCAACACTTGCTCAGGAAGGCATGGTAGTAAACACGAAAAACGATAAGGTTGTAAAGGCGCAAAATGCAGTTATGGAGTTTTTATTAATAAATCACCCTCTTGATTGCCCGATATGCGATGAAGCCGGAGAATGTAAACTTCAGGATTATGCTTTCAAATACAGCACGGGAATTTCAAGATTTGATGAAGAAAAAAATCATAAAGAGAAAAGAGTTGAACTCGGACCTAATGTTATGTTTGACCAGGAGAGGTGCATAAGCTGTTCAAGATGTATCAGATTTTGTGATGAGATTGCCAAAGAACCGCAACTTACATTTGTAAACAGAGGAGAAAAAGTGACTATAGAAACTTTTCCTGGTAAATCACTCGACAATCCTTATTCTATGAATGTAATTGAAATATGCCCCGTAGGCGCATTAACCTCAAGACATTTCAGATTCAAATCAAGGGTATGGGATATGTCATTTACTGACAGCATTTGCCCCGGATGTTCACGAGGGTGCAACACAATAATTGGAGTCAGAAATAATGAGATTCTGAGAATAGAGCCAAGAGAAAATCAAAATGTTAATCAATGGTGGCTATGTGATTACGGAAGACTTGAAACAATTAAGAATACAAATAACAGGGAAAAGAGAATTACGTCTCCTTCAATATTAAATACAGAAAACATAATTGGCACTGAAAACCAGATTCAGACAGATTGGGATGAAGCAATCGGAAATACTGTTGCAATTTTAACATCCTATAAAGATGATATGTTATTTGTTGGTTCTGCATATTCAACACTTGAAGATAATTACGCATTGATGAAACTTGCAAAAACACTCACCGGAAGGGAAGATGTTTTTTATATACCAAGAACAGATGAAAGTTTCGGAGATGATATTTTAAGAAAATCTGATATGACTCCAAATACGCAGGGGTGCAAATTACTTGGGATGAAAGAACTCACGGAAGAAATCCTTGCAGAGCTGAAAAGCAAAAAGTATAAATCAGTATTCTGGATGAATAATGATGACAGTTTAATTGCAAACGCCAAGGAATATTTCAGAGATGTTGAAACCAATATTCAGGTTCTAAGCTATCATGGAATTTTATCTTCAAGAGCAAACGTATTGCTTCCGCTTTCAATTTATGCAGAAATAAACGGAACATTTATTAATTTTGAAAATTATATTCAGAGACTTAAACCTGCAATGACTACAATCGAGCAGGAAAGATTAATTGGACAATATGAAATGTCGAGACTTGATAAGTTCGGAGCACCAAATGACTCATGGACTCAGGGAACAAAATTCAATGCAAGACCCGGCTGGAAAATAATAAAAGCAATTGCAAAAGCGATGAACATTGAATTTGATTTCGAAAATTCAGAAGAAGTATTTTCAGAATTATGCAAAGAAAAGTTCGGGCTTGATAATTTTGATTATGACTCAGTCGGAAGTTCCGGCTATAAACTTAAATAAAATTTGCTGAAGAAAACTACTGTTAAACACGAAATACATCATTCTGGTTTGCTGACACGGCTCGGATTTTTTACATCGCTTATGATTGTAATAAGTTCGATGATTGGCTCAGGTGTTTTCAAGAAAGTAGCACCGATGTCAGCAGAACTTGGTTCAGGTGGACTTATCTTAATTGCGTGGATTATTGCAGGTCTTATTACTCTTTTTGCTTCTGCTACCAATGCTGAGGTTGCTTCACTTATTGCAGAACCGGGAGGCCAGTTTGTTTATTTCCAGAGGATGTATGGAGACGCTTTTGCATTCCTTTATGGATGGTCATGTTTCTCAGTTATACAATCTGCTTCAATAGCATCTATTGCATACGTTTTTTCAGAATCTGTCAATGCAATTATCACTTTGCCAAGATTCCCGGCTGAGATTGAAAGTATTACATTCCTCGGAATATTCAATCCTTTCAAAAGTTTCGGCGTCAAAGGTCTTACTATTTTTACAATTATATTTCTGACAACTGCAAATTATCTCGGAGTTGTATTCGGACAGTTTATTACTAATCTTTTTACAATTTTAAAAGTAGCAGGGATTTTTTTAATAATTATTTTAGGTTTGACTATCAGTGGCGGTAGCATTGAAAATATTCAACCGTTTTTTGCTAACGAAAGTTTTCAATATTCAAGCCGTCTCGGACTTTTTGGTGCAATGTTTACCGCTATGCTTGCTGCTTTCTGGGCTTATGACGGCTGGAATAATATCGGATATCTCGGAGGAGAAGTAAAAAATCCGAAAAAAAATATTCCACGGGCTTTATATCTTGGTGTATTAATTACAATCGGAATTTATGTGTTGGTAAATTTCGCATACATTTATGTTATGCCGATCAAGAAAATAGTTGAAGTCTCTGCAAAATCAGAAAATTCAATTATAGCTATTGAAGTAATGAGAAAATTTCTTGGTAATGGAGGTGCTTTTTTTCTTTCCGTACTTATAATTATTTCGACATTTGGAACAACCAATGGAACTGTAATGGCATCTTCAAGACTATATTTTTCAATGGCACGTAATAAATTATTTTTTAAATCCGCCTCAACCTGTCACCCGAGATTCAAAACTCCTTATATATCACTTATTGTTCAGGGTATATGGGCTTCTTTACTTGTTCTCTCAGGAACATTTGACCAATTGACAGATATGCTTATGTTTGCAAGCTTTATATTTTATGCGGCGGGTGCATACGGAGTTTTTGTGCTGAGAAAAAAAATGAAAGATGCAGAAAGGCCTTATAAAGTTTTCGGATATCCTTTTATACCTGCAATAGCAGTGATTTTTTTCACAATAATATTTTTTGTAACAATAATCGAGTCGCCAAGAAATGCCGGAATCGGACTTGTTCTTGTGCTGCTTGGTATCCCCTTTTACCTAATCTGGAGGAAGAAGAAATGAAATACTGGCTGATGAAATCAGAGCCATTTGTATATTCAATAGATGACCTCGCAAGAGACAAAACAACAAGTTGGGACGGAGTCAGAAATTATCAGGCGAGGAATTTTATCAGAGATGATATGCAAATCGGAGATATGGCGATATTTTATCACAGTAATTCAGAACCGCCTGCCGCTGTAGGAATTTGCGAGATTTCAAGCGAAGCGATGATTGACGAAAGTCAGTTTGACCACGGAAGTGAAAATTTTGATCCACGTAGTAAACCTGAAAATCCTGCCTGGATAGCCAGAGAAGTTACGTTTGTTAAAAAGTTTAACAAGCCCGTAAGCATTGATGAAATGCGTGCAAACAAAAAACTTTCCGAAATGCTTATACTCCGCAAAGGTAACAGGTTATCCGTTACTCCAATTACAAAACAAGAGTTCGACGAGATAGTTAAAATGGGGGGATGAATTCACGGTTTTCCCGGAAAGCCAAGCGCAGAGCGTGCCGCATAGCATGCATCAATCATAGCATAATATCCAACAAAAAGAGAAGTACTGCCGTTTGATAAATCCCACGAAGGAAGCATTCCAATAACAGATATTGCAGTCTCAGGGTCGTACATCATAATTGAAAAATATCCGTGAGTTGCACCCGTATGTCCGAAACCGAGATTAGGCAGTCTTGTACAGCCGAGAGCATAATTAGTACTGCCGGGCGAAATGCTGTTTTTCATTAACTCTACAGTTGCAGGGTTCAAAACATTTCTACCCTGCATTAAAGAACGAATGTATGTATTCAACTGATACATAGTACCTATACCATTTCCTTCTGCAACAAATGCGCTCATATTTTCATCGGAAGAATATGTGATAGAGCCGTCGGGATTATAAGTTCTGCTTGGAATGTATGGAGCCGGCATTTGTTTATCTGAAGCGAGATAAGGGAACTTAGCGGAAATATTAACCGGCGAAGAGCCGCCAACGATATAATCGTAGAGATAATCGGAAAATAACTTCGTTGATGATTTGCGAAATGAATATACACGCGAAATAATTTCACTTAAAATTGTATAGCCGGTATTACTGTAATGATAGTTTGTGCCGGGCTGAAAATAAAAGAGATTATGAATCGTTAATTGATTTACAAGTTCCGTTGCAGTGAATTGATGCTCGGGGTCAATTCCCATAACGTAGCTGTAATAGGTGTTTCCGCCGAGACCTTCAATTGTATCATTACCTAAATCAAAAACACCGGCACTGTGTTGAAGAAGTTGCTCTATTGTTATTTGATTTTTATTCGGAATATTCCATTCCGGAATTGAAGGAACATAGCTAATATTACTGCCCGGAATAGTGTCGGTGATTTTATCATAAATATCAAGCCATCCGTCTTCATACATATTCAGAATCGCTGTTGAAGCAAAGTTTTTTGTATTGCTGGCAAAACGGAAATAAGTATCTTTGGTTATCTGAGTTCCGTTTTGTGGAATGGTAGAAACAAAAATTATATCCGAAGGAGTTTGAATAAAAACATTCAGCGAAGGAACTAATTTCCCGGATGCAACTTCTAGTGCGTGACGAACACTATCAACAGCTTTATATACTTTGTTGTAATTTTCAGGATTAATAACAATAACAGAATTTTCACAGTTTACTGAAAAAGCTGCTGCAATTAAAACAATAAAACCGGAAAGGATTAATTTTTTCATCATATTGATTTTAAATTTGGCAAATCTATAATAATAGATAGGCAAATCTTATTCCAAAAATAAACAGTCGTTTGGTGTTTTAAAGCGTGTATTTGGAAATGAATATTTTCAAAAATGAGAAAAGGAGTCTCAAAATGAGACTGATGTTTAAAATAAATGTTTGATTTGCCATAATTAGATTATTTTTTCTGGCATATTATTTGCAACATTTTTTCAAAACAAACATTTATTAAACTAAATATTGGAAAAAAATGAAAAGAATTACTTTATTTATTTTATTATTTACTCTTGCAGGAGATTTATTTTCTCAGGGAGCCGGTAATGTTGTTAAATTCAGTAATTTTCAGTGGAAAAACCACGGACAATTTATCTATTGCGGCTCTCCGAACTATGGGTTTACTAATGAAATTACCGTAGCAGCATGGGTTAAGTGGACTGAAGTTCCGGGTTCATATACAACAGGGCACGAACAGGAAGGAAAGTGGGCAACAATAATTACAATGGACCATCATATCTATAGAGATCAGGGTCAGTTTTGGTTACACCATAGCCAGAATAATACATATTTCGAATGGGCAGTAAGAACTACAAATGAAAGAAAATATGTTTATTCCACAACTCAGCCACAAGCTAATAAATGGTATTATTTAACCGGTACATACGATGGCTCTACATTAAAATTTTATATAAACGGAGTGCTTGAAAACTCTATTTCGTTATCCGGCAATATAAACCCGTATAATTCACTTTATCACCTGAATATTGGCAGAATAACAAATGGTTACAGACTTTTTTCGGGTAATATTGATGAAATAAGAATATGGAATAAAGCACTTACCAATGACCAGATTATTCAGCAAATGTATTCAAAATCATCTTTAGAAACAGCTTATTTAAAAAGCTATTGGGCATTAGATAATTCAGAAGGCAGCGTAGTAGATGATGAAGGTTCGCAGAATGCGGACGGAAAATATTATGCAGCTCTTATAGACATACATGGTAACCCCGGATATGGAACCGATGAAAACGGCAGAAAATTTGTTGAGGATAACGATAAACAATGGACTACAGACAATTTCGCCGGGTTAACTGCAAGAACCATTGCAGGAGCTGGAATTGGCGATGTATTTACTGTGTATGGAAATACAAGTGACAGACTTACTTTTAATTCTGGTTATAACTGGAGCGTTGAACCAAAACTTGATGATTATGGAAACCAAACAAACAATGGTATGACCTGGATTGGTGTTGAAGCATCTTCAAGCTCTACATCCCAATGGATGGCTTCAGCAGCTCCTGTGGCAACTTCAAATCTCGATGGGTTAACCGACGTCAGAGGAATCTGGGATACCAAATCAAGTAACACATCTTCAATTTTAACTGTATCAAATACGAATATAGACGCAAATAATACTGATGAATGCTTATTATTTGCCCATAATAATAGCCCTTTGTCTGAGGGGTCTTCCAACGTACCAACCGGAATTCAAAGCCGGCTCGCAAGAATATGGAAATTTCAGATTCATAAAACCGGTGGTGTAACAGGAACTATTTCTATAGATTGCTCAAATTTAATAATTTCAAATCCTGATAATTTGCGATTATTGATTTCAGGTAGTTCAGATTTTACCAATGCTTCAGTTTTTACAGGAAGTTATTCAGGTAATATTTTTACAGCAACAATTTCAACTTTTCTTAATCCATTTAATTCAATCACTGATGGTTCATTTATTACATTAGGTACAACTGAAGGTACTTTACCTGTAAAATTATTAAGTTTTTCTCATAAGATAAATATGAATAATGTTTCATTAAATTGGGTATCTGCAGAAGAAATTAATAATTCAGGATTTGAAATATACAGATATGACAATAAAAACTGGGAAAAAATCGGATTTGTAAAAGGAAAAAACCTGCCGGGAAATAATAATTATGAATATTTAGATAAAAACTTACAGGCAGGAATTTATAAGTATAAATTAAAACAAATAGATTTCAACGGTAATTTTGAGTATTTTGAATTAAATGAAAATGTTGAAATTCTGAAGCCCGGGAAATACTCACTGTTCCAGAATTATCCAAATCCATTTAATCCAGTAACAACAATAAGGTATGCAGTTTCAAACAATGGATTTGTAAAAATTAATGTATATGATTTGCTTGGAAGAAAAGTAGCAAATCTTGTGAACGAACTTAAGAATGAAGGAATATATTCAGTTGATTTTTATGCTCCGGAATTATCAACTGGTGTTTATATTTACAGAATGGAAGTAAATGGTTTTACCGAAGTCAGACGAATGTTATTGATTAAATAAAAAAGCAGCAAAACTAATATTTTAAATTATAAATTATTAAAGCTAAAAAATAAATTAAAGCAGTTCTTTAAAATACAAAATGAAGTTATCCTAACGCTACATCAAGCAGCATCATAGTAGCAAAACCAAGCATTGCACCGATTGTTGAAAGGTCAGTCTCGTTTCCTGTCTGTGATTCGGGAATTAACTCTTCAACAACAACAAAAATCATAGCACCTGCTGCAAATGAGAGAGCATAAGGTAATAATGGAGTAATTACCAAAACGAGATAAGCTCCAAGTACTCCTGCAATTGGTTCAACCATACCTGAAAGCTGTCCGTAGTGAAAAGCTTTTAAACGGGAGAAGCCCTCTCGTCTGAGTGGAATAGAAACCGCTGCACCTTCGGGAAAGTTTTGTAAACCGATACCAATAGCAAGAGCAACCGCACCTCCAAGGCTTGCAGAATCAGCATTGAATGCCAAAGCACCAAATGCAACTCCAACTGCAAGCCCTTCAGGTATATTATGTAAGGTAATTGCAAGAATAAGAAGAATACTTCTCTGCCATGAAGTTTTTATTCCTTCAGCTTTATCAATTGCAAGTCCCATATGCAGATGTGGAAGAATTTTATCAACTAAGAATAAAAAAGCTCCGCCTGAGAGAAATCCAACAAGAGCTGGTATCCATCCTGATGTTCCACTTTCCTCTGCCATTTCAATTGCCGGTTTAAGTAATGACCAGAAACTTGCAGCAATCATCACACCTGCCGCAAAACCAAGCATTGAATTTAAAACCTTTTTATTAATAGATTTGAAGAAAAAAACCATCGCAGAACCAAGAGCTGTTACTCCCCACGTAAAAAGTGTTGCAATTAAAGCTAACAGTACAGGATTGTATTTAAGAAATATATTTAAGTCCATTTTATATTTTTTTAACTATTTAAACATATAAATAACTTTAAAAGATTTAAACGCAAAAATATTTTCCCTTTATTTTTGTAACTTTACTTCATTTCTTAAAATAGTGCAGCTATAGTTTTTTATCCATATAGTAAAGCTTTCAAAAATAAAATAAATAACTTTAAATAAATAATTAAAATTAGTAAATTGAAAAAGAAAAATTCCGTTTATTAAACATAAATCTCAAAATATTATGAGAATATTTATTGATACTGCCAATCTGAATGAAATTAAAGAAGCCGCCTCAATGGGCATTTTAGATGGCGTTACAACCAATCCATCTTTAGTTGCAAAAGAAGGATACAAGGATTTCAAAGACCTTCTTACCAAGATATGTGAAATCGTTGATGGAGATATCAGCGCTGAAGTTGTCTCTACTACCTGTGATGATATTGTTAAAGAAGGTAAGGAGCTTGCTAAGATTCATAAAAATATAGTAATTAAAGTACCGCTTATCAAAGAAGGTTTGAAAGCTGTTAAGATATTTTCATCTGAAGGTATCAAAACAAACGTTACGCTTTGCTTTTCTCCTATGCAGGCACTTCTTGCAGCAAAAGCAGGTGCTTATTTAATTAGTCCGTTTGTAGGAAGACTTGATGATATTTCCCATAATGGAATGGACTTAATTTCACAGATTGTACAGATTTATAGAAATTATGATTATAAAACGCAGGTTCTTGTTGCATCTGTAAGACATCCTCTTCACGTTGTTGAAGCCGCTCTTATGGGAGCTGATGTTGTAACCGTTCCATTTAAAGTTATTGACCAGTTTGCCAAGCATCCACTTACTGATATTGGACTGACAAATTTCCTTAAAGACTGGGATAAATTGAATAAATCATAATTTCAAAAGCAAAATTACAGGAAAAATGAAAAAAACAGGTTTTAACAATGTTCATAAAAAGTTAGGAGCAAAATTAGTTGAATTTGCAGGTTATGAAATGCCTATTCAGTATGAGGGTATAATAGCGGAACATAAAGCCGTAAGGGAATCCGTTGGTGTATTTGATGTTTCCCATATGGGCGAAGTCGAAATTCACGGAAAAGATGCATTTGCCTTTGTTCAAAAGCTTACTACAAATGATGTTTCGAAGCTTTCCAAAGGTAAAGTACAGTATTCTTCGATGTGTTACGAAAACGGTGGAATGGTTGATGATTTGCTTGTCTATCACTGCGGTGATTATTTTATGCTGGTAATTAATGCTTCAAACAAAGACAAAGACATTGAATGGATGAAGAAAAATGCCTTTGGAGATGTTGTAATTAAGGATATTTCAGAAGAAACTTCCCTTCTTGCAATTCAGGGAAAAAATTCCCTTAAAACACTTCAGAAATTAACCGATACTGATTTAAGTAAAATTGAGTATTACAATTTCGAATTCGGTAAAATTGCAGGTGAAGATATGATTATCTCACATACAGGATATACCGGCGAAAAAGTATGCTTTGAAATTTATATGAAATGGGATGAAAAAATGAATGAAAAAATCTGGGATGCAATTTTTGAAGCAGGAAAGGAATTTAATATCAAACCGGTAGGTTTAGGTGCAAGAGATACTCTCAGACTCGAATATGCATTCAGATTATATGGGAATGATATGGATGAAAATGCAAATCCTCTTGAAGCAGGATTGGGATGGATAACAAAGCTCGATACAGATGATTTCATCGGAAAAGATGCAATATTAAAAGTTAAAAATGATGGCTTGAAAAGAAAGCTGGTAGGATTTATTATTGATGGTAAAATGGTTGCAAGACATGGTCAGGAAATTTATGTGAATGACAAAAAAGTTGGTTTTGTTACCAGCGGCTCACCAAGTCCAATGCTTGAAAAAAATATCGGACTCGCTTATATAGACACCGGATTTAATTCTATCAGTTCAGAAATTGATATTGATATAAGAGGTAAAAGAGTAAAAGCTACAATAGTAAAAACACCGTTTTTAAATTAGTTGTTTTATTTAACAAAAATTTTTATATGCCGAAGATAAGTGTATATTTAACGCAATCGCTTGTTACTGACGATCTTTTACTGAAAGATAAGAATGTAGTTATCATAGATGTATTGAGGGCAACTACTACTATAACCTATGCCCTTGTTAATGGCGCAAAAGAAATTGTTCCTGCTGAAAACCCTACAAAAGCTGCAAAAATCCGGGGAGCTTCAACTAAGTTACTCTGCGGAGAAAGAAGTGGAAAGAAAATTGAGGGATTTGACTTTGGTAATTCACCTCTGGAATATAATAATGAGAAAATTAAAGACAAAATTCTGATTTTCAGTACTACAAACGGAACTCTTTCAATCATAAAATCCAAACATGGAAAAAATGTTGTTCTGGCTGGATTTATCAATTTATCGAGAATTGTTGAGTTTATAAAATCTCTCAATGATGATATAGTTCTGTTATGTTCAGGAAAACTGAACAATTTTTGCCTTGAAGATTTTGTATGTGCCGGCACGATTATAAAGGAGTTACAAAATAATAAAGAAGGAATCGAATATTCAATAAGCGATACTGAGATTGCAGCTGTGAAACTTGCAGAAATGTTTGCATACAGGGATAATAAAATAAATTCGGAAGCGATATTTGAATTATTCAAAATATCCGAACATGGAAACTATCTGATGTCGCTTGGATTTACAGAAGATTTGAAATTTGCTGCAGAAGTGGATTCCTATTCTAATCTCCCGGTTTATAGTAAAGAAGTTGTGAAATTAAAAGAGCAAATTGAGATAGAAAACAGTCAGAAGCTCTCAATGAAAAAGATTAATTTAACGACAAAGGACAACCAGGAATAGAAAGAAAGTATTCCGAAATATTAATTTTGTGCTGTGAATAAGAAAATGAAAGCAAGACAATCGGAATACGGCAGTAAAAAAAATATCTCAAAATCAAAAGAAGAAGATTTCCAGATTCCTGAATCATTTAAGAAAAGAACAATAGGGTTCCTTCTTTTTCTCTTAGGGATATTACTTGGTATTGCCGTTATTACTTATTCAGGCAGCGATCAGGCGCAGCTTCAGAGGATTAAATATCCATGGGATTTATTTATCCTTTCTTTGCAGAAAGAAACTGTTAAACCGGGTATATTTGTATTTAATTATCTTGGACTTTTCGGCGCTTTCTTTGCAGATTTACTTGTTTTTAAATTCATTGGCTACTTTTCAATCTGTATTCCGGTAATACTTGTAATTATTGGTTATACGATTTTAAGATTGAAACCAATGCTGAAAAGTATTACGGTTTCTATTTATTTATTTCTCCTTTCATTCGGTCTCTCTTCCTCGGCAGGATTAATAATTTTAATTTTTGGAAAAAATTCCATTTCCCGTAACTGGAGCGGAAATACAGGTGATTTTATCGCAAGTTTCCTGTACAGGGCTTTCGGCGGAATCGGAGCTTCCTTAATACTGCTTTTATTAGTCAGTCTGGTAGGTTTTCTTTTAGTTGACAATAATATTCTTAAAACTATTGCCAGACTTCAACTTTTATGGCAGAAAATTAAAGAGAATTTCAGCAAAGAAAAAAATAATTTAGAAGAAAAGCTCAGACAAAAATCTGATGCAAAGATTGAAAAAAATAAACTAAAGGAAGAGAAGAAATCATCTTCAGAAACTGAAGATTCTCTTTCCGAGAAATTAAAACGCGAACGGGATAGAATTCTTGCTCTGAGAAATAAAGTAGCTGATGAAGATAGCCCTGTCATAAAAGATACTGAAATTAAAAGACCTAAACTTTCTGAGGAAATCAAACCCTCTGCAGCTGACTCAGAAAATACTGAACTCTCAAAGAAGAAAAAACCTGTAAAGGAAGTTCCTCTTGAAAATATTCTTACATCTCCATCAAGGAAAGATGATATATCCGAAACTGATATAAATCCGGAAAACGCTAATATGATGGAAGATATGGCCGGGATAGATGAAGATGATTTTATAGAAGAAACTCTTGAAGATTATAAAAAACCGGTGCTTGACCTTCTGATTGAGCAGACGAAAGATGATTTCGAATATATTTCAGATGAAGAGCTTAACCAAAACGGAAGGTTACTGCAGGAAAAACTCCTTAAATTCGGAATAGTAATTGAGAAAGTATTTGCAACTCCGGGACCTGTTGTTACTCTCTATGAATTAATTCCCGCACCTGATGTTAAGCTTTCAAAAATTGAATCTCTTCAGGATGATATTGCTCTTGCTATGAAGGCAAAGGGAATCAGAATGATTATTCCGATTCCGGGCAAAGGAACTGTCGGTGTGGAGATCCCAAATAAGAAATCCTCAATGGTCAGGGTCAGAAGTATATTATCATCTCAAAAATTTAAAGACTTTAAAGGGCATTTGCCTGTTGCATTCGGAAAGACAATTGAAGATGAAGTATTTATTGATGACCTTGCCAAAATGCCACACGTTTTGATTGCAGGAGCTACCGGTTCTGGTAAAAGTGTAGGTATAAATACTATAATTGCTTCATTACTCTACAAAATGAGTCCTGAAGATTTAAAGTTAGTTTTGATTGACCCTAAAAAAATTGAACTGAGCTTATATGCAAAACTCAGGAAACATTTTATTGCAACCACAACAGATATTAACGAGAGTATTGTAACAAGCTCTGCTAATGCAGTTTCAATTTTAAAAAGTCTCGAGAGCGAAATGGAAATCCGATACAGCAAACTTGCAAATGCAGGAGCGAGAAGTATTGAAGCATATAACGAAAAATATTCTAAAAAACTTCTCAAAGATACAGAATCTATCAGGCACAGAAAGATGCCTTATATTGTTGTATTTATTGATGAACTTGCAGATCTGATGATTACAGCCAAGCGTGATATTGAAGACCCGATTGCAAGAATTGCACAAATGGCACGTGCAGTTGGGATTCATCTTGTTGTTGCGACTCAAAGACCTTCAGTTGATGTTATTACAGGGGTAATTAAAGCCAATTTCCCTGTGAGAATTGCTTATCAGGTTGCATCGAAGATTGATTCGAGAACAATACTTGATATGGGTGGAGCTGACCAGCTTTTAAGAAACGGGGATATGTTATATCTATCGTCTTCTCAGGCAAAACCTGTCAGAATTCAGAATGCATTTATTTCAACTGAAGAATGCGAAAAAATTGTAGATTTTATTTCACAGCAAAAAGGATTTTCAAAACCTTATCTGTTGCCGTCTCTTGTTGAGAGAAAACTTGGAGAGGGAATTTTTGAAGAAGAAAGAGATGAAATGTTTGAAGAAGCTGTGCGGCTTGTATTAAAGCTACAGGTTTGTTCTACTTCGACATTACAAAGAAGATTAAAACTTGGATACGCAAGAGCCGCAAGAATAGTTGACCAGATGGAAGCTGCGGGTATAGTAGGTCCTAATCAGGGAGCTAAAGGGAGGGAAATACTTATTTCAGAAGATGAGTTAGACGATATTTTATAAATGTCCTATTACTTCGCCATCAAGGGTTAAATAACTTTTCATACAATCCGCTGTCAAACAACTGTGAACAGGCAAAACACCTATTAAATCACCAACATTGATAGAATTAAAACATTCTGTATTATCACATTTTAAAATTCCGTGTTCCTGATATAGCGCTTTTGCATATACTCCTTTTACCGGTTCGCTCCATCCGTTTTCTGTAATCCTTGTTACTAATCCGTAAAATTCTTTTCCGCTGATTATCAGATTTTCCTTTGAGAAATGAACGCTTCCTCCGTAAAAAACAATTTCTTTTCTCGCAGTATGCTTTGCTACAACAGGACATGCAAGGCAAACTGAAATTTTATCCCATGTGCATACACTTAATGAAATCATCATTACATCATAGAAGATAAAATTTCCAGGTCTGATTTCATCTGCACCTGTAAAATCATCAGACAAAGTGCAGGAAGGGGTATCGCCTATTGAAATAATAATATCAGGATAATCATTAATAAATGCTTTCTTCAGCAAAGAAAGTTTATTAAGTGTCTTTTTTAAAGATAATGGTATTTGTGAAGGGGTTTTTAATCTGTATGACTGGCCTGTATAGGTTAAAAACCCATTAAACTTCATATTCCTACAGCTTCTTATAAGTCTGATTAAAGCGTTGATATATTCTATATCAGCACATTCTATTCCCGTTCTGTTATAACCTGCATCAATCTTTATAAATACTCCAACATTATATTTTAAATTATTCGAAAGAAATTCAAGAGCTTCTTTTGATTCGATAACAATATTAAGATTAATCTCTTTTGCGAGTTCATTTATTAACTCGATTTCCCTGATATTCACCGGAAATGCAACCGTTATATCTTTCCATCCGTCAGATGCAAAATACTGAGCCATCTTAAAAGACGATACAGTAATTTTATCAACGCCGGCATCTCTGAACCACCTACCTATTATAAGTGACTGATGTGTCTTAAAATGAGGTCTGAATATTAAGCCGTGTTTCCTTGCCTTCCCAAGCATAAAATAAATATTATCTGTGGCTTTTTTCTTATCTAAAAGTAGCGTAGGTACGGTGATTTTTGATAACATTATTTTTTACTGATTAATAAATTTTGATAGATTTATGCATTTACTTGACAATGATAAAAAAGGAATTCCACGTATCTGGCTGCTGCCAACAACTGTACCGATAGTCAAAGTTTCAGTAGTGGAGGTAAAAGATTTTTTATAATTTACAACCCAGATATCTGCAGGAAAACCTGTAAGCGAAGTTATATAGTTCGGCAGATTCAAAGTTCCTAATCCGGGTATTAAAAACATATTAACTGTTTTTGTTGCTCCGCTTGTGTTATTCGAAAAGAAGTAATTTCCATTCAGGGTACTTGCTGATGGTATAAACGAAGAGTTGAACTTTATAACAGGATTAGTTGTGTTTGCCCATTCAAGAGATACATCGCTATCAACTATTTGCGATAGAGGGGTTGTAATATTAAAGTTTGTATTATTAACAAGCGTAATTGCCCCCTGAAT
>Ga0073934_10005180_pt1 | contig 20550 bp, 20 predicted proteins | sample LarsenN4metaG_FD_76834 | JGI IMG/M metagenome (GOLD analysis project Ga0073934, IMG submission 76834) | Hot spring sediment bacterial and archeal communities from British Columbia, Canada, to study Microbial Dark Matter (Phase II) - Larsen... ... | reverse complement strand
GCGTGGGATCAGGGGGGAGGGAGCACGCGGCCGCACGCCTCCCGCCCGCCCGATGAAGAGGAGCGGAGGAGATGGAGCGGATGTAGCCCCGGCGTGCGGCCGCGGGAGAAGAGAAAGGTCTGACTGCGGATTGCTGACCAGGGGCTTGTCCGCCGGTGGCGGACTTCGCCCCCGGCAACAGTCGTGCGCCCCTGCGGGGCGAAGAGAGTGTGGGAAGCAGCAGGTTTGTGCAGAGATGTGGGCTTGAGGGTGCGCGAGTGATGAGGGGTGTTGAGGGAAAGAAGCAGTGCGGCGGGTAGGGCGCGCGGCCGCACGCCTCCCGCCCGCCCGATGAAGAAGAGCGGAGGAGATGGAGCGGATGCAGCCCCGGCGTGCGGCCGCGGGAGAAGAGGAAGGTCTGACTGCGGATTGCTGACCAGGGGCTTGTCCGCCGGTGGCGGACTTCGCCCCTGGCAACAGTCGTGCGCCCCTGCGGGGCGAAGGAGCAGAAGCAGTTGAAGATGATGTAGAAGAAGAAGAAGAAGAAGAAGAAGGAGAAGAAGAGAAGTATTCGCGGTGCGCTTTGTTGTGCATGGCCGCGAGCGCAAGGGGCGTGTGTGGAGGGGGGCGGGCAAGGCATGCGCCGATGAGAGAAGAACGGGAACAGCGCACGGCGCGGCGATGTTCGCTCAGGATTGCGGCAGTGTGTACGGTTTGCGGCGGTCGCAGTCCTGCCACGTGTCGGCTTCCGGGTCGCCGATGAAGCGCCATGCGGCCGGGTCCCAGCGCAGCGGGCGGCGGTGCCAGTATGCGAGGTTCACGAGGTGGCACACGGCGGCGCTGCGCGCCCCCACTTCGACATCGCAGATGGGTCTGCGGCGCGTGCGGATTGCATCCAGCCAGTCGGCGTGATGATTGGGCGCCGCGGGCAAGCGTTCGTCGGCATCGGTGAGCGGCTGCTCGAGAATCTTCGCGGGGTTGGACTCGATGCGTTCGCGCGTGACGAAGATCGAGCCTTCGGTTCCGATGAAGGTGATGCCGAAGGGGCCGGAGTGGAAGACGTGGACCTCCGCGGCGGGGTCGGTTCGCCCGCCGCCGCTCCCCCCCTGCTGCGTGCGGTAGACCAGGCGCGCGCCGTGCGTTGCATGGGGATCAGCCGGCGGGTGAACTTCGACAGGCCCTGAAGAGTCGGCATTCAACGCCCACTGAACGATGTCGAAGTGGTGCGCGCCCCAATCGGTGATCATGCCGCCGGAGTATTCGCGGTACTGCCGCCAGTCGGGATAGTGGTTGTGTATGCCGCGGGGGCTGAGGATGGAGTTGTAAGGACGGACGGGCGCGGGGCCGAGCCAGCGGTCCCAGTCGAGGCCCGGCTCGGCAGGCTCTTCGGGAAGATCGCACCAGCGGGAGGAGCCGCCGATGCCGACATGCACGGCGGTGAGCGTGCCGATACGGGCGTTGCGGACATACTCGCAGGCGGTGCGGAAGCGGCCGTCGTATTCCGTGCGCTGCTGCGAGCCGGTCTGAAGGATGCGGTTGTGTTTGCGGACGGCGTCGATGCAGAGCCGGGATTCGCGGAGCGTGAGGGTGAGGGGCTTCTCGCAGTAGATGTCCTTGCCGGCCTTGCATGCGTCGATGATCTGGATGGCGTGCCAATGATCGGGGGTGGCGATGACGACGGCGTCGATGTCGGCACGGGCGAGCAGATCACGGTGATCGTTGTATGCGGCGCAATCGGAGGAGGCGTACCTGGCATCCACAGCCGCCTTGGCGTGGTCGCGCCGGGTGGTATCGACATCGCACACAGCAAGCACCTTGGTGAAGGGGTTGTCCAGGAACCGGCTCAAGTGATCCCGGTTCATGATGCCCATGCCGATGAAGCCCAGCGCGAGCCGGGCGCTCGGAGGCGGGGAAGAGGTCGGCGCGGGTTGGCGGCCCATCAGCCGAGAGGGAATGAAGAGCGGTGCGGCGGCGATACCGGCCGCGGTCGCCAGAAACGAGCGGCGATCGGTTTCGGCATGGTTCACGTGGGGTGCTCCTGGTGGGCGCGAGTGTAGCGGTGCGGATCGAGCGTCCGGCCGGCAAAGGGGTAGCCGCCCGGGAGAGGTCCCCCCGGTCGCCCGCAGCCAAGGGTTCGGCTGGATCGAGTCAGAACCGCGGAATTCGGGCGAAGTAGCGCGGCTGGGTCGGTACGGGAGGTGAACGGGGGAAGGGAAGCGCAAATCAAGGCCACGGCGGGATTTGTGGCGAAGGGCCGCCGGTGGTTATCATCCGCCAACTACAGGGAATCCGTCGCTCTTACCGCGCGGAGGATGGAGATCGGTTGGTCTGCGAGACGGCATATCCGGGAGAGCATTCCCCGAAGTCGGGTGTCGGAAGCCGTCTGTCAGAGGCTCGAGAATCGGAACGTAAACCACCGCTGCGGGGCGGATAGCTGGGGTTGCCGCCGCAGATTCAAGACTTCCCAGATCGCCTAGTTTGGAGAGGACAAATCCATGAAGAGCATTGCAAGTGTGAAGGCGTGGACGAAGGCCGCGCTGATCGCCGGGTCGATCGCGGCCTTGGCGGGGTGCAGTTCGGACGGGACGGTGTACGAGACGGGCGCCCGCGCGCCGTACAACGCGGGTGGTCCGATCGAGACGGCGGGCAAGGAGCCGGCCCCCGCTCCGGCCCCGGCGCCTGCGACGGTGGCGACGGGGAACTGCGCCAACTACCGGCCGGCGGTTCCCCCGGGTCACGGCATGACGGGTCTGGCGTTCCCGAGCGGTGACGTGCGGAGCAGCGCGGTGCTGGTGCAGCAGGTGATGCCGCAGACGGTGCGGCTGAACCAGCCCTACACGTACGAGATTCATGTGACGAACATCACGAACGGGACGCTGCAGAACGTCGTGGTGAACCTGGAGAACGTGGACAACCAGGCGGTGCAAAGCTCGGTGCCGCCGGGTTCGCCCAGCCCCGGGGGCGGGACGAGCTGGCTCCTGGGCGACATGGCGTCGTGCAAGACGCAGGTGATCAAGGTGACGGCGAAGGCGTCGAAGCAGGGGACGTCGTCGAACTGCCTGAGCGTTTCGTACAACAACGTGCTGTGCGCGGCGGCGAACGTGGTCGAGCCGGCGCTGGCGATCAAGAAGACGATGACGGCCGAGGCGCTGCTCTGCGACACGATCACGATGACGTTCGAAGTGAGGAACACGGGCAGCGGGTCGGCGGAGAACGTGGTGATCAAGGACACGCTGCCGGCGGGGCTGACGACGACGGACGGCAAGACGAGCGTGGAGATTCCCGTGGGCACGCTGGCGGCGGGCCAGAGCGCGACGCGCACGCTGACGGCCAAGGCGTCCAAGACCGGGCGGTATGAGAACAACGCGACGGCGTCGGCGGCGGGCGGTCTGACCGCCGATTCGGGGAAGGTCGCGGTGGTGGTGAAGCAGCCGGTGCTGGCGATCGACGCGGAGTGCGGCGGCAACACGCTGATGAACCGCAACACGGTGTGCAAGTTCACGGTGAAGAACAGCGGGGATGCGGCGTCGAACAACACGCGGATCACGGCGCCGGTTCCTGCGAACACGACGTTCGTGAGCGCGGACAGCGGCGGCCGGCTCGAGGGGACGAACGTGGTGTGGGATGCTGGAAGCATTGCGCCGAACACCTCCAAGACGGTGAGCATGACCGTGCGGACGGTGGGCATGGGGCAGGTCACGTGCAGCGCGACGGCTTCGGGCGTGTGCGCGAACGCGGTGAGCGATTCGTGCAACAGCTCGGTCATCGGCGTGCCGGACATCGGAACGCTTGTGACGGACGATGACGGCGTGGTGCAGGTGGGCGACCCGCACACCTATCGCGTCGAAGTCCAGAATCAGGGCCAGGTGAACCTGACCAACGTGAAGATGGTGGTCACGCTGCCGGCGGGGATGGAGTTCGTGTCGTCGGTGGACGGCAAGCTGGTGGGCGGCAAGGTCGAGTTCAGCTTCGGCACGCTGCCGGCCGGTCAGCGCAAGGCTTCGAGCTTCGTGGTGCGCTCGTCGAAGTCCGGCGAACTGCTGGTCATCGGCGAGACGACGTGCTCGGAGCTGAAGACACCGATCCGCGACGACGAGCTGACGAACTTCATCGATCGCTGAAGCGGATCGAATACCTGAGTTGCATGCACGCGCGGCGGCCTCGCAGGGGGCCGCCGCTTTTCTTTCGGGATAATGGGCGAAGGGCGCGGGCGATCAATGATCGTCGTTCGCGGTCGGCGCTTCGGCATGAGCCGGCGAGGCGGCGGAGGTATTGAGCGCGTCGATGAGCTGCGACTGCCAGGGGTGTTCGCCGAGCCACTCGACTTCACCCGTGGCGATGTCGCACACGGCGCCCTCGATGCGCAGCGCTCCGGACTTCACATGCTCGCGGATCACGGTGCTGGCGGAGAGCAGGTCGAAGACAGACTGCCAGACGTTCTCCTTGACGGCGTACGGGACGAGCTGGTCGGGCGAAAGCTCGGGGTGGTGCCGGCGGGCGCGCTCGACGGCGGGCGCGATCTCGCCGACCAGCCGGGCGACGGCGCCGTGGACTTCGGCGTCGGATGCGGCCGCGGCCACGGCGCCGCACTTGCTGTGGCCCATGACGATGAGGAGCGGGGTGTGCAGGTGTTCGACGCCGTACTCGACGGTGGCGACTTCGCATTCGCCGGCGACATTGCCGGCGACGCGCACCACGAAGACTTCGCCCACGCCGCGGTCGAAGATGCGTTCGACGGGGAGGCGCGAATCGGCGCAGGTGAGGATGGTGACGAAGGGGTGCTGGCCCTCGGAGGCGAGCAGCTCGCGGCGCGAAGGATCGGAGTTGGGGTTCTGAGGTCGGGCGCTGACCCAGCGGGCGTTGCCCTCGCGCAGCAGCTTCAGCGCGCTTTCTGCGTCGGCGGGCGGCGCGGCGGGTTCGGGGGCGACGGGAGGCTCGGCGTCGGGCGCGTGGGCGTCGGACTCATGGGGGTCGAGCGCGGGGACGTCGGAGGGATGGGCATCCTCCGCGTGATCCGCGGCGGGTTCATCATGGTGGGCGGTGTCGTGCTGCTCGGAGGGCTTGCGCGTCTCGCCGACGGGCGAAGCAGACCTGGAGGGCGCGGCGGGCTTGGCGCCGGGCGCGCGCGGCGCGGGTCGCGGGGCGTGATCGTCCTTGGCGGGGGTTCCGCCGCCGCCGATCGCGGCGCCGGCGAAGAGGATGAGCGCGGCAATGGAGCCTGCAACCGGGAGCATGACGAGGCGGCGGGTGCGCATATGAGTTCTCCGAAGAGCGCCCGTAGATATCGAGGCGCCGGAAGAAGTATCGGAGCACCGCGCGGTCGGGATCAGGGCGCCGTGCCGGGAGAGGCGCTCGACTGGGACCGATAAGCGCGCGCACATGCGGACCAGCGACGGGGGTGAGGTCCGGCGTCACTCCACGGCGGAGCGCGGGGCGCATCGGCCATCGGCGCAGCGCGATCGACCCGTGAGGCGGTGTCGGTTGCGCGCGAAGCACGTGTATAGACGGTCGAAGATGGGGCGGAGGATGGGCCAGCCGGTGGGGGCGAGGAGCCAGCCGCGGCCGAGCGCGCTGTACACGCGCCGGAAGGCTTCCATGCCCGTGACGACCTGCCCGCCGGGAAGGACGGCGTGCATGCGGGCGTTGACGGCTTCGGTCGTCAACCCCAGTGCGCCGGGATCGAAGGCCGGATCGGCGATGTTGACGAGGTCGATGCGGCCGCGGCCGCGGTCCAGTCGCCGGATGACGGCGGCTTCGCGTCGGCAGAGCGGACAATCGCCGTCGATGAGAAGCTTGATCGGTCGATCGGACATGGTGGGAAACCCGGGGGATGGTATGCTGCGGCGTGCTGGAGGGTACTCGCGGCGAAGATTCCGGCGGGGGAAGCCCGTCGCGGGCGGTGAAACGTTGAGCGGGTCGATCCGGGGCAACGGAGCCGAAGCGTGAGCAAAGGTTTCATGGTGACCTTGGCGGCGGCCGTGGCGGTCGTGTTCGGCGCGTTCTTCGGGTATCGCATCCATCGAGCGGGCAAGACGGAAGAGCATGCGCGGCAAACCGCCACGGACCTGCTGAGCGGGCGGCCGGTCTATACGGCGAACCAAGCGTACATCGAGCAACTGATCGATCAGGCGCATGAAGAGGCCTTCGAGGATGCGTACGATTTCGGCGGGCTTACGTCGAAGGCGACGTACGACGAAGAGGTATACCTGAGCACGCTCTGGGCGAAGGTATTCGAGCGTGCGAGCGCCGAGGGTCGCGACGACATCGCCAAGGCGCTTCCGATCGTGGGCGCGCCGGACCGCTGAGATCCGGCGCGGATCGCGTGCGCGATACACGAGGTGTTCGACCGAGACAATCACCAAGACGCCGGCGCGGTGAGCCGCGATGGCGCAAGGAGGCGAATCATGCAGGTGGTCTATTTTCTTCTGATCGGACTTCTCGCCGGTTGGCTCGCCGGGCTTGTGATGAAGGGGCGCGGGTTCGGGCTGGTGGGGAACCTGATCGTGGGCGCGATCGGCGCGCTGCTGGGAGGATTCCTGTTCGGACTGCTCGGGCTTGCCAGCACGAGCCTGCTGGGGTCGCTGGTGACGGCGACGGTGGGCGCGATCGTGCTGCTGGCGGCGGTAAGCTTCATCAAGAAGAAGGGGGCGTGAGGGGGAAGGCATCGAGGCAGCAGGCGAAGAGCGAAGGAGCGTGGGCGAGCTGATCGGCGGTCGGATGCGCGGCGCCGGCGGGGTCCGCGGTGGCGGATCGAACGCACGGGGGAGTAGGCTGTGCGGATGCACGAACCCGATTCTGTCGTGCGCCGAAGATGGCGCGTGGTCCTGCTGACGGGGCTTTTCCTGGCCGCGGGGCTGGGGCCTGCGCGCACCGCCTGCGCCCAGGGACAGGCGCCGACGGCCGGGGCGACCCAGTCGGAAGACAAGGCCGCCGGAGACAAGCCCTCGGATGATGATGAGAAGAAGCCGGACGGCGAAGAGAAACCCAAGGATTCGGTCACGAAGCACACCGTGACGATCGCGGGGCGCGAGATTGCGTACACGGCGACGGCGGGCACGATCACGCTCGCGACCGAGGAGGGCAAGGAAAAGGCGGACGTCTTCTACATTGCGTACACGATGGACGGGGAGCATGACCCGGCGGAGCGGCCGATCACCTTCGCGTTCAACGGCGGACCGGGATCAAGCTCGGTGTGGCTGCACCTGGGGGTGTTCGGGCCGCGGCGGGTGGTGATGGACGAGTTCGGCAACGCGCCGCCGCCGTCGGGCTACGCGCTGAAGGACAACGACCTGTCGATCCTCGATGTGACGGACCTGGTGTTCATCGATCCGGTTTCGACGGGATTCAGCCGTGCCAAGCCGGGCGAAGATGCGGCGCAGTACCACGGGGTGAACGAAGATGTGGAGTCGGTGGGCGAGTTTGTGCGGCTGTACTGCACGCGGAATGCGCGGTGGGCGTCGCCGAAGTTTCTGGCGGGCGAGTCCTACGGCACGACGCGGGCATCGGCGCTGGTGAATCACCTGCAGGACCGGCACGGGATGTTCTTCTGCGGCGTGGTGCTCATCTCGTGCGCGATGGATTTCTCCACGCTGCGGTTCGACACGGGCAACGACCTGCCGTACGTGCTGTTTCTGCCGACGTACACGGCGACGGCGTGGCATCACGGGAAGCTGGCGCGGGAGCTGCAGCAGGACCTGGCGGCGGCGCTGCGGGAAGCCGATTCTTTCTCGTCGGCTGCTTCTTCCGATGCGTGCTGCAGCAGGACCTGGCGGCGGCGCTGCGGGAAGCGGAGGCGTTCGCGGCGGGGGCGTATGCATCGGCGCTGTTCCGCGGCGATGCACTGCCGGAAGCGGAACGGCGCGCGATCGCGGAAACGGTGGCGCGCCTGACAGGGCTTTCACCGGAGTACGTCGAGCGCGCCAACCTGCGCGTCCGCATCGACCGGTTCACGAAGGAACTGCTGCGCGACGAGCGGCGGACGGTCGGGCGGCTGGATTCGCGGTTCACGGGGATCGACCGCGATGCCGCGGGAGAGCGGACCGAGTACGACCCGAGCTACACGAACATCTACGGTCCGTTCACGGCGACGCTGAACGACTACGCACGGCGGGAGCTCAAGTACGAGTCCGATCTTCCGTACGAGATTCTCACTGGGCGGGTGCAGCCCTGGAGCTACGAGGGCTACCAGAACCGGTACCTGAACGTGGCGGAACCGCTGCGGTCGGCGATGACGGAGAATCCCGCGCTGCGGGTCTTCGTGGCGAGCGGGTACTACGACCTGGCGACGCCCTACTTCGCCACGGAGTACGTGCTCAACCACATGATGCTGGATGCGAGCCTCCGGGACCACATCGAGATCCGCGAGTACGAGTCAGGTCACATGATGTACATCCACGAACCTTCGATGGTCCGCCTGCGGGAGGAGCTGCTCGGCTTCTACGAGCGGGCCGCGGCCCGGTGACGGCGGGCGGGGGGGCCTTATCCGCAAGGGAACGCCAGAGAAGGATTGAGGTGGCCCACGGACGGGGCTTGCGGACGGAGCGATCGCAACCGAAACTGATGTGCTGCCGTGGCGAGGGCGGAACCTCAATCGAGGGCGTGCCGGACGTCGCGGGCGGGGCTGAACGATATCGCATGGCGAACGAGCGCCCCATCATCGGACTGGAACCCGGCGTTGTTCGGCTGGAGGACCCCTCGCCGCGGTGGGCGGAGGAGTACGCGCGGGAGTCGGCGCGCATCGGGGCGGCGCTGGGCGACGCGATCGAGGACATGCGGCACATCGGGAGCACGTCGATCCCGTCGATACCCGCGAAGCCGATCATCGACATCATGATCGGGCTGCGGCGCATCGAGGATGTCATGTCGACGGTGGAGCCGCTGCGGGTGCTCGGGTACGGGTACCGCGGAGAGTTCGGGATTCCGGGCCGGCACTTCTTCGTGCGGGGCGAGCCGCCGCGACCCGCGACCCACCATGTGCACGTGGTCGCGTGCGGGGGCGATTTCTGGAAGAAGAACTCGATCTTCCGGGACTACCTCGTGCTTCACCCGGAACTGGCCCAGGAATACGCCGAGGTGAAGCGATCGCTGGCCAAGCAGTTTGCGAATGACCGGGACGGGTACACCCGCGGGAAGGATGCGTTCATCCGCTCGGTGCTGGTGCGGGCGGGTTGGCGGGGCGAGTAGGCGGGGGCGGAGCGGAGGGGCGGGGGGTTTGTCTTGTCGGACGGGGCGAGTCGCCGGGAATTCAGGGCAAGCGCCTTGACGCGGGGCGGCACGTCGGCAAAGCTGCGGGCGAGATGCACGGGCGCGCCTTGAAACTGGTGTTGCTTGCCCTGGCGGCGATCGTGCTGCACGGGGTGGGCATGGTGCGGTACGCGCACCATGTCTTCGAGCACGCAGGAACGGCGTCGAGCTGCGGCCACGCGACGACGGAGCACGCACCGCACGGGCCTCTTCACGCGGGCTATTGCCGCGGTTCTTCGGCCTGCGAGGGGCATGTTCACGAAAGGCCGAGCGAGAGCGGGGGGACCCCGGCGGATTCGCATCCGGATACGGGTCACACGTGCGACCTGTGCCTGCTGATTGCGCAGTCGTGGTCGGGACCGGCGGTGACGGCGGTGATCGCCCCGCCGGCGCATCGCCTGTGCGAGTTTTCCGCGGCCATGCCCGAGCGCGCCCCCGCGGCGCGGCAGGCGTCGCCGCGTCAGGCTCGCGCACCGCCAGCCCGTGTACCGGCGTGATCCATTGACGGGTTGAGCACCGGGCGCTGCCGCGGATCGACCGCGGCGCGTTCGACGTTTCCATTCATTCATCGAACACGTTGACTGAAGCGCTTCGCCGCGGGAGCGCCGCACACATGCGGCGCCGAATGATCGCGCGCGGAGGCTTCGAGGATTTCACATGGGACGCATGAGTTTCAGGAAGCGGCGCGGGGCGTGCGCGCTGGCGTGGCTGGTGAGCGCGGGCTTCGCACCCTGCGCGCAGGGTCAGCATGTGGGGGACATTCGGCTCACGATGGAGAACGGACAGGTCATCACGTCGGGCCATCGGGAGGTGGAGGGAGGCGGTGTCGTGTTCGTGCCGGGCCTGCGGGTGTTTCCGGGGAGTTTCGGGGAGTTCCCCAACTTCACCGACGACCCGGGGTTCGAGGCGGTCGCCGGAGGGCTTCCGGCGGGCGCCCTGGTCGGATTCAACATTCTCGATGCGCTGCGGAAGTGGGACGGCCAGGACTTCGACGCGATCCCGGCGGAGACGCTGCGCGTGAGCCTGGGAGGGGCGTTCCGTACGACGCCGGCGGGGGCGGGCGAGTTCGTCGCCGGGTTCAACTTTGCGCAGGTGAGCGCCGGGGGCGGGGTTCACCAGCACATCAACTACTTCCTCAATCCGCCGCAGAGCGCCGGGATCTACCGCTTCACTCTGGAAGTGACGGCAACGGGTCTGTCGGACTCCGAGCCGGTCTTCATCATCTTCAACCAGAACGATTCGGAGGCGAATCACGACGCGGCGGTGCAGTACATGATCGACATGCTCACGCCCCCGGAGTGCGAGGGTGATCTGGACGGCGATGCGGACATCGACTCGACCGATCTGAACATCCTGCTCACGGACTTCGGCTGCACCTCGCCGCCCGATCCACCGTGCGACGGCGACCTGGACGGCGACGGTGATACGGACTCCACGGACCTGAACATCCAGCTGTCCGTCTTCGGGCAGCCCTGCGGATGAAAAGGGAGGCGATGCATGCGACCATCGACTCGGGATCGCCGGGCCGCAGGCTTGCGCGGCGCGGAAGGATTCACGCTCGTCGAGCTTCTGGCGGTCGTCGCGATCGTCGCGCTGCTCGCGGGCATCCTGCTGCCCGCGCTGAGCGGTGCACGGCGGCAGGCGATCACGGTGCAGTGTCTTTCCAACATCCGGCAGCTTGCGCTGGCGCAGGCGGCGTATGCGAACGACAGGAACGGTCAACTTGTGGACTACGGCCTCAATCACGGCGCGCCGTCGCTGGATGAAAACCTTTCATGGGTCAAGGCGCTGCAGGAGTACTACGAATCGCCGCTGGTGCTGCGCTCGCCGGCGGATGAAAGCCCGCACTGGCCGATCGTCGAGCCGGACGGCACGGAGACCGGCACGCCGGTTCCGGACTCGGGCGGGCTGCGCTACCGTCGCACGAGCTACGGACTGAACGAGCACGTCACGCCGCGTCCGCCGTTGGATCCCGAGACGGGCAGGGCGCACCGGTTCGACAACATGTTCAAGGTGCCGCAGGGAGCGGTGACGGTGCAGTGGGTGATGATGACGTACACCGGCCCGTTCGCGGGGTCGGATCATGTGCATGTGTTCAACTGGTGGATCGGCGATTTCCTGCCGGACGCGCCGCCGGGCGTGGCCGCGACGCAGGTGCAGACGGATGCGCACGGCGGGCCGGAGAAGTCGTGGGGATCGCGATCCAACTACGGGTACCTCGACGGTCATGCCGAGACCGTCGAGTTCCGGGGGGTGTACCGGACGAATCGGCGGAATCAGTTTGACCCGAGATGGGCGCGATGAGCGCCCGTTCCAACGAAAGAGAGATGTTCATCATGCATTTTGACTTCAGACTGGCAGCGGCGACGGTGATGTGGAGCGCTGCGGTTGCGCAGGCCGGGGAGCCGAAGGAGCCGCACCTGGACGTGCACGTTTCCATCGTGAACGGAAAAGTCCGCACGGGGTCGATTGATGCGAGCGACCCGAAGAATCCGGTGATCACGCCCGGCGCGCGGGTGTTCGGAGCGGAGTTCGGGAAGATCATCCCGGATTACACCGATGAACCGGGGTTCGAGGGAACGAACCTGCCAGCGGGGGCCGGCATCGGCTTCAACGTGCTCGCGCAGCTCGGCGCATGGAACGGAGGCGGGTTCGAGCCGGCGGATGAAACCATCACCATCGCGGTGGACATCGGCAATCCCGGGTTGCCGAGCATCACGACGGGGACGGGGTTCGTCGCGGGGTTTGATTTCGCCGTGGCGGACCTCTCCGGCGTCTTTCACCAGCATCTTGACTTCCTGCTCAACGCGGCAGGGGAAGGCCCTGCACCGGCGGACGGTGTGTATCTGCTCACGCTCGAACTGACCAGCGGGAACACCGGATCGCTGCCGTCCAGGCCGTTCTGGATCGTGTTCAACCAGAACTCGGATGAGGAGATGCACGACGCGGCCATCGACTGGGTGAACGAGCACCTTGTTCCTGCGCCGGGGGTGGGCGCGGCGGCGGCGGTCATCGGCTGCGCGTGGCTGAAGAGGAGGAGGCGCCTGGCTGCGGCGTCAGGCGGGAAGGGCGCCGTCTGACGGGATAACGGCGAAGATTTCGGGTTCTCGCGCGTACTCCCGGGCGAATGCCCGACGGATGGAGGATTCGACGGCGGCGCGGGCTTCGGCGGTGAGCGCGACAAGAACGCTGCCGCCGAAGCCGGCGCCGGTGAGGCGTGCGCCCAGCGCGCCGGCGTCGCGGGCGGCGGACACGATCGTGTCCAGCTCGGGACAGGAGACGCGGTAGAGGTCGCGGAGCGAAGCGTGCGACTCGAAGAGGAGCGCTCCGAAGGCTGGGAGGTCGCCGGCGCGAAGCGCGGCCGCGGCCGCGAGGGTGCGGGCGTTCTCGCGGATGACGTGCTCGGCGCAGTCGGCCTGCTCGGCGGTGAGCGAGGGGCGTGCCGCGCGCAGGCGGGGCAGATCGGCGTGGCGGAGCGACGGAACACCGAGCGTCGCGGCGGCGGACGCGCAGTCGCTGCGCCGGGCGGCATACTCGCCCTGGGCCAGAGCGTGCTTGACTCCCGAGTTCACGACGAGGAAGCGAAGATCGTGGTGCAGAGGAACAAGCTCGGCGCGCGGGAAGGAATCGCCGGGGGGCTGGAAGTCGATGAGGAGGGCGTGGCCGGCGCGGGCGTGTACGGACGTGAACTGGTCCATGAGGCCGCAGGGGACGCCGGCGAAGTCGTGCTCGGCGCGGACGCACAGCTCGATGAGATCGCGGGCCTGCAGAGGGAGGCCGAGGAGTCGGGACGCGAGAATTGCGACGGCGACTTCGAGCGCGGCGGAGGATGAGAGTCCGCCGCCGAGGGGCACATCGGACGAGATGAGGATGTCGAGGGGCGGGAGCGCGGCGCCGAGGGGAAGTCGCGCCGAGATGCCGTCGAGGACGCCGAGAACGTAGGCGGTCCAGGCCGGAGTCGAGGCGGAGGGAGCGAGGGGCGGTGCGAGCGTCGCGCGGTGCTCGGCGCGGAGGTTGAGACTGACGAGGCGCAGGTCCGGCTCGCGCGTCGGGTTCGCGCGCTCGGAGGCGATGCGACCGAGCGCGACGCAGGCGCGGTCGATGGCGACGGGAAGGGCGAAGCCGCCGCTGTAGTCGGTGTGCTCGCCGATGAGATTGACGCGACCGGGCGCGCGTGCCGCGGCGGCGGGACGGTGCGCGAATGACCGTGTGAAGGCATCGACGGCGGATGCGAGCGCCGCATCGGGGGCGAGATCCGGCATGTTCAAGGGACGCGTTCCCGGAGCGGGGCGTGCGCCGAACGGGCGATTCCGGCGACCTGCTCGATGGCGTCCGCCGCTTCGGCGCTGGCGATTCTGCCGGCGAAACGGGCGGTCAGCCTGCGGAGCGCCTGGCGCTGGGCTTCCTGCGCGGCGGGGTCGCGGATGAGGGCGTCGGCGGCTTCGATGAGGCGCTCGGGGCCGTTGAAATAGGGGATCAGCTCGGGGACGATCGCGCGTCCGCCGCCGGCGATGAGGTTGGGCAGCGCGAAGAACTTCGTGGTGATGACATGGCGGCCGATGAGCTTGTAGGACAGCTCGTTGGTCTTGTAGAAGATGACCATGGGGCGCGCCTGCTTGGCGAGCTGGAGCGTGACGGTGCCGGAGACGACGAGGGCCAACTCGCACCAGCGGACGGCGAGGTCGGTATCGGCGACGACGATGTCCACATCGTCGGGCCATCCGCCGTGCAGGTTCGCGCGGGCGTAGAGACTCTCGCGTCCGGCTTCGCTGGTTGCGGCCACGACGCCCACCATGCCCGGATGGCGGCGCTTGAGTTCGCGGAAGGCGGCGAGCAGAACCGGGAAGTTGCGCCGCAGCTCGGCCGGGCGCGAACCGGGCAGGAGCAGAATGCGCGGCGACCCGCGCGGAAGCAGCTCGGCCCGCTCCGAGAGCGTGTCCAGATCGATCGGCTCATCAAAGAGAGGGTGGCCGATGAAGCGGGCCGAGACCCTGCGATCGCGGAACCACGCCTCCTCGAAGGGGAGCAGGCAGAGCACGAGATCGGTGCAGCGTTTGAGCTTGCGCAGTCGCCAAGGCCCCCAGGCCCAGAGCTGCGGGGCGACGAGGTGCACGACCTTGCATCCGGCGCGCTTGGCGGCCTTGCAGACGGGGAAGTTGGCCGCGGGAGAATCGACCGGGATGTGGACGGTCGGGCGGTTGGCGCGGATCCAGCTATCGATCTCGCGGTGCATGCGTCGGTAGCGCTGGATGGTGTCCCACTTGGGGATTCCGACGACGGCGTCATCGCCGGTGCGCTGGACGATGGTGGCCCCGGCACGGGCCATTTTGGGGCCGCCCCAGGCGTTGATCTCGAGATCGGGATGGCGGCGGCGCAGCTCGCGGATGACGGAGGAGGCGTGGTCATCGCCGCTCGGCTCGAAGGCGGTGAAGAGGAGCGATGGAGCGCCGGCGGGGGTCATGGAAGTGAACTGTATCGCCGCGCAGCGGGCGCGTGCCGGGGGCGATCAGTCGAGCGTGTGGACGAGGAGGCCGCTGCGGAGTTTCGGCTCGAACCAGGTGCTTTTGGGGGGCATGATCTGACCGGCGTCGGCCACGGCCATGAGCTGGTCGATGGTGGTGGCGTGCATGCAGAATGCGGCGCCGGCGCGGCCGGAATCCACGCGCTTGCGGAGTTCGCCGGGGCCGCGGATGCCGCCGACGAAGTCGATGCGTTTGTCGGTGCGGATGTCTCCGATGTCGAGGATGGGCGCGAGGATGCGTTCGTAGAGGAGGACGTAATCGAGGGAAGCGATGGGATCGGCGCGGTTGATGGAGGCGGGGTCGAAGGTGACGAGCGACCACGCGCCGCCCACGTACAAGCCGACGGAGCCTGGGGCGGGCGGCTCGGGGCGCGCGGCGGCAACGACGGACTTGACTCCGGGAGCGGACCGCACGCGCTCCACGAACTGGGCTGGGGTCATGCCGCGGAGGTCCTTCACGGTGCGGTGATAGGGCAGGATGGTGAGTTCGCTCGCCGGGAAGAGCACGGCCATGAACCAGTTGTATTCCTCGTTGCCGGTGTGGCGCGGATTGGCGGCGCGGCGGGCGGCGCCGGCGCGGGCGGCGCTGGCGGTGCGATGGTGGCCGTCGGCGACGTAGGCGCAGGGGACCTGGGCGAAGGCGCGGACGTAGGGGTCGGAAGCGGCGGCTTTCCAGACGGTGTGGCGGACGCCGTCGGGGGCGGTGAAGTCGTAGAGGGGCGCGGCGGCGACATCGGCGCGCACCAGGCTGTTCAGGTCGGCCCGATCGCGGATGAGGAAGAAGACCGGCTCGGCGTTGGCGTTGAGTTCGAGCACGTGACGGGTGCGTTCGTCTTCCTTGTCCTTGCGGGTCTTTTCGTGCTTCTTGATGAGGTTGTTGTTGTAGTCGTCCACGTGGCAGCAGCAGACGACGCCGGTCTGGCTTGCGCGGCGGCCGAGCAGATCGGCTTGCTGGCGGTACAGATAGATGGCCGGCTCGGGGTCGCGGACGAGGATGCCGGAGTTCTGGAACTGCATGAACGCGCGGCGCGCGGTCTCGAAGACCACATCCGCGCCGTGGTCCACGTCGTCGGGAAGATCGATGTCCGGGCGGATGACGTGCAGGAAGCTGCTCGGGTTGCCCTCGGCGAGCGCGCGGGCCTCCGCGGTGTCCACCACGTCGTAGGGGACGCTGGCGACGCGGGGTGCGAGTTCGATGGGCGGGCGCAGAGCGGAGAAGGGCTTGACGCGAAGCATGCGTGCGTGACTCCGAAGAAGCGCGTGCACGATCGGGCGCACGCGAGGGCGGCTATCCTAGCCGAGCGGGGTGTGCCGCTTGGGAGGTGTTTGATGCGGGCAACGGCATGGAGATGGCTGGCGGCGGCGTGCGCGTTCGTGCCGGCGTGGCTCGGAGCTGCACAGGCGGCACGGGAGGCCAGTGCGGTGCAGGAAAGTTCGCTCGCGCTGCCTCCCGCGCGGGAGCGAGCGGGGTTGCGATGGTTCGCGCCCGAGCGGAGGGAGGCGCAGGCGGAGTACGAGGCGGCCCTGAATGCGTCCGTCGATCCGGCGCGGCTGCGGGCGTGGCACGAGCTGCTGGCCGAGCATCCGCACATCGCGGGCACGCCGGGCGACCTGAAGCAGATCGAGAAGATCGCACGGGCGTTCGGCGAGATGGGTCTGGAGGTGGAGACGCACTGGTTCGTGGCGTACCTGGCTCATCCGGTGAGCGCGGAGGTCGAGATCGTGGCGCCGGAAGCGAGCCGGAAGCAGCTTCCCGTGACCGAGCCGAGGCTGAAGGATGATCGCTTCAGCGCGCATGTGGACCTGACGATCGGATGGAACGCCTACTCGGGGAGCGGCGAAGCGGTCGGCGAAGTGGTGTATGCGAACTACGGTCGCAAGGAGGACTTCGAGGCGCTCAAGGAGCTGGGCATCGACCTGACGGGGAAGATCGTGATCGCGCGGTACGGGGGCAACTTCCGGGGGTTCAAGGCGAAGTTCGCGGAACAGGCGGGCGCGGCCGCGCTCATCATCTACACGGAACCGGCGGACTCCGGATATCTCAAGGGGTTGATGTACCCGGAGGGAGGATGGGCGAATCCGCACCAGATTCAGCGCGGATCGGTGAATGTGCTGGAGGCTGTCGGAGATCCTCTGACGCCGGGGTGGGAGGCGACGGAAGATTGCGAGAGGCTCGACCCGGAGAAGGCGGGGCTGCCGAAGATTCCGGTGCAGCCGATCGGCTGGGCGGCGGCGCAGGAGATCATGGGCCTGATGCGCGGGCCGGCGGTGGCGGAGCACAAGCAGCTCGGCGCGGCGTGGCAGGGGGGGATGCCGTTTGCGTACCGGGTGACGGGCGGCAAGGACCTGAAGGTGCGCGTGAAGGTGGAGCAGAAGCGCGGGCTGTTCCGCACGGCGAACGTGATCGGCACGCTGAAGGGAGCGACGTTTCCCGACGAGTACGTGATCGCGGGCGCGCATCATGATGCGTGGGGATTCGGCGCGTGCGATCCGACGTGCGGGACGATCCTGGTGATGGAGAGCGCGCGGGTGTTCGCGGAGCAGGCGAAGGCGGGGAAGCGGCCGGCGCGCAGCATCAAGTTCGCCACGTGGGGCGCGGAGGAGTACGGGATCATCGGCTCGACGGAGTGGGTGGAAAGCCGCACGGAAGAGCTGGGCGAGCGGTGCATGGGGTACATCAACCTGGACATGGCCACGATGGGCCCGAGCTTCGGCAGCTCCACGACGCCGACGCTGAAAGGGCTGGTGATGGACGCCGCGCGCGAGGTGCCGCAGTGCGGGGCGCCCGGGTTGAGCGTGTACGAGGACTGGGCGGCGCGGGGATCGACGGGCAGGCGGCGCGACGTGGAATCGGCGAGCGGAGGGAGCGACAGGGCGGGAGGTGCGGTGCGGGGCGGGGCGCGCGCCGGCGAGCCGCGTGTCGGGGACCTGGGCGGCGGGTCGGACCATGTGGGGTTCGTGTGCCGCGCCGGGGTGCCGAGCATGTCGATGGGATCGGGAGGGGCGTCGGGCACCTCCTATCACTCGAACTACGACAATCTCTACTGGTACTGGCTTGTCGTCGGCGAAGACTACGAGCCGGCGGCGATGAATACGCGGATGGTGAACCTGGCGCTGGCGCGCATCGCGAACGCCGACGTGCTGCCGTATGAACCCGCGCGGTACGGGCAGGATTTCGTGCGCGCGGCGGACATGATCGCGGAGCGGGCGGGCGAGCTGGGCGTGGCGTGGGACGGCGCTGCGCTGAAGTCGGCGGCGGAGGAGTTCGGCGCGGCCGCGGAGGAGGCAACGGCAGAGGTTCTGCGGCAGCTTGAAGGCGGATCGCTGGGCGAGGACGGCGCGGGGGAATGGAATCGGAGGGTGCGCGGCTTCGACCGGTGCCTGATCGCTGTGGAGGAAGGCCTGCCGGGGCGGACGTGGTACCGGAACTTCTTCGTGTCGCCGAACCCGTGGTCGGGGTACGACTCGTGGCTGCTGCCGGCGCTGCGGCGGGCGGTGGAGGCGAAGGACGCGGAGGGTGCAGAGCATGAGGCGCGACGATTGATCGGCGCCCTGGCGTCGATGCGTCAGGCACTCGTGGAGGGCGGTTCACGCGGTGGCGGGGAAGCGACCGATCAGTAGTCGCGCCCGGCCAGACCGTCGCGCGTCGCCATGATGAGCGTGGGCCAGGCACCGTAAGGTCGAGCCACCACTCGGTCCTCCCAGCCGGGCGGAGTGGCGGGGCGGATCGACGCGGAACCGTCGCCCATGCCGACGGAGACAAGCCCGACGTGGTCCGAGAGTTCCATCAGCGTTACAAGATGCCTATCGAGGGTGATTCCTTTCATCGCGGGGAACTGCACATCCTTCCAGCGTGTGGGAGTGCAAAGCTCGGGCAGCGGTTCCTGAGCAGGCGACCAGAATCTGGGCTGCGCGAACGCGGTCTGCGTGAGAAGGAAAGCGGTCTGAAAGACTTCGGGCGGTGCGTTGGGCAACCCCGGATGAGGAACGCCGAAAGGATTGGCGAGGGCAACGTCGACCTGCTCATTGCGGAGATCGAAGTACTCGGGAACAAGGGTGCAGAGCCACAGGAAGCTCTGGCCGCCGAAGAACGAGTACTCGCTTGGATATCCCCAAGCAACCACAGGTGCCATGGGGTCCCCTGGTGTGCCGAGAAACGGGAATCGGCCGTCGTGGTCGATGGAGTAGCTCAAGAGCGCGGAGATGAGCGATCGATGGATGGCGAGGTTGCGTGCCTCGGCGGCCTTCACGCGAGCGTGCTTGAGAGCCGGGAGCGCGATCCCGATGAGCAGGCCGATGATTCCTACCACGATGAGCAGCTCGACGATGGTGAACGCACGCCGGGCGTGCGGACGGAGCGGCGCCGGGCGCGCGAGCCTGGTCGCGGCCGCGACGACAAAAGAGAGGCCGACGATTCGCGGCGCCCACCATTGGGGATCGCGCAATGCCGCCCATGTGCCCCGCATCTCTAGAACTCCATCGTGGACAAGTTCCTGTGGCGGAAGTTCATGACCGAGACACGGCGCAGCACCCATGCCCGGTCGATCGGATCCCACCAGTGCTCGAAGAGGATCGGGCGGCGCGAGCCGTCGGCGTATTCCACGACGACGCCGCTCAGTGCCGCATCGAGGCGACGTTGGCGCTTCATGGTGTCTTCCGGAGTTCGTTTCCACTTGAACCAGCCGCGCATGGTGGCGGCGTTGACACCGTGCCAGTACTTGGTGCCGAGTTCGCCTTCGAGCATTCCCACGCTGTGATAGACGGCGGTCAGCGTGTCAAACCGGGTCACCAGACCCCGTGCTTCGGCGGCAATCGCGACCGGTCTGTTCAACCCGTCTCCGCGTTTCAGGCTGTGCTCCGCGAAGCGAAGGAAGGCCCGCGCTCTCTTGTCATCACCGTCTTTCCACGGTTCACTGAACACGACCTCGTGGGCTTCGCGGATGCTCCACTGGCGATCCATGTCTTCGAGATCGCGCCAGGCATAGCCCTGCGAGAGACGCCAGTCCACGTACTTCCGTGCATCATCAGCGGTGAAGCGATTCACGAAGAAATCCGCCAGCTCATCGAGCAGCCGCTGCCGGCGGGCAGTGTCGATGCGCCGCGCCTCGCCTTCGAAGGTCATGTGCTGCAAGGCCGAGCGTATCTGATCGGGCGCGTCCAGCGGCGCCATCGTGCGAATCGATGCATAGACATCCCGCCCCGACGCGAGCACGGCTTCGGCGGTCTCCGCCTGCGCGCCGGCCTGACCGCCCCGGAATCGGTCGCTGAACACGACAAGCCAGACGCAGGCGAAGGCCAACGTTACGCCCGTCGCAAGATACATCTTCTTCTTGCGCATGACGGACCTCTATCAGACACAGTGCAGCAGGCCCACATTGACGCAATCGTTCGCGTCGTGGCAGCCGCACTGCCACGGGTCGTTCACCGACGCACGGCAGCAGCAACCCTGCTGGTGCGAGGGGCACCAGATCGTTTGGCTGTTGCACTTGGCGTGGCATATCCATGTCGCGCCGGTACCTCCCCCGGCGATCACCGAGCGGGCGATGCTCATACCGGCGACGGAGGCCGCAGCAATCAGCGAGATGCGATATGGGGTACCGATGTGAACCCGCGGATGCGTCATGAGACACCTCCGAACTCGGTCTTGCTTCGGTTCGACTCAAGTCATGACCCCCCCCCCCCCCCCCCCCCCCGCCCACCCCCCCCCCCCCCGCCCCCCCCCCCCCGCGGCCCCGGGCGCCCCCCCCCCCCCCCGCGGGGGGCGGGGGACCCGCCCGCGGCGCGGGGGGGGCCCCGCGCCGCGCTGT
>Ga0073934_10005176_pt1 | contig 20571 bp, 20 predicted proteins | sample LarsenN4metaG_FD_76834 | JGI IMG/M metagenome (GOLD analysis project Ga0073934, IMG submission 76834) | Hot spring sediment bacterial and archeal communities from British Columbia, Canada, to study Microbial Dark Matter (Phase II) - Larsen... ... | reverse complement strand
GATGAAGTTCTCGCCTTCGTAGAGCGGGTACTCGGCGTTGATCTTCAGGCCGCGGATGACCACGAGTTTCGGCATGGCGCCGGCCGCGGGAGCGGTGGCAGTGGGAACCGCCTCCGGGGGTGGCGCGGGAGCAGGCGACGGCTCGATCACCATAGCCGCTGGCGCCGCGGCCGGGGGCTCGGCGCCCAACGCCAACAGCAAGCTCGAGCGCTGCGAGGAAAGCCTGGGCACCCTGCGCATCGAGGAGAACATCGAGACGCCCTGGTACCGCTACTACTACAGCAACTACCGGCTCGGCTCCACGGTGCCGCTGCTGCGCACGATGATCCAGCAGAGCAACTGCTTCGTCATCGTCGAGCGCGGGCGCGGCATGGCCGGCATCGAGCGCGAGCGCAACACGATGCGCGGCGACGAGGGGCGTGCCGGCAGCAACTTCGGCCCCGGCCAGCAGGTCGGCGCCGACTACTCGATGAGCCCCGAGATCATGATGAGCGCCAAGGGCACGCAGGGCGGCAGCGGCGCGGTGGGCGGGCTGCTCTCGCGCGTGTCGCCGGTGCTCGGCAGCGTGGCCGGCAGCGCCAAGATGAACGAGGCCGGCACCGTGCTGCTGCTGGTGGACGTGCGCTCCACGGTGCAGATCGCGGCCGCCGAGGGCTACTCCAAGAACTGGGACTTCGGCCTCGGCGGCTCGATGTTCGGCCTGCTCGGCGGCGGCATCGGCGCCGGCAGCGGCAGCGCCTACACCAGCACGCCCGAGGGCAAGCTCGTGGCCTCGGCCTTCGTCGACGCCTACAACAAGATGGTCGTGGCGCTGCGCAACTACAAGGCGCAGACCGTCAAGGGCGGCCTCGGCACCGGCGGACGCCTGGGCGTGCAGGGCGGCCAGACCGACGCCGCGCGCGAGATCAAGAAGTGAGGCGCGCCGCCGTCTCCGCCGCCGCGGGCCTGGTGCTCGTGGCCGCCGCGCCGGCGCAGGCGCAGATGTTCCACCTCTACCTGCTCTGCCAGGGCGAGGTGGCCGCCGGGCCGGGCGCCGGCAAGGGCGGCGCCGAGGCGCCCGTGCCGACGCCGCGCGCGGCGCCCGAGACGCGCAGCGCGGCCGACGCGGGCGGCGACAAGAACGTCGGCGACGGCAACGAGAACATCCAGGCGCGCACGCGCGCCGTGCGCAGCGCGCTCAAGCGCGGCACGGCCAACCTCGAGCTCGCGCTGCGCGACAACAACATGTCCGCCTTCGTGCAGCGCTCCAACGTGCTGCCCACCGGCGAGCGCATGAAGTACACCGCCACGCAGACGCACTACACGATGACCTACACGCCGCTGGCCACCAGCCGGGCGTACATCGACTGGCGCGGCGGCAGCTGGCTGTTCACCTGGTACCCGCCGTTCCAGAAGCTGACGGCGACGCGGCTGTCGGTCGACCGCCAGACCGGCGTGCTCGAAGGCGAGATGGTCGGGCCGGCCGGCGAGGTGCTCGGTCTCATCGACATGACCTGCGAGCCGAAGAAGGACGGCCAGGGGCCGGCGCCGCGCTTCTAAGGCGTCGAGGGCATCGAGGGGAGGGCATCGAGGGCATGCGGCGTTTCGGGCTTCTCGCCGCGGCGCTGATCGGCCTGGCCGCGGTGCTGCCGCCGCCGGCCGCGGCGGCGCGGCTGGCGCTGGTGGTGGGCAACGACAGCTACCGCTCGATCCCCAAGCTGCGCAACGCGCGCAACGACGCACAGAGTATTGCGCGCGAGCTCGAGGCGGCCGGCTTCAAGGTCACGCGCGTGCTCGACGCCACGCGCGTCGCGCTCAACGAGCAGCTCGACGCCTTCGTGCAGCGCATCGGCAAGGGCGACGAGGTGGTGTTCTACTTCTCCGGCCACGGCTCGCAGCCGCCGCAGCTCGGGCCCTACCTGCTGCCGGTGGACATCCAGGTGCAGAGCGAGCGCTCGATCCAGCGCGACGGCCTGTCGCTCGAGCAGGTGGTCGACGACCTGAACCGGCGCGCGCGCTTCTCGTTGATCATCGTCGACGCCTGCCGCGACGACCCGTTCCGCGCCGCCGGCGCCGGGCGCTCGGTGGCCCCGGGCTCGTCGCTGTCGCGCATCGAGCCGCCCAAGGGCACGATGATCATCATGGCCGCGTCCAAGGGCCAGCAGGCGCTCGACCGGCTGGGCGACAACGACCCGGTGCCCAACGGCCTGTTCACGCGCGAGCTGGTCAAGCAGATGCGCCAGCCGGGCCTCTCGGCCGGCGAGATGCTCAAGCGCGTGCGCGCCAACGTCGAGAGCGCGGCGCTGTCGGTCAAGCACGTGCAGCGGCCGTCGCTGGTGGACGAGTCGTCGAGCGACTTCTTCTTCTACCCGGGACGCGGCGGCGGCGCGGCCACGCTGGCGTCGGCGGGGCCGGCGGCGCCCGCCGTCGCACCGGTGGCGCCGGCCGTGGCAGGGCCTGCCGGAACCCCAGGGCCTTCGGGCTACGCGCCGCAGCGCGAGTTCGACGCCTGGGAGCTCGCAGCGGCCGACGGCACGCGCGCGGCCTACGAGCAGTTCATGCGCCAGTTCCCGGACGGCCGCTACGTCGTGCACGCCAAGGCGCGCATCGCGGCGCTGGCGGGCGGCGTCGTCGCGCCGCAGCCCTCGCCGGTCAACAAGCCGGTGGGCAAGCCTTGATGCGCGCGGCCGTCCTGCTGATCGCCGGGCTCGTGCTCACAGGCGGCGCCGCGCAGGCGCAGACCTATTCGACGCAGCAACTGCAGGACATCTACTCCGGCCACCTCGCGGCCGAGGGCCTCAAGCCCGAGCTGAACGCCTCGGGCAACGTGCGATTCCGGCGCGAGGGCCGCAGCTACGTCATCCACGTCGACGAACGCGACCCGCTGTACTTCCGCCTGACGATGGCCTTCGCGGTGGAGGACAAGAGCGCCGCGGCGCGAGCGCGCCGCCTCGAGGGCTGCAACACCGCCACCTCCGAGGTCAAGGTGATCAAGTGCTTCCTTGACGACGAGGGTGACCCGACCTTCGCCGCCGAGATGTTCCTCGTCGTGCCCGGCGACTTCAAACTCTCGCTGAATCGGGCGCTGCGCGCGATGGACAGCGCGCACGAGCGCTTCAACCGGCGCGTGAACGAGCTGCGCTGAGGCCGGCGCGCTCGGCGCGCCCAGCGCGCCCGGCCCGCTCGTCGCGCCCCGGCTCAGTCGGCCTTCGCCCCCGAGGCCTTGACCACCGGCTCGTACTTGGCCAGTTCGGCCTTGACGAAGGCCGCGAACTGCTCCGGCGCGTTCGGCGCCGGCTCGGCCATCAGCGTCGCGAAGCGCGCCTTGATCTCCGCCGAGGCGAGCGCGTCGGTGAAGGCCTTGTTGAGCGTCGCCAGCGTGTCCGCCGGCAACCGCGCCGGGCCGAACAGGCCGAACCAGGTGCCGATGTCGAAGCCCTTCAGCCCGCCTTCGGCCATCGTCGGCAGCTCGGGCATCGCGCTCGAGCGCCGGGCCGTGGTGACGGCCAGCGCCTTGAGCTTGCCGCCGCGGATGTTGGCCGCGGCGGCGGCCAGGTTGTCGAAGTTGAAGTCGACCTGGCCGCTCACCAGCGCCAGCTGCGCCGGCGGCCCGCCCGCGTAAGGGATGTGCACCGCGAACACGCCGGCCTGGCTCTTGAACATCTCGCCGGCCAGGTGTCCGGCGCTGCCGTTGCCGCCCGAACCGTAGTTGAGCCGGCCGGGGTTGCGTTTGGCGTAGGCCACGAAGTCGGCGAGCGTGGCGATCTTCAGCCGCGCTGCCGTCTCGGCGTTCATCACCAGCACGTTGGGCACCTGCGCCACCAGCGTGATCGGCGTGAAGTCGCGCAGCGGGTCGTAGGGGATCTTCGAGTACAGCCACGGGTTGATGGCGTGCGTGGCCACCGCGCCCATGACGATGGTGTTGCCGTCGGGCGCGGCCTTGGCGACGAGGTCGGCGCCGAGGTTGCCGCCGGCACCCGGGCGGTTCTCGACGACCACGTTGCCGAGGCTCGCCTTGACCTGCTCGGCGAGCGCACGCGCCGCGATGTCCAGCGGCCCGCCGGGCGGGTAGGGCACCACGAGGCGGATCGTGCGCGCCTGCGCGTGCGCGCCGCGGCCGCGCGCGAACGCGAGCACCGCGCCGGCGGCCAGCAGGCTGCGGCGGTCAATCATTGCCATGCTTGTCGGCCTCGGACGTGAACGAATCGGCATAGAACTCCTCGGCCGGCAGGCCGCACTCGGCGACGAAATCGCGCTGCGCCGAGTCCACGACGATCGGCGCGCCGCAGGCGTAGACCTGGTGGCCCGAGAGGTCGGGCCAATCCTGCATCACGGCGCGGTGCACGAAGCCGGTGCGGCCGTGCCAGCCGTCCTCGGGCAGCGCGTCGCTCACCACCGGCACGTAGCGCAGGTGGGGCATCTCGGCGGCGGCCTGCTCGCACCAGGCGTTCATGTACAGGTCCTGCGGGCGCCGGCCGCCCCAGTACAGCACCGCCTCTCGCGTGATGCCCTTGGCCTGCATGTGCTCGATCACCGCCTTGATCGGCGCGAAGCCGGTGCCGCTGGCCAGCAGGATCATCGGCTTGCTGCTGTCCTCGCGCAGGAAGAAGCTGCCGAGCGGCCCTTCCATGCGCAGGATGTCCTTCTCCTTCATCGTCGAGAAGACCTGGTCGGTGAACTTGCCGCCCGGCATGTGGCGCACGTGCAGCTCGATGGCCGGCGGGCTGCCCAGCCTGTGCGGCGCGTTGGCGATGCTGTAGCTGCGGCGCGCGCCGTCGCGCAGGATGAACTCGACGTACTGGCCGGCGCGGTACTGCAGGTTCTGGTTGGCCGGCAGCTGCATGCGCAGCCGCATCACGTCGGGCGCGGCGCGCTCGAGCGCCAGCACGCGCGTGGGCAGCTTGAGCACCGGGTACTCGCCGGCGCCGGGCACCGAGCGCGCCTGGATCACGCAGTCGGTCTGCGGCATGGCGCAGCAGGTCAGGATGAAGCCCTGGGCCTCCTCGTCGGCCGACAGGGCGCGCTGCTGGTGCACGCCGTGGGTCACGCGGCCCTCGAGCAGCCTGCTCTTGCACGAGCCGCACGCGCCGTCGCGGCAGCCGTAGGGCAGGCCGATGCCCTGGCGGATGGCCGCCGGCAGGATGGCCTCGTCGCCCTCGACCGTGAAGCTCACGTCGGCGGGGCGCAGGTGGATGTTGAAACTCATGTTGCGGCTGGCGGCAGGGCGCGCCCCTCTACACTGCGTCGCGATTGTGCCCTTGCTCGCCAGCCCGCTTCATCCGAGTGCCCGTCTGCGCCGGCCGACGCTGCTGATCGTCGGCTGCGGCGACGTCGGCCTGCGCGTGCTGGCGCTGCTGGTGCCGCGCTGGCGCGTCTTCGCGCTCACCTCGTCGCCGGGGCGCGTCGCCGCGCTGCGCGCCGCCGGGGCGCTGCCGCTGGTGGGCAACCTCGACGAGCCGGCCACCCTGTGGCGCCTAGGCGCGCTGGCCGACTGCGTGCTGCACCTGGCGCCACCGCCGCCCGAGGGCGAGCACGACCCGCGCACGCGCGCGCTGCTCGCCGCGCTGGCGCGCGGTGCTCGCACGCGCGTGCTCGTCTACGGCAGCACGACGGGCGTCTACGGCCACGCCGACGGCGCCGAGTTCGACGAGACGCGAGCCCCGGCACCGGCCACCGCGCGGGCGCGCCGGCGCGTCGACGCCGAGGCGCAGGTGCGCTGGTTCGGCCGCGCCAGCGGCGCGCGCGTGAGCATCCTGCGCATCCCCGGCATCTACGCGCCGGGGCGCGCCGGCGGCGACCCGCGCGAGCGCCTGGCGCGCGGCGCGCCGGTGCTGCGGCACGAGGACGACGTCTACACCAACCACATCCACGCCGACGACCTGGCGCGCGCCTGCGTGGCCGCGCTGCTGCGCGGGCGTGCGCAGCGCGTGGTGCACGCCTGCGACGACAGCCGCCTGAAGATGGGCGAGTACTTCGACCTGGCGGCCGAACTGAGCGGCATGCCGTACCCGCCGCGCATCACGCGCGAGCAGGCCGCGGAGCGCCTGGGCGCGGCGCAGCTGAGCTTCATGAGCGAGTCGCGCCGGCTGGCCAACCGGCGCCTCAAGCGCGAGCTGCGCCTGGCGTTGCGCTACCCCACGGTGCGCGAGGGGCTGGCCGTGCTGCGCCGCGATCCGGTCAGATCCCCTGCGGGCGCCTGAGCGTCTTGGCGCGGTCCACCGACTGCACGGTGAGCGTCTCGCGCTTGCCGTCGCGCTCGATCTCGAGCTGCACCGCGCGCTCGGGCGCGCCGCCGGCCCACAGGCGCTTCCACAGCTCGCCCAGGCCGGCGACGGCCTGGCCGTCGATGGCGAGGATGCGGTCGCCGACCTCCAGGCCGGCCACGTCGGCCGGGCTGTCCTCGTTGACGCGCACGATGCGCACCTGCCCGCCCTGCTCGACGCCGTTGATGCCGAGCCAGGCGCGCGTGCTCGCGCTCGAGCTGCCGCGCTGGCGCAGCTCGGGCAGGATCGGCGCCAGCAGGTCCACCGGCACGAACATGTTGCCCGGCGTGCGCGGCCCTTCGCTGCCCGACGCGTCGGCGACGAACAGCGAGCCGATGCCGATCAGCTCGCCGCGCCCGTTGAAGAGGCCGGCGCCGCTGTGGTCGCGGCGGGCCGGCGCGGTGAAGAGGGCGCCCTCGATGTGGTACTCCCAGAAGCCGGAGAAGGCGCGGCGCGAGACCAGCCGCGCGATGCTCACCGCACCGTCGTCGCCGCCGCTGGCCACCATCAACGGCTCCTGCGCGCCCACGCTGCCGCTGCGGCCCAGCGGCACCGGCTCCAGGCGCAGCGGCGCCAGCGCCTGCACGAGGCCGAAGCCGGTGGCCAGGTCGTAGGCGACCACGCGCGCCGGGATGCGGCGGCCGTCGTCGGTGAGCAACTCGGCCTCTTCGGCCTCGAGCACCAGGTAGCCGATCGTCAGCACCAGGCCGTCGGCGCCGATCAGCACGCCCGAGCCGAGGCGCTCGCGCCCGAGCGTGGCCGCCGAGCGGGCGTCGTCGACGGCGCGCACGCGCAGGCCGACCACGGCATCGCTGGCGCGCGACAGGGCGCGCGAGAGCGCCTCGACGTCCTGCTGCGGCGGCTCCTGCGCCGCCGCCGGCGCGGCGGCGAGCAGCAGCGCCGCCAGCCAAGAACACCAGAGCCTGATCGACATGCCGCGCTCCCCCTCGGTGCGAGTGCGCAGCATGACCCGATTCGCCGCGGCGTGCAATGCCGCGCGCCGCCCGGGGGGATGCCCTCAGCGCCGGCGCGAGCCGAACGGGGCCTGGCCGCGCCAGTAGCGGATCATCAGGAAGCCGCCGACCATGCCGCCCAGGTGCGCGAAGTGCGCCACGCTGCCGCGCGTGAACAGGCCGAGCGCCAGCTCGAGCGCGCCGAACACGATGACGAAGGTGCGCGCCTTCATCGGGATCGGCGGGATCAGCGGCACGATGATGCGGTTGGGGAACAGCATGCCGAAGGCGAGCAGCAGCGCGAACAGCCCGCCCGAGGCGCCGATGGTCGGCGCGCCCGAGCGCATCAGCCAGGTGACGGCGAGCTGCGCCGCCGCCGCCGCCAGCACGCCGGCGAGCAGGAAGATCAGGTAGCGGCGCTGGCCCCACAGGCGCTCGAGCTCGCCGCCGAACATCCACAGGCCCAGCATGTTGAACACGAGGTGCAGCGGGTCGACGTGCAGGAAGGCATAGCTCACCACCTGCCAGGGCCAGAAGTTGCCGGTGGAAAGCGGCCACAGCGCCAGCGGCAGCTGGATGCCGGGCGTGATCCACAGCAGGCAGAACAGCGCCGTGCAGACGAGGATCAGGATCTTGGTGACGGGCGGGATCGGCAGCATGCGGCAGACAGGGGCAGCACCGGCAGGCGGCTGCGCGGCTCGTCGATGGTGCCCGCGGCCAGACTCGAACTGGCACGCCTTGCGGCGGCGGATTTTGAGTCCGCTACGTCTACCGATTTCGTCACGCGGGCCGAACCCGCGCCGGCAACGCGCGAGCGGCGCCGATTATCACATGGCACTTTGCGACAATCCGCTTCCCCATCCGGAGCGAAGCGCATGACGGCCCCGCAGTGGAAGACCCTGGAAGACGCGATCGGCGGCACGCCGCTCGTCAAGCTGCAACGCCTGCCCGGCGCCGCGGGCGCGCCGCGCGGCAACGTGATCCTCGGCAAGCTCGAGGGCAACAACCCGGCCGGCTCGGTGAAGGACCGGCCGGCGATCAGCATGATCCGGCGCGCCGAGGAGCGCGGCGACATCAAGCCCGGCGACACGCTGATCGAGGCGACCAGCGGCAACACCGGCATCGCGCTGGCCATGGCGGCGGCGATCCGCGGCTACCGCATGGTGCTGATCATGCCGGAGGACCTGTCGATCGAACGCGCGCAGACCATGAAGGCCTTCGGCGCCGAGCTGATCCTCACGCCGCGATCGGGCGGCATGGAGTACGCGCGCGACCTCGCCGAGCAGATGCAGCGCGAAGGGCAGGGCCGCGTGCTCGACCAGTTCGCCAACGCCGACAACCCGCGCATCCACTACGAGACCACCGGTCCCGAGATCTGGGCCGACACCGGCGGGCGCATCACGCACTTCGTGAGCGCGATGGGCACCACCGGCACCATCACCGGCGTCAGCCGCTACCTGAAGGAGCAGAACCCGGCCGTGCGCATCGTCGGCGCCCAGCCGGCCGAGGGCTCGCGCATCCCGGGCATCCGCAAGTGGCCCGAGGCCTACCTGCCGAAGATCTACGAGCCCGGCCGCGTCGACGAACTCGTTCTCGTGGCGCAGAGCGACGCCGAGGACATGGCGCGCCGCCTGGCGCGCGAGGAAGGCCTGTTCGCCGGCATCTCGGCGGCCGGCGCGTGCTGGGTGGCGCTGCAGATCGCGGCCCAGGTCAACGACGCGGTCGTCGTCTTCGTGGTCTGCGACCGCGGCGACCGCTACCTCTCCACAGGCGTGTTCCCGGCGTGAGCGGCCCGGGCGCGGACTACCGCTACTGCCCGCGCTGCGCGGGCGAGCTGGCGCCCATCAGCCAGGCCGAAGACGGCGGCGACAAGGTGCGCCTGCGCTGCGCCGCCTGCGCCTGGACGCACTGGAACAACCCCACGCCGGTGCTGGCCGCGGTGATCGAGTGCGCCGACCGGGGCGGCAAGATCCTGCTCGCGCGCAACGCGGCCTGGAAGGCGCGCATGTTCGCGCTCATCACCGGCTTCATGGAGGCCGGCGAGACGCCGGAAGACGGCATCCGGCGCGAGATCGGCGAGGAGACCGGCCTCGAGGTGGACCGGCTGTCGCTGCTCGGCGTGTGGGACTTCCAGCGCATGAACCAGGTCATCATCGGCTACCACGCGGTGGCGCGCGGCGAGATCCGGCTCAGCCCCGAGCTCGCCGAGTACAAGCTGTTCGAGCCCGCGGACGTGCGCTGCTGGCCGGCCGGCACCGGCTACGCGCTGGCCACCTACCTGCGCTCGCGCGGCGTCGAGCCGCAGTTCCTCGAGCTGCCGGCACGCGTGCAGTCGGACTCGTAGAATTTCGCGCCATGGACACTGCCCAGCGCGAACTCGACACCCGCGGCCTGAACTGCCCGCTGCCCATCCTGAAGGCCAAGAAGGCTTTGTCGGACATGGTCAGCGGCGAGCTGCTGCGCGTGGTGGCCACCGACCCCGGCTCGGTGCGCGACTTCCAGGCCTTCGCGCGCCAGACCGGCAACGAGCTGGTGGAACAGCGCAGCGAGGGCGCGGAGTTCATCCACGTCCTGCGGCGGCGCTGAAGGCGCACTACAGCGCGAGCCCCTTGAGGTAGTCGCGGAAGCCCGCGCCGAGCTGCGGGTGGGCGAGCGCGAGCTCGACGTTGGCCTCGAGGAAGCCCTCCTTGCTGCCGCAGTCGTAGCGCCGGCCCTCGTAGCGGTAGGCGAAGACCTTCTCGCGCCGCAGCAGCGAGGCGATGCCGTCGGTGAGCTGGATCTCGCCGCCCACCCCCCGCGGTTGCGTGGCGATCTCGTGGAACACGCCGCTCGTCAGGATGTAGCGCCCGGCCACCCCCCAGCGTGAGGGGGCGGCCTCGGGTGCGGGCTTCTCGACAATGCGGCTCACGTCCATCAGGCGCTCGTTGACCATCGAGCCGGCCACGATGCCGTAGCGCCGCGTCTGGTCGAGCGGCACCTCCTGCACGGCGAGAATCGACGCGCGCCACTCCGAAAATTGTTCGACCATCTGCTTGAGCACCGGCGGCTCGCCGACCATCAGGTCGTCGGCCAGCAGCACCGCGAAGGGCTGATCGCCGACCAGGCGCTGCGCGCACAGCACGGCGTGGCCGAGGCCCAGCGCCTGGGCCTGGCGCACGTAGATGCACTCCATGTCGTCGGGCTTGACGCTGCGCACCACCTCCAGCAGCTCGCGCTTGCCGGCCTGCTCGAGCGCCACCTCGAGCTCGAACGTCATGTCGAAATGATCCTCGATCGGCCGCTTGTGACGCCCAGTGACGAAGATCATCTCGCGCACACCGGCGGCATAGGCCTCTTCCACCGCATACTGGATCAGCGGCTTGTCGACCACCGGCAGCATCTCCTTGGGCTGGGCCTTGGTGGCCGGCAGGAAACGGGTGCCGAGGCCGGCAACCGGGAAGATTGCCTTATGGACCTTCATCGAGGGCTCGTGCATCGTCGGGGTTGGAGGGATTCTGGCATGCGCTGCCGGGGCCGCAGCCCGGCGGCGGTGGCCGCATCGAGATGGATGTCCTGATCGTCGAGCCGATCGATTCCGACGTGCTGCAGTGGCTGGGCGCGCGCCATGCCGTGCGCTACGCGCCCGAGGTGGCGGCCGACGCCGGCGCGCTGCGCGACGCGCTGGCCGCGGCGCGCGCCGTGATCATCCCGCCGGCGGTGCCGCTGGACGCCGCCGCGCTGCGCGCCGCGGCGCGCCTGCGCATCGTGGGGCGGCTGTCGGTGGGCGCCGAGAACATCGACCTCGACGCCTGCTCGCGCGCCGGCATCGAGGTCTCGCGCCCGGCCAGCGCCGGTGCCGTGGCCGAGGCCGAGTTCGTGGTCGGTGCGCTGCTGCAGATGCTCAGGCGCGTGCCGATCATCAGCGACGAGGGCCTGCTGGTGGGGCGCGAACTCGGCGGCTCGATCGTCGGCGTGGTCGGCATGACGCCGGCGCTCAAGCCGCTGACCACGCTGCTCGTCGCCTTCGGCGCGCGCCCGCTCGGCTACGACCCCGGCGTGCACGCCAGCGACGCGCTGTGGCAGCGCGCCGGCGTCGAGCCGGTGGGCCTGCGCGAGCTGATGCGCGCCAGCGACGCGGTGGCGGTGATGCTGCCCTACTACCCGCGCTACGCAGGCCTGTTCGGCGAACGGCTGCTCGCCGAGGCCAAGGCCAACCAGGTCATCGTGAACCTCTCGCACTCCACGCTGTTCGACGAGACCGCGCTGGCCGCCGCGCTCACCCAGGGCCCGCTGGCGGCGGCCTGGTTCGACAGCCTGGAGCCCGGCGCGCTCGACGCCGGCCGGCCGCTGCGCCACGTCGACACGCTGCAGGTCACGCCGCGCGTGGCCGGCACGACGCGCGAATCGCGCGTGCGCAGCGCCTGGGCGGTGGCGCGCCGCATCGACGAGGTGCTGGCCGCCGAGCCGGCGCCGTCGCACGAGAACTTCAGGACGACCTTCCCAGGCGTGCTCGCTGATCTCGGAGGCGGTCGAGCGCCTGCCTGAAGTCGGCCAGGCGCGCGCGCTCCTGCTCCACCACGGCCGCCGGCGCCCGCGCGACGAAGCCGGCGTTGCCAAGCTTGCCTTCGGCCTTGGCGATCTCGCCGGCCAGGCGCGCGATCTCCTTGTCCAGGCGCGCCGCCTCGGCCACCGGGTCGATCTTCACCTCGAGCGCGAGGCGCAGCTCGCCGACCACCGCCACCGGCGCATCGGCCGTGGCGGCCGCAAAGGCCTCGGCGGCGGTGAACTCGCGCACCTCGGCCAGCCGGGCCAGCGTCTTCAGCACCGGCGCGGCTTCGGCCACGAAGCGGCTGCCGCCCTGCACGAGCAGCGGCACGCGCTCGCCCGGCGCCAGGCCCATCTCGCTGCGCAGGCGGCGCGTTTCCACCACCACCGCCTTGAGCCGCGCCACCCAGGCATCGGCCTCGGGGTCGATCTTCTCGAGCTGCGCCACCGGGTAGGGCGCGGTGACGATCGTCTCGGCGACCTTGCGCTGCGCCACCGGCGCCACGCTCTGCCACAGCTCGGCGGTGACGAAGGGCGCGATCGGGTGCAGCAGCCGCAACACCGTCTCGAGCACGCGGATCAGCGTGCGGCGCGTGGCGCGCTTCTCGCCGTCGCCGCCGGTGGCCAGCTGCACCTTGGCGATCTCGAGGTACCAGTCGCAATACTCGTCCCACACGAAGGCGTAGATCGCGTTGGCGACGTTGTCGAGCCGGTACTCGGCGAAGGCCTCGGCCACCGCGTGCTCCACGCGCTGCAGCTCGCCGCTGATCCAGCGGTCGGCGTTCGAGAACACGTTGTAGCCGTGGAACGGCCCGCCAGGCGCGCACTCGGCCTTGCTGTGCTCCTTCAGCCCGCAGTCCTGCCCCTCGCAGTTCATCAGCACGAACTTGGCGGCGTTCCAGAGCTTGTTGCAGAAGTTGCGGTAGCCCTCGCAGCGCTTGGCGTCGAAGTTGATGTTGCGGCCCAGCGTGGCATAGCTGGCCATCGTGAAGCGCAGCGCGTCGGCGCCGAAGGCCGGAATGCCGTTCGGGAACTCGCGCTCGGTGTCCTTGCGCACGCGCGGCGCGGTCTCCGGGCGGCGCAGGCCGGTGGTGCGCTTGGCCAGCAGCGGCTCGAGCTCGATGCCGTCGATCAGGTCGACCGGGTCGAGCACGTTGCCTTCGCTCTTGCTCATCTTGTGGCCGTGTGCGTCGCGCACCAGGCCGTGGATGTAGACGTCGCGGAACGGCACCTTGCCGGTGAAGTGCGTCGTCATCATGATCATCCGGGCGACCCAGAAGAAGATGATGTCGAAGCCGGTGACGAGCACCGTACTGGGCAGGAACAGCTGCTGCTCGAGCGCCGCGCGGCCGGTGTTCTCGGGCCAGCCGAGCGTGGAGAAGGGCACCAGCGCGCTCGAGAACCAGGTGTCGAGCACGTCCTCGTCGCGCGTCAGCGGCCCGCCGTAGCCGGCCTTCGCGGCGCGTGCGCGCGCCTCGTCCTCGCTGCGCGCGACGAAGATCTCGCCGCCGCTGCCGTACCAGGCCGGGATCTGGTGGCCCCACCAGAGCTGGCGGCTGATGCACCAGTCCTGGATGTTGTTCATCCAGTGGTTGTAGGTGTTGATCCACTGCTCGGGCACGAAGCGCACCTGGCCGCTGGCCACCGCGTCGATCGCCTTGCCAGCGATGCTGCGGCCGTCGGCGCCCGGCTTGCTCACCGCCACGAACCATTGGTGGGTGAGCATCGGCTCGACGATCTGCCCGGTGCGCGCGCAGCGCGGCACCGTCAGGCGGTGCTTCTTCGTCTCGACGAGCAGGCCCTGGGCCTCGAGGTCGGCCACCACCTTCTTGCGTGCCACGAAGCGGTCCAGGCCGCGGTAGGCGGCCGGCGCGTTGTGATTGACGGTGGCGTCGAGCGCGAGCACGCCGATCATCGGCAGGCCGTGGCGCTGGCCCACCGCGTAGTCGTTGTGGTCGTGCGCCGGCGTCACCTTGACCACGCCGGTGCCGAACTCGCGGTCGACGTAGGCGTCGGCGATGATCGGGATCGAGCGGTCACACAGCGGCAGCCGCACGCGTCGGCCGACGAGCGCGGCATAACGTTCGTCGTCGGGGTGCACCATCACCGCGGTGTCGCCGAGCATCGTCTCCGGGCGCGTGGTGGCCACCACGAGCGAGCCGCTGCCGCCGGCACCCAATGTGCCGTCGACATCTTCGAGCGGGTAGCGGATCAGCCACAGGAAGCCGTCCTCCTCCTCGCTCTCCACCTCGAGGTCGGAGACCGCGCTCTTGAGTTGCGGGTCCCAGCTCACCAGGCGCTGGCCGCGGTAGATCAGGCCTTCGTCGAACAGGCGCACGAAGACCTCGGTGACGACGGCCGAGAGCCGTTCGTCCATCGTGAAGTACTCGCGGCTCCAGTCCACGCTGTCGCCCAGGCGCCGCATCTGGTTGGTGATGGTCGCGCCCGAGGTCGCCTTCCAGTCCCAGACCTGGGCGACGAAGTTCTTGCGCCCGAGGTCCTGGCGCGTCAGGCCGTTCTCCTGCAGCTGGCGCTCCACCACGATCTGGGTGGCGATGCCGGCGTGGTCGGTGCCCGGCAGCCACAGCGTGTTGAAGCCGCGCATGCGGTGGTAGCGCGTCAGCGCGTCCATGATGGTCTGGTTGAACGCGTGGCCCATGTGCAGCGTGCCGGTCACGTTGGGCGGCGGCAGCTGGATCGAGAAGCTCGGCCTGGACGGGTCGAGCGTCGGCGCGAAGACACCGGCCGCCTGCCAGACGGGGCCCCAGCGGGCTTCGATGGCGGCGGGGTCGAACGACTTGGCGAGCTCGGTCATGGCGGGCGATACAAAACGACACCGCGCGCGGTGTCAACGCGACAAGGGGCAGGGGAGTTTCGATTCTAGGTGGCCCCCTAGGTCGGGCCGCCGCGAGACGGCCGGAGACGGCCCGGAGATAATCAGCCATGCCTCGAACGATCCGCCTGCGCACCCCGGTCCTCGCCCTGGCCTGCGCGGCCCTGCTCGCCGCCTGCGGCGGAGGTGGCGACGACGGGCGTCGCGGCGATGTCCCGCCGCCGCTCTCCTGTTCGGCCACCGATCTGAAGTTCTGGCTGGCCGACTACATGGACGAGTGGTACTTCTGGTATGGCTTGTCGCCGCGGCCCAACCCGGCGGCCTACGCCAGCGTCGGCCAGTACTTCGACGCGCTGCTCTTCACCGGCAACGCCACCTACCCGCGCGACGACCGCAGCAGCTTCTCGTCCACCTCGAGCTTCAACCGCTTCTTCCGCGACGGCTACACGCTCGGCTACGGCGTCTCGGTCAACGGCATCGAGTCGGTCGACCGCGGCAGCGGCCCGCTCTTCGTGCGCTCGGTCGATCCGCTGTCCGACGCGGCGGCGCAGGGCGTGCGGCGCGGCGACGAGGTGGTCTCGGTCAACGGCCGCAGCGCCGCCGACCTGATCGCCGCCGACGACTTCGGCGCCCTCAGCCCGGCCAACCCCGGCGACGTGCTGACCCTCGTGCTGCGCAACGGCGGCAACCTGCGCACGGTGCGCCTGGTGGCCTCGGAATACGCGCTCACGCCGGTGGTCGGCACCAACGTCTACCAGTCGATCGGCGGCCGGCGCATCGGCTACGTGGCGGTCAAGGACATGATCAGCCAGGCCGGTGCGCCGCTGGACAACGCCTTCGCCTCGCTGCGTAACGGCCAGGGCGTGCAGGACCTGATCCTCGACCTGTGCTACAACGGCGGCGGCCTCGTCTCGATGGGCGGCACCGTCGCCTCCTACGTGGCCGGCACGCGGGCCAGCGGCAGCGTCTTCGCCGACCTGCTCTACAACGACAAGCGTTCCCGCTGGAACGATTAGCGCTTCCTCTTCAGCAACCCGATGCAGGCCCTCGGCCTGCAGCGCGTGTTCGTGCTCACCGGCCCGCGCACCTGCTCGGCCAGCGAGCAGGTCATCAACGGCCTGCGCGGCGTGGGCGTGCAGGTGGTGACGGTCGGCGACACCACCTGCGGCAAGCCGGTGGGCAGCCTGCCGCGCGACGACACCTGCGGCACCACCTACAGCGTGATCAACTTCGAGAGCGTCAACGCGCGCAACGAAGGCCGCTACTTCGACGGCTTCGACGCCAGCTGCCCGGTGGCCGAGGACTACGCCATCGCGCAGGGCGCCGCCGGCGACCCGCTGGTCGCCACCGCCGCGTGGTTCGCCGACACCGGCCAGTGCGCGCCGATCGCCGCGCAGCGCGAGGGCCGCGCCTTCCCGCTCGGCGTGAGCCGCAAGGCGCGCAGCCGGCCGGGCTGGATGTCGGACGAGCGCTCGGAGCTGATCCCGCGCTGACGAGCGCCGCCCTTCGGCGGCGCCAAGGCGGGCCCCGCGAGCCCCGACATTGCGCCTCGCGGGCCAACGGGATTAGCATCCCGTCGCGGGGTGTTGCAGGGCCCCGTCGGCGAATCCGGACCGGCTCTTTCAGACGAGCCGTTCCAGGCCCGCCCCAAGACGATTTCCGTCCAAGCCTGTTCCCCACCGCACGCGAGTGCGGCGGAACGTCGCTTGGAGGAAATCATGCTGATCCCATCGGCGGGTCTTCGACCACATCACCATCGACCAGGCCATCGCGGCCGTCGAGCGCGTCTTCGTTCGACTTCAGGCAGGCCAGGTGAGCACGCCCGTTTCGCTCGGCGTGCAGGTCGCGCAGGGCACGTTCCACGTCAAGGCCTGCGCCTCCGCGCCGCCCGGGGGCGGCGGCATCTTCGTGGCCAAGGTCAACGCCAACTTCCCCGGCAACCCGGACGCGGGCAAGCCGACCATCCAGGGCGTGATCGCGGTGTTCGACACGCGCAACGGCAGCGTGCGCGCCATCGTCGATTCGCCCGCCATCACCGCCCTGCGCACGGCGGCGACGACGGCCGTGGTCGTTCGCCACCTGGCGCCGGCGAACGCGCGCGTGGCGACGGTGGTCGGCTGCGGGGCGCTGGCGCGCCCGCATCTGCACGCGCTCGAGGCGTGCGGCATCTCGCGCTTCCATCTCGTCGACCGCGAACCGGCGCGCGCCCGGGTGCTGGCGGACTGGGGGTGCACGACGCTCGGCGTGCCCTGCCGCGCCGAGCCCGTGCTTCGCGAGGCCACGCTGGACAGCCAGGTCATCGTCACGTGCACGCCGTCGCGCGAGCCGATCCTCGGGCGCGGCGACGTGCGTCCCGGCACGCTGATCGCGGCGGTGGGCGCCGACAGTGCGCCCAAGTCGGAGATCGAACCCGCGCTGCTCGTGCACTCGCGCATCGTCACCGACCTGACCGCGCAGTGCCTGCAGGGCGGCGACCTGCGGAGCGCGCCGCACGCCACCGTCTGTGGCGAGCTGACCGACGTGGTCGCCGGCCGCGTCGCCCGCACCGGTGCGCACGAGATCGTGGTCTTCGACTCCACCGGCCTCGCCGCGCAGGATCTGGCCCTGTGCGAGCTGCTCGAGCCGCTCATCGGCGCGGCCCGTGAGACCGGGAGCCCATCATGAAGCCGGGGCTTCCCGTCGGCCTGCTGATGCTCGTCCTGACCTTCGACGCGGTGGCGCTGGAGGGGCGCGCCGACCCGGCCGCCCTGCGCGCGCACGTGGCGTTCCTGGCCGACGATCTGCTGGAAGGCCGGGAGACCGGCACGCGCGGCCACGACCTCGCCGCGCGCTATGTCGCGGTGCAGTTCGCGCGCGCCGGCCTGCAGCCCGCCGGCGATGCCGGCACGTTCTGGCAGCGCGTCGCGTTCCGCGCCACGCAGGTCGTCCCGGACTCCGGCGAACTCGGCTGGGCGGATGCCTCCGGCGCGGCCTTCAAGTGGGGCGAGGACTACATCACCCCGGCCAGCCGCCTGTCGGCCAGCACCGATGCCGCCGCGGAGCTGGTGTACGTCAGCCATGGCATCGTCGCGCCGCACCTCGGACTGGACGACTACGCCGGCGTGGACGTCAACGGCAAGTTCGTCGCGGTCCTGCAAGGCAGCCCGTCGTACCTGGACGGCGACCAGGGCGCGCACTTCGCCAGCCTCCGGCTCAAGCAGGAGACGGCCGCGGCGCGCGGTGCCATCGGCATGCTCGCGTTGCAGACGCCGGCCAACGAGCGGCTGTTCCCGTTCGACACGGTGCGCCGGTCGCAGCACTTCCGCGCCTACGCCTGGCAGGACGCGCAAGGCCGCATGCACGGCTTCGGCACGGCGGTTCCGCACGCGGCCACGCTGTCGCCGAGCGGCGTGGACAAGCTGCTCGCCGGCACCGGCGTCACGGTCGACACGCTCGTCGCCCGCGCCGAGCAGCGGCTGCGGCCACCCGAGGTGCGCTTTCCGGCCAAGCTGCGCATCGCGCGCAAGAGCAGGCTGCAGGACGCCACGAGCCCGAACGTGGTCGGCCTGATCGCCGGCGTCGACCCGACGCTGAAGGACGAGCACGTCGTGGTGACCGCGCACCTGGATCACCTCGGCGTGCTGCCCGGCGGCACCGGCGACGCCATCCACAACGGCGCGCTCGACAACGCCACCGGCGTGGCCATCGTCACCGAAGTCGCGCGGCTGATCGCGGCGCGGCCCGGGCGGCCGCGGCGCTCCATCCTCTTCGTGGCGCTCACCGGCGAGGAGCCGGGCCTGCTCGGCTCGGAGTACTTCGTGCACCGCGCGCGGCACGCCGGGCTGGCGATGGTGGCCAACCTGAACGTGGACATGCCCATCCTGACCTACGACTTCCGCGACATCTGCGCCTTCGGCGCGGAGCACTCGACGCTGGGCGACGTCATCGCGAAGGTCGCCGGCGCGCAGGGCATCCCCGTGTCGCCCGACCCGCAACCGGAGCGCCGCCGCTTCATCCGCTCGGACCAGTACTCGTTCGTGAAGGCCGGCGTCCCGGCCGCCGCGCTGAACACCGGGGTGCACGGTCGCACCGAGGACGACGCGGGCCGCAAGGCGCGGGCCGAGATCGAGCTCAAGCACTATCACCGGCCGAGCGACGACCTCGCGCTGCCGATCGACTATGCCGCTGCGGCACGCTTCGCCGACCTTGCCGCCGCCATCGTCGTCGAACTGGCCAATGCCGACGAGCCGCCGCGCTGGCGCGCGCGGAACTTCTTCGGGGAGACGTTCGGCGCGGCGGCCGGGCCGGCAGGGCGGCCGCAGTGATCGCCGCGTCCGCCTACATGAACAGGTGCTCGCCGGCGTTCTCGCCGCCGAGGATGACGTAGGGCACCTTCTTCAGGTCGGCGAGCACGCGCCCGCCGGCGTAGCTGATCGAGCTCTGCAGGTCCTCGCGCATCTCGCGCAGCGTGTCGGCCAGCCGGCCCTTGACCGGCTCGAGGATGCGCTTGCCCTCGACGTGTTTGTATTCGCCCTTGTTGAAGTCCGACGCCGAGCCGTAGTACTCCTTGTACAGCTTGCCGTCCACTTCGACCGTTTGGCCGGGGCTCTCCTCGTGGCCGGCGAACAGCGAGCCGATCATCACCATCGCGGCGCCGAAGCGCACGCTCTTGGCGATGTCGCCGTGGTGCCGGATGCCGCCGTCGGCGATGATGGGCTTGCTGGCCACGCGCGCGCACCACTTGAGCGCCGAGAGCTGCCAGCCGCCGGTGCCGAAGCCGGTCTTCAGCTTGGTGATGCAGACCTTGCCCGGGCCGACGCCGACCTTGGTCGCGTCGGCGCCCCAGTTCTCGAGGTCGATCACCGCCTCGGGCGTGGCCACGTTGCCGGCGATGACGAAGGTCTGCGGCAGCCGCTTCTTGATGTGCTCGATGGTCTTCCTCACGCTGTCGGCATGGCCGTGGGCGATGTCGATGGTGATGTAGTCGGCGCCCACGCCCTCGGCCGCGAGGCGATCGATGAGGGCGAAGTCGGCGGCCTTGACGCCCGAGCTGAGCGAGACGAAGAGGCCCTTGTCGCGCATGCCCTTGGCGTAGCGCAGCGCGTCGAGGTCGAAGCGGTGCATCACGTAGAAATGACCGCTGCGCGCCAGCAGTTCGCTGATCGGCTCGTCGATCACCGTCTTCATGTTGCTCGGTACCACCGGCAGTACGAATCGGCGGCCGCCGAACTCGACGCTGGTGTCGCATTCCGAGCGGCTTTCCACGCGGCACTTGCGCGGCAGCAGCAGGATGTTGTCGTAGTCGAAGATGTCCATGCGCGGCCTCCCGTGGGCCCAAAAAGAAAACCGGGCACGCCCTGCACGTGCCCGGTGCCAAATTGTACGCCGCGGCATCTTCAGGCTTGCCCTGCCACCGCCGATATGCCGGGGGTCCCGCGCCATGTCCGCCCCCGTTCCGCCACACCCGCCGCCGCAGCCGGCGCCGCCCGCACCGACCCGGCCCGAAGCAGCCGATCAGCCGGGCCTGCCCGGCCGCGCCCCGGCCGGCTGGCGCGCGCGCCTGCGCCGCTGGCTGGTGACGCGCTACTCGGCCCAGGCGCGCGCCGAGCGCGACGCCGCCGAGCGGCGCCTGGGCGCGCTGTTCGAGCGCTCCGGCGAAGGCCTGCTGATCTGCGGCCGCGAGGGCCAGATCGTGGCCTGCAACCCTGTTGCGGCAAGCCTGTTCGGCGAGGCGCCGGCGCAGCTGCTGGGCTGCCCGCTCGCCGGTCGCATCGTTCAAGTCCGGCAGGCCGGCTCCAAGCGGCTGCACAGCGGCGAGGCGCAGGCGCGGCGCGCCGACGGCACGCTGCTGCCGGTGGAGCTGCAGTTCTCCGAACTGCCCGGACCGCCGCGTTCGCAATGGCTGGTGCAGCTGCGCGACCTGTCCGACCGCCGGCGCGCCGAAGACCGCCTGCTGCGCCTGGCCAACTTCGACAGCCTGACCGGCCTGCCCAACCGCGGGCTGTTCCGCGAGCGCCTGGCCGCCGCGATGGAGCGCGCG